>MWSE01000066.1_pt1 | contig 33186 bp, 29 predicted proteins | sample 1021931 | NCBI WGS metagenome assembly MWSE01 (sample SAMN06338154, study PRJNA374545) | mollusc metagenome | biome: marine bay; material: sediment; isolation source: gill 28 cm from animal B | host: Kuphus polythalamius | place: Philippines: Mindanao | collected 2011-09-12 | reverse complement strand
GCGTCAAAATCAAATCCTGCTGTTCGATTGATAAATATCAATTTGTAAACGCGTTCGGTCAGAAATTTATTTTCCGTTTGCTAGCTTGCTCGTAGATATCCCATGCCGGCACAGGGGGCTGCGCATATGTCACGGTCGAGCGGACGTTTCTCTGTTTTCCTTTCTATTGCTGTCGTTCTTGTCGCCTTGGGACTCTTTGGTATGCCGAGCGACCACCCGGGCCCGCATGCTGCGGAGATGGAGAGCGACGGGTCTCCGGGCGGTAATGGTGTAGGCGGGGATGGCAACGGCTACGGTGCCGGAAACGGTGGCGGCAATGGAAATGGCAACGGTGACGGTGACGGTAATGGGAGCGGAGGCGGTGGTGGTGACCACAGCCGAGTGCATGTCAATTACTTCACGGCCAACTCCTACGTGGGTACGGAATCGTGCATCGAATGCCATGCGGACGAGGCGGCCGAGGTGCTCGATAGCGGGCACTGGAACTGGCAGGGGATTGCGGCCAATGTGGTCAGCGTCGAAAGCGAGTTCCACGGCAAACGCGACTTCATGAACAACTTCTGCGTTGCCGTACCGACCAACGAGGGGCGGTGTGCGCAGTGCCACATCGGCTATGGCTATGTCGATGACACCTTCGATTTCACCAACCCGAACAATATTGACTGCCTGGTTTGTCACGATCAGACCGGCACCTATCAGAAGGCGCCGACGACTGCCGGTGCGCCCGATCCGTCTGTCGATCTGCAAGCGGTGGCAATGAGCGTTGCCGACAATGGCGGCACTCCCGGTCGCGCCAATTGTATTTTTTGTCACGCCAATGCCGGCGGCGGCGACAACGTGAAACACGGCGACTTGTCGATGGCGTTGGCTGAGACGACCCGTGAGTACGATGTGCATATGGGTACCGATGGTGCCGACATGGCATGCGTCGCCTGTCACGATGTCGAACGCAACAACGGCGGCAAACCTATATCGCATGGCATCGGGGGTATGCCCTTCCATTCGGTGGAAGAGGGCGAGATGAAGCAGTGCATGGACTGCCACACCGAAGACGGCTTGCACTCCGGGCGCGTTGCTCAGATGGTCAACACACACGATCGGTTGGCTTGCCAGGTCTGTCATATACCGGCGATTGCCCGGCAGGTGTCGACCAAGGTGGAATGGTACTGGTCAGACGCCGGCCAGGATATTGATCCGATCCCGGTCGATCCGGTGACGCAGCGGCCGACCTATGACAAAAAGAAGGGTACGTTCGTCTGGTCGTATGACGTCAGGCCGACGCTGCGATTCCACAACGGCAAGTGGAACAAGGTAATGATCAACGTCAACGATCAATACACCTCGGTCCCGGTTGACATGGGTTCGCCGGCGGCCGACCGTTCCGACCCTGAGGCCAAGATCTATCCGTTCAAGAAGATGATCGGCAACCAGGTGGCGGATGCCTACAACTACACCATGCTGGTGCCACACCTGTTCGGTCTGGCGGGCGGGCCGTATCCGTACTGGGTTTTCTATGACTGGCATCTCGCCCTCGAAGATGGCGCCGCCTACACGGGGCAGACCTATTCAGGCGAGTTCGAATTCGTCGACACAGAGATGCTGTTGGCCGTCAATCACGAGATCGCGCCGAAAGAGCAGGCACTCGGTGCGGGCGGCAATTGTCGGGACTGTCACACCGAGGGCGTGATCGATTGGTCGGCCCTGGGTTGGGAGAAAGACCCGTATCGCGGCGGGCAGGGACGGCATCACCGCAAGCGTCGACATGGTCATCATCGCGGGCATCAGCATGCCTCGAAGCGGCGGTGGTGGGACAGAAACGGTCGTGATGACGGCTAGAGGGCGGCGACGCGGATAGTTACCGTATTCGACCTTACGGAAAAAGCCACATGCGCTGTTTGCAACCAACGCATGTGGCCGAACCTGATCGGGCTAGAACGCGCTGCCGTTGATCCACATGTGGGTCGCGATACTCGCTGCATAACCTAACGCGATTACCGGTGCCCACTTCAGGTGACCGAAAAAGGTGTACTTGCCGCGCGCCTGTCCCATCAATGCGACGCCGGCCGCCGAGCCGATCGACAACAGTGAACCACCCACACCGGCGGTCAGTGTTACCAGCAGCCACTGGCCCATCGACATATCGGGCATCATGGTCAGCACCGCAAACATCACGGGAATGTTGTCGACGATGGCCGAGAGTACGCCGACCGCGATGTTGGCGTTGGTTGGGCCCCAATCCACGTACATCAGCTCGGATGCAACCGCCAGGTAGCCGATAAAGCCAAGGCCGCCCACGCACAGCACCACGCCGTAGAAGAACAGCAGGGTATCCCACTCGGCACGTGCCACCTTGTTGAAGATATCGAATGCGACCGGGTCGCCGAACTTCTCCTCGTCGGTACCGTTTTCGTTCTTGCGATGGGTCTTCTTCAGGTAGTAGCCGAAGAATTGCAGGTAGGCCAGACCAGTCAGCATGCCGATGACGGGCGGCATATGCATGAAATTGTGATAGCCGACTGCGGTTGCGATGGTCAGCAGGAACAGGCCAATGATGCGCTTGGCGCCGCGTCTCATCGTCACGGCTTCTCCGCCGCCTTGCGGTTTCTCGTTCGGCACGGCCATGACCATGATCGCCGCCGGCACCAGCCAGTTGACCAGCGACGGGATAAACAGATTGAAGAATGCCCAGAAGTCCACCATGCCTTGCGCGGTCTGCACCTGCTTTTGCCAGACCATCAGGGTCGTGATGTCGCCGAATGGGCTGAAGGCGCCGCCGGCGTTGGCTGCGACGACAATGTTGATGCAGGCGATCAATACGAACTTGGTGTTCTCGCCGCCGACGGCGAGCACTACCGCACACATCAGCAGGGCAGTAGTCAGGTTGTCGGCAATCGGTGAGATAAAGAAGGCCAGTACGCCGGTGATCCAGAACAACTGGCGAAAGCCAAAGCCTTTTTTCACCAGCCAGGAGCGTAGTGCTTCGAAAACGTTGCGTTCGTCCATTGCGTTGATGTACGTCATCGCCACCAACAGGAATAGCATCAACTCGGCGTATTCGAGCAGGTTGTGTCGCACTTGGACTTCGGCTGCATGGTCGATGCCGTGGGTGTGGTACACGATCGCGATCAGCGCCCAGATGATACCGGCCGCCAGAATCACGGGCTTGGACTTGCGCAGGTGGGTGAACTCTTCCGCCATCACTAACAGATACGATACGGCGAAAATCGCAATGGCTGCGTAGCCAACCCAGTGGTCGGTCAGATCCAGCGCTTCTCCCTCTCCAGTTGCAGCCAACAGCAGGCCGGGGAAGAAACAAAGCACCGCAACGAACAGACGCGACAATATCGTCATAGCTTTCTCCAGGTACCAAGACGCACGGTCATTCCGTCTTTATCGGTCGTGAAATTGGATTATTGAACGGGCTTTAACGAAAAACGCCGGCCGTCAGGTGGCCGGCGTTTTTGTCATACGACAGCGCTGTCAAGCGTCGGGGAATCCCACGCCAGGATTTAGAATACCATCCGGATCGAACTGGCGCTTCACCGCAGACATCAGCTGTAGGCTGGTCGCATCCAATTCACGGTCGACAAAGGTGCGTTTCACCAATCCGATACCGTGTTCGCCGGACAGGCTACCGTCGAGCGACAGTACCAGGTCGAACACGTCGTTGAGGCACGGTTCGGCCGCGGCCATCTGTTGCGGATCGTCGGGGTCGACGAGCAGGTTGACGTGGATGTTGCCGTTGCCCGCATGGCCGAAGTTGACGATGGTGACACCGTACTGCTTCGCCAGTCCTTCCAGCCCGCTGATCAGGTCGGGTATGCGCGAGACCGGCACCACGACGTCTTCGTTGATCTTCTTCGGTGCGACGTTGCGCAACGCCGGTGACAGCGCCTTGCGGGTACGCCACAGGCGTGCCACATCCTCGTCGCTGTTGGCGACATCGATCTCGATACAGCCGTCGCCGTTGGCAGCGGTGGATATGCGGTCGACTGCATCGCCGAGCCCGGCGTGCGTGCCGTCGACCTCGATCATCAGCAGGGCACCCGCCTCGGCCGGTAGGCCGAGGTCGGAGAAATTGCGCACCATCTCGATGGCGGTGCCGTCCATGAACTCGAGCGCGCAGGGAATGACCGGCTGCGCCATGATGCGTGACACGGCGGCCGCCGCGCTGTGCATGTCGCGGTAGATCGCCTGCAAGGTGCGTTTGGATTCAGCGATCGGTGTCAGTTTCAGCGTCGCTTCGGTGATGATGGCCAGCGTACCTTCCGAGCCGATCAGCAGCCGTGTGAGGTCGTAGCCGACGACGCCCTTGGTGGTCGATACGCCGGTCTTCAACACATCGCCCGCGCCGGTAACGGCACGCAGGCCCAGGGTGTTCTCACGCGGCGTGCCGTATTTGACCGCGCGCGGGCCGGCCGAGTTGTACGCCAGATTGCCGCCGATGGTGCACACGGCGGCGCTGGTCGGGTCCGGCGGCCAGAAAAAGCCATGTTGCCGCGCGGCATCCTGCAGTTCCTGGTTGGTATATCCAGGTGAGACGAACGCAATACGGTTTGCAGGATCGATCTCTAGCCGCGTGCGCAGTCGTTCCATCGACAACACGATGCCGCCTTTTATCGGCACCGTCGCGCCCGTGGTGCCGGTGCCCCGTCCCCGGGTGATCAGCGGGAGCCGGTGTTCGCGGCACAGGTGCACCAGCTTGACGATCTGATCGACGTTGCGCGCGAAACAAACCGCCTGCGGTACCGCATGCTGCCGGCTGTTGTCGTAGCCGTAAGACCAGCAATCACCGGGCTCGGTAAACAGGTCTTCCTTGTCGAAGATCTGCGATAGCGAACTGACCAGTGCCGCCGCTAGTGGCGGCACCGGCGCGGCGTCACTCTTCGAGATATTCAAACAGTTTCACCACGCGTTTTACACCGCTGACGAAACGAACCTCTTCGGTCACTGCGTCGGCTTCGGTGGGTGTCAGCAGGCCCATCAGGTAGACCGAGCCCAACGAGCTGGTCACCTTTACGCGCGTTGGGTCGAACCCGTCGAGCTTGACGTTGAACAACGCGACTTTGACCTTCGACGTGAGATAGGCGTCGCCGGTCGCCTCACCCCAGGTGGATTCGGCGCCGATCAACACCTCGTTGAACACGGTGCGTACCCGCGCGATCGTTGCAACGCGCTGGCGGAACGCTTCAACGATCTCTGCGTTCTCCGCCTGGCCGGTCAGCAGCACCTGCATGTTGAACACATCGATGTTGATGTTGGCTTTCTGTTTCAGTTCTTCGTCCTGTTGGCGCATGGTGATGGCGCGCAGCAGGATTTCCTGATCTTCGACGAACGTGCCCGTTGTGCGTCGATCATGTGCGACCGCTGCACCGGTGACGGCGCCGCCGACAACCACAGCGCCGCAGCCGCTCAGTCCGGCTGCCAGCAGTCCAATAAGCAGGTTACGCGCTAACTTGGCGTTTCGTTTCATTGTTGGTTAACCACCCATAAGTTGAAGGTCGATCAGGTCGCACAGGCAATGCAGCACCAGACGATGATTCTCCAGCGTGCGTGCCACGGAGGTCGCGGGCGCACGGATCTCGATCACGTTGTCGCCGGGCAGGCCACTGAGGCCGCTGTGCACACCGGTCAGCAAAATGACCGGCATCTGGCGTTCTTGCGCCGCCGCCGCGGCACGCACAAAGCTCTCCGCGGTATCGCGTGCGGTCAGCGCCAACAATACATCACCGGGATGGCCCAGTGTGCTGATCTGCTTGGCAAAAACCGCGTCGAATCCCTCGTCGCAGGCAACTGTGGCGAGGGTTGTCGTATCACTGTTGAGGGCGATCGCCGGCAGGCCGGGGCGTTCGCGTTCGAAGCGATGCTGCATCAGGGTTGCAAAGTACTGGGCATCGACACCGCTGATACTGTTACCGCAGCTCAGCACCTTGCCACCGCCGAGCAGGCTGCTGACGATACAGTTGGCGGCGGCTGCAATGGCCTCTGCCTGAATTTGCAGCGCTTCGCTCTGCACCTGAGCGTTCTCGGCGAAGATCGATGCCACGCGATCAATGGTTTCCACGACGGCACACTTTAGTGTTCTGAACCCGGCGATAAGTTTCGCATGCCTGAGGGTGGCGGTCGATGTCAGGCGCTGAATGCGTCCTTGATCCAGTTGGCCTCGTGACTGCCGTCGAAGCCGACCACATCGAAACGACAGGGGCCTTGCCACCGCTGCCGTTGCAGGTAGTGCTGGGCAGCGATGATCAGGCGGCGTTGCTTGCGCTGATCGATGCTCGACAGTGATCCACCAAAGTCTTTATGGCGGCGCAAGCGTACCTCGACGAACACCAGCGAATCGCCGTCGCGCATGATCAGGTCGATCTCGCCGCCTTTGCAGCGATAGTTGCGGTCGACGGTAGTCAAACCGCGACCGGTCAAAAGGGCTTCTGCGCGACGCTCGGCCGCGTCGCCGCTTTGCTGCTTGGGGCTCTTCAAATGGTCGGTGCGCTCGGGGCTGTGTTGTCGGCGCGCGGCTCGTTGTTGTTCTGCAGATCCAGGCGTGGCGAGTATCCCAGCACCTTTGGTTCGGTATCCAGCGTCACCCAGATCATCTGCCGATGAACGGTGTTGGAATCATCCATGTACAGATTGCCGGTGCTGCCGTCGAGCGACTCCAGTGGACTGGCCTGCAATCGTCCGAGGTGTGGGGCCAGGCGCAGCGCATCCATGCCCATGGCATACAGCCGCGAGTAGGCCGAGCCCGAGCCGGGCAGGTATTGCTGCACCGACGGCTGCGCCATCAGCTCTGGGTCGGGCGGGGTTACCAGCCACGGGATCTCCGGCAACATCACGCCGCGCAGGTCTTCCAGCTGTGAGCGGGTGACCCTGCCGGTCCAGGCGTGCGACGTGGCGTAGATCGGCAGGTTGGCGGCTTGGTGGTAGCGCAGTTGCGGACGGATGCTCTGTACCTGCGCGGGACGCGCCGCGAGAAAGATCGCGTCGATGTCGTCGCGACGATTGGGCTCGAACTCGACATTGCGTCCAAGCCAGGTCTGCATCTCTTGGCGGCGGGCCTCGCTGCGATCGAGATGCAGCAGCTGGGTGATCGTCGCGGTGTAGTCGTGCGCTTTCGGGTCGTAACGGCCGATGCCGGCGAGGTTGCCGCCCAGCGAGCGCCAACGCGACTCGAAGGCGAACGCGAGGCGGTCGCCCCAGCCGTCCTGCGGCGCGAGGATGATCGGGCGGCGTTTGCCGTCAAGCCAGATGCGCTCGGCTGCCTGACGGGCTTCGTCTTCGGGTGACAAGGAGTACATATAGAGGTTGGTGGGCGGTGCCGAGTCGATAGCCACCTGGTTGAGTGCAAGCACCGGGACCGGCAATTCACCGGCACGCATCAGCTGCGCGACACTTTCCTTCTGCAACGGGCCAATGACCAGTTGCGCGCCATCGGCGACCGCCTGGTTGTACTGCGGCCACAGACCGGCCGGATCGGAGGCGTCATAGAAGCGCAGCTCCGGGCGTTTGTCTTCGGGAAATTGGAAGCGGCTGATAACGATACCGTCGCGAATCGCCGCGGCGACGTTGGCGTAAACACCGGATTGCGGCAGCAGTACGGCGATACGTTCGACGTAACGCACCTGGTTCAGCAGTTGGTCGCGGTAGTCGGTCAGCAGTTCGGGCAGCGCCGGATGGTTGGGGAATTGCTGCCGCCAGGCCGACATGGCCTGGTCCAGCTCATCCGGCTGGGTGCCATAGCGTTTGACCAGCAAGGCCAGCTCCATCCAGCCGCCGGTGTTGCCCGGCGGCGACGGCTGCAGATTGGTCAGTGCCGAGTCGGTCAACAGCGTTAGCGTGCGCAGGATTTCGATCTGCGTGCGCAGGCGTCCGTCATTGTCGCTCTGTAGCGCATCGACTTGCTGCAGGGCGTTGGCCGCCTCGAGCGGATTGCCCATCTGTCGGTAGGCATCGGCCAGCGCGGTGTAGTAACGCAGCTGCAGTCGGCTTGGAACACGTTGCCCGTCTGCATTCAGGAAATCGATGGCCTGTGTCGGCCGCTTTGACTGCAGGGCATACTCAGCCTGCAGCAGGCCGTACTCGAAGGTCTGCTCACCAGATTTCGGCAAAGTCGCCAGCTGTTCGAGCGCCGATTGCACATTGGCCCAGTCGCCACCCAGGCGCGAGGCGTTGGCAGCGGCGAGCAGCATTGCCGAGCGCCGTTCCGGCAGTGGGGTGCGGACGGCCATCTGCCGGTAGATTTCTGCTGCCTGCAGGTATTGTTCGGCCTGCATCATCTGTGCGGCCCGCGCGATGTCCGGATCGTTGCCGGTCAGGCCTCCCCGGGTCTGCCGGGTTTCACAACCGATCGCCAGTACAAGCCAGGCAATAACGAACAATAGGCGATAGAACGGGGCAACTTGCATGGAATACGGTGTGCAGTCAGGATGGGACGACGAGTATCAGAGGTGGGCCTAGAGGTGTCAAACGCAGCCGGCCGGTTGTTTGTGATCGCGACCCCAATCGGCAATCGTGATGACATCACGTTGCGTGCGATCAACGTTCTGCGCGAGGTCGACCGTATCCTGGCCGAAGACACCCGGCACAGCCGTCGCTTGCTCGATCACCTCGGCATCCAGCGGCCGATGCTGGCGTTGCACGAGCACAACGAGGACGAGGCGTCGCAGCGCATCATCGACCTGCTGTTGCAGGGTGAATCGCTGGCGCTGATCTCGGATGCCGGCACCCCGCTGATCAGCGATCCCGGCTATCCGCTGGTGCGGCAGTGTCGTGAACAGGGTATCGCGGTGATTCCGATACCCGGTGCAAGCGCGGTAATCGCAGCGCTGTCGGTGTCGGGTCTGCCGACCGACCGGTTCCGTTTCGAGGGCTTTCTGCCGCGCAAGCAGCAGGCTCGATTGACCTATCTGCAGACCCTGCGCCGCGAAACGGCGACCGTGGTTTTCTATGAGTCTTCGCATCGCATTGAAGAATCGTTGAAGGATATCGCCGAGGTGATGGGCGCGCAGCGTCACGTGGTGGTGGCGCGGGAGCTGACCAAGGTCCACGAGACGGTCCTTGCCGGCGCGGTCGACGATGTCTATGCGCGGGTTCGTGAAGACGAAAATCAGCGTAAAGGCGAGTTCGTGGTCGTGATGGCCGGCATGCCGGCGGACGACGGGGATTCACCGGGCGACGCCGATGCGCTGTTGAGCGTGTTGCTCGAAGAACTGCCGGTCAAGCAGGCAGCCGGTCTGGCGGCGCGTATCACCGGCCTGAAGAAAAATGCCCTTTATCAACGCGCACTGGCGCTGAGCAAGGGGTAAGCGGCTTGCCAATCTGCCGGCGCTGGCCTAGGGTGTGCGCCGGAGTCGGCCAGACGATCGCGGTCGCCATCGGCGGCGGAGGAAAGTCCGGGCTCCACAGGGCAAGAGGCCAGGTAATGCCTGGGCGGCGCGAGTCGACGGAAAGTGCCACAGAAAGTAAACCGCCGATGTCGCCGAACCCGTTTCGGCGGCAGGTAAGGGTGAAAGGGTGCGGTAAGAGCGCACCGCGTCTGCGGTAACGTGGACGGCACGGTAAACCCCCTCTGGAGCAAGACCAAATAGGGAGGCACGCCTTCGGGCAGCCTGCGGCCCGCAGGTGTCTCCGGGTAGGTCGCTCGAGGCGTCCGGTGACGGGCGTCCCAGATGAATGATCGTCCAAGACAGAACCCGGCTTATCGGCCGACTCCTTTTCCCCACCTCGCTGCCGCTGCCGAAGCGGGTCCACCACTTTCCACCACACCGCCAATCGCGCGGCTCGTGATCGGAATCACAATCGTTTTTCAGGCGTCTCTTTCCTCTCGATCTTGATAATCCACTTTAAGTCGCTGTTTTAGCTGACTGTTTTCCGGCTGTTTCTTTGAATTTTGGAATCTTTCCTAAGTCACTGAGGCATAAGCATTTTTTTCGCATATCCAGCTTGACCGAGTGGGGTGATCAACCTAATATTGAACTTCAGGTGGATGATTGTGGGGAAATGGGGGGAATCGTCCACCCCAATGGAGGAGGCGGCACAGCCGTGTTTTTGGGGGTTAGTACACTCAATTTGGATGCCAAGGGGCGCATGGCGATTCCGGCCAAGCACCGGGAGACGCTTGCGCAGTGCTGTGCATCGCGCCTGGTCGTCACGATCAATCCGAATCGCGACGACCGTTGCCTTTGGCTGTACCCCGAGAACGAGTGGCGCGAGATCGCGCGCAAACTTTCCCGCCTGCCGACGATGAATCGTCAGAATCAATTGATCCAGCGTTTGATGCTGGGTCATGCACAGGAGATGGAGCTGGATAGTCAGGGACGCATCCTTCTGCCGCCGGAGCTGCGCAGCTTTGCCGGGCTCGGCAAGCGTGTCGCGCTGATCGGCCAAGTACACAAGTTCGAGATCTGGGACGAAGAGGTCTGGACCGGCAACCGCGAGAAGTGGCTGGACGAGGCGCTTGGCGAGGGTTCCGATCTGTCCGACGAGCTCGGGGGTATGTCACTGTGACCCAAGCGGTGGCACACGCCCCGGTGATGCTGGACGAGGCGGTTGCTGCACTGAACATCCGGCCCGACGGCATCTATATAGATGGCACCTTCGGTCGCGGTGGTCACAGCGCGCGCATTCTGCAGGCGCTCGGTGAGCAGGGCGCGCTGCTGGCGTTCGACAAGGATGCGCAGGCGGTGGAAGTTGCCGCACAGCGTTTCGGTGCCGACCAGCGTTTCTCGATCGTGCACGCAAGCTTTGCCGAGCTGGCCGAGGTGGCCGCGCAGCGTGGCTTGTCGGGCAAGGTCGATGGCCTGCTGCTCGACTTGGGCGTGTCATCGCCGCAGCTCGATGATCCTGAGCGCGGTTTTAGCTTCATGAATGATGGCCCGCTCGATATGCGCATGGATACCACGCGCGGGCAGAGTGCCGCCGATTGGCTGGCGACCGCCGAGGATCAGGAAATCGCCGACGTGCTGCGTGAATACGGCGAAGAGCGTTTCGCCTATCGCATTGCGCGTGCCATTGTCGAGCGCCGCCAGACCCGGCCGTTCACGCGTACGCGCGATCTCGCCGATCTGGTCGCGCAGTCGTGCCCGTTCAAAGAGAAGTTCAAGCACCCGGCAACGCGCACCTTCCAGGCGATCCGCATCTTCATCAACCGTGAGCTCGAAGACCTGCAGGTCTGTCTGCGTGATTCGTTGAACGTGTTGGCCCGCGGGGCACGCCTCGTCGTCATCAGTTTCCATTCGCTGGAAGACCGCATCGTCAAGCGCTTCATGCGTGATCAGGCCAAGGGCCCGAAGTTGCCCAAGGGCCTGCCGGTAACCCATGTCGAGACCCAGGGCGCGCTGCGCCTGGTCGGCAAGTCGCAACGTGCATCCGAGGCTGAGATCGAAAGCAACCCGCGGGCACGCAGTGCGGTGCTGCGTATTGCAGAGGTGCCGGCATGACACGTGGGCAGTTGTTCATGGTCAGTTTCCTGGGTGTCGCAGTCGTGCTCAGCGGCATCGGCGTGGTGTATGCCAAGTACGAGTCGCGCGCGATGTTTGTCGAATTGCAGGATCTGCGCGCCGAGCGCGACCAGGTCGACATGGAGTGGGGCCGTCTGCAGCTCGAACTGGCGACCCGTGGTGCGCTCGGTCGGGTGATGTCGATCGCGCACGAGCGTTTGGAGATGCGCGTGCCCCCGGCAGAACAGATTGTGGTGGTGAAGTAGATGGCCGCAAAAAGGGACAAGCGGGCGCGCCAGGCGCGACGTCAGGAAAAGGCGCTACCGAGCTATGCCGGGCGGCGCTACACGGTACTCGGTATCTTCGTTTTGGCCGGTGCTGCCCTGATCTGGCGCGCCGTCGATCAACAGATCCTCGAAAAAGATTTTCTGCAGTCGGAAGGGGCAGACCGCTATATCGCGCGTGTCGACGTGCCGGCCCATCGCGGCCTGATCACCGATCGTCGCGGCGATGTGCTCGCCCTGAGCACGCCAGTCGATTCGATCGCCGCCAACCCGCGCGTGCTGGGCAGCGATACCCGGCAGTTGGTTGTGCTCGCCAAGGCGCTGCGGATCGACCCTGAAGGTCTGCGGGCGCGCCTGGCGCGTTACAGCCAGCGTCACTTTGTCTACCTCAAGCGGCGTATGCCGCCGGCCGAGGCCGCGCATGTTCTGCAGGTCGCCAAGGCGAACGATATCAACGGTGTGCACGTAGAGCGTGAATACAAGCGCTACTACCCGGCAGGCGAGGTGTTTGCACATGTGCTGGGCTTCACCGACGTCGATGATTTCGGCCAGGAAGGCCTCGAACTGGCATTCGACCCGGATCTGCGTGGTGAGCCAGGTGCCAAGCGTGTGATGCGCGATGGTCGTCGCCAGGTAGTGGACGACATCGAAAACATCAAGAGCCCGCGCGCCGGCAACCATCTGGCCCTGAGCATCGATCAGCGACTGCAGTTCATCGCGTATCGCGAGCTCAAGACGGCGGTCAAACGCAATCGCGCCAAGTCCGGTTCGGCAGTGCTGCTCGATGCGCAGACCGGTGAGATCTTGGCATTGGTGAACCAGCCGTCATTCAATCCCAACGGCGACCGCTCGAACCGTGCCGGTCGTCTGCGCAACCGCGCCTTGACCGACGTGTTCGAGCCAGGCTCGACGATGAAGCCTTTTACCGTCGCCGCCGCGCTCGACAAAGGCACCATTCACGCCGACTCGATGATCGATACCGCGCCGGGTTACTACTATCTGGGCCGTTCGCAGGTCAAGGATTCGAAGAACCTGGGCATGATCGACGTTGCGACCGTGCTGCGCCGGTCGAGCAACGTGGGTGCCAGCCGGATCGCGCTTGGCTTGGAAAAACGCGACCTGTGGCGAGTGATGCAACAGCTTGGTTTCGGCAGCCAAGTCGGTACCGGCTTCCCGGGAGAGGTCGCCGGCCAGTTGAGCGACTATCAGCGTTGGGCGCAGATCGACCAGGCGACCTTGTCGTTTGGGTACGGCATTTCCGTGACCACGCTGCAATTGGCTCAGGCCTACGGCGCGCTGGCCAATGACGGCGTGCTGATGCCGGCGACCTTGCTCAAGCGCGATGCGCCGGTAAAGGGTCGTCGCGTGTTCAATGCGCAGAACACCCGCCACATCCGGCGGATGCTCGAATCGGTGGTCGGTGATGAAGGCACCGCACCGCAGGCCGCAGTGCCCGGTTATCGCGTTGCCGGCAAGACCGGTACGGTAAAAAAGTTCGGGCCCAACGGTTACAGCGATGCGCGTTACCTGTCGTTGTTCGCCGGTATGGCGCCGGCTGAAAAACCGCGTTTCGTCATGGCGGTAATGATCAATGAACCACAGGCCGGCAAGTACTACGGCGGCAGTGTGGCTGGACCGGTGTTCTCGGCGGTGATGGCCGAAGCGCTGCGCCTGTTGAACGTAACGCCCGACGTGGCGATCGATCCTGCGCTGCGTGTCGCGCACAGTGGTGAGAATCGATGATGGCGCAACGTCCGGATCACAAAAGTATTCTGCTCGCCGACCTGTTGCCGGGATTGTCCGGAATGGATTGGGCGCGCCACCAGGTGGTCAACTCGCTGACGCTGGACAGTCGCGAAGTGGAAGAGAAGGGGCTTTGGCTGGCTTTGCAGGGCACCCGTGGGCACGCACTCGATTATTTCGAAGAGGCACGCAAGCGCGGTGCGGTTGCAGTGATCGCCGAGCCAAGCGACAAATGGAACCGTGATCGAATCGCGCGTCTGTCGGCCGATGTGCCGGTAGTGACCTTGCCGGGTCTGCGTCGCCAGGCCGGTGAAATCGCGGCGCGTTTCTTCGGTCAGGCAGCGCATGCGATGCGCATCGTTGGTGTGACCGGCACCAACGGTAAGACCACAGTCACGCATTTTCTCGCGCAGGCGCTGTCGACCAAGGTGCCGACCGCCGTGCTTGGAACCGTCGGTAATGGATTTCCCGGCGCTCTCGAACCCGCTTCGCATACCACGCTGGATGCAGTCTCTCTGCATGCCATGCTGGGGCGGCTCTTCGGGCGTGGCGCTCGCGCGGTGGCGATGGAGGTGTCGTCGCATGCCTTGCATCAGCATCGCGTTGCCGGTGTGCCGTTCCATACCGCAGTGTTCACCAACCTGAGTCGTGACCACCAGGATTACCACCCCAGCATGCAGGACTATGCCGACGCCAAGGCGCGCTTGTTCCGCAGTGCCGGTCTGAGCATGGCCGTGATCAACGTTGACGATCCGGTCGGCGCAAATCTGGCGGCCGACGTTCGCAAGCGGGTGTTCACGATCGCTGTCGGCAGTTCATCGAAGGTTACGCGCCTGGGCGATCGTTTTGTTTATCTGCGCAATGTCGAGGCGCGTGCCGATGGCTTGGTGGTGGACTTCGCCTCGAGCTGGGGTGCCGGCGAGTTGAAGACCCGCCTGCTCGGTCACTTCAATGCCGAGAACCTGGCGCTGACGTTGGCCGTGCTGTTGGCGTGGGATATGCCGTTGAGCACCGCGGTTGCCGCGCTGGAAGCGGTCGAGCCGGTCGATGGGCGCATGCGGGTGTTTCTGGCGCCGAACCGTCCACGGGTCGTCGTCGACTATGCGCATACACCGGCCGCTCTGGAGAATGCACTTGAAAGCCTGCGCGCGCACGTCAGCGGGCGCTTGATCTGCGTGTTCGGATGCGGCGGTGATCGCGATCGCGGTAAGCGTCCACAGATGGGCGAAGTCGCATACCGTTTGGCTGATCGGGTTGTGCTGACCGATGACAATCCCCGTTCGGAGAATCCGCAGGCCATTGTGTCCGAGATCCTGGCCGGCATGGAAAACCGTCAGGGTGTCGAGGTGGTACACGACCGACGCTCGGCGATTCAGGGCAGCATCGCGAGTGCCGGTCCGGGTGACCTGGTGTTGATTGCCGGCAAGGGTCACGAGGATTACCAGGAAATCGACGGTCGTCGCCTGCCGTTCAGGGATGCCGATGTTGTCGATGCCGCCTTGTCGCGAGGTGTCGCATGAGTCGCCTGCAGATGTCCGAACTCGCTGCGATGGTCGACGGCAAGCTGCATGGCGACGACGTGGTCTTCGACGGCGTGAGCACGGATTCGCGTACGCTGCAGCAGGGCGAGTTGTTCGTCGCGTTGCATGGCCCGAATTTCGACGGCCACAACTATCTCGAAGTTGCCCGCGCGCGCGGTGCAGCAGGCGCATTGGTCGCACGTCCGCAACCGGCGGCGATGCCGACCGTCGAGGTCGCCGATACGCTGCTCGGCCTCGGCAAGCTGGGCCAGCAGTGGCGCCTGCGTTGTCCTTGCAAGGTGTTGGCGATTACCGGCAGCAACGGCAAGACCACGTTGAAGGAAATGAGCGCGGCCATCCTTGCGCAGTCCGGCAGCGTGCTGGCGACGCAACGATATCGGCGTGCCGCTGACCTTGTGTCGTCTGCGCGACGAAGACTTCGCCGTCATCGAACTGGGTGCCAATCATCCGGGCGAGATCGACTACCTGGCGCGACTCGCTGCACCCCATGTGGCGGTGCTGAACAATGCCGGTCGCGCACACCTCGAAGGCTTTGGCAGCGTCGAGGGTGTAGCGCGGGCCAAGGCCGAGATCGTCAATGGGCTGGATGGCGATGGCGTGTTCGTGTTCAACGCCGACGATACCTATGCCGGTCTGTGGCGCGAACTCGGCGCGGACTATCAACAGCGTACCTTCGGTGTGCAGCAGGCCGCCGACGTGTCGAGCCCGCCGGACGCCTACGAGATCGTTTGGCAAGGTGCGAGCTTCACTGCACGTTTTGCCGTGCATACCGATCGCGGCGACGCGACTGTCAGCCTGCGGTTGGCTGGTGAGCACAATCGTATGAACGCGCTGGCTGCTATTGCTGCCACCCAAGTGCTTGGCGCCGACCTGGATGACGCGGTCACTGCGCTGTCCAGCCTTGAGCCGGTGGCCGGCCGGCTATGTCCGTTTGGGGGCGTCAACGGTTCGCGCCTGATCGACGACAGCTACAACGCCAATCCGGATTCGGTGATTGCTGCGCTGCGCGTGTTGTCGTCGGCGCCGGGGCGTCGAACCCTGGTGTTGGGTGATCTCGCCGAACTCGGCGACGACGCGGCGCAAATGCATAGGCAACTGGGTGAGCTGGCCACGCAGTCGGGTATTGATCGATTGCTGACGGCGGGCACGTTGAGCGCCAAAGTCGCTCAGGCGTTTGCCGGTGAGTCCAGGCATTTTGACGACCGCCGCGAGCTGGCGGATTTTCTTGCGCACGATCTATCGGCTGAAGACAGCGTGTTGGTCAAGGGTTCGCGCTCGGCGCGGATGGATGAGGTGGTTGGCTTGTTGAAGGCGGAAGGTGCGGCATGCTGATCCTGCTTGCAGACTACCTCGCCCAGTTCGACCCCGGATTTTCGGTATTCCGTTACATCACGCTACGCACGATTCTTTCGGTGCTGACGGCATTGCTCATTTCGTTCATGGTCGGTCCGGCGATGATCCGCCGGCTAAGCCGTTACAAGATCGGTCAGACCGTGCGCGACGATGGTCCACAGTCGCATTTGTCGAAATCCGGCACGCCGACCATGGGTGGCGCATTGATCCTGGTGGCTGTCGCGGTCGCAACCTTGTTGTGGGCAGACCTCGGTAATCGTTACGTATGGATCGTGTTGTTGACCACGTTGGCTTTCGGCGCGGTCGGAATGTGGGACGACTACCGCAAGCTGGTGTTGAAAGACTCCCGTGGGCTGGCGGCGCGCTGGAAGTACCTGTGGCAGTCGTTGTTCGGCGCCGGCGCGGCGATCGCGTTGTACGTGACCGCTTCTGCGCCGATCGAGACCCAATTGATCTTTCCTTTCGTCAAAGACCTGGTCTGGGACATGGGTCCGATGTTCATGGTGTTGGCCTATCTGGTCATCGTCGGTTCGTCGAACGCCGTCAACCTGACCGATGGTCTGGATGGCCTGGCGATCCTGCCGACCGTTCTGGTCGCCGGTGCGCTTGCGGTGTTCGCCTATGTTTCCGGGCACGCGCAGATCGCCAATTACCTGTTGATTCCGCACCTGCCGGGCGTCGGAGAACTCGCTGTGCTCTGCGGCGCCTTGGTGGGGGCGGGTCTTGGTTTCCTGTGGTTCAACGCCTATCCGGCCCAGGTGTTCATGGGTGATGTCGGTGCACTCGCGCTTGGTGCGGCACTCGGTACGCTGGCGGTCGCGGTAAGGCAGGAGGTTGCGCTGTTCATCATGGGCGGCGTGTTCGTCGTCGAAACGGTTTCGGTGATGTTGCAGGTGGCTTCGTTCAAGCTGACCGGCCGGCGCATCTTCCGTATGGCGCCGCTGCATCATCACTTCGAGCTGAAGGGATGGCCCGAGCCGCGCGTGATTGTGCGCTTCTGGATCATCACGGTCATTTTGGTGCTGGTTGGCCTGGCCAGCCTGAAGATCCGGTGAATCGAAACATGGTGCAAGCGATGCAGCAAAACGATTCGACCACCAAGACGCTGATCGTGGGATTGGGTGTTACCGGTCTGTCGTGCGCTCGCTTTCTGGCGGCGCGTGGCGTGCAGGTGGCGATTGCCGACAGCCGTGATGTGCCGCCGTGCCTCGATGCTTTGCACGCCGAGTACCCGGATATCGCCGTATTTCTCGGGCCGTTCGATGACGCCCTGTTCGACAGTGCCGATCGCCTGGTTGTGAGCCCGGGCGTCCCCGTCGCGACGCCGCAGATCGACGCTGCACGTCAGCGCGGCGTACCGGTGGTCGGTGACATCGAGTTGTTTGCCGGTGAGGCGAAAGCGCCGATCGTCGCGATCACCGGGTCCAACGGCAAGAGCACGGTCACCACGCTGTTGGGCGAGATGGCCAAGGCGGCGGGTGTGGCCGTCGCAGTCGGCGGCAATCTGGGTACGCCGGCGCTCGATCTGCTCGACGACGACGTCGCGCTGTACGTGATCGAACTGTCGAGTTTTCAACTGGAGACCACGACTTCACTACAGGCGGCAGTGGCAACGGTTTTGAACGTCAGCGCCGATCACATGGATCGCTATCCCAACATCGAAAGCTACGCGGCGGCAAAGGCGCGCGTGCTGAACGGTGCCGGAGTCGGCGTGATCAACGCCGATGACCCGGTGGTCGCGGCGATGGGCGGTGCAGATGACATCTGGGCCTTCACTTTGGGTGAGGCCGAGCACGACAAGATGTTCGGTGTCTGCCGGATCGACGATCGAGCCTATCTGTGCCGCGGTGAACGGCCGCTGATGCCGGTCGACGATCTGCAGATCCCGGGACTGCACAATCGCGCGAATGCGCTGGCGGCGTTGGCGATGGGTGCCGCCCTCGGCTTCGGCGAAGAGGTGATGATCTCTGTTCTGCGCAACTTCCGCGGTCTGCCGCATCGCACCGAGTTTGTCGCTGAAATCGATGATGTGCGCTGGTACAACGACAGCAAAGGCACCAACGTGGGTGCATCGATTGCTGCGCTTGAAGGGCTGCACGGCGACGATGAGTCGCGCACCGTGCTGATCGCCGGCGGCGATTGCAAAGGCGCCGATTTTTCGGCCCTTACGCCGGTACTTGAGCGATGCGCCAGAGGCATCGTGTTGATCGGCCGCGATGCGGCGCATGTGGCTGCAGCCGTGCCGGCGAGCGTTCCGAAGCTTGTCGCCGGTGATATGGCTTCAGCGGTTGCACAGGCTGCGAAGCTGGCGCTGCCAGGTGATCGCGTGCTGTTGTCACCGGCCTGTGCCAGTTTCGACATGTTCACCGGCTATGCACAGCGCGGTGATCGATTCATGCAGGCCGTGCGAGGGTTGTCGCAATGACCGCCATGGCACGTCCGAGAGGAACGATCGAGTTGCGCCTGCCGGGCGTTGATCCGGTCTTGATCGCCGCCGTGCTGACCCTGCTGGGGTTGGGCATCATCATGGTGGCGTCGGCATCGATGCATCTGAGTGAGCAGAACGGCGACATCCTGCGCTATGTGAATCGTCACCTGTTCGCGCTTGGCCTGGGTGCGGTAGCGGCCTGGCTGGTCTTCAGAACGCCGACGGATTGGTGGCACAAGTCGAGCACCGCGCTGTACTTCTTTGGCTTGTTCCTGCTGGTACTGGTATTTATTCCCGGTTTGGGACGTGGCGCCAATGGGGCACTGCGCTGGGTTGCAGCCGGCCCGCTCAGCCTGCAGACGTCCGAGTTCATGAAGATCTTCGTCGTCATGTACATGAGTGGTTACATGGTGCGTCGCCAGCTCGAAGTTGCCCACACGCTGTGGGGCTTTGTCAAACCAATCATTCTGCTGATTCTTGCCTGCAGTCTGTTGATGCTGCAGCCGGACTTCGGTACTACCGCCGTGTTGTTGATGACCGCCTTCGGCATGCTGTTTCTCGGTGGTGCGCCTTTGTGGCAGTTCGCGGTGTTGCTGACGATGGCAATCGGCGCGCTGTTGGCCTTGATCTGGATATCGCCATACCGGCTGGAGCGGGTGACCTCGTTCCTCAATCCGTGGGAGCACGCACAGGATTCGGGTTATCAGCTATCCCAGGCACTGATCGCCTTTGGCCGCGGTGAATGGACCGGTGTCGGGCTGGGTAACGGTATCCAGAAGCAGTTCTACCTGCCCGAAGCGCACACCGATTTCGTCATGGCGGTGATCGGTGAAGAGTTCGGCCTGATGGGTACCTTGTTGGTGATCTGTATGTTCGGTCTGATCGTGTGGCGGGCCTATGCCATCGGCAGCAAGGCCGAGTCGCGCGGTGATCGCTATTCGGCCTATGTTTGCTACGGCTTGGGTCTGTGGCTCGGTATGCAGGCGTTCATCAACGTTGGAGTGAATGTCGGCATGTTGCCGACCAAGGGGCTGACCCTGCCGTTCCTCAGCTACGGAAGCAACAGCCTGATCGTGTGCTGCATGGCTGTCGGCATGCTGCTGCGCGTTCGCTACGAAAACCAGACCGCCGGCGACGGCAAGGGGGGTAAGTGGCAACGCGCATAACCATCATGGCAGGCGGTACCGGTGGACACGTGTTTCCTGCGTTGGCGGTTGCGCACGAGCTGGCGGCGCGCGGTTGGCAGGTCAACTGGTTGGGTACGCCTGACAGCTTTGAGGCGCGCACCGTGCCGCAACACGGTTTCGCACTGGATACGATGAACGCACACCGCTTGCGCGGCAAAGGGCTGCTGAACCGCGTGCTCGGTCCGGTGTATCTGCTGCGCGCGATGTTGCAGGCGTGGAAGGTGCTGCGCATGCGCCGCCCACAGGTGGTGTTGGGTATGGGTGGCTTCGTCAGTGGCCCCGGCGGTCTGGTAAGCCGCTTGATGCATACGCCACTGGTTGTACACGAACAGAACGCAATCCCTGGATTGACGAATCGTTGGTTGGCGCGTGTTGCATCGCGCGTGCTCGAGGCCTTCCCGGGCAGCTTTGCTGCCTCGGCGGGCGCGATCGCTATCGGCAATCCGATCCGCAAAGAGATCGCCGACCTCGGCGAACCGCAACCGATTGATGCGCAGCGGGCGTTGCGGGTACTCGTACTCGGCGGCTCACTTGGTGCGCAGGCATTGAACGAGCAGGTGCCGTTGGCCCTGGCGCAACTGGCTGAGGACTTGCGGCCAGAGATTCGTCATCAAGCCGGCCGGGGTAAGGAAGCCGCAACGGTGCAGGCCTATGAACAGAGCGGCGTCAGCGCCACCGTCACCGAGTTTGTTGACGACATGGCCGAGGCCTATAGCTGGGCGGACCTTGTGATCTGTCGCTCGGGCGCACTTACCGTCTCGGAGCTGATGGCGGCCGGCAAGGCCGCTTTGTTGGTGCCGTTCCCGTTCGCGGTCGACGACCACCAAACGGTGAATGCAGGCTTTCTGGTTGATGCCGGTGCCGCACAACTTATTCAGCAACGCGATATCACGACCGAACGGCTTGCCGATTTGTTGCGTGAACTGTTGTCCGACCGTGAGCATCTGCATGCGATGGGTGCGAAGGCCTATGCGATTGCGAAACGCGACTCGGCACAGCGTGTCGCCGATGTCTGCGAGGAGTTGGCGGCATGAGTGACGTCACGATGGCAACCCGCCGCTACGCAGCCGAGACCATGGGGCGCGTACGACGCCTGCACTTCGTCGGCATCGGTGGCGCCGGTATGAACGGCATCGCACAGGTGATGCTCAACCTCGGCTACGACGTACGCGGGTCGGATATCAAAGAGAACGCAGCTACCAAGCGGTTGGCCGATCAGGGCGCGACGATCCACATCGGCCATGCCGCAGAGCACGTGGCTGATGCCGACGCAATCGTCATATCGAGCGCGGTCAACGATAGCAACCCCGAGGTGAAAGCGGCGCGCGAGCAACGCATCCCGGTGGTGCCGCGCGCCGAGATGCTGGCCGAGATCATGCGCTTCCGGTATGGCATTGCAGTTGCCGGCACGCATGGCAAAACGACGACGACCAGCCTGATCGCCAGCCTGTTGATCGAAGGTGGCCTGGACCCGACCTATGTGATCGGCGGGCGGTTGAATTCTCGCGGTAGCTACGCGCATCTCGGTGAAGGCGAGGTGTTGGTGGCCGAGGCCGACGAGAGCGATGCCTCGTTCCTCTACCTGCAGCCGATGCTCGCGGTGGTGACCAACGTCGATGAAGATCACATGGTCACCTACGGCAACGACTTCGCGCGGTTGCGTGCGACCTTCCTCGAGTTTCTGCATCACCTGCCTTTCTACGGGCAGGCGGTGATCTGCATCGATGACGAGAATGCCCGCAACCTGCTGCCGGAAATCACGCGCAAGGTGGTGACCTACGGCACGCACGAGGATGCCGATGTGCGTGCGGTGGCTATCACGCAACAGGGTATGGAAACGCGTTTCACCGTGCAGATGGACGAGCTGGAGCCGTTCGAAGTTGCGCTCAATATGCCGGGCCATCACAACGTGCTGAATGCCTTGGCGGCCATCGCCGTGGCGCGTGAAATGGGCGTTGAGGTCAAGACGATTCAGTCGGCGCTGGCTGCCTTCGAGGGCATCGGCCGGCGCTTCCAGGCCAAGGTCGGCTGCCGCATCGGTGATAGCGATGTGATGCTGGTCGATGACTACGGTCATCACCCGCGTGAGGTGGCGGCCACGTTGCAGGCCGTGCGTGCCGGCTGGCCGGAGCGTCGCTTGGTGCTGGCGTTCCAACCGCATCGCTTCAGCCGAACGCACGATGCATTCGACGATTTCGTCGCCGTGCTGTCGACCGTCGACGTGCTGGTGTTGACCGAGGTTTACGCGGCTGGAGAGGCGCCGATTGCCGGTGCCGACGGACGGGCGTTGAGCCGGGCGATACGGGTACGCGGTCAGGTCGACCCGGTGTTTCTCGAGAACGTCGAAGAACTGCCCGAGATCCTCGGTGATCTCGTGGCCGAAGGTGACATCGTCGTCACGATGGGTGCCGGCAATATCGGCGCTGTCGCAGCAAACCTGGCGGAGGCCGTTTGCCAATGAAACGTGAACTATCGATGACGCAGTTGCATATGGGGTGCGGCGAAGGGCTGACCGGGCGTATTCGTCTCAAGGTGTCACGCAGGCTTGTGTTCACCGGCGCCGGCGTTTCGACCAAACATGCGTCCAGCAAGGTGGGAAAAGGCAAGCGATGATGGCGGCGCCTCAACAACCGGCTTTGCGGGGTGAACTGCGCATGGGCGAATCGCTCAAGCGCTACAACACCTGGCGCATCGGCGGTGCAGCCAAGCAGATGTATCGGCCGGCGGATCTGCAGGATCTGAGCATGTTCCTGCAAACCCTGCCCGGCGACGAGCCTTTGTTGTGGTTGGGTCTCGGCAGCAATCTGTTGATCCGCGATGGCGGGTTCAATGGCACTGTGATCCTGCTGCAGGGGCAGCTGAATGCCATGGAGATCACCGATGATCAGGTGATTGTCGAGGCTGGCGCAGCATGCGCCAAGGTGGCGCGTGAGAGCGCACGCGCCGGCCTGGTCGGGGCGGCGTTTCTGGCCGGTATCCCGGGCACGATGGGTGGCGCATTGGCAATGAACGCCGGTGCGTTCGGTGGCGAAACCTGGCCCATCGTGCGCTCTGTGACGACGATCGACCGCGATGGCATCGTGCATGAGCGCCTGCCGCAAGAGTTCAAGATCGGGTACCGCGAGGTGATTCGACCGGCGGAAGAATGGTTCGTCTCATGCGTGTTGCAACTGGCTGATGGAGACTGCGAAGCGGAGCAGGCTGCAATTCGCGCCTTGCTCGACCGGCGCGCCGCGACGCAGCCGACCGGTCAGCCGAGCTGCGGTTCGACGTTCCGCAATCCCGAGGGGGATCACGCGGCGCGTCTGATCGAGACCTGCGGATTAAAGGGATATCGCATCGGCGGCGCCGAAGTCTCGCCGAAGCATGCGAATTTCATCATCAACACCGGCGATGCAACGGCGGCCGACATCGAGCAGTTGATCGCATATGTACATGATGAAGTGAAACGGCAACAGGGCATCGACCTGCAGACGGAAGTCCACATGGTGGGAGAAGCCGCATGACGATTGACGCCAAAGATTTCGGCAAGGTGGCCGTGCTGATGGGTGGCTGGGCTGCCGAGCGCGACGTGTCACTGGTCAGTGGCAAGGCGGTTCTCGACGGACTGTGCCGCAAAGGCGTCGATGCCCACGGCATTGATGCCGGCAAGGATATTCTGCAGGTGCTGCAGAATGGCAATTACGACCGTGTGTTCAACGTGCTGCACGGACGCGGTGGTGAAGACGGCGTGATTCAGGGCGCACTCGAGATTCTCGGTCTGCCGTATACCGGCAGTGGCGTGATGGGTTCGGCGATCGCGATGGACAAATATCGCACCAAGCTGCTGCTGCAGTCGCTGGGTCTGCCGACCCCCGGTTTCGCTTTGATACAGAGTGAACAAGATCTGGAAGCGGCGGCCGAGCTTGGTTTTCCGCTGATGGTCAAGCCGGCGCTGGAAGGATCGAGCATCGGCATGTCGCGTGCTGACGATATTAAACAGCTGCGTGCCGCGTGGAACAAAGCGGCCGAATACGATAGTCACGTCATGGCCGAACGTTGGATCACCGGCGCCGAATACACGGCCGCCATCCTGGGCGACGAGGCATTGCCGCTGATCAAGCTGGAAACCGACCATGACTTCTATGACTACGACGCCAAGTACGTCGCCGACGATACGCGTTACCTGATTCCCTGCGGTCTTGATCAAGAGGCCGAGTCGCGCCTGCAGTCGCTTGCGCTCGGTGCGTTCAACGCGGTCGCCGCGAGTGGCTGGGGGCGTGTCGACATTCTGGTTGACGTTGAAGAACAGCCCTGGGTCATCGAGGTCAACACCGTTCCGGGTATGACCGGCCACAGCCTGGTGCCAATGGCGGCAAAGGCGGTCGGTATCGATTTTGACGAGTTGGTCTGGCGCATCCTGGCGCAGACGTTGGAGGCCAACTGATGGCAACGACGTCGGCAAAGCGCAAGCAAGCGAAACAGGCACAGACGATATCGACCTCGTGGATGCGTTGGGCGATCAGTGTGGCGCTGCTGTTGACGCTAGTCGGCGGCAGTTGGGTAACGGTTCGCTATCTGTCGCAGCCGGGCAAGCTGCCTTTACGTGTTGTAGAAGTGAACGGCGAGTTTCGTTATCTGCAACGCGGCGAGATTCAACAGACTGTCGTCAAGGCGATCGACGGCGGCTTTTTTACCTGCGATATGCAGAAACTGCGACGTGCCGTGCTCGATATGCCGTGGGTTGAAGAGGTGAGCATCCGTCGGGTGTGGCCCGATAAGCTGAGTATGAACGTGGTCGAGCAGGTGCCGCTGGCGCGCTGGGGAGACGATGCCTTGATCAGCGTGCAGGGTCGCGTTTTTGCGCCGTCTTCGGTAGCGGCTTTCGGTGAGCTCGTTCGCTTGAACGGCCCCAAGGGCAATGAAAAGCGCGTCGTCAGTTTCTATCGCGCTGTCGCGTCACGCGCGACCAAGCGCGAACTGCGCGTGACCGAAGTGGAACTGGATCAGCGGCGCCATTGGTGGTTGCGGTTCGAAGGTGGTTTGACGGTGTCGCTCGGACGCGAAGACGTGGATGAGCGCCTGACACAGTTCTTTCGTGTCTACCCAAGTCTTGCTTCGCAGTCGGCGCGCCAACCCGAACGCGTGGATATGCGATACGCGCATGGATTTGCAGTGCGTTGGCGCGAGATTGCCGACGATGATGAAGCGGCAAAGGCCGAGAAGTTGCAGGAAAAGGTTTAATGGTCAAACGTACCGACAAGAACATAATCGTTGGCCTTGATATCGGCACCTCCAAGGTGGTGGCGATCGTCGGCGAGGTGCGCCAGGATAACGAGATCGAGATCATCGGCATCGGCTCGCACCCGTCGCGCGGCCTGAAGAAAGGGGTTGTCGTCAATATCGAATCGACGGTGCAATCGATCCAGCGTGCCGTAGAAGAAGCCGAATTGATGGCCGGCGTCGAGATCGATTCGGTGTATGCCGGGATCGCCGGCAGTCATGTGTCGAGTCTGAACTCACACGGTATCGTCCCGATCAAAGATGGCGAGGTGTCGCATACCGATGTCGAGCGTGTGATCGATGCTGCGCGCGCCGTTGCCATACCCGCTGATCAGAAGATCCTGCACATCCTGCCGCAGGAATTCATCATCGATAACCAGGAAGGTATTCACGATCCGGTCGGCATGTCGGGCGTGCGACTCGAGGCGCGGGTGCACATGGTGACCGGTGCGGTCAGTGCGGCGCAGAACATCATCAAATGCGTGCGTCGTTGTGGGCTCGAGGTCGAAGACCTGATTCTGGAACAGCTGGCGTCGAGTTATTCGGTGTTGGAAGACGATGAAAAGGATCTGGGCGTGTGCCTCGTCGATATCGGTGGCGGTACCACCGACATCGCCGTATTCACCGGCGGTTCGATCCGACATACCGCGGTCATCCCGATCGCAGGCGATCAGGTCACCAACGATATTGCGGTCGCGTTGCGTACGCCGACGCAGCACGCCGACGAGATCAAGCTGAAGTACGCCTGTGCGTTGACCCAACTCGCCAGCCCCGATGAAACCATCGAGGTGCCGAGCATCGGTGATCGTCCACCGCGTCGTCTGTCACGTCAGACGCTGGCCGAAGTGGTCGAGCCGCGCTACGAAGAGTTGCTCACCCTGATTCAAATGGAACTGCGTCGCTCAGGCTATGAAGACCTGGTTGCCGGCGGCGTGGTGCTGACTGGCGGTAGCGCCAAGATGGAAGGTCTTATCGACCTCGCTGAAGAGGTTTTTCACATGCCGGTGCGGCTCGGTATTCCGCAGTACGTGACCGGTCTCGTTGATGTGGTTCGCAATCCAATTCACGCCACCGGCGTGGGCTTGCTGTTGTTTGGACATAGAAACCGGGCCGTGCGGGTGCCCGAGATCGCCGGTGGCGGCGGAATCAAATCGGTTTGGAACCGGATGCGAAGCTGGTTCCAGGGAAACTTTTAATAAAAGCAGACACGACTTTCATGATGTCTTGTCTGGGTTTGGAGGATAGCTAAATGTTTGAATTGATGGATGTGGACAGCCAGAGCGCAGTAATCAAGGTCGTCGGTGTCGGCGGCGGTGGCGGCAACGCTGTCAATCACATGCTGCGTTCCAATATCGAAGGCGTTGAGTTCATCTGTGCCAACACCGATGCGCAGGCTTTGAAGAACACCGAGGTCAAGACAGCTTTGCAGCTGGGTGCGAACGTCACCCGCGGACTCGGTGCAGGTGCCAATCCGAATCGCGGCTTCGACGCAGCGATGGAAGATCGCGACCGCATCTACGAAGCCATCGAAGGTGCCGACATGATCTTTATTACCGCCGGTATGGGTGGCGGTACCGGAACCGGTGCGGCGCCCGTTGTTGCCGAGGTGGCGAGAGAGCTTGGGATCCTTACCGTTGCGGTGGTCACCAAGCCGTTCAGCTTCGAAGGCGCCAAGCGTATGCAGGTAGCCGAAGACGGCATCGCCAAGCTTTCCGAGCATGTTGATTCGGTGATCACGATTCCGAACGAAAAATTGTTGGCCGTACTCGGCAAGACAACCTCTTTGCTGGATGCCTTCAAGGCAGCCAATGATGTACTGCTCAACGCCGTTCAAGGTATTGCCGAGTTGATCACCAAGCCTGGTCTGATCAACGTCGACTTCGCCGATGTGCGCACCGTGATGTCCGAGATGGGTGTGGCGATGATGGGTACCGGTCGTGCAACCGGCGAGAAGCGCGCTCGCGAAGCGGCCGAAACGGCCATTCGCAGCCCGCTGCTTGAAGACATCAATCTTTCCGGCGCGCGCGGCATCCTGGTGAACATCACCGCCGGACTCGATCTGGCGATCGGTGAGTTCGACGAGGTCGGCAACACCGTTAAGGAATTTGCACGTGATGACGCAACGGTGGTCGTCGGTACGGTCATCGACCCGGATATGGTTGACGAAATGCGGGTGACCGTCGTTGCGACGGGACTTGGTGAAGACCTGCCGGTTGCGGCCCCGCAGCCCGAGGTTGAGATCAAGCCGGTGCGTCTGGTCAGCAATGATGCGGGCGAACAGGAAGAATCCGATTACAATGCCCTGGAAATGCCGACGACCGTCCGCCGCGGTGCAAAGACTGCGAACGACTTCGTCAAGGCGGCCGAGGCGAAAGATATGGAGTATCTCGATATCCCGGCATTCTTGCGTCGCCAGGCCGATTGAGCGCCGGGGGGTATACCCCGTCCTGCCCAATGGGAACTATTGACATTTTAGCTTGATCTAATGGTCACAAATGCCGACAATAAGGGTAATCCCTAAGCAGGTGTCGGGGGATCACTAGCTACTGCGTCGTTGAGATTCCGCGATGTAGGAAGTCTAATTGACTGAATTTGCAGGAATTTCGACTCGGAGAGTCTGAACCGATGATCAAACAGCGTACTTTGAAAAACGTGATCCGTGCTACCGGGGTTGGTCTGCACACCGGCGAGAAGGTCTATCTGACCTTGCGTCCCGCAGTCCCCGATACCGGCATCGTGTTCCGTCGGGTTGATCTCGATTCACCTGTCGACATCCCTGCAAAAGCGGAAAACGTGGGTGATACCCGTCTGTCGACCACGCTGATGAAAGACGGCGTGCGCATTTCGACGGTCGAGCACCTGCTGTCGGCCTTTGCCGGCCTCGGCATCGATAACGCTTATGTTGACGTTAGTGCGCCCGAAGTGCCGATCATGGACGGCAGCGCCGGTCCGTTCGTCTTTTTGATCCAATCGGCGGGTGTTGAGGAGCAAAACGTTGCCAAGCGTTTCATTCGCATCAAAAAGCCGGTCGAGATCAAGGAAGGCGACAAGATTGCGCGCTTCGAGCCGTTCAACGGTTTCAAGGTGAGCTTCGGTATCGACTTCGACCACCCGGCGATGAGCAATGAAAGCACCCGCTCGGTGATTGACTTCTCGTCGACGTCCTTTGTCAAAGAAGTCAGTCGTGCCCGTACGTTCGGTTTCCTGCGTGATATCGAGATGCTGCGTGAAAACGGCCTGGCACTGGGCGGCAGCATGGACAACGCCATCGTTGTCGATGATTTCCGCGTGCTGAACGAAGACGGTCTTCGTTACGAAGACGAGTTCGTAAAGCACAAGATTCTGGACGCCATTGGTGACCTGTACCTGCTGGGGCATAGCCTGATTGGCGCGTTCAGTGGCTACAAATCAGGGCATGAATTGAACAATCGATTGCTCAAGGCGTTGATTGCTCAGCCGGACGCATGGGAAGAAGTAACGTTCGATAACGCCGAGCGTGCCCCAATCTCCTATATGCAGCCGGCGCACGTTTCCTGATAGGTAACTTATTGTTATTTAGAGCGTTTTAGCGCATCCCCCAGGCGCTTCAACGCTTCGCGGAGTTGCGGCTGTTTGGTTTCAGCCGCTGTCTCGTGGATAATCTCCGCCGCGACATCCGATCTGACGGCGCGGCGGGGTTTCTTGCTGCGTCGTATCTGCGGGATCAACATCTTGATACTGACGGATTGCAGATTCGGATAATGCAGTCGCAGCAGACTGGCGATTTCCGGCGCCAGATAGCGTAATCGGGTTGCCCATACGGGCGAATCGGTATGCAGAACCAGCCGCTGCTCACGGAACTGAGCTGCTAAGCAATGATTGGCTAGGTCAACGGGCAAGCACTGCCGAACCTGCGCCAAGAGGGTTTTCTGCGCGCTTATCTCGCGTTCGAGAAGTCGAAGCGTTGGTTTGTCTTTAAGCAGGTGGCGAACCGACTTAGGGTTGTGGGACATCGTGATGGGTCTCGCAACGCAAGGTCTTGATTCTAAAGACTTGACGCTTAGGAGTCGATAAGGCTGAAAAGCTTTGCGAGAAAACCAGAATGAATGACAGTCTATTTGCCGCATTCTGCAAAAGGACCCGCAGTTTTGATTTTTGTGTGCCGAAAACCGCTGTATTGACCGGACTTGCCGTGCTGGGCATGACCGCACTGGCAGCCTGGGGTGGCTATAGCCTCGGGGTGCAGGAAGGCGCCAGCAACCGCGCCGAGCTCGCTGCCGCTGAAGTTCGTCAGCTCCTTGCGGACGAACGTCGGGAAATCGCCGACGCCAGGACCGAGCAGCGCGCGCATCTGGATGCCATGGCGCTTCGCGTGGCCGAAATCCAGGCTCACCTGATGCGCCTGGACGCGCTCGGCGGTCGCTTGGTCGAAGTCGGCAAACTGGATAGCGAGGAATTCGATTTTGCGTCGCCGCCCCCAATGGGTGGTATCGACGACTCGATTCCGGCAGACGACCTGAGCGTGTCCGAGCTCACCAACGAGATGGATCTGCTGTCGGCAATGCTTTCGGATCGCGAAGAAAAACTCTCGGCCCTCGAGGATGTATTGATCGACCGCGACCTGATGGCCGAGGTGCTGCCTTCCGGCAAGCCGGTGAAGAAGGGCTGGATATCGTCTGTTTACGGCCGCCGTACCGATCCTTTCAAGGGTCGCAAATCGTTCCACCGGGGTGTCGATTTTGCCGGTAAGCGCGGTGCCGAGGTCGTGGCAGTTGCATCCGGCGTCGTGGTTCGCGCCAAGCGCGCCAGCGGATACGGCAATCTTGTCGAGATCAAGCATGCGGATGGCTATACAACCCTGTATGCCCACAACAAGGAAAACCTGGTCAAGAAAGGCGACGTGGTGAACAAGGGCCAGACGGTTGCGCTGCTTGGCAGCACTGGGCGGTCCAGTGGTCCTCACGTGCATTTCGAAGTGCGCAAAGACGGCAAAATCGTCAATCCTCTGCGCTTTGTGCGCGCCAAATAGAGGCTTTGCCCAACACATCCCGAAAAGACCCGCAGTAGCGGGTTTTTTCTTATGTCTCCGGCCGTTCGATCGCCCGATTGGGTTATCATTCTGCCCTCTGTATTAGCTCGTCCGGGAAGGTCGCAGGTTTATGCTGAACAAGCTCATCAAGAAGGTCTTTGGCAGTCGAAACGATCGACTGGTAAAGAAAATGCTCAAGTCGGTGGAGCAGATCAACGTGCTCGAACCTGCATTGAGCGAGCTGAGCGATGAGGCCCTTGCCGCCAAAACGGCAGAATTCCGTAAACGCATTGCCGAAGGCGCGTCGTCCAACGATTTGCTGCCTGAGGCGTTTGCCGTAGTACGCGAAGCCGGCAAGCGAGTGCTCGGCATGCGCCACTTCGATGTGCAGATGATCGGCGGCATGGTGCTCAATGACGGCAAGATCGCCGAGATGCGCACCGGTGAGGGTAAAACCCTGGTTGCAACCCTGGCGGTTTACCTGAACGCGTTGGTCGGACGCGGCGTGCATGTGGTGACGGTCAACGATTACCTGGCGCGTCGTGACGCCGGCTGGATGGGCCAGCTTTATCACTTCCTCGGCATGACCACCGGTGTAATCAATTCTTCCGGCGGGATGGGGCCGGACAGCTCGTCCTATGAGTTCGATCCTGCCTTCCAGGGCGACGCCGGCGGGTTCTCGCGTCTGCGTCCGGTGAGCCGCGCGGCCGCCTATGCCTGCGATATCACCTACGGCACCAACAACGAGTTCGGTTTCGATTATCTGCGCGACAACATGGCATTTTCTGCCGATCAGCGGGTGCAGCGTCGTTATTTCGCGGTGGTCGACGAGGTCGACTCGATCTTGATCGATGAGGCGCGTACGCCGTTGATCATCTCCGGGCCGGCCGAAGACAGTTCGGAGATGTACCGCCGGGTCAGTGGTATCCCGGCCCAACTCACGAGACAGGACCCGATCACCAACGACGAAGGCAAGCCGGATTTCGGTCCCGGCGATTACTCCGTCGACGAGAAGGCACGCCAAGTCTTTCTCAGCGATGAGGGGCATGAAAAGGTCGAGCAGATGTTGTCGGAGTACGGCCTGCTGGCTGAGGGCGAGAGCCTGTACGACCCGTCGAACATCATGCTGATGCACCATGTGATGGCGGCGATGCGGGCACATGCCTTGTTCCAGCGCAATGTCGATTACATCGTGCGCGACGGCCAGGTGATCATCGTAGACGAGTTTACCGGTCGTACGATGCCCGGGCGGCGCTGGTCGGACGGCCTGCACCAGGCTATCGAGGCCAAAGAAGGCGTGCAGATCCAGGCCGAGAGCCAGACGCTGGCCTCGATCACGTTTCAGAATTACTTCCGACTGTACGACAAGCTCTCGGGTATGACCGGTACAGCGGATACCGAGGCGTTTGAATTCCAGCAGATCTACGGCCTCGAGGTGGTTGTCATACCGACCAACAGACCGATGCAGCGCGACGACCAGACCGACTTGGTCTACCTGACACAGGGCGAGAAGTATCAGGCGATCGTTGAAGACGCGCGCGACTGCGTTGAGCGCGGCCAGCCGGTACTGGTGGGCACGGCATCAATCGAGGTCTCGGAACTGGTGTCGAACATGCTTAACGAAGCCGGCGTCGAACACCAGGTACTGAATGCCAAGCAGCACGAGCGGGAAGCGCAGATTGTCGCTGAAGCTGGACGCCCTGGAGCGGTCACCATCGCCACGAACATGGCCGGTCGTGGTACCGACATCGTGCTTGGTGGCAACCTCGACGTGGAATTAGGCCAGCTCGGTGACACTGCGGATGAGCAGGCGATCGCCAAACATCGCGAAGAATGGCAGAAACGCCACGAGCATGTGCTTGCGGCCGGTGGACTTCGCGTGATCGGCACTGAGCGCCACGAGTCCCGCCGAATCGACAACCAGCTGCGCGGGCGCTCCGGGCGGCAGGGTGATCCGGGTTCGTCACGTTTTTATCTGTCGCTCGAAGACAGCCTGATGCGCATATTTGCGTCTGAGCGCGTCTCGAATCTGATGCAGAAGCTCGGCATGAAAGAGGGCGAGGCGATCGAGCATCCGTGGGTCAACAAGGCCATCGAGAACGCGCAAAGAAAAGTCGAAGGTCGCAATTTCGATATCCGCAAACAGTTGCTTGAGTATGACGACGTTGCCAATGACCAGCGCAAAGTGGTCTATCAGCAACGTGACGAGTTGATGAATGTCGAGGATATCTCCGACACGGTCGCCAACTTGCGTATCGATTCGCTTAACAGCGTGATCGACCAATATATCCCGCCGCAAAGCCTCGAAGAACAATGGGACGTACCGGGTCTGACCGAAGCGCTGCAGGAAAACTTCGCGCTGGATGCGCCTGTTCAGCAATGGCTTGACAGCGACGACAGCCTGCACGAGGAAACGTTGCGGCAGAAGATCCTCGACCAGATCGTCGCGATCTATGACGAGAAGGAATCACAGGTCGGTGTCGAGCAGATGCGCCGCATCGAAAAAGAGGTGATGCTCTATACCCTCGATTCGCATTGGAAGGAGCACCTCGCGGCGATGGACTATCTGCGCCAGGGTATTCACCTGCGTGGTTACGCGCAGAAGAACCCGAAGCAGGAGTACAAGCGCGAGGCCTTCGACATGTTCTCGTCGATGCTTGACGCCATCAAGCTCGAGGTCGTGCAAATTCTTTGTCGCTTGCAGGTGCAGGCACCGCCCGATTTGCTAGAGCAGGCCCGCGATCCGAACGAGTTCGAGTTCAGACACGAAACGTTCGAAGGTCTCGGGGGCGAACCCGAGCCGGCCGAAGCGGAGGCGGGAGCGGCGGAAGAGAAAAAGCCGTTTGTTCGACCAGACCGCAAGGTCGGCCGCAACGATCCTTGTCCGTGCGGTTCGGGCAAAAAGTACAAGCATTGTCACGGAAAACTGAGCTGATTCAGAG
>MWSE01000063.1_pt1 | contig 33258 bp, 27 predicted proteins | sample 1021931 | NCBI WGS metagenome assembly MWSE01 (sample SAMN06338154, study PRJNA374545) | mollusc metagenome | biome: marine bay; material: sediment; isolation source: gill 28 cm from animal B | host: Kuphus polythalamius | place: Philippines: Mindanao | collected 2011-09-12 | reverse complement strand
CGTCCACGGGAATACCTCTTGAATCAGAATTTAGAGGGATATTCTAACTGCTCGTGCCGCGATCTTTTACTGCGGGCGAGCGGGGTAGGGTGCTAAAGACGCACTAGTAGCGATACTGCATCTGGCGCGAGGCCTTGATCGGTCGCCACATCGGCTGCGGCGCCGTTCGTTGCGCGGTCACTTTGCGACGCTGCGGCACCTGGGCCTGGTACGGCATGATCGACGGCAGTCGATAGGCCGGGTGGGGATATTGGCCGTAATAGGCCATATTCACCGGTCGATGGTTGTTGCCCGAAAACATCTTCAGGCACAGGAAGGCGTTGGCGCTCGATGATAGGCCGAGCAGCAGGGCTGCGGTCAGCCATAGGCTTGGTCGACGAACACCGAATCGACGGAAACCAGATCGATCTGAATTAGATAGACGGGTACTGGCGCCCCGGGTTGAGGATGCCGTGCGGATCAAAGGTCTGCTTGAGCCCGCTGTGAAGGTCTGCTTGAGCCCGCTGTGCAGCCGTTGTTTGACCGGATCGAGCGGGTGGAACACCGGAGTTTTGTCGTCGCCATGTCGAAACAGTATGGCATGTCCGCCGACTTTTGCGACCTCGGCGCGGATCTCGTCGGCCGGCGTATCGGTGATTACCCAGCGTTGCGCACCGGCCCAGTCGGTCAGCACACGCTTTTCACATTTCAGGCGTGGCGAGGCCGGCGCCAGCGACAGGCGCCACAAGGGCTCGTCGCTATTGAAGAAGCCGAGCTTATGGTCGCGCAGTTCGTACCAGAAGCCGCTGCCGCCACCGGCATCGCCGCCGATCTGCTTTTCCCAGGCCGCGACGCTGGCGGCGTTGCCCGACAGGCGCAGGTACAGACGGTCTTCGAAATGACAGGCGCCGGACAGCGGGGCAGGTTGGCGCGACAGCTCGCGCATCATATGCAGTGCACGGTCGCGCGGCATGCTCAGTACCAGGCTGCGTTCGACCTTGGGTGCCGGCAGCACCTTGATCGACACGTCGAGCAGCACACCGAGCGTGCCGAGTGCGCCGGCCATCAGTCGCGACACATCGTAGCCGGCGACATTCTTCATGACCTCGCCACCGAAGCGCATGATGCGGCCCTGACCGTCGAGCAGGTTCACGCCGAGCAACAGGTCGCGTGGTGCGCCGCCCCACGGACGACGTGGGCCACCCAGGCCGCTGGCCACGGCGCCGCCGATGGTTGCCTTGCCGCCAAACTTGGGCGGCTCGAACGCGAGCATCTGGCCCTGTTCGGAGAGTGTCTGCTCGATTTCGTCGACCGGTGTGCCGGCGCGCGCAGTGAGCACCAGTTCGGTCGGTTCGTAGCGCACGATGCCGGTGTGCTTGCTGAGGTCGAGCATTTCACCGTCGACCGCGTGACCATAGAACGCTTTGCTGCCTGAGCCGACGATGTTCAGCGGCTGCTTTTTCTCTGCGGCGACGCGAACCTGTTCGGCGAGCGCCTCGGCGATATCGTTGGCGCTCATCAGAATCGCTCCAGGTGTGGAAAGCGCATGTCGCCTTTATGGATGTGCATCGCACCGAACTCGGCACAGCGGTTCAGCCTTGCCCGGGTTGAGCAGGGTATGCGGATCGAACACTGCCTTCACGTCGTGAAACAGCTGCAGTTCTTCCGGCGGAAACTGGGCGCACATCTGGTTGATCTTCTCCATGCCGACACCGTGCTCGCCGGTGATCGTGCCGCCGACCTCGACGCACAGTTCCAGGATCTTGCCGCCGACCTCTTCGGCCAGTTCGAGCTCGCCGGGGTTGTTTGCGTCGTACAGGATCAAGGGGTGCAGGTTGCCGTCGCCGGCATGGAACACGTTGGCCACACGCAGACCGGACTCGGCCGAGTAGTCGGCGATCTCGCGCAATACGCGCGGCAGGTGTTTGCGCGGGATGGTGCCGTCCATGCAGTAATAGTCGGGTGAGATGCGCCCGACCGCGGGGAAGGCCGCCTTGCGTCCAGCCCAAAAGCGTGCGCGTTCGTTGTCGTCGTTGGCGGTGCGCACCTCGGTCGCGCCCGAATCGAGCAGACGCTGGCGCACACGCGCGATGTCTTCTGAGACCTCTGCATCGATCGGGTAACCGGCATGCACGAAGTCCTCGGCGGCGCGCAGCGAGGGGTTATCCATCATCTCGAGGCCGGCCGGCAGGATGCCCGCGGCGATGATGTCGGCGACTGCCTGGCCGGCGGTTTCGACATTGTCGAACGCGGCCAATGCGACCTGCGCACGCTGTGGTATCGGCAGCAGCTTCACGGTGACTTCGACGACCACGCCGAGCATGCCTTCCGAGCCTGTCGCCAACGCCAGCAGATCGTATCCCGGACCATCCAGGCCGCTGCCGCCGAGCGTGACGCGCTCGCCTTCGATCGTGATCAGCTCGACGGACAAAAGATTGTTGACCGTCAGGCCGTACTTCAAACAATGTACGCCGCCGGCGTTCTCGGCGACGTTGCCGCCGATCGAGCAGGCGATCTGTGACGACGGGTCGGGCGCGTAGTACAGGCCATGCGGTTTGGCTGCTTCGCTGATCGCCAGGTTGCGCACGCCGGGCTGTACACGCGCGCAGGCATTGTTCGGGTCGATCTCGATGATGCGGTTCAGGCGCGCGAGGCTGAGCAGCACGCCGTCTTCATGTGGCAGGGCGCCGCCCGACAGGCCGGTGCCGGCACCGCGCGCAACGACGATCGTCTGTTCTTCGTTGCACACACGCAGCACCGATTGCACCTCTTCGATGCTGCCCGGCAGTACCACCAGCAGGGGCACGACGCGGTAGGCGGCGAGGCCGTCGCACTCATAAGGTTTGAGTTCTTCATCGGAACTCAACACAAAGTTCGGGTCGACCAGTTGACGCAAGCGTCTGGCCAGCGACTCACGGCGCTGCTGTCGGTTGGTTTCGCTCATAGCCACATTGTTGCAAAAAAGCGCCGACTTGGGGCAATGATAATTTCAGGGTAAAGGGGTGCAATGCGCCGCGATTCAATGCTTTCGCGCGGGGCATCGGCGGCAGCCTTTGCTAAGATTCGGCTTTGCCCGCCGTTGTCGGGCGGTGAATAACAAGAGTCCGGTATGGCTAATCCGTCGCGCACGCTGTTCATAATCTCTGACCGCACCGGTATCACGCTCGAAAACCTGGTTCGCACCCTGTTGTCGCAGTTCGATGATCAATGCTGTGACCGCATGGTGCTGCCGTTTCTCGACAACCCGGCCAAGATCGAGGCCGCGGTGCGCGAGATCGACGCGGCGGCACGCGACGACGACGCGCCGCCCGTGGTGTTTTCAAGCATCGTCGACGAAGAATTGCGCGCGCAGCTGCGCAAGGCCAATGCGCAGGTGTTCGATATCTTCGACACCTATCTGCCGCAACTGTCGGCGGCGATCGGCATCCCGTACAGCGGGCATATCGGGCGCAGCCACGGCATGGGCGATATCGGCGCCTACGATCGCCGGGTCGAGGCGGTCAACTTCGCGTTGAACTTCGACGACGGCTCGCGCTTTCGAGGGCTCGACAAGGCCGACCTGATCCTGATCGGTGTGTCACGCTGCGGCAAGACGCCGACCTGTCTGTATCTCGCCATGCAGTACGCCGTGCTGGCGGCCAACTTTCCACTGACCGAAGACGACTTCATGCTCGGCAAGTTTCCCGAACCGCTGCGTGAGCACCGCGATCGTCTGTTCGGCCTGACGATCTCGCCCGACCGTTTGCACCGTATACGTGAAGAACGCCGCCCGGGATCGGATTACGCCAGCCTGCCGCGCTGCCGCCAGGAGGTGTCGGCGGCCGAGAACCTGTTCCGCAGTCATGCGATCCCGTTCATCGACAGCACGACCGTATCGATCGAGGAACTGGCGATCGAGATCATGCAGCGCGTTGGGGTCGAGCGGCATTACTGAGGGTTGTCGCTACAGCCAGCGTACCTTGCGGAACCACGCCAGCAACAGCACCGCGATGGTCACCATCGTGCCCAGCAGAACGAAATAGCCGTGCTGTGATTTGAGCTCGGGGATGTTTTCGAAGTTCATACCGTAGATGCCGACCAGCAGGGTCAGCGGTACGAAGATCACGGTGACGATCGTCAACACCTTCATGATCTGGTTCAGGCGGTGGCCATTGAGGCTGATGTAGGCCTCGATCAGGTCGCTGATCACGCTTTGATACAGATCGGCGAGGCTGTGAAAGCGCTCCATCAATGCATGGATATCGTCGAACTCGACGTGCCAGTCTTCGGTTGGTTCGCCGTCGAGATGATCGCGCAACGAAAGAAAGGCGTCGGTGTGGTAGGTGAGTATGCGGCGCATCTTGCGCAGCGCCGTATTGTAGCCGACCAGTTCCTGCATCAGTCTGTCGGTGCGTGCCTGAAACAGGGTGTCTTCGATCGTATCCAGTCGTTGTTCGAGGTCGAGCAGGATCTTGCCGTAGCGATTGGTCACGCGTCGCGCGATCGCCGCCATCAGCTTCATCGGCGAGGTATTGGCGCAACCGTCGGTGCGCAGCTTGTTGTGCAGGCGGCTCAGGTAGCGCGAAGGTTTGCTGTGGCGCGTAACCAGCAGGCGCGGAGCGGCGAACACTGCAAGCTGCAGGGTGTCGAACTCCAGGTTTTCCGATTCGGCCGTCAGCGGTTTGAGCAACAAATAGAGGTAATCGGGATACGGCGCGAAGCCCGGCGGATGACGCGGTCGCTGTGCTTCTTTAACCGCCAGCTCGTCGAAATGCAGCTCGCCGACCAGCAAGGCGTGTTCGGCTTCTTTAGGTTCGTCGTGCAGATCGATCCATAACCAGGCTGTGTCGTCGGTGCGCCATGCGTCGATGAGTTCGCGACCGCCGTCGACGGCTTCACCATTGCGGCACAGCGTCGTCTGCATCATGCCGTTTTCCCCTCGGGGTTCGGCGCTCGCAGCGCGTCGGCCAGCGCCTGCAGCTCGTTTTCACCGAGCACCGAACGCACATGCAGGTCGCGCTGCGGGAACGGAATCTCGATGCCGTGCTCGTGAAAGCGATCCCACACCTCGAGCATCACGTCGCTGATCACGTTCGCACGACCCTGGGGTGGGTCGTTGATCCAGATGCGTAGTTCCAGATCGACCGAGCTGTCACCGAAGCCCTTGAGCTGGCAACGCGGCTCGGGTTGCAGCTGCACCCTCGGCACCATCGATGCGGCCTCGACGCACAGCTTGATCGCCAGGCGCGGGTCGGAGTTGTACGAGATGCCGATCGGGATGCGCAGGCGCACCAGGTCGTCACTGTACGACCAGTTCTCCACGCGCTGAGTGATCAGGTCTTCGTTCGGGATCAGGTGTTCGGTGCCGTCGCGCGTGATCACCGAGGTGTAACGCAGGCCGAGGTGGTTGATCCAACCGAAGGTGTTGTCGATGGCGATGACGTCGCCCGGCTTGATCGACTTGTCCATCAGCAGGATCACGCCGCTGACCAGGTTCGAGAAGATCTTCTGCAGGCCGAAACCGAGACCGACACCGAGTGCACCGCTGAACACCGCCAGCGCGGTGAAGTCGATGCCGACCGCCGACAGGCCGATCAGGATGGCGGCTGTGACCAGTGCGATACGCGTCAGCTTCGAACCGAGCACTCGCATCGACGGCGCAATCTCCTGCGAGCGTTCCAGCCGGCGCTCGACCAGCGTCGCCAGGCCATTGGCCAACCACAGCGCAAGCCACAAGGACAGCGCTGCCTTGATGATGGTGAGCGGCGATACGCGCAGTTCGCCGAGCGAAAACGCCCACGAGTCGAGCAGTTTGGCGACCGGATCGAGCATGCCGAAGATATTCAGCGCGGCGATGGTCCAGGCGGTTATCGCGATGAAACGAGCGAGGGCCGCATTGGAGACCAGCATGGTCACCAGGCGGATCAACAGCCAGGCGGTCAGCAGGCTGGCGATGATGATCATCGCGCGGTTCGGCCAACCCAGGCGGGTCACGATCTCGATAGCGATCCATTGCAGGGCCAACCAGGCAATCGGGTTGGCGACTTCGCGAATCGCCATCAAGGGCCGGCGGAAGCTCGGTACACGCGTGCAGCGTTCGGCCCAGGTATTCAGATAGCGTTTGAGCAGCGGCGTGAGCAGCCAGCGCGCGATGACGAACACGCCGGCGATAACGGCAAACTGCAGCCAGAAGAGTGGGTCCTGCACGAGGACCAGGAAACGTTCCGAAAAGGTCTTGGCGACGGTCTCTATCTTTTCGACATCGACGACGTCTTTGACCACTTCGTTGACTACATCGCTCATGCAAGCCGTCCGCTATTGCAACTAAACGGATAGGATCACCGCGACACGAGGAATACAACTGTTTTGTCGTCGAAGCCTACCCGTGTAGGTATATGGCATTTGCTGCCTTGTCCGGATTCAACCAATCAATTGGTTGCTCAACCGCCCGATATCGTCGATCTCGATGACGATGGTCTGGCCGTCTGCCATATCGGCTGCGCCGACCGAGGTACCGCAGGCAATCACATCGCCTGGGTAGAGCGTGATCTCGCGCGCGATGTGCCAGACGATATCCTGCGGCGAAAAGATCATGTCGCTGACCGGGTAGTCCTGCTTCGGCTCGCCGTCGAGCACGCCGCGCACCCGCAGGCCGGCCGGGTCGATACCTTCGGCGATCATTGGGCCGATCGGTCCGAAGCCGGGCAGGCTTTTCGAGCGGCACCATTGCGGAAACTCGGAGTTGGCGAACAGGATGTCGGGCGCAGTTACGTCATTGACGCAGGTATAGCCGAAGATCACGTCATCGATCTTGTTGCGCGGTGTCTGAAAACAGGTCTTGCCGATTACGATGCCCAGTTCCGCCTCGAACTTGACCCTGCCCGAAAAACCCGGCAGTCGCCTGATCTCTTGCTCGTGCGCCGACAAAGAGTCGACCAGCTTGACGAAGTACAGCGGAAAATCCGGTATCTGCGTCTTCTCGAGTTGCTGGCGTTCGTGAAAGTTGTTCCACAGGCCGAGAAACTGCTGCGGCACGACGGGCGCCAGCCAGGTGGCATCGGCGATGTCGACGCGACGATCAACCGGTTTCGGTGCGTCGAACAGCGAGCCTTCGTGCAGCAGTATCGTGTCGCCGTCGAGCCGGCCGAGCCAGGGGGCACCGTCGACTTCGACACGGCACCAATGTCTAACGCTCATATTCTTGAATGACCTCAGGTAATGACGTCCGGCTTCTTGCGACCGGTGATCGACGAAATCCCGGCAAGGTTGTTCGCGGTTGTGATCAGGCCGGCAAGCGCGACCTGCGGGTCGAGCGACTGCTGACTTGGATCGGGCTCGTAGGCCTCGAGGTACACGCGCAGGGTGGCGCCGACCGTGCCGGTACCCGACAAGCGGAACACGATGCGTGAGCCGCTGGAGAAGCCGATGCGGACGCCCTGTTTCTGGCTGATCGAGCCGTCGATAGGGTCAGTGTAGGCGAAGTCGTCGGCGTAGCTCACTTCGAGACCGTCGAGCAGCGTTCCCGGAAGCTCCGGCAGGCGTGCGCGCAGACCGGCCATCAGTTCGTCGGCGGCCTTGCTCTTCACACCTTCGTAGTCGTGGCGCGAATAGTAGTTACGACCGTACTGCTGCCAGTGCGCGGTCACGATCTCGGCGACCGATTGCTTGCGGATCGCCAACACGTTGAGCCATGCGAGTACTGCCCACAGGCCGTCTTTCTCGCGAACGTGATCCGACCCAGTGCCGAAGCTTTCTTCGCCGCAAAAGGTGATGCGGCCAGCGTCGAGCAGGTTGCCGAAAAACTTCCAGCCGGTCGGTGTTTCGAAGCACTCGATGTTGAAGGCGGTGGCCACGCGATCGACTGCCTGGCTGGTCGGCATCGAGCGCGCCACGCCGGCGATGCCGTTGCGATGCGCCGGGATGCAGGTGGCGTTGGCCGCAAGTACCGCGAGGCTGTCGCTCGGGGTAACGAAGAAGTCGCGACCGAGGATCATGTTGCGGTCGCCGTCTCCATCAGAGGCCGCGGCGAAATCCACGCCCTCGGGCCCACGGGTCATCTCGACCAGTTCGGCGGCGTGCACCAGGTTCGGATCGGGATGGTGACCGCCGAAGTCTTCGAGCGGTTCGCCGTTGATCACCGTGCCCTTGGGCGCGCCGAGCATCTGTTCGAGGATGCGCTTGGCGTACGGTCCGGTGATCGCGTGCATGGCATCGAAGCGCATGCGGAAGCTGCCCTTGAGCAGGGCGCTGATCGCGCCGAAATCGAAGATCGAAACCATCAGCTCGGCGTAGTCGGCGACCGGATCGATGACCTGCACCGGCATCTTGTTCAAGGTGTACTCGCCGATCTTGTCGAGGTTGACGTCGGCCGCGTCGCACAAACGGTAGCTGCCGACCTCGAGGGTGCGCGCATAGATCTCTTCGGTGACTTTTTCCGGCGCAGGGCCGCCATTGGCGGTGTTGAACTTGATGCCGAAGTCACCGTCCGGGCCACCGGGGTTGTGACTGGCCGACAGAATCAGTCCGCCCGCCGCCTTGTACTTGCGGATCACGCACGATGCAGCAGGGGTCGACAACAGGCCGCCCTGGCCGACGATCACCCGGCCGATGCCATTGGCCGACGCCATTTTCAGAATCACCTGGATGGCGTCGCGGTTGAAAAACCGGCCGTCGCCGCCGAGTACCAGCGTGTTGCCGGCCAGTTCGGTTTGCGTATCGAAAACCGATTGTACGAAGTTTTTCAGATAGTTACCGTGCCGAAACACCTCGACGCGCTTGCGCAGCCCGGAGGTTCCCGGGCGCTGGTCGGTGTACGGTGCGGTGGAGTATGTGGTACTTGGCATGGGATTCTGCGTTGCGAAAGATTGGGGGGGATTTTAACCACAGCGCACCCTTGAAATCCCGCTTTGCTGGCCCCATTTGTCGCGCCATCGCGAAAAACCTCTGGAGGACCGCCCCACAATGACCGCGACTGCGCAGAAGGAAACCCTGGATTTTCAGGCCGAAGTCAGCCAGGTGCTGAACCTGGTGATCCGCTCACTCTATTCCAACAAAGAGATCTTTCTGCGGGAGCTGATCTCGAATGCCTCTGACGCGGCTGAAAAGCTGCGTTTCGAATCGCTCAGCAATGACGCGCTTTACGAGGGCGACGCGACGCTGCGCATCCGGGTAGCGGTCGATCAGGAAGCCGGCACGATCACGATCGAGGACAACGGCATCGGCATGAGCCGCCAGGAGGTCAACGAGACCATCGGCACGATCGCCAGCTCGGGCACCAAGAAATTCCTCGAGAACCTGTCGGGTGACAAGGCCAAGGACAGCCAACTCATCGGCCAGTTCGGTGTCGGCTTTTATTCCGCCTTCATCGTCGCCGACAAGGTCACCCTGACCACCCGTCGCGCCGGCATGCAGGCCGACGAGGGTGTGCGTTGGGAGTCGAGCGGCGAGGGCAGCTACACGGTCGAGAACGTCGAGCGCGCAGCGCGCGGTACCGAGATCGTGCTGCACATCCGCGAAGAAGACAAAGAATTCCTCGATGGCTGGCGCCTGCGCAGCATCATCAACAAATTTTCCGACCACATCGCAATCCCGGTCGAGATGCTCGGCGAGGTGCCGGAGCCTAAAGAGGGCGAAGAGCCCGCCAAGCCCGAGTGGGAGCAGGTCAACCGCGGCACGGCGCTGTGGATGCGCAACAAGTCGGACGTCACCGACGAGGAGTACCACGAGTTCTACAAGAACACCTGCCACGATTTCGAAGACCCGCTGACCTGGGCGCACAACCGCGTCGAGGGCACCAACGAGTATTCGTCGCTGCTGTTCGTGCCTTCGCGTGCGCCCTTCGACATGTGGGACCGCGAGCAGAAGCACGGCGTGAAGCTGTACGTGCGTCGCGTGTTCATCATGGACGAGGCCGACAAGCTGATGCCGCACTACCTGCGCTTCGTCAAAGGTGTCGTCGACTCCGATGATCTGCCGCTGAACGTGTCGCGCGAGATCCTGCAGCACGACAAGAAGATCGACAGCATCCGCTCGGCCAACGTCAAGCGTGTGCTCGGTCTGCTGGAGAAGCTGGCGAAAGACGACGCCGAGAAGTACCAGACGTTCTGGCGCGAGTTCGGCAAGGTCCTGAAGGAAGGCCCGGCCGAAGACTTCGGCAACCGCGAAAAGATCGCCGGCCTGCTGCGCTTTACCACGACCAAGTCGGAAGGTGATGCGCAGGACGTCTCGCTCGATCAGTACATCGGGCGCATGGCAGAGAAGCAGGAGAAGATCTTCTACATCACTGCCGACACCCTGTCGGCCGCGCGCAACAGCCCGCATCTCGAGGTCTTCAAGAAGAAGGGCATCGAGGTATTGCTGCTGACCGACCGCGTCGATGAATGGCTGGTCTCGCACCTGACCGATTTCAAGGACAAGCACCTGCAGTCGGTCGCCAAGGGCGAACTCGACCTCGGGGAACTCGAAGACAAGGAAGACAAGGAAAAGGTCGAGAAGGCGACCGAAGAGCACAAGCACCTGATCGAGCGCGTCAAGACCGCTTTGGGCGACACCGTCAAAGAGGTGCGCGTGTCGAGCCGCCTGACCGAATCACCGGCCTGCCTGGTGGTCGACCACTACGACATGAGCCAGAACCTGGCGCGCGTACTCAAGCAGCTCGGCCAGGATGCACCGATGCCGACGCCGATCATCGAGATCAACCTCGAACACCCGTTGCTCGACCGCATGGACAAGGAGACCGACGAAGACAAATTCGCCGAGCTGGCCAAGGTCGTGTTCGACCAGGCACTGCTCGCCGAGGGCGGTCAGTTGGAAGACCCGGCCGGTTTCGTCCACCGCTTGAACCGGCTGATGCTCGATATGTCGGCCTGATCCTCATCGATCGGCTGATGCAGAAACCGGCGCTGTGGCGCCGGTTTTTTTTTGTGTCTGCGCTCAGGCGTTCTTTACCGGATTGCTCAGCGTACCGATGCCGTCGATCGAGATCTCGATGCGGTCGCCGTCGGCCAGGTAGACCGGCGGTTTGCGCGCGAAGCCGACGCCTTCCGGTGTGCCGGTCAGAATCGCCGTACCCGGAATCAGCGTGGTGTCGCGGCTCAGAAAGGCGATCAGCTCCGCTACCGAGAAGATCATGTCGCCGGTGTTGCTCGATTGCATCGTCTCGCCGTTGAGCACCGAGCGGATCGGCAGCGTCTGTGGGTCGGGTATCTCGTCGGCGGTGACCAGCATCGGGCCGAGCGGGCAGAAGGTATCGAAGCTCTTACCGCGCACCCACTGACCGCCGCCGGCGTGTTTCTGCCAGCGGCGCGCAGATACATCGTTGGCGCAGGTATAGCCGAACACATAGCCGAGCGCGCGATCGACCGGCACGTTGCGCGCGGTCTTGCCGATGATCACGGCAAGCTCCGCTTCGTAGTCCACTTCCGGGCCGTGTTCGCAGGCTGCCGGCAACAGGATCGGCTGATCGGGATCGGCTACGGCCGTGCTCGGTTTCATAAAGACCACGGGATGCTCCGGCAGCTTGGCACCGGTCTCTGCGGCGTGCGCACGATAGTTCAGGCCGATGCAGTAGATGTCGGTCGGGCGCACCGGCGCCAGCCAGCGCGTCACCTCTACCTCGTCGTCGCCGGGGCGCAGGCCGTCAAAAAGATTGTCGCCATGGCAGGCGAGGGCGCGGCCATCGTCGAGGGGCTGTACCCAGCGGGTGTTGCCTGCACTGTCGATACAACGGGCCAGTTTCACGCGATTCTCCTTCTGCTTGTTGTGTCGGCGACATCTCTGAATGGCTGATGCCTATCAAATGCGATCCAGCATGCGCCGCTGTGGCCCGGCAGTGTAAGTGATATCTTTGTTACACATGCATCTGGAGCTTCTTCGGGCAAGTCGTAGCAGTTTATTCCCGGCGGGGCGCTGTGTACCGGTGCCTAACGTGCAGTCACAGCGAGGTCGACATGTCCGATATCCACAGCATCCTCAGCGATGCCCGACTGGTCGAAAGCGGTATTGCCGAGCGCCGGCACTACGATGGTGGTCAGACAATCATCGAAAAGGGTTCTGAGGAACGCGGCGTCTATCTGATCGAGCGGGGCTGTGTCAGGGTGCTCGAACGCATCGAGCTCGAAGATCGGCGTCACATCCAGCCGGGTATCTGCGATCTGGGCGAGCAGGAGGTGTTCGGTGAACTCAGCCTGTTCGACGACGGCCCGCGCCTCGCGACCGTCGTGTCGGTCGAGCCGTGCGACCTGTTGGTTTACCAGGCCGAAGCCCTTGCCGACTATCTCGACCATCACCCCGAGTTCGGCTACGTGGTGCTGAAAGAGTTGTTCAACATACTCACCTGTCGCCTGCGCCAGACCGACCGTCGCCTGGGTTCGCTGTTTGCCTGGGGCCTGAAGGCGCATGGAATCGATCGGCATCTATAAATAGTAGGCGCGCCGTTTCGCGATTTTTGCGCGATGAGCATTGCGTCACTTTATCAGTAACTATTGATAAACACCCTGAATCGACCTATTCAGACGCTCGAATGGTGACTTCTGCTTCCCGTGTGGCAGACTCCGCACCCTAGAAAACGTCAGATGACATCAGAGGGGAGAACCACATGCGCGTAATTCTTCTTGGCGGCCCAGGTGCCGGCAAAGGAACCCAGGCCAACTTCATCAAAGAACGCTACGGCATCCCGCAGATCTCGACCGGAGACATGCTGCGGGCGCACGTCAAGGCCGGTAGCGAGCTGGGCGTCGCCGCGAAGAAGATCATGGACGAAGGCGGACTGGTGTCGGACGACATCATCATGGGCATGGTCAAAGAGCGCATCAAAGACGACGACTGCAAGAAGGGTTACCTGTTCGACGGTTTCCCGCGCACGATTCCACAGGCCGAAGCACTGAAAGAGGCTGGCGTGCCGATCGATGCGGTGGTCGAGATCGACGTGCCCGATGCAGAGATCATCAAGCGTATGTCGGGTCGCCGCGTGCACCTGGCATCGGGACGTACCTATCACGTCGTATTCAATCCACCGAAGGTGGAAGGCAAGGACGATGAAACCGGCGAACCGCTGATTCAACGCGACGACGACCAGGAAGAGACCGTCAAGGCGCGCCTCAAGGTCTATCACGACCAGACCGAGCCGTTGATCAGCTTCTACAGCAAAGAGGCCAGTGCCGGTAACTGCAAGTATGTGAAGATCAATGGCGTCGGCAGTGTCGACGAGATCCGCGAGGGCATCTTCGCCGGATTGGACGGCTGATCACCTGAATCACGCCTGTCACGAAGCAAAAGCCCGGGTAACTCCGGGCTTTTGTGCTTTCGGCGTAAATTAGCGCTCTGTGATATACTTTGGCGCTTATTGACTCAAGTTTCCGGGAGACCGCCATGGCTGTCGTCGAGCTGACCAAAGACAACTTCGAAGAAGTTGTGACCAACAACGAATTCGTGATCGTAGATTTCTGGGCGCCGTGGTGTGGTCCTTGCCGGTCGTTCGCGCCGACCTACGAAAAGGTCTCTGAAGATCACCCGGATATCGTGTTCGCCAAGGTCAACACCGAAGACGAACAGGAGATCGCGGGGCATTTCCAGATTCGCTCGATCCCGACACTGATGATCTTCCGCCAAAAGATCATCATCTTCAGCGAAGCCGGCGCATTGCCCGAGTCGGCCTTCCGTGAACTGGTTACCAAGGCAGGCGAACTCGACATGGACGAAGTGCGCCGCCAGGTCGCAGATCAGCAATCCGGCAGCCAGGCCTGACCCTTCCCAAGCCGGGGTGATTCGCACCCCGGTCACGTGCGGCGGCTATACTGAGACCTGATGTTCGCCAGGTAGAGCCATGCAGTTCAGTCGCCGTACAGATTTACACCGCTGGTTGCACACGCCACCGTCTGTTGGTGACCTGCAGGCGTTGTGTGAAGAAAACTACCAGTATCTGCTCAGCCTGATTCCACAGCTCAAGCGTCTGCAGGGCGAGCATTGTTCGGTGCGCGACGAACACCAGGATCTGCACCTCACCATCATCGAGCAGACGCGCTACACCACGCTGATCCGCCTGACTTACCGCTTTACCCATTCCGACGGCAACCTGTCCGACCCGGATGCCTTGCTGCGCGTTTACCATGATGCCCGCCAGGTCGAGGTGGAAGACCTGCGCCAGCAGACCTTGCCGACCGATCGCCTGTACGAGGCGCCGGGCCTGCTCAACAAGTGGCGCCTCAACCTGTTCGTGGTCGACGACGTGAGCGCCCTGCGCGAGCCCGCCCTGGGTCTCACCTGAGCTTCCTGCAAAAACGCTGATTACATTACCCGCCGCGGTATTTTGTCGCGGTGTCGTTCTGGAATTTGGTTCTCTGTGCAACAGCTTTTCCCGCCCAAAGTCCGCCGTGTCCAGGTCATCTTGGACAGGATATGGACAAATTTAATGTTGACTAATTTCCTCGGTTACTGCTAATTTCTTATCCGAGCAAATTACTAGGTAATTGCACGGCATCCGTGCAACACACGAGGAATCGACTATGCGACTTTCAACCAAAGGCCGTTATGCAGTGACCGCGATGCTGGACCTGGCGATCAACGGCAAGCAGGGGCCGGTCACCCTGGCAGACATCTCGGAGAACCAGGGCATCTCGCTCTCGTATCTTGAGCAGTTGTTCGCTGCGTTGCGCGGCAAAGGCCTGGTGCGCGGTGTACGTGGCCCGGGTGGCGGCTATTACCTCGGCCGCGAATCCGACGAGATTTCGATCGCCGACATCATCTGCGCGGTCGACGAATGGGTCGAGTTCACGCGCTGTAAGGGACGTCAGAACTGCCAGGACGGGCAGCGCTGTCTGACGCACAGCCTGTGGGACGACCTGAGCCAGCAGATCTTCATCTTCCTCAGCGACATCACGCTGCACGATTTGGTCGAGCGCGGCGAAGTACGCGAAGCGGCGCGTCGTGAGAAGAAGGCCGAATCCAAGGTTGTCGGCCTGAAGACCGAAGCGGCGTAAAATGATGCGATCCGAGTGGGGCGGTGGCTGGCTTGCCGGCCACCGCCTTCGCCTGCGCATATCTCTGATTTGGGGTGAGTAACCATGGCTTACAGTGACAAGGTCATCGACCACTACGAAAACCCGCGTAATGTCGGGGTGCTCGACAAAGCAGCGGTCAACGTCGGTACCGGTATGGTCGGCGCACCGGCCTGCGGCGATGTGATGCGTCTGCAGATCCAGGTGAACGGTCAGGGCGTGATCGAAGACGCCAAGTTCAAGACCTACGGCTGCGGTTCGGCGATTGCATCCAGCTCACTGCTTACCGAGTGGGTTAAGGGCAAGACGCTCGACGAGGCGCGGCAGATCAAAAACTCCGAGATCGCCGAAGAGCTGGCGTTGCCGCCGGTCAAAGTACATTGCTCGGTACTCGCCGAAGACGCCATCAAGGCAGCGATCGCCGACTATCAATCCAAACAGGGTCAGGTCGACTCAGCGTCCAGCGCTGCCTGATCGAACAGCGTCGATTCCTCCGCGCCTGCCTCGGTCGGCAGGCGCACCACCGCCCGCGTTCCACCTTCATCCGATTTCAATTCGATCTCGCCGCCGTGCGCAGCCACGATGCGCTGCGATATCGGTAGTCCCAGGCCCGTACCGTGTGTGCGTGATGTAAAGAACGGTTCGAACACGCGCTCGAGCGTTTTCGGCGGGATCGGTTCGCCCGCGTTGGCGATGGTGATCTCGACCCAGCTGTCACCGATGGTGGCGCAACTGATTCTTATCGGCTCGCCCGGCGGGCTGGCCTGTCTGGCATTGTTTACCAGGTTGATGAGCACTTGCCGCAAGCGGTCGGCATCGACGGGGATCGGCGGGCAGGGATTCACTTCGAACAAGGTGCGTTCGTGGTGCTCGTCATCGGCACTGATGGTTTCGCTGACGATGCTGCATACGTCCTGTATCTCACGCTGCAGTGTCATTGGCTTGGCGTACAGCAGTATGTCGGCCAGCAACCGTTCCAGGCGGGCGACCTCATTCGATGCGAGCGTCAGCCGTTTCTGCGCGCCTTGCGGCAGGCCGTCGAGCCCCTCGAAATGCTCCAGCGCCAAACCGATGGTCGCCAGCGGATTGCGAATCTCGTGCACGATGCCGGATGCGAATTGACCGATGGTCGCCAGGCGTGCGTTTTCGACAAGCTGGATGGTGCGGCCCAGGCTGATGCCGACAAGCACGCCGAGGTTACGCAACAGGGCAAGGTGTTCGGTGCGGTAGTTGTTCGGGTAGCGGCTGGCAAACACCGCAACCCCGTGCACACCGGCGCTGTTGCTGATCGGCAGAAAGATCGCATCGCGCCTGCCCAGTTCTGCCAGTTTGCGTAGGAAGACATAGCTTTCGGAGAGTTGCGAGGTCTCGCGGACATCGGGGATGTGCAGCGGTTCGCTGGTGTTGATGCACTCTTCGAGCAGCGTCTGATCGGGGTGAAAGCGCAGCCGCCCGATCGGTTCGGGCTTGCCGTCGCTGTACGCCTTCTCGAGATAGATGTCGCCGCCCGGCGCGATGATCAATACGCCGATCCAGTCGACGGGTATCAACGGCGGCAGCGTCTCCGACAGGGTTTTCAACGTGCCCTCGAGATCGGCGCCCTGTTCAAGGCGGGTCAACAATTTGCGTAGGCCATCCATGCGGGTCGCGAGGTGGTTGAAGGCGCTCGCCAGCCAGCCGATTTCGTTGTTGCGCAGCACCGGTACGCGGTGCGAGAAATCACCGTTGGCGACCTGCTTAAAGCCCTCGACGGTGGTCGTCATCGGTGCCATGACACCGCGATAGAACCAGACGGCGATGCCGACCGATACCAGTAGCGCCGCGCCGAGCAGCAGGCGGTTTACCATATAGGCCCATTGTGCGCGGGCCTCGACGTCTTTCTTGAGTGTCGACATCAGCGTCTGCGAGATCTTTTCCAACGTCTCGTTCTGCTCACCGATCAATTCCGCCGCCCACTCGAGACGGGGTTCGTCCTTGTCCGGCCCGATGCGCTCATCGAACTGCTGCATGAAACTTTCCCATTCCGTCGCGAGCTGCCCGGCGACGGCGTGCGATTCGGGCGGCAGGTGCGGCTGCATCGCCATGTGCCGCCCGGTCAGCGACGCGTCGAAGCGGTTGTTGGCGAACGCGGTGATCAGCTGGTCGAGTTCGGTGCGGGTCTTTTTCAGATCTTCGAAGTACAGCCGCAGGTCACGGTAGTAGCTGGGATAGTCGCGCGGCGCGTTCTCGCGGTAGCGCATCGCTTGTACGGTCAGGTGTTGCTGATTGAAATGCACCCGGCCGGCGAGCTGAACCAGCACGTCGTCACTGTGCTGCTGGTCGATCACATGCAGGGAATACAGCGTGGAGGCGGCAAACAGCGCGGTCAGCACGGCGATTGCGACAATGATCTGCAGTTTCAGAGAGTGGAAGATTTTCGGCAAAAGGATGTCCTGACCGTCGTGGGGTTGCGGCGTCGCCTGTGTGGGCCAAAGTATAAGGAAAGCAGCTTTGCGACTATAGTGTGCGCCGCGCCACCGGCAGCAAGGTCTGAAATCTACCGGCGCCGACGAATCGGGGTAGGGCATCAATGGGAGCGGGCATGCAGAGTCCTCAACAACATGAGCTGTTAACACTGCGGGATTGGATCCGTTGGGGCGCCAGTCGGTTCAATGAGGCCGGTCTTTTCTATGGACACGGCACCGACAACGCGATCGACGAAGCGCTCGCGCTGGTGCTGCATGCGCTGCACCTGGATCACGATTTGCCGGCGGACTATCTCAATGCGCGTGTCACCGGCGATGAGGCGGCGCGCATCGAAGGGCTGTTTACCGAGCGCGTCGATCTGCGTGTACCGGCGGCCTACCTGATCGGCGAGGCGCGTTTTGCCGGGCTGAAATTCTTCGTCGATGAAAACGTGCTGATCCCGCGATCGCCGATCGCCGAGTTGATCGAGGAAGGCTTTCAACCGTGGCTGGATGCCGATCACGTCGGCAGCGTGTTGGACCTGTGCTGCGGCAGTGGCTGCATCGGTATCGCCTGTGCTTACGCCTTTCCGAACGCCCTGGTGGATCTCGGCGACATCTCGCAGGCCGCGCTCGACGTGGCGGCGCGCAATATCGAACGCCACCAACTCGATAATCGGGTGCGTGCGCTGCACGCCGACGTGTTCGATGGGCTCGACGGCGAGCGCTACGACCTGATCGTCAGCAATCCGCCGTACGTCAGCACCCGCGAGATGGCGACCTTGCCGGCAGAGTACCGGCATGAGCCGGAGCTCGGCCTCGAAGCAGGCGACGACGGTATGGATGTCGTCGCACGCATCCTGGCGGGGGCCGCCGATTACCTGCAGCCCGGTGGTATCATCGTGATCGAAGTCGGCGCCAGTGCCGATCTGCTGATGGCTCGCTATCCCGATGTGCCGTTTTTGTGGCTGGATTTCGAGCGCGGCGGCGACGGGGTGTTCCTGCTGACCGCCGAGCAGGTGAACGAGTATCGTGAGCAATTCGAGGAGAGCCTGGCATGAGTCTGCACCGCGCACGCAGTGCCGAAGAGTATGCGGAATGGGTCAAACAGGCCGTGTTCGAGGTGGGTGATCTGAAAGACTGCCTGCTGTACGAAATGGAAGACCTGCAGCGTTTCCCGGCGTTTATCGAACCGCTCGAGGAAGGAGTGCAACAGGTCTACGATGCGATGCTATCGGGCAGCTACCAGTTCGGCCGCGAAGACCTGGCGTTTATGGACGTGGTGCGTCGCTACGAAGACCAGATTCCCTTTCATACGCTGCTCAAACAGATCAACGAAACGCATCGAAAAGGTCTGGATGTGCCCGACGAGGGCTGACAACCTTTTTGACGCTCGTCAGTCCGGACCAGGTGGGGGACGTCTAGAATGACCGCTATGCAACAGACACTCGTTCTCGATCAGGATCTGATCAAGCGTTACGACCAGTCCGGCCCGCGTTATACCTCGTACCCGACCGCGGTGCAGTTCCACGACGGATTCGGGCCGCAGCAATACCGCGCTGCCGCCGAGGTCAGCAATGCCAGTGGCCGGCCCTTGTCGCTGTATTTCCACATCCCGTTCTGCGACACCGTGTGTTTCTACTGCGCCTGCAACAAGGTGGCGACCAAGGACCGCACGCGGGCGCAGCCGTATCTCGACCGCGTGTATCGCGAGCTGGCGATGCAGGGCGAACTGTTCGACCGCAGCCGCCCGGTGGAACAGCTGCACTGGGGCGGTGGTACGCCGACCTTCATCAGCCACGACCAGATGCGCGAGTTGATGACCGAGACCGGCCGTCACTTCCAGTTACTGGATGACGACAGCGGTGAGTATTCGATCGAGATCGATCCACGCGAGGTGACCGACGAGACCATCGGGCTGCTGCGTGAGATCGGCTTCAACCGCATGAGCCTGGGTCTGCAAGACCTCGATCCGGCAGTGCAGAAAGCGGTCAACCGCATTCAGACGGCCGAGCAGACCTTCGGTGCCTTGACCGCGGCGCGGCGCGAAGGCTTCCGCTCGATCAGTATGGACCTGATCTACGGCCTGCCGCTGCAAACGGCAGATTCTTTCATCGCAACACTGGACCGGGTGCTCGAAGCCGAGCCCGATCGGCTGTCGGTATTCAACTACGCGCATCTTCCCGAACGCTTCAAGCCACAGCGGCGGATCAACGAAGACGAGCTGCCGTCAGCAGAACAGAAGCTCGAGATCCTGCAGCAGGTGGGCGAGCATCTGGCCAAGGCGGGTTACGTCTATATCGGTATGGATCACTTCGCCCGACCGGACGACGAGCTCGCCGTGGCGCAACGCGAAGGCCACCTGTATCGCAACTTTCAGGGTTATTCGACGCACGCGCACTGCGACCTGGTTGCCCTGGGGGTGACATCGATCGGGCTGGTCGGCAACACCTATGCGCAAAACGTGCGCACGCTCGACGAATACTATGCACGCATCGATGCCGGCGAGCTGGCCGTCTTCCGCGGCATCGAGTTGAGTCGCGACGATGAGCTGCGGCGCGATGTGATCACCGACCTGATCTGCAACTTCGCGCTCGACATGGCCCGCGTCGGCAAGCGATGGGATATTCAGTTCGACGACTACTTCCGTGGCGAACTCGAACGCCTACAGGGCATGGCAAAAGACGGTCTGCTCACTATCGCTGGCGGACGCATCGAGGTGATGCCGGCAGGGCGCTTGTTGATCCGCAACATCTGCATGGTGTTCGACCGTTACCTCGGTGCCGACGGCCAGACGACGCGCTTCTCCAAGGTTATCTAAGCCAGAAGATTCTCCGGCAGGCGGGCCCGGTCCTGGGCGAAACGCGACCGCCTGCTAAGCTTTTCGACATTCGCTAAACGGAGTACCCGGATGTCGACACCCGAATCGATCCCAGCCGTATTTCGTCGCACTGCCGGGGAGTTTGCGCAAGCGCCCTTGGTCATCACCCCGGAGCATCAAACGTCGTTCGCTGCGGTGGATCGGGCGTCCGACGGTATCGCCACGACATTGCTTGAGCGCGGTATCCGCAAGGGCGACCGCATCGCACTGTATTGCCCGAACTGCGCCGAATTTCTGATCACCTATCTGGGTATCGTCAAGGCCGGGGCGGTGGTCGTGCCGATCAACCTGCTGATCCAGCAGGAGGAGATTGCTTACATCCTTGAAGACGCAGCGGTCAGCGGCGTCGTCTATCACGGTCTATTGGGCGAAAGGCTGCAAGCGCTGCGACACACGCTGCCATCGGCAGGCCTGTGGATAGGTATCGGCGGGTCGTCGCTGAACGACGCCGACCTGGACTTTGCCGATGTTGTGGAGAATGCGGACTGCGCATCGCTGCCGGAGCCGGCATTGGATGCCGAATGCGATCTCGCCGCGATCCTGTACACCTCGGGTACCACCGGCAAACCCAAAGGTGCGATGCTGACCCACCACAACCTGGTGGTGAACACGCGCAGTGTGCTCACTGCGCTGCAACTGCGCCCCGGCGAGGACCGCATGCTGGTGGTGTTGCCGATGTTCCATTCCTTTGCTGCAACCGGCGGCATGCTGACACCGGCACTGCACGGCGTGGCTATGGTGCCGGTGCCGAAGTTCGATCCGAACCTGGTCAGCGACGTGATCGGCGCAACCGCGGCCACCGTGTTTCTCGGTGTGCCGTCGATGTACAACCTGATCCTGCGAATCGACGATGACCAGTTGGCCAAGTGGCGCAGCGTGCGTTTCGGTGTCGCCGGCGGCGCGGCCATGCCGGTGGAGCTGATGCGGCGTTTTGAACAGCGCTTCGGTTTTCCGATTCTCGAAGGCGATGGCCCCACCGAGTGTTCGCCGGTCACCTGCGTCAATCCGCTGAGCGGCGAGCGTAAACCCGGCTCGGTGGGACTGGCCGTCGATAACGTCGAGATCGCGATCTTCGATGATGATGGCCACCCGTTGCCGGCCAACGAGATCGGCGAGATCTGCGTGCGCGGGCCGAACGTGATGGCCGGTTACTGGCGTCTGCCCGAGGCGACGGCAGAGACGTTTTTCGGCGAATGGCTGCGCACTGGGGATCTCGGCTATCTGGACGACGACAGCTACGTGTTCATTGTCGATCGCAAGAAAGATCTGGTGATCGTCAACGGCATGAATGTCTACCCGCGCATGGTCGAGGAGGTGCTCTACCGCCACCCGGACGTTCTCGAAGCGGCCGTGATCGGCGAGCCGGACGATCTGCACGGCGAGGTCGTGGTGGCCCACCTGGTGCCGTGTGAGGGGTGCACGCTCGACCCGGGCGAGTTGCGCGCTTTTTGTCGCAAGCACCTGGGCCCGCACCAGCTGCCGCGGCGTTTCGTTGTGCGCAAATCGTTGCCGAAAAACGCGACCGGCAAGATCCTCAAGCGCGAACTGCGACGTGCCGGAGAGCTCGAAAGGGGCGTCGATTTGTCCTGACCGAGCGCACGGTTAGGCCCTTGATCAGACCGGCCGCAGGCCCGATTGCGCGGCGATACCGGTAACCGTCGGGGCGGGGGGGGAGATCGAGCGGCCGGGCCTGGATCGCAGATGTCGGAGCAAACTCGCGGTATTCCGCTGTTTCGGGGCCCCGCGGGTTTTGTATAATGCGCGATTCGCATCGGCATGGCGAAAGTGGCGGAATTGGTAGACGCGCTGGATTTAGGTTCCAGTGGGGTAACCCGTGAGAGTTCGAGTCTCTCCTTTCGCACCATCTGACCGGTGCCCAACCATTCGGCCGGCCTTGTGCCGGGAAGTTTAATCCGACAAGAGTTAACAGGCAGTACAACTGCTGGAGTGATTTGGAATGCAAGTTTCTGTGGAATCGGGCGAGGGCCTCGAGAAGCGTCTTTTGGTTGATCTGCCGGCGGAGCGCGTCACCGCTGAGATGGACAAAAAACTGAAGGATCTCGCGCGCAACGTTCGTTTGGACGGTTTTCGTCCCGGCAAGGTGCCGATGCGTACCATCAAGCAGCGCTTTGGTGAGCAGGTGCGCCAGGAAGCCTACGGCACCCTGATCCAGGAAACGCTGTACGAAGCCGCCAACCAGGAGAAACTGACCCCGGCCGGCGAGCCCAAGGTGGAATTGCGCGAGGCGGCCGAAGAAGGCGGTCTCGGTTACACCGCGACCTTCGAAATCATGCCTGACGTGCGGTTGAACGATCTTTCGGGTCAGTCGATTACCCGTCCGGTCGCCGAAGTGACCGAGTCCGACATCGACGAGATGATCGACAAGCTGCGCAAGCAGCGCACGGTCTGGAACGAAGTCGACCGCGGCGCCAAAGACGGCGACACGGTCCATATGAATTTCAAGGGCTTCATCGATGGTGAGGCATTCGAAGGCGGTACCGCCGACAACGTGCCGCTGGTACTTGGTTCCGGGTCGATGATCGCTGGATTCGAATCGGGCCTGCTCGGCGCCAAAGCGGGCGATGATCGCACCCTCGAGGTGAAATTCCCCGACGACTACCGCGCTGAGCATCTGGCCGGCAAAGACGCAACCTTCGAAGTCCAGGTGCTGCGCGTCGCCGAACCGCAGTTGCCGGAGATCGATGAAGAGTTCGTCAAGGCCTTTGGTGTCGAAGAGGGCACGGTCGAAGGTCTGCGTGAGGATGTCGCCAAGAATATGCGTCACGAGCTGAAGCAGAAGCTGGAGAACATGGCCAAGGAAAAGGTCATGGATCTGCTGATCGAGACCCATCCGATGGATATCCCGAAGGCCATGGTCGACCATGAAGCCGGGCGGATGAAACAGCAGATGCAGCAGGAAATGCAGCAGCAGGGTCAACCTTCGAGCGTCGACCTGCCGTTGAGCGTTTTCGAGAATCAGGCCAAGCGCCGCGTTCACCTCGGCCTGCTGGTGGCCGAGATCATCGAGCAGCACAAGCTCGAGGCCGACGAAGACAAGATGCGGGCGACCATCGCCGATTTCGCCGAATCGTACGAAAACCCGCAGGAAGTCATCGACTACTACCTGCAGGATCCGAACGCGCGCGCCAGCATTCAGAACCTGGTCCTTGAAAATCAGGTGGTTGGCTGGGTTATGGACCAGATTCAGGTCGGCGACGAGAACAAGGAATTCTCCGACATCATGGATAATCAGGGGTAATCCGAGGCTTGCGGGGTCGGGGTTTTAGGGGTAGCTTCAAGTAATCCCAGTAACATCCGATAAGCAGGACATGAACCAATTGGAACCGATGAATCTCGGCCTCGTGCCGATGGTTGTGGAACAGAGCGCGCGCGGCGAGCGGGCTTATGACATCTACTCGCGGCTGCTCAAAGAGCGCGTGATCTTCTGCGTCGGTCCGGTTGAAGACCACATGGCCAACCTGATTGTCGCGCAGTTGCTGTTTCTCGAGTCCGAGAACCCCGACAAAGACGTTCATTTATACATCAACTCGCCCGGTGGTTCGGTAACCGCCGGGCTCGCCATCTACGACACCATGCAGTTCATCCGTCCGCACGTCACTACGATGTGTATCGGGCAGGCCGCGAGCATGGGTGCCCTGTTGCTGGCCGGCGGCGAGAAAGGCAAGCGTTACGCACTGCCGCATTCGCGGGTGATGATTCACCAGCCGCTGGGCGGTTTCCAGGGCCAGGCCACGGATATCGAAATTCACGCCAAAGAAATCCTGTTGATCCGCGAAAAGCTCAACAAGATTCTGGCCCACCACACCGGACAGGATCTCGACCGGATCGGCCGTGACACGGATCGCGACAATTTCATGAGCGCGGACCAATCTGTCGCCTACGGTCTGATTGACCAGGTTTTGAACCGGCGACCGGAAAAAGACGCATAAAAAGCGCCCTAAAGCCATGTGGTTAGAGTGGCTTGTTATCCGAGTTCATTCGGATATTATGAGTTCGAGGGGCCGCGGTTTCTGCGTGGTCGGCACAACGAGGTGATGCGGTCACGCAGGTTAATTAGGTGAACGACTATGAGCGACGATAAGAAGCACGGCAAAGGCGAGGACGGCAAACTTTTATATTGCTCGTTCTGCGGCAAAAGTCAGCATGAGGTGCGCAAGCTTATCGCGGGCCCATCTGTCTTCATCTGCGACGAATGCGTTGAACTGTGCAACGATATTATCCGCGAGGAAATGCAGGAAAGTGTCGGCCAGACGACCGACAAACTGCCGATCCCGGCGGAGATCAATGGCACCCTCGATCAGTACGTCATCGGTCAGTCGCGCGCCAAAAAGGTGCTGTCGGTAGCGGTCTACAACCACTACAAGCGCCTTGAGGCCAAGAGCAAGAAAGACGATGTCGAGATCGCCAAGAGCAACATTCTGCTGATCGGTCCGACCGGTTCGGGTAAAACGCTGCTGGCCGAAACGCTGGCGCGTCTGCTGAACGTGCCGTTTACGATTGCCGACGCCACCACGCTGACCGAAGCCGGTTATGTCGGTGAAGACGTCGAGAACATCATCCAGAAGCTGCTTCAGAAGTGTGATTACGACGTCGAGAAGGCGCAGACCGGTATCGTCTATATCGACGAAATCGACAAGATCTCGCGCAAGTCGGACAACCCCTCGATCACCCGCGACGTTTCCGGCGAGGGTGTGCAGCAGGCGCTGCTCAAACTGATCGAAGGTACCGTCGCCTCGGTTCCACCGCAGGGCGGCCGCAAGCATCCGCAGCAGGAATTCCTGCAGGTGGATACGGGCAACGTGCTGTTCATTGTCGGTGGCGCGTTCGCCGGCCTGGACAAGGTGATCCGTGACCGTTCCGAGAAGGGCGGCATCGGTTTCTCTGCAGAAGTCCGCAGCAAGGAAGACAGCCGTTCGGTGGGCGAGATCCTGACCGCTGTCGAACCCGAAGACTTGATCCGCTACGGCCTGATCCCGGAATTCGTCGGTCGTCTGCCGGTGGTGGCCACGCTCGAGGAACTCGACGAAGAGGCGTTGGTGCAGATCCTGACCGAGCCGAAGAATGCGTTGATCAAACAGTATCAGCGCCTGTTCGAGATGGAAGGCGCCGAACTCGAGGTGCGCGAAGATGCGTTGCGTGCGATTGCTCGCAAGGCCATGGATCGCAAGACCGGAGCACGCGGCCTGCGGACCATTCTCGAACATGTATTGCTCGACACGATGTACGACCTGCCGTCGCTTGAAGACGCCAACAAGGTCGTGATCGACGAGTCGGTCATCAAAGGCGAATCGGCACCCTATATCATCTACGGCGGTTCTGAACCGCGTCAGATCGCCGCTTCCGATTGACGTCAATCCATTAAGCAAGCAAGCCCCGATGCACCCTGCATCGGGGTCTTGCTTTTGCGTCAATCATTCCAACGCCTCTTCCGCCAAGTCTCCACAGGGGCTGTCTTCGACAGCAGCGCTCCGTACCCAGCATTTTGCAGTTTTTTTGCCGCGTCGGTTTCTGGTGGTATAAAGATCACGCGAGCGTCACGATGCTTGAAATTCAGGCCTTAAGTCCTCATGTTGACCGGAATCGTGACCTTACTGAACCCGCGCAGGCGCGTTCACCCAATTATTCACCGCACGGTTGTGCGGTCGGAGGAAAGCAATGGGACAGGAAGACAAGACACTGAGTGTGCGTGAAGATCAGCCAAGCGCTGTCCCGGTACTTCCGCTGCGCGATGTAGTGGTATATCCGCATATGGTAATTCCACTGTTCGTCGGGCGCGAAAAATCCATCAAGGCGCTCGATGCCGCGATGTCCGACAACAAACAGATTCTGCTGGTGGCGCAGAAGAGCGCCGATGTCGACGAACCGCAACCGGACGACATGTATGAGATCGGAACGCTCGCCAGCATCCTGCAGCTGCTCAAGTTGCCCGACGGCACGGTCAAGGTGCTGGTAGAGGGCGGCGAGCGCGCCAAGATTACCAGCATGATCGGCGGCGACGGTTTCTTTGCCGCCGACCTTGAGCCGGCCGAAGACGTCATCGAGCTTCCCGAACGCGAAATGGAAGTGCTGATGCGCTCGGCCACCACGCTGTTCGATCAATACGTCAAGCTCAACAAGAAGGTGCCGCCCGAGGTGTTGACCTCGTTGGCCAGCATCGATGAGCCGTCGCGCCTGGCCGATACCATGGCCGCCCATATGGCGCTCAAGCTCGATGAGAAACAGCATGTGCTCGAGATGTTCAACGTCCGTGAGCGCCTCGAACACCTGATGGCCTTGATGGAAGGCGAGAACGATATCCTGCAGATGGAAAAGCGCATCCGTGGGCGCGTGAAGCGTCAGATGGAGAAGAACCAGCGCGAGTACTATCTGAACGAACAGATGAAGGCCATCCAGAAAGAACTGGGTGAGCTGGATGACGCCCCGAATGAACTCGAGGACCTGGCCGACAAGATCGAGAAGGCGGGCATGAGCAAGGAGGCCAAGTCGAAGGCGACGGCCGAGCTCAACAAGCTCAAGCTGATGTCGCCGATGTCCGCCGAGGCGACCGTGGTGCGCAACTACATCGATGCCCTGGTCAGCGTGCCGTGGAAGAAACGCTCCAAGGTGCGCAACGATATCTCCAAGGCCGAAGAGGTGCTCGATACCGATCACTATGGGCTGGAGAAGGTCAAGGAGCGCATCCTCGAGTATCTCGCCGTACAGCAGCGCGTACGCAAGCTCAAAGGGCCCATTCTGTGTCTGGTCGGACCGCCGGGCGTCGGTAAAACCTCGCTCGGACAATCGATCGCCCGCGCGACCAATCGTAAGTTCATCCGCATGGCCCTGGGTGGTGTGCGCGACGAGGCCGAGATCCGTGGTCACCGGCGTACTTATATCGGCGCCATGCCGGGCAAGATCGTGCAGAACCTGACCAAGGCCGGCACCAAGAACCCGTTCTTCCTGCTCGACGAAATCGACAAGATGGCGATGGACTTCCGCGGCGACCCGGCATCGGCGCTGCTCGAGGTCCTCGACCCTGAACAGAACCACACGTTCCAGGATCACTATCTCGAGGTCGACTTCGACCTGTCGGAGATCATGTTCGTGGCCACGGCCAACAGCATGAACATCCCGCCGGCATTGCTCGACAGGATGGAGGTGATTCGCCTCTCGGGTTATACCGAAGATGAGAAGGTCAATATCGCCGAGAACTATCTCATTCCGAAACAGATCACGAACAACGGCCTGAAAGAAAAAGAGTTGACGATCGGCGAGAACGCGGTGCGCGACATCGTGCGTTACTACACGCGCGAGGCGGGCGTACGAAATCTCGAACGCGAGGTTTCGAAGATCTGTCGCAAGGTCGTCAAAGATGTGCTGCTCGACGAAAAGAAAGGTAAGCACGTCACGGTCACGACCAAAAACCTCGACAAGTACCTCGGGGTCAAGCGCTTCCGCTATGGTCGCGCCGACGAGCACGATCAGGTTGGTCAGGTGACCGGTCTGGCGTGGACCGAGGTGGGCGGCGAACTGCTGCGCATCGAGACCGCGTTGACGCCGGGTAAGGGACGTCTGACCCATACCGGCCAGCTCGGCGATGTGATGAAGGAATCCATCCAGGCGGCCATGACGGTGATCAGGAGCCGCGCAGAGGCCCTGGGGCTCGACGACGACTTCTACCAGAAGAAAGACGTGCACATCCACGTACCGGAAGGTGCGACGCCTAAGGACGGTCCCAGCGCCGGTATCGGCATGGCGACATCGCTTGCCTCTGCGCTTACCGGCATCCCGGTGTGTGCGGATGTTGCGATGACCGGTGAGATCACCCTGCGTGGCGAGGTGCTGCCGATCGGCGGTCTCAAAGAAAAATTGCTGGCCGCACATCGCGGCGGAATCCAGACCGTCATCATCCCGGAAGAGAATGAGCGCGACTTGGTCGAGATTCCGAAAAACATCAAACAGAATCTTGATATAAAACCGGTTCGCTGGATCGACGAAGTGCTCGAAATCGCGCTTGCCGACCGTCCTACGCCACGTTCGGGAAAGGGTGAAGCAGAGCCGAAGTCCGCAGAAAATAAAGACGAAAATGCCGAGGATGTGAATGACGCCCTGCGTCATCATTGAAACTAACCGGCAACGCTGGTAGAAAACGGTGTCTAGCGAGTTGAGCCGTATACCGACAATGCTCGCTTGACACTGTTTTTTGGCTGCTGCTATAAAGCGGCCCGCATAACAGAGTCAGGCCAACTGACACTTTCGCATTCCACCAATATCTGCAGCCAACCAAGGACAGGGTTGTATTTTTCCAAAAAGGGGGCACCGACCGAATGAACAAATCTGATCTAATTGAGGCTATGGCCGATTCCGCTGACATCTCCAAGGCCGCAGCCGGTCGGGCACTGGACGGCTTGATTGAAGCAATTACCAATGCCGTGAAGAACGACGACTCTGTGTCGATCGTGGGCTTCGGCACCTTCCTGCTGCGCGAGCGTGCAGCACGCACCGGCCGCAATCCGAAGACCGGTAAAACCATCGAGATCGCCGCTTCAAAATCGCCTGCATTTAAGGCTGGCAAAGCGTTCAAAGACGCAGTAAACTAGCGCGCCTCGTAACCGGGGTGCTTAGCTCAGCTGGGAGAGCATCGCCCTTACAAGGCGAGGGTCGCAGGTTCGATCCCTGCAGCACCCACCACGAATTAGGAGTGGTAGTTCAGTTGGTTAGAATACCGGCCTGTCACGCCGGGGGTCGCGGGTTCGAGTCCCGTCCACTCCGCCAACTCTAGGGTCAAACGGGGTATCATTCGATACCCCGTTTCTCTTTGCACAGCTTCCGACAAGAAAACCTCAACCATGCTTCAGGCCATAAGAGAAAAAGCCCAAGGCTGGATTGCCTGGGCCATCGTTATCCTTATCAGCATTCCGTTCGCGCTGTGGGGCATTCAGGAATACCTGGGTGTCGGCGGTGAGCCGGAGGTGGCCGAGGTCGATGGTGATGCGATCACCGAACGCATGCTCGACCAACGCGTACGTGATTTCCGCGACCGTATGCGCAATCAACTCGGTGAAGCCTATCGCGCCGACCTGTTCCAAGAGAGCGTGCTGAAAGAACAGGTTCTCGACGCAATGATCGACGAGATGGTCCTGGTCAACAGTGCACGCTCGTGGAATCTGCGTACCAGCGATGCGCAGGCTTACAGTTTTATCTCCAGTGTTCCGTCCTTCCAGCGCGATGGCCAGTTTGATCAGCAGATGTATCAGGCCGCCGTGCGCAATCGCGGTATGTCGGAAGCCGGTTTCGAACAGACCGTTCGCCAGGACATGGCGGTTGCGCAGATCCGCAACGGCATCGAAGCCACCGTCTTCGCAACGCAGAACGATGTCAACACGATGCTTCGCCTGTATGAGCAGAAGCGCAAACTGCGTTTTGTGCGAGTGCCTGCAGATGCGTTTCGCGCCGACGTGAAGATCGATGCAGATGCGGTGCGCGCTTATTACGAAAAGCATCCGGCGCAGTACCGCGTGCCTGAACAGGTGAAGCTCAATTACCTGTTGTTGGGTGAGAGCACCTTGGGTGGTCTTGTCGAAGTCGACGAGGCGGCGCTGAAGGATTATTACGAAGGGCACAAGTCGGAGTTCGTGGCGCGCGAGCAGCGTGCCATGCGCCACATTCTGATCGCTGCCGAAGGCGGTGCCGATGACGCCGCTCAGCAGCAGGCGAAGCAGAAGGCCGATGACCTGCTGCAGCAGATTCGTGACGGCGCAGATTTCGCTGAACTCGCCAAGCAGAACTCGGATGACCCGGGGTCTGCCGAGAAGGGTGGCGACCTGGGTTGGGTCGAGCGCGGTCTGATGGTGTCTGAGTTCGAAGAGGCCGGCTTCGCCCTCGACAAAGGGGCGGTCAGTGACGTGGTCAAGACCGATTTCGGTTACCACATCATCCAGGTCACCGATGTCCGTGGTGGTGCCGGCGCTGCGTTTGCCGATGTGCGCGACCAGGTCGAAGCCGCCTACCGCAAGTTCGAGGCAGAGAATCTCTACTTCGACTACGCAGAACGTCTGGCCGAAACCGCCTACGAAAACCCTTCGACCCTCGGTCCGGCTGCCGAAGCACTCGGTATTGCGGTGCAATCGACCGATTGGTTGAGCCGCGAATCTCCGCTGCCGGCACAGCTCGATTCTCCGAAGGTGATCGACGCTGCGTTCGCAGACGATGTGCTGAACGAAGGCAACAACAGCCAGTTGCTGGAAATCGGCCCGCAGCGCGCCGTGGTGTTGCGCGTGGTCGAACATGCGCCCGAGACGGTCAAGCCGTTCGAAGACAACCGCGTGGAGATCGAACAGGACTTTGTGAACGCGCAGGCGTCAGAAGCGGCGGCTCAGGCCGGCCAGCAGGCACTGGAGGCGTTGAAGTCCGGACAGGAGACGCTGGAGCAGCTCGTGTCGAGCAGGCAGTGGGAGGCCAAAGAGCCGGGGCTGGTGGGTCGTAACCACGCCGATGTCCCCGCCGAGGTGCTGGACGAGGCTTTCTCGCTGCAGCCGCCGGCTGAGGGCGCTGCGGCGTTCGGCGGCGTGGTATCGGCCGAGGGTGACTACTTCGTTGTCGCGGTGGATGCGGTTGAGTACGGCAATCCGGACAAGCTGACGGAAACGGAAAAGCCGATGTTGGATGCCCAGATCGGGCGCAAGGTCGCCACGGCGCAGATGCAGGATCTAATCAACAGCCTGCGTGCGCGTGCCGCCATCGATATTAAGCTCAAAGAAGAATAGCGGCCCAAGTGCTGCACGAAAAAAGCGGCCGACAGGCCGCTTTTTTTTTGCTCTGTAGGACGGTGGTTAGACCATGCCGAGAATGTGGTAGCCGGAATCGACATACAACACGTCACCGGTGATGCCGGACGCCAGGTCCGAGCACAGGAACGCGGTCGCGTTGCCCACCTCGTCGATCGTCACGTTGCGTCGCAACGGCGTCTTCTGCTCGACCTCGGCCAGCATGCTGCGGAACCCGCTGATGCCGGATGCAGCCAGGGTACGAATGGGGCCTGCGGACACGGCATTGACGCGCGTACCTTCCGGGCCGATCGAATCTGCGAGGTAGCGCACGTTCGCTTCCAGTGCTGCCTTGGCGACACCCATAACGTTGTAGTTCGGTACCGTGCGCACGGCGCCGAGGTAGCTCATCGTCACAATCGATCCGTTGCGGCCTTGCATCATGCCGCGCGAGGCCTTGGCCAGCGCTGCCAGGCTGTATGCGCTAATGTCGTGCGCCACGCGGAACCCCTCGCGATTGACTGCGTCTATATAGGTGCCTTCGAGTTGATCGCGTGGGGCAAAACCGACGGAATGGATCAGGCAGTCCAAGCCATCCCAGTGTTTACCGAGTTCGGCGAACACGTTGTCGATCTCTTCGTCGCTGGTGACATCCAACGGCAGCACGATGTCTGAGCCGAATTCGGCGGCGAAGCCGGCCACACGGTCACGCAGTTTTTCGCCCTGGTAGGTGAAGGCAAGTTGTGCCCCTTCGCGATGCATGGCCGCGGCTACGCCGTAAGCAATCGAGCGGTTGCTGGCGACACCCACGATCAGTGCACGCTTGTTGTCCAGAAATCCCATGTATAGTGCCTCGCGGTGGTTGAGGGGAACAAACGGGCTGACAGAAATCGGTTGCGATGCCATCATCGGCAACTGGTAGCCAATCCCGGAGCCTGAAGTCGATATCGTGAAAGAATGGCGCGTAAATTAACCCAAAGGTACTCAGCGTTCAAAGTTTCGCCGGCACTCTTGGGGCGGGTGGCCATCGCGATTCTGGCAGGTGCGATTGTTTTGCTCGGCGGTTGCGGCGATCAGAACTGGAACAATCCCTACCGCGCGGGACAGGCATCCGAGCCGATTTACTACAGTTCCTTCTCAGAACGCCCCAAGCACTTTGATCCGGCACGTTCGTACAGCGCCAACGAATGGGCCTTCATCTCGCAGATCTACGAACCTCCGCTGCAATATCATTTTCTGCAGCGCCCCTACAGCCTGGTGCCATTGGCCGCGGCCGATATGCCGGAGGTTACCTATTTCGACAAAGACGGCAATCGTCTGCCCGATGATGCACCGGCCGAAGAAGTCGCCTATACCGACTATGTCGTGACCATCCAGCGCGGCATTCAATATCAGCCGCACCCGGCATTCGCGACCGAAGAATCAGGCAAGCTGCATTACTGGCCACTCGCGCCGGGCCTGTTGGACGAGATCAACACGCTCGGTGATTTCAAACACGTGGGCACGCGCGAACTGGTTGCCGACGACTACGTCTATCAGATCAAGCGCTTGGCGTTTACGCCGAACCATTCACCGATTGCCGGCCTGATGGCAGAACACATACGCGGTTTTGCGCAGTTCATGAAAGCGGCCAAGCAGGCCAATGATGCGCTCGAAGGTGAAGGGGATAAAAAGCCCTGGCTCGACCTGCGCAATATCGAACTGTCGGGTGTCGAGGTGCTCGACCGTTATCGCTACCGAATCCGTATTGAAAACAAGTACCCGCAGTTCATCTATTGGCTGGCGATGAATTTCTTTGCCCCAATGCCGTGGGAGGCAGAGCGCTTCTACAAGCAACCGGGGCTCGACGAAAAGAACATCAACCTGCACTGGTACCCTGTTGGAACCGGCCCCTTCATGCTGGCCGAGAACAATCCCAATCTACGCATGGTGCTGGTGCGAAATCCCAACTTTCACGGCGAACGCTATCCGTCTGACGGCACTGACGAAGATCGGAACGAAGGGCTGCTGGACGATGCCGGTAAACCGATGCCGTTCATTGAGCGCGCCGTTTATTCGCTTGAGAAAGAGGCCATCCCGCGCTGGAACAAGTTCCTGCAGGGTTATTACGATGTCTCGGGGATCGGGTCAGACAGTTTCGATCAGGCGATTCAGTTCACCAGCGGCGGTGATGCGGCATTGACCGACTCGATGAAGGCGATGGGCATCAAGTTGGA
>MWSE01000035.1_pt1 | contig 33434 bp, 21 predicted proteins | sample 1021931 | NCBI WGS metagenome assembly MWSE01 (sample SAMN06338154, study PRJNA374545) | mollusc metagenome | biome: marine bay; material: sediment; isolation source: gill 28 cm from animal B | host: Kuphus polythalamius | place: Philippines: Mindanao | collected 2011-09-12 | reverse complement strand
CCCGGATTGCGCAACGGCCGACCGAACAACGCGTGGCTCGACGCGCAGGTGATGAAAGCCAGCACCCATCTTTACCTGAACGACACGCCGGCCGCGCAAGCCGCCTACGAGTCACTGATCGCACGCGCACCGAACAATTCTCAGATCCGTATCGGCCTTGCCCAGATCTACCGCGCGCGCGGTTGGCCACGGCGTGCCGAAGGTGAACTCAAGATTGCCGAGAGTGCCGAACCGACGGCGATCAGTGTCGAGGTACAACAGGCCTATACGGCATTCGAACTGCAGGAATGGCGACAGTTCGACCTGCTGACGGCCGACGTCGTAGCCCGCTATCCAGAAAGTCTCGCCGTCCAGCGCCTCGATCACCTGCGCGAGGTGCACCAATCGGCCGAACTGCGCATCAACGGTTACGCCGGCGAGAGCAAAGGCAGCACGGTTAACGCCAGCGGCGACTTCGGTATCGATGCCTTGCTCTATTCGCCACCGGTGGATGACGGCTTCCGGCTGTTTGCCGGCGCCGGCTATGCGCAGGGCAAGTTCACGGAAGGCCAAGGCCGTCATCGGTGGCAACGTGCCGGCATCGAATGGCGTTCGCGTGACGTCACGCTGCAAGGCGATGTTTCGCACCACGACTTCGGACACGGCGACCGGACCGGGTGGCAGCTGTCGGGTGTCCACGATATCGACGACCAGTGGCGCTGGGGTTGGTCGGTGGCCGGCCTGTCGGACGACACGCCACTACGTGCGCTCAATGCCGATATCGACGCCGATGGCGCCAACCTGTTCGTCCGCTGGCGGCAACATGATCGGCGCGAGGTCGTTCTGTCTGTCCAGGGGCTCGACTTCAGCGACGGTAACCGGCGCCGAGGCTTGATCCTCAATGGCACCCAACGCGCCTTCACAACGCCCACGTCCCAGATCGACATCGGCCTCGAGGTCTCGGCGAGTCGCAACAGCGGAGAGCGCGGCGCCATCTACTTCAATCCCCGCCGTGATCTGTTCGTCCTGCCCAGCGTGACCTGGTCGCACACACTCGACCGCGACTACAAAACCGCCTGGAACCAACAGCTGCGCGTCGGCGCCGGCATCTATGAGCAGCGTGACTACGACACCGGCGAGGTCCGCTACCTCAGCTACGGCCAGCGCTGGAGCCACGACGACAAGGTCGACGGCGGAGTAACGCTCACTGCCCTGCGGCGGCCGTACGACGGCGAGCAGGAAACCGACTACCGCCTGACCTTCGACCTCAACCTGAGATTCTAGGCCGCCGCCGATGCACAGATATCTTCCAAGAGTTCTCGCACTGATGTCGCTGTCGCTGCTTGCGGCCTGCGCCCAGCCGCCCGTGCCTTTCGTGCCGCCGGACCAGCGCATCCGCCCAAGCTCTGAATTGCCCTGGCCGGAAGGTCGCGTACTGACGCTCGCCTATCACGGCGTTGAAGACTACGAGGCCGACCAGACCTTCATGTCGGTGCGCACCGCCAACCTGATTGATCAATTTGCGCTGTTGCGCGAACAGGGCTACCAGGCAGTCTCCGTCGACCAGATACTTGCCGCGCGCCAACCGCAGGGCAAGCCGCTGCCCCCGAAAGCCGTGCTGCTCAGCTTCGACGACGGCTACAGCAGTTTCTACGAACGCGTACTGCCGATACTCAAGGCCTACCAATGGCCGGCAATCCTGGCGCCGGTCGGCGCATGGATGGATACGCCGAGCGATCAGAAGGTCGACTTCGGCGGCCAGCCGGTGAACCGTCGACACTTCACGACGCGCGAGCAGATCCGCGCCATCGTCGACAGCGGCCTGGTCGAGATCGGCGCACATACCGACAACCTGCATTTCGGCGCACCGGCCAATCCGCAGGGCAGCATGCTGCCGGCGGCCGCCAACCGGTTGTATCTCGACGCACAGGGGCGCTACGAAACGCTCGCCGAATTTCGCCGTCGTCTGACCAACGACGTGGTGCGCATCACCGACAAGATCACCCAGGTAACCGGCAAACGTCCGCGGGTGTGGGTGTGGCCGTACGGCGCCGCCAACGGCACCGCATTGCAGATCGTCGAGCAACAGGGCTATCAGTTGGCCCTGACCCTGGCCGACGGGTTGAGCGATTACCGCAGCCTGCGCAACGGCGCCAGGATACTGCTGACCAACGATCCGGGCATCGAAGAGTTCTCGGCCAACATCGCCGCCGTGCAGAAAACCCCGATGATCCGCGTCGCCCATGTCGACCTCGATTACATCTACGACGACGACCCGGCCCGGATGGAAGCGAATCTCGGTATCGTCGTGCAGCGCATAGCCGACCTGGGCATCAACCGGGTCTTTCTGCAGGCGTTCGCCGACCCCGATGGCGATGGTACGGTTCGCTCGCTGTACTTCCCCAACCGTCACCTGCCGATGCGCGCTGATCTGTTCAACCGGACCGCGTGGCAGCTCAAGACCCGGGCCGGCGTCGAGGTCTACGCCTGGATGCCGGTACTGGCCTTCGACCTCGACGACTCCCTGCCACGGGTCGAACGCTGGAATCCGGCGACCGGACAGCACGATATCGACCCGGACCAATATCGACGCCTGTCGCCATTCGATCCGCATGTGCGCCAACAGATCGGCGAGATCTACGAAGACCTCGCAGGCCATGCCTATTTCTACGGCCTGCTGTACCACGATGACGCCCTGCTGTCGGACTATGAAGACGTCGGCGAGGCCGCCATGCAGGCCTACCGCGCCGCCGGCCTGCCGGACGATATCGACGCCCTGCGCAGCAATCCGCAGACGCTGCACGAGTGGACGCGCTTCAAGAGCCGGTACCTGATCGATTTCACGCACGAACTGACGGCACGCGTTCACGCGGTACGCGGACCCGTAGTCAAGACGGCGCGCAACATCTTTGCCCAGCCGATCCTCAACCCGCAAAGCGAAACCTGGTTCGCGCAGAACCTTGATGACTTTCTCTCGGCCTACGATTGGACTGCGCCGATGGCGATGCCGCTGATGGAGGGTGTCGCAACCGGTCAGGCCTCGGAATGGCTGGCGGCGCTGGTCGGCGAGGTCGCCAAACGCCCCGGCGCCTTGCAACGCACCGTGTTCGAACTGCAGACCCATGACTGGCGCGGTGGCGGCGACACGCCGATCGACGCGACCGTGATCGCCGGCTGGATGCGCGATCTGCAGCGCCAGGGTGTGCGTAACTTCGGCTATTACCCGGATGACGCCTTCACCGAGCACCCATCGCTCGACGCCATCCGCCCCGTCATGTCGACCGCCTGGTTTCCGAAGCCATGATCGACCGTCTCGTTGCGCTTGCGATTCTTGCCATCGTGCTCGGCGTGCCGATCGGGGTTGCGGTGAGCCTGACCGGACAGGCGCTGGTCAACTTCGTGTTTCTCTATCCCTTGTTGATGTCGCTGCTGTGGACCTCCGGCAGCCTGTATTTCTGGTGGCATTGGGAACGTCATTGGCACTGGCGTCACGACAGACCGCAACCACAGCCGGCGATTGCCGGCGAGCCCATCGTTTCGATCCTGATCCCGTGCTTCAACGAAGCCGAAAACGCAGCTGAGACCATTGCAGCCGCACTGTCGCAGCGATACACCCACGTCGAGGTCATCGCGATCAACGACGGCTCCGGCGACAACACGGCGCAGATACTGGACAGCATCGCCGCCGTCGAACCGCGTCTGCGGGTGCTGCACCTGGCCAAGAACCAGGGTAAGGCGGTTGCGTTGAGCATGGGCGCGCTCAGCGCGCGCAGCGAATACCTGGTGTGCATCGACGGAGATGCGCTGCTCGACAAAGATGCCGCTGCCTTTCTGGTGAAGGCCTTGGTCGATAACCCGACGGTCGGTGCCGTGACCGGCAATCCGCGTATACGCACCCGGTCGACCTTGATCGGGCGCGTTCAGGTCGGTGAATTCTCTTCCATCATCGGCATGATCAAGCGGACGCAACGCGTCTACGGGCGGGTGTTCACCGTGTCCGGCGTGGTCACGGCATTTCGCCGGTCGGCGCTGCATGACGTCGGCTACTGGAGCCCGGACATGATCACCGAAGACATCGATATCACCTGGAAGCTTCAGCTCAACAACTGGAAGGTGTTCTACGAACCGCGCGCCCTGTGTTGGATATTGATGCCGGAAACGCTGCGCGGCCTATGGAAACAACGCCTGCGCTGGGCGCAAGGCGGTGCCGAGGTACTGCTGAAGAACTTCACCGGTGTGTGGAACTGGCGACATCGCTACATGTGGCCGCTGTTGCTCGAAAGCACGCTGTCGGCCGGTTGGGCGTTCACCTTTGCCCTGCTCGTTCTGCTGGCGTTGCTCGGACGGTTTTTCGGTATACCGGCACACCTCCAGGTAACCGGGGTGCTGCAACCGGGTTTCACCGGGCTGGTGCTTGCGTGCATGTGCCTCGTGCAGTTCGCGGTCAGCCTTTTCATTGAACGCCGCTACGAGGCCAAGCTGGCCGGATCGCTGTTCTGGGTGATCTGGTATCCGCTCGCCTTCTGGGTCGTCACGATGTTGACCACCGTTGTGAGCTTTCCAAAGGTGATGCTGAAGACGAGGCGTGACCGCGCCCGCTGGACAAGCCCCGACCGGGGTATCAAAAGGAGCAATTGACGATGCTGATCAAAACCCCAAGACATTGGTTTCCGAACTCGATCGACGTGGCCTTGACCTTGGCCGCATGGATCGGATTTCTTTATCTGCTGGCTCGCGGGATACGCGGTCTGCTGGTTCAGCCGGACGAGGAATTGCTCAGCGCCATCGATCTCTACATGGCCAACCACGTTCACCTGTTCTTCGACGTCGCACTCGGCATCGTCGCGCTGGTGGTGATGTGGTCCAAATATCAACAGGCACGTGGTCTACATCGAAACAGTACGGCACACAGTGCGATTGCCGACCAGCAGGCCTTGTCGTCGCGCTTTAAGGTTTCATTTTCGGTATTGGGAAACCTGCGGGCGTCTCAGATCACGGTGTTGCACAACGACGACCAGGGTAACCTGGCCGAGGTTGAATGCATGACGGAACGACAATCGCCACCAACTTCGAAGCACTGATCGACCTGCTCGGAGCAGCCCGCATCATCTGATTTTGATGCGGTGCTGCATCGTCGGTAGCCATAGGCAACACCCGTTGAACGCTCAGATCACCGGGCCCGGTTTGCCCTCTGCTTGGCCAGCAATAACCCTGCTAAGTGCAAGGACGCACCGACAAGTTACTATCCGGTCCGCCACGCCGCTACCAAGTAACTTTCCGCTCGACGCCGTCCAGAAACCGCCAAATGGCCGTATATCGGCACTTTCCCGGCGTGGCGAGCTAATTGCTTTGTCTTTCAAAAAACCGCGAAAACAAATAACTACAAATGCGCCGGCGGCGACCGCGTCGTCCGTACCGTACAAGAATGATGTCGAAGCAAAACGCGCCGTTGGATTGCCACGGCAAACCCGCACCCGCTGATTGGCCACGTCGCTTTGCCCGGCTCACCTCGCGCTCCTTCCATGTGAGCAGCCCCCGAAGTTCAAGAGGAAAAATCCGATGGCTGAAGAACAGGTCACTCGTACTACCGGTCTGGCAAAAGGCGTCCTGAAGTCCAAACCCACCATCAAATCCATCTACGTCTACGAAGCGCCGATTCGCATCTGGCATTGGGTCAACGTCGTCGCCTTCACGGTGTTGTGTATCACGGGTTATCTGATCGGTTCGCCGCTGCCGTCCATCACCGGTGAAGCCTCCGACCATTTCCTGTTCGGTTACATTCGTTTCGCGCACTTCGCATCCGCCTACATCTTCGCGATCGGCTTCCTCGGACGGATCTACTGGGCATTCGTCGGCAACTACCATGCGCGCGAGATGTTCTCTGTACCCATCTTCACGTCGCTGTACTGGAAGGAAATGGTCTCGATGATCAAGTGGTACACCTTCATTCGCCCGTACCCGAACCGCTACGTCGGGCACAACCCGATCGCGCGCCTGTCGATGTTTCTCGGATTCGTGGTCATGGCGTTCTTCATGATCATCACCGGTTTCGCCATGTACGGCGAAGGCGCCCTGCCGGGCCATTTCGCCCATACGCTGTTCAGCAGCTGGGTCATTCCCCTGTTCGGTCAATCACAGGATGTGCATACCTGGCACCACCTGGGTATGTGGATCATGATCTGCTTCGTCATCCTGCACATCTATGCAGCGATCCGCGAAGACATCATGGGGCGGCAGAGCATGCTCAGCACCATGATCAGCGGTTACCGGCTGTTCAAGGACTGACCGGCCTTCCGGCTCGGGCATAGGACTGCATCATGGCGCTCAACGCAGGCGGCGAACTCGATGAGAAAAGCACCGCCGTTTTACGATCGGCGCTGAAGCTCCATCAGGAAGACTGGGACTGGGTCGATGCGACGCAGAATGCCGATATCTGGCTGGTCGACCCAACCGTGTGTGCCGACCCGGTGGCATCCATCGACATCGCGGGGCCGGTCGTCATCGTTATTGCGCAACAGTTGCCGCCCACGATCCAGAGCAATGATCTGTACCTGCTCGCACCGCCGCTACGCGGGGCGCGCCTGCTCAAGTTGCTCGATCAAATAACACCCGGCGTACATGCGCGTCGCAACGCAAGACAGGCCGCAGCCCAAGCACCGGCAGAACCGGACCCTGCGCCACCCGATGCACCGGACGACGATAACGACGTCGCCCCATGGGTTGGGCAGAACATCATGCTGACCGGCAAGACGAACCTGTCGCGCTTCCCGGTTACCGCCGAACTGACGGTATGGTTGGAGGCAATGGCCGAAGGGCCGGTATCGTACGATGCCATGGCCGAAGACTTGGAGATGGACCGCGAGCTGCTCGACAGTGTGCTGAATGCTGTCGCCGGCAACGGCAACCTGATCGACGAACACGGATTTTCCTTGCAGCCTTACAAAAAAGGCGGGAGCCTGCTCGGCAAGATGCTCGGTCGACGCAACAAGAAATAGCGGCGAGCGTGCGAAACCTCAGTCGTCATGTTCCGGCGGCAGCGCAATCACATCGTGCATCATCGGCGTTGCCAGGCTCATTCCGCGCTCGGCTGCCGCTTTGACGATCAGTGCACGCAGCATTTGCCGGGTGCGCAGCAAATGTCTTACATCTTTGGTGTAGTAGTAGACCGTCCACTCGACCGCATAGTCACCTGCATCGGTAACCCGAACCTCCGGTTCGTACTTGAATTCGACACAGGCGCCAACTTTCTGTTTGGCACGCTCGAATGCCGCATCGAACATCTCATTGACGGAGGCTTCATCGAAGTCGTAACCAATCTTGAAAACCAGGGCCTCACGCAGTCCCTTCGCCGAGGCGAACTTGGAGAGGTTGTGAATGGTCATGCCCCGCAGCTTGGCGTTGCTGAACATGATGCGATGGTTGTTGACCAGGTTCAGCACTTCGGTATGGAAGATCTTCGTCTTATAGATCACGCCCAGCACCGACTCGCCGTCGCTCACCTCGATGACGTCCCCTTCCTCGATCAGGCGACTGTTCAAGATAACCAGGCCGCTGATGATGTCCGGCGCCCAGGAACTCTGCGTCAGCGCCAACAAGACCCCGATGAAGCCGATGACACCGCCGGCTTCCAGCAGGCTGTCGAGCCCCAGGATACGCACCACCGCGATCAATGCGACAACGAACAACAACATTGAGCTGAGCAGGCTCAACACCCGGACATTGTAGGTTTCAGACCAGGTGCTCTCGCCGTTGACGATGCGTTCCCGGCCGAAGCGTCGTTTGATCAGATAGTTCGCGACGTGGGCGCTCAGGTAGGCAAGAAAAGCGACCAGCACAGCGGCCAGCAGACGCGTCATCCACGAATGCGAGGCGATCGGCAGAATCAGGCTGTTGAAGATAACGACCGACAGTACCAGCAGGTTTGCCGCACGGAACATGTGCAGTTTGCCGCGAAAGCTGTCGCTGTTGTCGCTCCTGTCGCTGAGGTGTTGCAGCAGCGGCCGGGAAAACAGCATCAGCAACACGTTGGCCAGCATCAATGCCAGTTCGAGATTGGAGAAACGCGCCAAGAACGGGTGCGCTGCATCCAGAAGTTCTTCCATTAGTAATTCCTAAAGTTCCATCGCAATTATGCCTGATGCCGAACAGATCGACAGTTTCTATAGACGTATAAAGTTCTCATCGGATCGCAAACGCAGGCATACCTAGATCGCAGCACGCAGATACGCCGTCGATTAGCGTGGTTGTGAGCAAAGTTTCGGTCAGAACGGGGGAACATTAAATTTGCGGGGAATCTGCGATCGAGATTGGCTAGAATCCCTTTCGACTATAAAAACCTACAATCCTTCGTGAACCTAAAGGAGATTGTCTCTATGCGTCACGTCCCTTCCTTGGCGGTATTGTTGTTCGGGCTCCCATTCGTCGTGTCTGCCGGCGAACCGCAGGCGTTTGAGTGGACCAAAGAAAAATTCGACATGGTTGCTACCGGCGACGCCGAAACCGGCAAGGTACTGGCAAAGAAGTACCGCTGCAAAAAATGCCACAACAAAGACGGTATCAGCGATGACCCGGAGATTCCAAGCATTGCCGGACAGCGCTCCACCTACATGTTCAAACAGATGCACGACTTCCGCGAAGGCATACGCGACGATTCAGACATGCTCAAAGTCGCGCGCAAGATTTCCGACGATGAAATGATCCATATCGGCGCCTGGTACCAGAGCCTGGAACGTGCGCCCAATGTCGGCGGATCGGCGCCGCTGCGCATGAAGGTGTGCGACAGCTGTCATGACAAGGACATCGTCGAGGAAGACAACCAGATTGAAGTCGCACCGATACTGCTCGGCCAGGTACGGCAGTACCTGGAAGCCTCGATGCAGCAGTTCCGCGAAGCGAATCGCAACAATGACCTGTTCCAGCGAATGCAAAGCGAGTCGCACAAGCTGACCGACGACGAAGTCAAACAGATCGTGCGCTACTACGGCGCGGAAGATATCGAATAATGAGCTGTAACTGACCGCTGGGCGATCAGTGCGATTGCCCAGCGGTCGATCTTCATGTGCGCACGCCGGTAGCCCGGCTGCGCCTTACTCCTCTGGCAACACCTCGAGTGTGTTGCCGTCCTGGCTGGCAAACCAGGCTGCCAGGTCTTTCATATCCTGAACACTCAGATTGGCGACCATTCCGCCCATCAGCATGTCTTTGCGTTTGCCGGATTTGTACTGTTTCAACGCCTGCAGCAGGTACGATTCGTATTGCCCTGCCAGTCTCGGGTTCGCCCCGATCGTGGAGTTGCCGTCAGCCCCGTGGCATCCGGCACACACCGCAGACTTTTCCTTGCCCGCCTCCGGATCACCGCCGGCGATGGCGGCACCGCCCGCAAGACACAACGCTGCGGCGACGACGCCGGCTATTCTGTTTCTACGCATACCCTCGCTCCTCATTTGCCGACCGACGAGAAAAATGCCGCGATGTCGGCAATATCCTGATCACTCAACGCCAGTGCGTTGTTGTGCATCGTGCTGTGCGCACGCGATCCGCTACGGTAGGCAAGCAGCGCGGAAATGATGTAGGCCTCGTTCTGACCACCGACTTTGGGAACGTGATAATTCGGATACGCATTGGAATATGAAGGGATCGCATGACACCCCAGGCAGGTATCCGCCTTGACCCTGCCCCGTTCGGCATCCCCTTCAACTGCCTGAGCGGACGTCGTCATAGCGACAGCCGCCAGCATCAGCGGCACGCGAAGTCCACCTATCCACCTCATCAGCATATCTCCCCCTTTGATAGTTTTTTGTGCAGCCAAAGTATACGCAGAACACTGCCCATTTGCGCCTATGTAATCCCCACCAAATTTAGTATTGCGCCGGCCGCTGTCTAGCAGTTTGTAACTATATTAGACTTTACAAATCTATTTAGATCGCATGCCTTTTACGCACAACCGAAAATCAAGTCGGACGAGCTGTGTACCGCCGCCGACATCGCCCCATCGGTTACAGCTGCCCGTTCGACAGCACAGGGCCAAACTCCCCTCACTCCAGCGTCCGGTCGCGCGGCCTATCGATATGGCACAAATTTGGCTTCGATGCTGTCATTCGTTGTTCCCCGGGTAGCGCCCCATTGACCGCCTGTACGCCGCAACACCGTATTCATCACAGCCGCCGACGCCGGCCCGCGTGATGCGCAACGCATTTCGCCCGACCGCTGTCGTCTTTAATGCACCAACACGATCCTGACGTGGCGGTCGACGCACAACTTCGAAGCACGCGCGAATCCGCAAGACTATGCTTTACCGTCATTCGCTCGACATTCGACACGGCGATGCTTGGCGCCCCCGGAAGGCAACCCGCCAGATGCCAATGATTTGCAAGGAGTCTCAACATGCAAGCCGATCCATCGTCCGCTGACCTGCACCGTCTCATCGAGGCGCGTCACCACGACCCGTTCTCCGTGCTGGGCAAACACCCGGCCGACCAGGAGGAAGACGTCGTCCGCGCGTTCATTCCGTCGGCCAGCGACGTATCGATCGTCGAAGGCAATATCTCTCTGCAGCGCGTGCCCGGCACCGACCTATTCGAATGGCGTGGCAGCCATGGCACCGTGCCCGACCGCTACCGCCTGCTGTGGAAGGATGACGGCCATCGCGAGCATGTCGGTCACGACCCCTATAGCTTTGCGCCGCAGGTCAGTGATTTCGACCTGCACCTGTTCGGCGAGGGCAAGCACCGACATGCCTATCGCTTTCTCGGTTCGCACCCGCACGAGATCTCGGGGGTTGCCGGCATCCTGTTCGCGGTCTGGGCGCCCAACGCCGAGCGCGTCAGCGTGGTCGGCGATTTCAACCAGTGGGATGGCCGCCGTCATCCGATGCGGGTACGCGGCGGCAGCGGCGTATGGGAGCTGTTCATACCCGACCTCGGACCGAACCAGCTCTATAAATACGAGATCCGCAACCGGGACAGCGGCGAGATCCTGCTCAAAAGCGACCCCTATGCGCAGGCCTATGAACTTCGTCCGGACACCGCGTCGGTCGCCGTGGGTGCAGAACCCTACCCGTGGAACGACGCGCCGTGGCTCGCCAATCGTGCCAACGCCGACTGGCAGCACACGCCGATGTCGATCTACGAGGTCCATCCGAGTTCCTGGCAGCGCGGCATGGAAGGCGAGTTCCTCGACTATCGCGAACTGGCGCACCGCCTGGTCGACTACGTGATCGGCATGGGATTCACCCACATCGAGCTGCTACCGATCACCGAGTACCCGTACGATCCGTCTTGGGGATACCAGGCTACCGGTTATTTCGCGCCGACCAGCCGCTACGGCAGTCCCGACGATTTTCGCTACTTCGTCGACTACTGCCACCAGCACGACATCGGCGTGATCCTCGATTGGGTGCCGGCCCATTTTCCGAAAGATGCGCACGGCCTCGCACGCTTCGACGGCACCCCGCTGTACGAACATGCCGACCCCCGACTGGGTGAACACCTCGATTGGTCGACCCTGATCTACAACTATGGCCGCAACGAGGTCAGAAACTTCCTGCTGTCGAGTGCCATGTTCTGGCTGGAAGAGATGCATATCGACGGCCTGCGTGTCGATGCCGTCGCCTCGATGCTGTACCTGGATTACTCGCGCGATGAATGGGTACCCAACCGCTACGGCGGCCGGGAAAATCTCGAGGCCATGGATTTTCTGCGCGAACTGAACACCATCGCACACGCCGAGCAACCGGGCGTGCTGATGGTTGCCGAAGAATCCACCTCGTGGCCGATGGTCAGCCGTCCGGTCGAGATCGGCGGCCTGGGCTTTGATATCAAGTGGAACATGGGCTGGATGAACGACACCCTGGCGTACATGGAACACGATCCGGTGCACCGCCGTTTCCACCAGGGCAACCTGACCTTCAGCATGCTGTACGCATTCACCGAGAATTTCCTGTTGCCGTTCTCGCATGACGAGGTCACGCACGGCAAACAGTCGATGCTCAACAAAATGGCCGGCGACGAATGGCAAAGGTTCGCCAACCTGCGCACGCTGTATACCTACATGTTCTGCCACCCGGGCAAGAAGCTGCTGTTCATGGGCTGCGAGTTCGCCCAGGGCATCGAGTGGAACTGCCTGCAGGCGCTCGACTGGTACGTACTCGACTACCCGCAGCACCAAGGGATACAGCGCCTGGTCAAAGACCTTAACGGCCTGTATCGCAGCACGCCGGCGCTATACCAGTACGAGTTCGACTGGCGCGGGTTCGAATGGATCGACTGCCACGACGTCGACAACTCCGTGTTGACGTTCGTGCGCCGCTCAGACGACGACTTTCTGATCGTCGTGCTCAACCTGACGCCGATACCGCGTGAGGGCTACCGGATCGGCCTGCCTGAGCCCGGCGAGTACGAAGAGATCTTCAACTCGGATGCCGCCATCTATGGTGGTTCGAATGTGGGTAACGGCGGCCGGCGCCTGGTCAGCGAAGACCTGCCCTGGATGGAGCGTGGCTGTTCGATGCAGCTGACGCTTCCGCCGCTCGCCGGCATCGTGCTGCGCCGTTGTAGCTGAACGCCGATGCCCAAAGACTCACATACCGTCTGGCCGGGCGGTCCCTATCCGCTCGGCGCTACCTGGGACGGCGAAGGCGTCAATTTTGCGCTGTTCTCGGAGCACGCCGAAGCGGTAACCCTGTGTCTGTTCGACGATCGCGGGCGACGCGAGATCGATGCCATTTCGATGAAATGGCAGACCGACCAGGTGTGGCACTGCTACCTGCCGGACGTTCGACCCGGCCAGTTATACGGCTACCGAGTAGACGGCCCCTACGACCCGGCCAACGGCCACCGCTTCAATCCCAACAAGCTGTTGATCGATCCCTACGCCAAGGACATCCATGGCAACGTTCGCTGGAACGACGCCTTGTTCGGCTACACGATCGGCCACGCCGATGGCGATCTGCACCGCGACAAACGCAACAGTGCCCCGGGCATACCGAAGTCCCGGGTCGTCGATCCGACCTTCCCCTGGGGCGACGACAAGCCGCTGGGCACACCGTGGCACGAGACGATCATCTACGAACTGCACGTGAAGGGCTTCACCTACCTCAATGAAAAGGTTCCGCGCCAGTACCGCGGCACCTACGCCGGCCTGGCGACCGATCCGGTGATCGAGCACCTGCAGCAGCTCGGCGTTACCGCGGTTGAGCTGATGCCCGTGCACAGCTTCATCAACGACCGTCACCTCGCCGAGCAGGGCCTGAACAACTATTGGGGTTACAACACCATCGGTTACTTCGCGCCGCACGGCGAATACTCGGCCTCCGGCAACATCGCCGAGTTCAAGACCATGGTCAAACGCCTGCACTCAAACGGCATCGAGGTGATCCTCGACGTGGTCTACAACCATACCGCCGAAGGCAACCATCTCGGCCCGACACTGAGTTTCCGTGGCATCGACAACTCAGCGTACTACCGGCTGACGGCGGACGACAAGCGTTATTGCATGGACTACACGGGTTGCGGCAATACGCTAAACACGATGCACCCGCGTGTGCTGCAACTAATCATGGACAGCCTGCGCTACTGGGTGCAGGAAATGCACGTCGACGGTTTTCGCTTCGACCTCGCCGTATCGCTGGCGCGCGACAGTCACAACGTCAACCAGCTGTCGGCCTTTCTGAACATGGTCCACCAAGACCCGGTGCTGTCACAGGTGAAACTGATCGCCGAACCCTGGGATCTGGGCGAAGGCGGTTTTCAGGTGGGCAACTTCCCGGTCGGCTGGACCGAGTGGAACAGCCGCTATCGCGATACCTTTCGCGCCTACTGGAAAGGCGAAGGCGGCCTGATCGGCGAACTCGGCTACCGTTTGACCGGGTCCAGCGATCTGTATTCGTCGAACGGCCGCAAACCGTACGCCAGCATCAATTTCATCACCTGCCACGACGGTTTCACCCTGCACGATCTGACCAGTTTTAACGACAAGCACAACCTGGCGAACGGCGAAGACAACCGCGATGGCGAGAGCAACAACCTGAGCTGGAACTGTGGCGCCGAGGGCCCGACCACCAACCTGCATATCGTAAGACGCCGCGAACAGCAGAAGCGCAACCTGTTGGCATCGCTGCTGTTGTCGCAAGGTGTGCCGATGCTCGCTGCCGGCGACGAGATGGGACGCACGCAACAAGGCAACAACAACGCCTATTGCCAGGACAACGACATCAGCTGGGTGCACTGGGATCTGGACAAGCAAGATGAGGAACTGATCTCTTTCGTAAGACGCGTGATCCGGATTCGCAAGAACAACCCGGTGTTCCGGCGGCGACATTTCTTCCAGGGACGGCGCATCAAAGGCGGCAACGTCAAGGATATCCTCTGGCTGAGCCCGAGCGGCGACGAGATGACCGACAAGGAGTGGTCGCATTCATACGCTCGCTCGCTGGGTCTGCTGCTGCATGGCAATGCCATCGAAGAGCAGGATTCGCGTGGCCGGCCGATCCGTGGCGACACCTTCCTGCTGATGTTGAACGCCCACCACCAGGAAATCGGCTTCTGCCTGCCCAAACAGATCGGCATAGCACGCTGGGCGGTCGAGCTCGACACCAGCTTCCCGACCGGCGACCGCGACGACGGGCGCTATTTTCACAGCGGCGAAACCTATCCCCTGAAAGCCCGCTCGACCGTACTGATCCGGCTGATGCGCTCGCGCAAATCGAACGCCGCCGAGGCACCCTCTTCGACCAGCCGCCAGTGAAAACCTAATCGTGACGATTGACTTACTTGATGCACCTCAACCTTAATTTATCTGATGATGAACACCGTCGATCAAGCGCCTTTCAGCGGCCCGTCCAGGCACGGTCCGTGGTCTGGCTGCCGGTCAAACGGGTCGCAGTAAGCCCGGGGCCGAGCGCTCGACACGACACACGACCCTGAAATGCACCCGAGGACGGAAGCGTGGCCAGACAGATGCCGATTTCGAGGATCCGATTGCCGGATGCCGCTGAACGCTCGCCGTTTCGAATCCGCGCCTGCCGCGTATTGAGTACCCCCACACCATGAACGCTGAACGCCCGACGATCATCTACACGCTTACCGACGAATCTCCGCTGCTGGCCACCCAGTCGCTGCTGCCGATCGTTGAAACCTTCACCGCACCGGCCGGGATCAACGTCGAAAAGAGCGATATCTCGGTCGCCGCCCGCATCCTCGCCGAATTCGGCGACTACCTCGCGCCCGAGCAGCGCGTTCCGGATGCGCTTGGCGAGCTTGGCAACCTGACCCAGGAAGCAACCACCAATATCATCAAGTTGCCCAACATCAGCGCCTCGGTGAATCAGCTGCAATCGGCCATCGCCGAGCTACGGGCACATGGCTACCCGGTGCCGGACTACAGCGACGAACCGCAGACCGACGACGAGGCAAAGATCAAAGCGCGCTATTCGAAGATCCTCGGCAGCGCCGTCAATCCGGTACTGCGCGAAGGCAATTCGGACCGTCGCGCGCCGGCCGCGGTAAAACGCTATGCGCGCAAGAACCCACACGAGATGACGCCCTGGAGCCCGGCGTCGCGTACCCATGTCTCGCACATGCGCGGCGGCGATTTCTACTCCAGCGAAAAATGCATGACGATGGACGCGGCCTGCGACGTCCGCATGGAGCTGGAGACCAAGTACGGCGAAGTCATCGTGCTCAAGGAAAAGACCTCGCTGATCGAGGGCGAGATCATCGACAGCATGTTCATGAGCAAGAAGGCCTTGTGCCGATTCATCGAAGAGCAGTTGCAGGACGCCTACGAAACCGGCGTGATGTTCTCGTTGCACGTGAAGGCCACGATGATGAAGGTCTCCCACCCGATCGTGTTCGGTCATGCGGTCCGGGTGTTCTACAAAGACCTGTTCGAAAAACACGGCGAGCTGTTCGAACGCCTCGGCGTCAACCCGAACAACGGGATCAGCAGCGTCTACGAAAAGATCCAGCAGCTGCCCCGCTCGGTTCGCGTCGAGATCGAGGAAGATATCCACGCCTGCTATCAGACACGCCCGGAGCTGGCGATGGTCGATACACGCAAGGGCATCTCGAACCTGCACGCCCCGAACGACGTCATCGTCGACGCCTCCATGCCGGCGATGATCCGTGCCGGCGGCAGGATGTGGGGGCCGGACGGCAAGCTCAAAGACACCAAGGCGGTGATGCCCGAGAGCACCTATGCCCGCATCTACCAGGAGATGATCAATTTCTGCAAGACCAACGGCGCGTTCGACCCGACCACCATGGGCTCGGTCCCCAACGTCGGTCTGATGGCGCAGAAGGCAGAGGAATACGGCTCTCACGACAAGACCTTTGAGATCCCGGTCGACGGCTTGGCACGCATCGTCAAAGCGGACGGCACTCTGCTGATTGAACAGAAGGTCGAGAAAGGCGATATCTGGCGGATGTGCCAGACCAAAGACGAGCCGGTGCGCGACTGGGTGAAACTCGCCGTGAATCGCGCACGCCAATCGAAGATTCCGGCGGTGTTCTGGCTCGACGAGTATCGGCCGCACGATGCCGAGCTGATTAGGAAGGTTAAACACTATCTGGGCGAGCACGATCTCAGCAATGTCGATATCCAGATCATGTCGCCGCTGCGCGGCATGCGTTATTCGCTGGAACGGATCATCCGCGGCAAGGACACGATCTCGGTCACCGGCAACATCCTGCGCGATTACCTGACCGACCTGTTCCCGATCATGGAGTTGGGTACCAGCGCGAAGATGCTGTCTATCGTGCCGCTGATGAAAGGCGGCGACCTGTTCGAGACCGGTGCCGGCGGCACCGCACCCAAACTGATGCAGCAGTTGGTCGAAGAGAACCACCTGAGTTGGGATTCGCTCGGCGAGCTGCTGGCGCTGGCGGTATCCATCGAAACGCTCGGCGAAAAAGCCGGCAACGTCAAAGCCAAGATCCTGGCGACGACCCTCGACCAGGCGACCGAATGCCTGCTGGACAACGGCAAATCGCCGTCACCGCGCACCGGCGAGATCGACAACCGAGGCAGTCATTTCTACCTGGCGATGTACTGGGCCGAGGCATTGGCAAAGCAAAACGACGACGCCGAGCTCCAGACGCGCTTTGCACCGCTGGCCAAGGCGCTAGCGGAAAACGAAGACAAGATCGTCGCAGAACTCGAGGCAGTGCAAGGCGGTGAAGTCGACCTGGGCGGCTACTTCAATGCCGACACAACTCGCCTGCAGGCCGTCATGCGGCCCAGCCCAACCTTCAACAAGCTGCTGCAAGATGCCGCGCTCTGAATAAGCGCGGCCGTTGATCACGGCCCGGCTTTCGGTCTCACACCGAGCGCCGGTGCCGTGACGCCTATAAGCGCTGCCACGCCAACTCCAACGCTCGATAACGAGTAGCGCATTGCGCGCCCGCCGGGCGTCGTCCGTGCTCATCCTGAATCCCCCTCGACACAGCCGTTGCGACAAGAATTTTTTCGCTTAGGGCTTTAGTTCTGCCGGCGTCGACCGCTAACAGAAAGCAAATACGGGTTGGAGCCTGGGTCAGCCGTTCTGTGTCACAGGCAGGCACATCAACGGACATCGTTATGACGTCAGTTGCCGGTGCACTGCCAGCGATCGGGCGCCCGCGGAAGACGCGTCGATAACAGATCGCCGGCGCCGTTCGGCGGCCTTCGCGGCCACCGACAGGACACCAACCGAATAACAACCTCTACACACTGCCGAGTCACAGCATGAACACTCTGAAGACGTGGGTTTCAGCGATGCTGACGTTCTGCCTGGCCGGGAGCAGCCTTGCCGCCGAACAGGGCTCTGCAATCGGACTCCTGTTGAAGACCCGGCAGGATGTCGATTACCGCCTCGACAGCATCGGATTCTCTGCGTCGCTGCTGACACCCGTCGGACTGTTCCGATGCGATCCCAGCCTGCTGCATGGAGAGAGTCGCATCGACTCGTTCAACAACATCGTCGGCATCTCGGATGTACGCGACGCGGAATGGAAGGACTTCACGGCTCGCGACCTCGAATGTCGATACGGGGCCAAGTGGGATGTTGCGGGCGGAACGCTGAAGGCCGGCTTCGGTTTTCGCGACTACAACGGCGCAACGGATCACGAACCGGGGGGCAAAGACATCCGCATCAAAGGGGCCGGCGCCCTGATCGACTACGACGGGGTCGTGTTCGATGCAAAAGTGCAATGGCAACGCGAAGACCACGACTACACGTTGATGCACCAAGCCAGCGTCGGCAGCTACGACAGCCTGGTCGATGCAGTCGAAGACACCTACTCGGTGAAGACGACCTACAAACTCCTTTACCTGAATGCCAAGCACGTCGATGGCAACAAGGACAACGTCTATACCACCCCGCTGTTCCCGACAAACAGATTCACCTACGCTTATACCGACGTCGCCCTGGGTCTGCGCCTGAACCCGGAGGCCAACGGTTTGACCACCATCGCGCCGATCTTCGGTGGCGGCTCATACCGCGGCTCTTTCAACCCACTGCAAGGCAACACCGGCCTCAAGGGCATCGAACTGGCCGGACGGGTGGATGGCTACAACCTCGAACTGGAGATCCTGCGGCATACAGGCGACGGAGACCGGCCTTACCTGCCCGCCACCCAGTTGCTCGCCGAACGCAAGAAGACAACGGTCATCGCCCTGGCGGTACACAGGAACGATTGGCGCGTTCGGTTGGAAAACGCCAGGTCGGAGCACAACGCCAACGCAACGATTGCAAGCCCGGTTTACGCCTTCATCCTCGGCGGGTACGGACCGTTCAACAACCAACGCAAAGAAAACAAGTGGACGCTGTCTGCCTCGTTCCCGGTGCACAAACGGGTAACCGCAGACCTTTCCTTGTACTACGCCGACCGCCACGACCAACAGTACAACTACCCGGCACATGACTATTCCGAAGCAGGCGGCTATGTACTACTCAAGTTCCCGTTGTGAGTCTCGCCGCTTAGATTGCCGGTGTTCGCGCAGTAACACCACGTTTAGCAGCACGTTCGGCTGACACGGCAGACTCGGCCCGCAAGGCTAGGCGGACGCCGGCGCTTCCACCGTTTCGATCCTGTTGCGACCGTTCGATTTAGCGCGGTAAAGGGCCTCGTCGGCCGTCGCGATCATCGCATCCGGCGTCTGCGAGGAAATCAAACGACCGGAGCTGTACAGGCCGACGCTGATCGTCACGCTGATCTCCTGCCCGTCAACGGTCACCGGCGCGGACTCGAGTGTGCGCCGCAGTTCTTCGGCGACGCGCAAGGCCCCTTCGTTCGGGGTATCCGGCAGCACGGCAAGAAACTCCTCGCCACCGATGCGACCGACGATATCGTTGGCGCGCAGCCGCTGCTTGATCGTCGTCGCTACGTGTTGCAGCACGATATCCCCGGCCTGGTGGCCGTAGCGGTCGTTGACGCGTTTGAAGTGATCGACATCGATGATCATCAGGCTCAACGATTGTCCGTTGGCCTCGGCTTTTGCGTAGAGCCCGTCCATCGTTTCGAACAGGGCACGTCGGTTGGCCAAGCCGGTCAGCGGATCCTGCAACGCGATGCGGCGGTTCTGTTCCGCACTCTGCTCAACCGTCTTCAACACGAAACCGAACGCCAGGAAGAACATCCCGAGATAGTTGATCATGTAGAACAGGGTGTTCAGCGAGTCTCGCGACTGAAAAGGCGAGATCTCGTGCCACCCCAGCCACAGCGCAAGCGCGCGATACGCCATGGTCGTCATACCGACGACCAGGGTCACGGCCATGATCATGCGACCGCGGCCGACCATCAGGTAGCCGGGGCGCAACAGGGCCCACAGGATCAATGCGATCTGGTAGAACAGGATCAGCGAAGCGACAATGAGCCTGGATTCGCGGTCGTCGAGCAGCAGCAGGCTGCACACCGGCATCAGGATCACCGGCACCACGTACAAGGCGGGCGGCAGCCGTTCACGTCGGCAGCAGAGTACCGCCAGCAGTATCAGCGAGAGCGTCAGCGAACCCAGCATGTTGCCAACGCCGACTGCGAGAACGTCCGGGATCTTGCCGCGCGCGCCCAACACGAGGTAGTAGCCGCTGTTGGCGACCAGGCCCCATGCGAGCTGGCTGAGGCCGGGGATGGATTGGCGAAGCGCCACGGTAACCACCGCCAGCGTCATCGCCACGTTGGTGACGACGCTGACGAAGTACATGGTCGGGATATCGAGTGTCATGCGAGGCCCCGCGACTCTCCACACCAGAGAGCCGAATATGCATTGAGAAAAGAATGCGCTTCCCTCGCTTGGCCGGATAATAGTCGAACATCAAGGACGCGAACAGCAAAAGTCCGCGCTGTTGCCGGTGGTATCGAGCACATGGGCAGTTGTTCTTATTCGATGCAGACCGATCCGTATGAATCCGAGCGGCAGAACGCCGCTCCGCCAGCGCCGAACCTTACAGTCTGAAGTATTGCGGTGCCTGCAGACTGGCCGGGCCGACCATCTCCTTGTTGATCTTCGCCGTCTTGGCGTACGAGCCCGGGTTGTAGTGGTTCGGCGGATGGTTCGAACTGAGCCAACCCATCTGCTGGTAGGTATTGGCCACCATCTGCGCACAGAATGAGTTAAGCATCCCGCAATCGATGTCGGCCTGGCCTTCCAGCCAGTGCAGGAACTCCTGCTTGGTCGGCGGGAACGGCGTACCGTCATAGTGGTACATGACCGACCACAAACGTTGTTCGTCGATATCGACACCGTGCAACCGCGCAACGGCGAACCGGTACTTCGAACCATCCGGCGACGGATAATACTTATCCAGATTGGCGAGATACTCGTCGAGCATCAGCAGATGCGTGCCGGGATGATCCGGGTTGGCCTCTTTGTGTATCTGGTCTTCCATCTTGTCGACCGTGTCGGCGGTCCACACGTACAACTGGGGATGGCCGTGCAGACGCACAATCATCGCGGAATGGCTGAAGTCGGTTCCGTCGACCTCTTCGATCAACCGGCTCTCCGCCGCGGTGCCGCTGCACAGCAGCACAGACCCGCAACCGATGCTGTCGGCAATATCCGCCAGCGTGTCGAGCGCCGCTTCTGCATAGCCCTTCGGCTGATGATGAAGCTTTACCGCGAGGTCCTCGGCTTCGTCGAATACGTCTTTCAATATGCCCATCTCATCTCCCCTCGTGTTATTCGAAATTTTCAATCGCGCCGATGTGACGCGGTCTCGAGCTGCGGCTGGTTCACTGCGCGCCGGCGAGATGGCCCGCAGAAAGATGTCCAATACGTGCTATCGGCCGCTGAGAGCGCAGCGGCGCCTTGCCTTCCGAGACGCGCAGGTGCTTCGTCGAGCAGACACCGGTACCGTTGTTGCCCGCACAGGCGATGACCGCCTGGTAGTTGATACTGGAATGATTCGCCAACAGATCGATCTTGCCGAGCAGGTTCGTGCTGTAGAAAGCGACGAGGTAAACACAGGGCGTGTGCTGAAAACCCAGCTCGGCAGGCGGCAGATGCGGTACGGCGTCATACGCGTTCTGCACCCGCAAGGTGGAGCACGGCGCCTGCTGTTCGAAGTAGCGGACGAAGGCTTTATTGCCCACCCGGGGTGACGCGAAGTTGATGTTCGCGACGGTGATCGACGGACGGGACAGGCCAAGGTCGAGCGTAAACAACTGACTGAGTGCAGCACCCAGGCTGTGTCCGGTAACGATCAACTCATCGATCGGTTTGTCCGACGACTGGTAGCTGTCGACCAGCGCAAACAACTGCTGCTGCATCGAGGCCTGGGTGCCGCCCGCCGTCTTGTAGATATCGTTGAATCCGGATTCGACCTTCACGCTCGAGGGCACACCGATGCTGCGGTCATAGGCCACGAATGGCTGAGGTTCTATGCCGCAGTCGTCGAGCATATCGAGCGCACTGTCGGTACCGCGGAAGGCGAACACGTAACGCCAGGGCGCCGCAGTCGAGCGAAACACCAGGCCGTAGGTTTCCGCCGTTTTGTCGCGGCCGAACACCGAATCGATGCCGGTCCACGCGTCCAGCAGCTCGTATCCTAGCGGAGCGGTTACCCGTGCGCGATCGCACGCCGCAGCCGTCTTTTTCGAGAAAGCGTTGTAGGCCTGTATGCAGCATTCAATCAAAAGCTCGATCCGGTCCGCATCGACCTGTCGAATATCGGTGACACACGCCATCTACAGTTTTCGCTCCGCTTTGTCATGGAAAGAGTCGGCGCGATACCAAGGGATGCTCGTCGGACGAGCGAGCCGTCCGTGATGCAAAGCGCCAAAAACCATAACGGCCATCAAAGGCGATCCTGAAACGCTGGGAAGGTTCGCGCGGATGGAATGTGCGGAGCCCGCATCGCGGAACGAGAATCACGACTGTGTGACGGGAGAAAAGCGGGAAGAAAGCGCGCGCGACGTACAACAGACGTCGCGCGCCGAAGATCAGACAGACCCGGTCGTGCTCCGTCTCACCGGGCGATGCCCGAGATCCATGGCGGATCGCAGGCATCTGCGGCGGTTCGAAGGTTCAGTTCAGCGGTCGCGACAACGAGGTCGATTTATGCAACCAGGGTTTCCACCAGTAGTTCTTGTGCTCGATCGCCATGTCGAGCGTGCGGTGTAGGGTGTCCAACCCCAGATTAACCTGCATATCGAGCGCGTTGGTCGCCACATTGCGGAACAGCGAGAACAGGCGTTCAACAGCCGCCATCGAGTGTTCCGCCGATTCGTGGTGCGCGCCGGGCAGCTCCACTTCGGCAACGATGACGCCATCGTCGCTACGAATCTCGACGACCTCGCTGACCTTGTAGACCAATCTGCGCATCTCATGGTTGTCGGCCAGGCATTCGAATCGGAATCGACGAATGTCACGTTCGACTGCCGCTTCGACGAGTTTCTCCAGAAGCTTGCGACCGACACCCTTGCCCTGCAGATCGTCGGCCACGGTGATGGCCACTTCGGCACAGTCGGATTCCGGGCCAAGGCGCACGAAGCGAGCGACCGCGATGCCCTCGCCTTCAGCGCCATCGGCGTTCAGCTCGACGGCGCCGATCGCAAAGTGATCGCGCTGATCCAGTTCGGTGAAATACCGCAGTTCGGCATCGCTGATCGACTGCTTGCCACCCATGAACCGTTTGTGTCGAGAGGCAGAAGACAAACGCTGAAAACCTTGGCGCAAAAGCTCCTTGTCGTGGGGCTGGATCAGGCGCAGCCTGACGCTCTGGCCACCGGGTAACCGCATCTGTTCCTGATAACGGTCGTTAAACATCAACACCGTTCCCATCTCTACAACTCCTCAGGCTTATGAGTGCCTAAAACCAACTTATATACGCAATCTTGTTGCAGTGCAACATCGGAAAAACTTCCCGTTTCTTTAGTTCCTTAGCGAAAAAACCTCTTGCGGAATGTAGTTACTCCCATCCCCCATGAACCGTCGAGCGGGGCGCCAACGAAACGCGACGGCCGTCAAAATCGGCGGCTCACCAGCCTTTCAAAGTGAGTCGGAGCGCACGCCAGCCGATCACTTCGGTCGGGCATCAACCAGTGCGCCCCTGCCCGGTGGGCGACACACGATGTCGCAACGATTTCGCCTACAGCACGTCGGTCGTTTCCCTGATCGCACAATGGAAACGCAGGTGTAGTATCAAAGTTCCCAACGTGGCCGCCGGCCGACCCAAAGGAAGGATTGTCGTCCGCGGCTTCAGATCGGCAGATCGGCAAGAAGCGGGAAGCAAAGAGTCGCCCCGCGGCGTTTCAGAGGGAGATTGAATCGATGACGTTTCATGCGCAGACCTACGAAGGCCTCGTCAGCCAGTTCAGCGAATCGCAGTCGCGATTCTTTCCGCAATACCAGGGCGATCGGACCGACTTCGACATCGTTATCATCGGCTCGGGTATGGGCGGCGGCTTGCTCGCCGACGACCTCGCCGACCGACTCGGCCAGCAGAAACGCATCCTCGTTCTCGAGGCTGGCTCGTACCTGTTTCCGACCCACGTGTTCAACGTGTGCCGGTTTCCCAACGCCGAGGTGGCTTCTCACTACAAGGTGAAGTCGTTCTACCAGTTCGGTAATGGCGGGTCTCAGAACTATATCCACGAACAGCCGCAGCTCAATTTCGGCGGCCGTTCGGTTTTCTGGTCCGGATTGATCCCGACCGTGCAGGACTGGGAACTGGACTTCTTCCCCGACCCGGTTCGCAATGCCTTGAGCGATGAATACCTGCAGTTGGCCGGCGACAAGATGAACGCCTCCGCTTCGATGGGAAAGACTGCCCAGGCGATCGTGGAGCGCTTGCGTGCAAGCCCGCTGGCCGACGAGTTCGATATCCAAGAGACGCCACGCGCATTGCACCAACCCTATCTGAATGCAGAAGGCGCACCGCAGGATGAGTATTTCGTCGAACCGACCGGCGTTTTCAACACCGCCGAGTTGCTGATCAACCAGGTCGGGCAGCCAAGCGGTTTTCGTGACCACAACGGCAACGGACTTCACCTGTTGCTGAACCACTATGTTGAAGACGTGCAGAGTCTGCCCAACAATCGGCACCGCCTGATCGTTCGCAACGTGTTGAGCAACGAAATCCGCACCTTCGATACCAACGTTGCCGTGCTGGCCGCCGGGTCGATCGACAGTCCCAAGCTGTTGAATCGCTCGAGCCTGGTCCATGAGCTACCCGACGATGTCAAGCCGCTGATCGGACGCGGGTTGACCGATCACCCGACCACCGACTGGGTCGGCACGGTTGTCGACGGTATCGGGGACCTGGAGATCCCGCGCAACGCGCACGCCAAGATCGTGTTCTATTCGCGTGGCAAACGCGATGCGCAGAACCAGATCAAGTTTCCGTTCAACGTCGAGATGAACATCAACCACGAGTATTGGCATCTGCGTGAAAACGATCCGCACGAACCAGCGCAACCGATCGACATGTCGAACGATCCGTCGATCCTCGAGATCAAGTTCAGCTTCGGCAACTGCATCGATGACGGCAACGAGGTTCGCCCGGCGCCGCCCTTCGGCTACGTACCCGAGATCGTCTTCAAGAACCTGAACTGGATGGACCACCTCGCCGGCTCTCGCTTCCCTGCCCTTGCCGGCTGGAACAAGCGTCACGACGAGATATTCGGCATCCTCAACAACATCACGACACAAATCTTCGGCCAGTTCCGCCACAACGGAAACCCGGTTGCGCCGAACCCGCCCAACCCCTACGGCAGCAACTTCACCGATTTCGGATTCGGCACGGTGCATCATGCCGTGGGCACGCTGCGTATGCCGTATCGGCCGAGCTACACCGCCGACGTCAGCAACGCCAGCGTCGTCGACGAGAACCTCAAAGTAAAAGGTACGGGCAACCTGTACGTGTGCGACATGTCGGTGATGCCGTTCAGCTCAGCGGCAAACCCGGTACGCACCCTGGGCGGACTCGCATTGCGCCTTTCGCGCCATTTGGGTTAGGCGCAGAAGCTGGATCAGCGCGGGCTCAATCTTCCAGCCAAGCGCGACGAAAGCTGTCGTGGATCGGCTGCAGCAGATAATCGGCCATCGTGCGTTCGCCGGTGCGGATGAACACCTCGGCCATCATGCCGGGTAGGATCTGCTTGTCACCCAGACGCTCGACCTGCTCCAGCGGGACTTCGACCCGCGAGATGAAGTAGGTCTCGCCGGTTTTGTTGTCGAGCAGCGCATCGGCCGATACATAGCGAAGTTGTCCATCGAGTTCGGGCGTTGTGCGTTGATTGAACGCCGTCATACGGATCGCGGCCGGCAATCCGACGGTGACCTTATCGATATCCTGAGGATTGACACGCGCCTCAATGATGAGTTCGTCATTCGACGGCAAGAGTTCGAGCAAGGTCTCGCCAGGGGAAACGACGCCACCGATGGTGTGGACACCGATATCGACCACGACACCGTCAACCGGTGACCTCACCTCGGTTTGTTTGTACACGTGTTCGGCGGCATTCATCCGTTCGCGATAGTCGAAGATCTCCGCCTGCACCTGTTTGAGTTCGCTGACGACCTTCTCGCGAAACGCCGCGCGAACCTGATGAATCTCCAATTCTTTGCGCGACATCTCGGTTTGCGCCGTCGCAATCTCAGACTGATGCTCTGCACGGCTGCCTTCCAAGCGTGCCGACTCTCGTTCGAGCTCGAGAACGCGCTGCTTGCCGCCCAGCCCTTTCTGATGCAGCTTGCGAACGCTGGCCAGTTCATCGCGCACAAATACCAATTGCTTGTTCTCTGAGCGGACCTGCGCCTTGCGACCATCGACATCCTGTTGCAAACCGGCAATTTGTTTCTCCAGGATTGCCACCTCGCCTGCTACAGCCTCGCGACGCGCCTGCCACAGTGCGCGTTGCGACGTCATGATCTCTGAGATCGTCGGCTCACCCGATCGCTCAGTGAAGGAACGAGGAAACTGGATATCCTCAGCGCCGTCACGCTCCGAGAGCAAGCGCGCTTCTTGTGCCACAGCGACATCATAGCCGTCACGCAATATCGCCAGGGACGCGGCAGCACGCGTTTCATCGAGACGCACCAGTACATCTCCGGCACTCACCTTGTCGCCGTCACGCACCAGAATATCTTTGATCGTACCGCCTTCGAGGTGCTGAATTTTCTTGCGATTCGAGTCCACTTTGATGGTACCGGCGGCGACCACCGCTTCCGCCAGCGGGGCCGTTGCAGCCCACACGATGAATCCACCCATCGCGATCAGCACCACGACCATGCCTGCCAGAATGCTGCGTTTCGGGTCTACCGGCAGTGGCGAAGGCGCGGCGCCCGGCGGGTGCATACTCATGCCCCCTGCACCGCATTGCCTACCGTCAGCCGGCGCGTGATCTGCGGCATGACCTCTGCCGTGGGACCGTAGTGCGTGAGCGCGCCTTTCTGCACAACCATCATCTTGTCGACGCCGCCGACCAGTGTTGGCCGATGCGCAATGACGATGACGGTGCTGCCGCCCTGTTTAAGTTCGTCCACTGCGTTACGTACTGTTGCTTCGCCTTGTGCGTCCAGGTTCGACGTCGGCTCATCAAGCACAATCAGTGCAGGCCGGCGATAGAAAGCCCGCGCCAAACCTATACGTTGGCGCTGACCGCCAGACAGGTTCTCGCCGCCCGCCCCTATCTCGGTAGCATAGCCGTCGGATAGACTTACGATGGTTTCGTGCGCACCGGCCAGCTTTGCTGCATCGACCACCGCTTGAGCATCGACCTTGCCGAAACGTGCGATGTTCTCTGCAACCGATCCCGGAAACAGTTCGACATCCTGCGGGAGATAGCCGATATACGGCCCGAGTACATCGCGCGACCATTGCGCAAACTCGGCGCCGTCCAACCGCACCAGTCCCGACAACGGCTGCCAGATGCCGACCATCAAGCGCGCGACCGACGACTTTCCGGCGGCGCTCGGCCCGGTGAGCCCTACGCTGGTGCCGGGTTCTATGCGGAAACTCATGCCGGTGACCACGTGCCGATCGGCACCCGGCGGCGCTGCGAACACATTGTCGAAAACCAAATCGCCTTTCGGTTGCGGCAACCGCATCGGTTCTTCGGCGTCACCATCGCTGGCTATCCAGTCACGCAATCGCGTGCGCGCCTCGCGCGCACTCAAAAGCTGATGCCAACCCGCTATCGCCACTTCGATCGGCGCGAGTGCCCTGCTACTGATAATCGACGCCGCAATCATGACGCCGGCCGATGTAATCTCGTTGATCGCGAGATAGGCGCCGACGCCGAGGATTGCGACCTGGATGGTGAACCTTAGTGCGCGTGCCGAACCTGCGGCGACACCCGAAATATCGCTGGCGCGGGCCTGTAGCGAAAGGCCGGCATGGTGCCATTTGCGCCAGACCGCGCGCAGCCCCAGCAACATACCCATCGCCCAGATAGCATCACGGTTACGACAACCCGCATCGACAAATCGATCGGCAACCATCGTTCGCCCAGCAGATTCTTTGAGGGGGGTTCGGGTCGCCCTCTCGTTGACCAGCGCAATAACAAGCAACAGCACAGCACCCGTCAGTGCCACATGTCCCAACCATGGGTGCAGCAGATAGACAAAAAGGAGGTAGATAGGCGTCCAGGGAGCATCAAACAAGGCCAGCAAGCTACGGCCGGTCATGAATGAGCGAACCGTTGCAAGATCGCGCAACGGTTGCGCACCGAGCCCATCGTACATGGCAACCGCGAATGTACTGTCTGAAACACCTTGGTCGAAGCGCGCACCTACGCGCACCAATACACGGGCACGAATCGCCTCCAACACACCGAGGACAATCAGTGCGGCCACGGCGACCAGCGACAGCAGCAACAGGGTGTCGACACTGCGCGAGATCAGTACGCGGTCGTAGATTTGCAGCATGTAAAGCGGTGACACGAGCATCAGCAGGTTGATGCACAGGCTGAAGAACACCACAGCGAGCAGTGCCGGGCGTGCCACCGCAAAGCCTACGTCCAGTGCATTGCGCTTGGCTGTCATGGGCTGACCGAGCCTAGTACTAGGCGAAGTCGATAGCGCGGACACCTCGACGCATTCGATCCATCGCCAGTGCTCCCAAAGGTAACAGCATGATGAGCAGCGTGGAGGGAACGGGAACAACTGCATCCGGATCATCGGCGACACCGGTGATTTCATACGCCAGATCGATACTGGGTGAATCGACAATCCAATCGGGCGACAAGGCCGGCTCGCGATAGGCATTGGCGCCATCACCAACTGAACTCTCCGCCCAATACCAACCGACGGGGTTGTTGCCCGTGTTGGAGACATTGACGACCGATAACCAATACGACAAACCATCTTCGAGTGCCAAAGCGCCATTGGCTAAATCCAGCGAATACGCATAGACGTCCTCACCAAAGATATCCTGCACGCCGGTCAAAGATCGCATCGCGGGCGCGCTAGCCAGTTCATAGAGCAGACCGCCTACCGAACCGGCCGCATCCGCGAACACGCGGACGATGAAATCGTCGGTAGACGGGGTTCCGTCGTACGACCCCCACCAACTTATGTTCAGAACGTCGATATCTGCCGTAGCCGTCAATGATTCTGCAGTTTCGATCCCACCTCCCAGGTCGTCCAGATAGCTGTCGATGGCGTCAGGGGAAGGCGTCAGCAACGGTTGCGTGATCGACGTTACCACCGCCGCGTTGGCGCTCGATAGCGCGAGCGACGCTGCTACAGCGAGAAACCAAGGAAACTTGGACTTGATACTTTTCGAAAATTCCATGTCTTTCACTCTTCTTTGTATTAATCGGGTGACTCTGATTGCTTACAGCAACTGGCCGTCGGCATCCTCAGCCAGCGTGCCCAGCGAGGCGGCCATATCGTTCGAAGCAGTGAAATCGAACTCGGCATCGTTAACTGCCAATGCCACCTCGGCCGCACTGACACTGCTCGGCATCGGTGTTGTCGTTTGCGTTGCCGCAACCACAGGAAACTCGAACTCGATGGCGTCGACCATAAAATCGCTGCCATCGAAACCACTGCCATTCGGTGTCGGCCTGCCGACCGTCTCACCGGCATCATCGACATAAGCGCCAAACACGAAATCACTGCCATCGTAGGCACCTGCCGTCAGCACGACGCTGGCAAATGCCGATGCCGTCTGCAGCGACACCTGCTTTTCGTGCGAGGCGGAATCAGCCGAGAAAACCAGCTCATCCACCAAGGCACCTTGCGCGTCAAACGCCTGCAGCCGGCCAGCTTCGTTGTTGCTTCCGTCATCGTCGGCAAACAACCTGGCAATATCGACCGTGACACCTGTTGCCTCTCTGGCGAGTTCGAACTTCAAGCCTTCGACGCCGTCGATTTCCTGGTACAAACCGCTGGCGATGGTCTGGCCGCTGACACCCAGGTCACCGCTGAGCACATCGCCGCCCGCCAGGGTGCTACTCGCCCGGCTGCTGAATGTGACGTCTGTCCAGGGTTCGAAATCGTCGTTTACATCGGCCTTGTGTGTGATACCGATATCAGGATTGCTCCAGGCGTCCTCCCAGGCCGTCGGGTCTGAACGCAGCTGGCGCACCGGGGCATCACCGATTCTGACGGTGTCTGTTTGCGCGGCAAAGACTTCGATCGGTAGCGTAGCGACATCGGTATAGGTGCCGTCCTCGTCGACGAGGTCGACAGAGATTGTGTAGTCGCCTGCATCGGCATAGGTGTGCGTCGCGTCGCCGCTGGCCGAATGGCTATCGCTCGATCCATCGCCCCAATCAACGATATAGCTGCTGACAGTGTCGTCGCCGGGGTCAGCGACGGCACCCAGAGTCAGGGTATACAACGCGTCTTCTAGTATGCTGCCCTCCCCATCAATCGTCAGTGTCGGGGCGACGTTGTTCACCGTAACCTCGAAGGTATCGGTGTCTTGGTCGCTGCCGCTGGTATCGGACACCGTTACAGACACCGTTTGAGTCGCTGGACCGTCTGCAAACGTGTTGCTGATTTCCAGGCTGCTCGCGCCGACGGCGATCGAACCCGTCTCGTCAGCGATGCCATCGTTGTCCCAATCGACTGCGTAAGTCCAGCCATCAGCGTTGCTGTCTTCGCCATCGGTGAAGGTGATGGTTTTGGTCAGTGTATCGCCTTCGTTGAGCGTATCGTCGACACCGGCATTCACATTGACGGTAGCGACCGGGTCTGATGTGACCGTCACGTCTTGCGACGCGACACTCACATATGTGCCGTCCTCGTCTATCAGATCTACAGTGATTGTGTAGTCACCGGGATCAGCAAAGGTATGCGTCACGTCACCATTGGTCGTGTAGGTGTCATCAGAACCATCGCCCCAATGCACCACGTAACTCGCAATGGTGTCGTCACCCGGATCGACTACCGTACCCAGCGTTAGAGTGTATTCGGTGTCTTCAGGTACCGAACTGGTACCGCTTAAGGCTATCTCCGGATCAACGTTGTTGACGGTGACATCGAATGCGTCGGTGTCGGCATCTGAACCACTAGTGTCGGACACAGTCACTGAGACAGTCTGACCGGCAGGACCATCGGCGAAGGTATGGCTGATCTCGAAGCTGCTCGCGCCGGCAGCAATCGAACCCGTCTCGTCAGCGACGCCATCGCTATCCCAGTCAACTGCGTAAGTCCAGCCATCTGCGTTGCTGTCTTCGCCATCGGTGAAGGTGATGGTTTTGGTCAGCGTATCGCCTTCGTTCAGCGTTGCATCGCCGCCGGCGTTGACCTCAACCGAAGGCGACACGGAAATCGGCGTTACGGTCACACCCTGAGACGCCAGTGCGCTGTAGTTACCGTCCTCATCAACCACATCCACCGTGATCGTGTAGCCACCAGGATCAGTATAGGTATGAGTCACGTCGCCGTTGGCGGCATAGGTATCTTCAGTGCCATCGCCCCAATGCACGACGTAGCTAGACACGGTATCGTCACCTGGATCGACTACCGCACCCAGCGTCAGTGTGTACTCGGTGTCTTCCTGTACCGTGCCAGCACCGGTGATCGCCAGCGTCGGCACGACGTTGTTGACGGTGACATCAAAAGTATCGGTGTCCTGGTCAGCACCACTGGTGTCAGTGACAGTCACCGACACGGTCTCGCTGGCGGGGCCGTCTGCAAAAACATGGCTGATCTGGAAGCCGCTGGCGCCAGTAGCGATCGAGCCGGTGTCGTCGACCACACCGTCGTTGTTCCAGTCGACCGAATAGGTCCAGCCGTCGGCATTGCTGTCTTCGCCATCCGTGAAGCTGATTGACTTCGTCAGCAGTCCGCCTTCGCTGAGCGTTTCGTCCGGTCCGGCGTCGACCTCAACATCAGAGATGACAACCACTTCTTCTACAGTAACGGTTTTCGACGCAACACTGCCATAGGTCCCGTCTTCGTCGACCAAATCGACGGTAATCACATAGTCGCCGGGGTCTGCAAAGGTATGTGTGACATCACCATTGGATACGTAGGTGTCGTCGGCACCATCGCCCCAATGGACAACATAACTGCTCACCGTGTCATCACCTGGATCGAGCACTGTACCCAGATTCAAAGTGTACTGGGCATCTTCTTGCACTTGATCTGCACCGCTCAATGCAATTGTCGGCGCAGCATTGTTTACCGTCAGGTCGAAACTGTCGGTCGCCTGGTCCGACCCGCTGGCATCAGCGATCGTGATACTTACCGTCTGGGTTGCCGGGCCGTCAGGAAATACCTGACTGATCTGTAGATCACTCTGCCCGGCCGCGATTGTGCCGGTTTCGTCTGGGTTGCCGTCGCCATCCCAGTCGACCGCATACGTCCAACCGTCTGCATTGCTGTCTTCACCATCGGTGAAACTGATGGTCCTGACAAAGGTGTCACCTTCGGTCACGCTCCCGGCCGGCCCGGCTTCGAACTCGATCGGCACTGGCGCTCCGGTCACGGTGATGGACTTGGACTGCACGCTGGTGAACGTGCCATCCTCATCGATCAGATCAACGGTAATCACATAGTCGCCCGGATCGGCATAGGTATGCGTGACATCGCCGTTGTTGACGTAGGTATCCTCTGAACCGTCACCCCAGTGCACGATATAGCTGGTCACTGTGTCGTCACCTGGGTCAACCACGGCGCCGAGGTTCAGCGTGTACAGGGTGTCTTCAACTACTGCGTCGGCGCCGCCAAGCGACAGAGTCGGGGCGGTATTGTTGACCGTGACCTCGAATGTGGCGCTATCCTGGTCAAGCCCGCCAGTGTCGGCTACTGTCAGCGAGACGGTCGGATTGGCGGGGCCATCAGGGAAAGTATGACTGATTTCAAAGGTAGTCTCGCCGGGGGCGATAGACCCGTTCTCATCGGCGACACCATCGCCATCCCAATCGACGGAGTAAGTCCAGCCATTGTCGTTACTGTCTTCTCCGTCCGCGAAAACGATCGTTCGGGTGAGCGTTTGACCCTCGTTTACCGTCGCATTCGAGGTACCCGAGTTGATCGAAACGTCATCTGGACCTGAAAAGTCACCGTCGATGATCGTGACGGTGCCAGTTGCACCGGCAGTGCCATTTGCGGTCGCGGCCGTGGGTGTAATCGTCAGTGAAAAAGTCTCACTGTTCTCGATAACAGCGTCGCCAATGATCGGTACGAACGCTGCAACACGGGTTTCTCCCGGCAGGAACGTGACCGTGCTGGTCGTGGTGACATAGTCCTGCCCGGCCAAGGCCGTCCCATCCGATGTCGTGAAGCTCAGCGTCAATGCCTGTTCAAGCGGCTGTGACAATGTGATGGGCACTGCAACCTGGCGTGTTACGCCGTCTGCTCCTTCGACGATTTGGGCATTCTCGACGAAGACCCCAACCGTGTTGCCGACAGTATCGTCGTCGAGGATGAGGCCGATGGCTTGTAGGGTTTCGACGCCATCGGGGAACACCGCATTCTCTGGATTGAACAGCTCCAGGATGACGCTCTCATCCGGCTCATCGAGCGTATCAACGTCTTGGATCTCTATCGCAATGAATGCCCGCTGCTGACCCACCGAA
>MWSE01000037.1_pt1 | contig 33993 bp, 33 predicted proteins | sample 1021931 | NCBI WGS metagenome assembly MWSE01 (sample SAMN06338154, study PRJNA374545) | mollusc metagenome | biome: marine bay; material: sediment; isolation source: gill 28 cm from animal B | host: Kuphus polythalamius | place: Philippines: Mindanao | collected 2011-09-12 | reverse complement strand
GTCGCGCTGTTGCAGGGTGTCGGCGTGCGGTGTCGCTTTCATGTTCGATCGATTGCTTGCAAATCAGCTGGCCATGATAGCAATCAACAGGCAAGGACTCGCCACCCGACCGATCGATTTCCGACCGTCACGCGAACCACCAACCCGTCGAACAAAACACGTCATGCTTTTTGACGTTGGTAATCGCCAGTCCATTTGCAACGCCATTGGTCGACGCATTGAACTGACGTGCCGACACGCGTCTTGGCGGCAATCACAGCATGCCCGAACGCCATGCTTTCGAAGTTCGGCGATCGCCGGATTCTTACCTGTGGATACGACGCACGAATCCCGCCCCTTCATTGGAGGCGGCCGAAACCATTGCGGGCACAATAGTTTTTATGTCGCAGCGCAACAACACGGCATGAAGCTTGCGTTATCGTTTGTGCCTATGGATCCCCACGGAGCCCGCGCAGCAAACTCTATCGATCAGGATCAAGCGTTCATCAGTTTGAAACCCAAGGCGGACACTGTTGTGCAAAGATGTCAGCAGCATGACCGCCCGCTCACCGACCGGATCACAACAAGCTAACAAGATGTATCGACAGCTTCGACATTCCTTACTGACGTTCTTCGTGGTTTTTGGGTTCTGGCTGCTGCTGGTCGGAACATTGGCCCGACAGGAACTGATTGCAGGCGTGCTGGTCGCGGCCGCCGTTGCCGTGCTCGCAGCCAACCGGGCGCCGGTGTTTGCCGGTATCCGCCTCACCCCGATAGCGCCGCTCGCCTTCGCGCGCTATGTACTCGCGTTGGCCTGGTCGTTGGTTCGGGCAAACATCGACATGGCGCGTCGTGTGTTGTCGCCATCGCTGCCGATCCGCCCTGCAATAGTGCACATCAAGACCTCGTTACGCTCGGATTTGGGGCGGTTGGTGCTGGCCAACAGCATCACGCTGACCCCCGGCACGCTGACGGTCGACGTCGAAGACGACACATTGACGATCCACTGGATCGACTGCCCGCCCGGCACCGATCTGCAGTCGGCGACACAGACGATCGCCGGTGATTTCGAGCGCCACCTGAGAGGCTTTCTGGAATGACACTTAACCTGGTTAATGTTGTCGTGGTGGCGCTGCTCAGTGCTGCCGCAGTGCTCGCCCTGGTGCGGATGTGGATCGGACCCTATACCCCGGACCGCATCGTCGCGACAGATACCCTGGCGGTAATCGCCACCGCAGCAATCGTCGTTTGCGCGATGTTGTTCGATTCGCCGTTCTACCTCGACGTTGCCCTGCTGTACGGCGTGCTCGCCTTTGTCGGGGTCGTCGCGCTGGCCCGCGTGATCGAGGCCAAACAGTCATGAGCATCATCGGCGACGTGTTTCTGATCATCGGCGCGGTGTTCTGCTTTCTCGGTGCACTCGGCTTGCTGCGTATGCCCGACGTGTACAACCGCATCCAGGCCGGCACCAAGGCGGTCACGCTCGGTTCGCTTTCTTTGCTGATCGGTGTCGGACTGCATCACCCGGATTGGTGGGCCAAGCTGCTGATCGTCGGCATCTTCATCCTGCTGACCAACCCAATCGGTTCGTCATCGCTGGCACGCGCCTTCCAGCACGCCGGCGTGATTGCCTGGAAGAAAGAACGGAGTGAGTCATGATCTGGATCGCCGTATCGGTCGTCGTGCTTACCCTTTCTGCCGCGATTGCCGTATTGGTGTTGCGCAACCTGCTGGCCGCGGTCGCTACCGCCTCCGTCGTGTCACTCGGCGTCGCGATCGTGTTCGTCATGATGCGCGCACCCGATGTGGCGATGACCGAGGCCGCGGTCGGTGCCGGCCTGAGCGGGCTGATCCTGGCGCTGGCGTTGCGCCGCCTGGGTCTGGTTTCGCTGCAGATGCCGACGCTGTCCGAATCATCCAACCCCGCCACGCCCGACCCGGAGTCACATGATGCGTAGCGTTGCGACCGTATTGTTCCTCGGCGGGCTCACGTTTCTGCTGCTGGTGATCACCAACAGCCTGAACTTCGGTCAGCCGCCGATGCTGATCGGTGAGGCCATTCGCTATGCCGCGCCCGAGAATGTCGGCGCGGGCAATCTGGTTACCGCCGTGGTGCTCGGCTATCGCGGACTCGATACCCTGGGCGAGCTATCGATCCTGTTTGCCGCCGCCACCGCCGGCGGACTGGTGCTCGGCACCGCACATAGCCGGGCGAAGCAGGCATCCGGATTCATTCTGCGCACCGGGGCCGACCTGATGTTTCCGCTGCTGTTGGTGGTCGGACTGTATATCGTGATCCACGGTCACCTGACGCCGGGCGGCGGCTTCCAGGGTGGTGTCGTGCTGGCGGCCGCGTTCTTCCTGCCGTTGCTGGCCCGGCCCGGCGAGTCGTTGAATCATTCGCTGTTGTCGGTCGTCGAAGGCCTGGCCGGCGCCGCCTTCATCGGCATCGGCGTGTATGCCCTGGCGCAGGGCGAAGCATTTCTGACACCGCTGTTCGACAAAGGCGTGCTCGGTGAACTGGTGTCGAGCGGCAGTCTGCCGCTGCTGTACCTCGCCGTCGGGCTCAAAGTGGGTTCGGAACTGGCAAGCCTGTTGATGCGCCTGGCCAGCGACGACGAGGTGACCTCATGAGCCTCTCCATCGGCATGGTCTTTTTCATTGGCGCGATCGGCCTGGTCACCATCGGTATCGCCGGTATCGTGCTGTCCAATCATATGTTCCGCATGGTGCTCGCACTGGCGATCACCGAGGCCGGCGCCAACATGCTGCTGATACTCGCCGGCTACCGCTGGGATGCCGTCGCGCCGATCGTCACCGGCATGCCATCGACACAGAGCATGGTCGACCCGGTGCCGCAGGCCATGGTGTTGACCGCGATCGTGATCGGCGTCGGCGTGCAGGCGTTGGCGCTGACATTGGTAATTCGCATCAAGCAACGCTACGGCACGCTCGACATGCGCGAGGCGCGCCGCATGATGCAGCAGGAACTCGATGCGCAGGCCGGTGTGAAACCGTCGGCCAGCGACGAACGACCGGTCGGCGAGCGCCCGTTGCCGCCACCGGTCGGTATTAATGCAGGAGTGGCGCATGACTGACATCACGCTGGCGGTTGCACTGCCGCTGCTCGGTGCCTTCCTGTTGCCGCTACTCAAAGAGCCCGCGCTGCGTTGGCTCGGTCGTCTGCTCGGCCCGGTACTGTTGGCGCTCACGGCGGTCATTATCGCGTTCAACTGGACTGCGTTTGAGACTCCCTATGTTGTTGCGCTCGGCAACTTCGCCCCGCCGCTCGGCATCGCGTTTTATATCGACACCATGGCCCTGCTGTTCGCGCTGGCCGTGCCGATCACCACGCTGTTGTTGTGGCCCGGCATCAATGATGAACAAGCCGTCAGACGCGAATCGTTGACCCTGCTGCTGGTCGCCTCGCTGGTCGGCTTGGCGTTGTCGGGCGATCTGTTCAATATGTACGTGTTCTATGAACTCGCCGCGGTCGCATCTTATGGCCTCGCCGCGGGCAGCGGCAGCTCGGCGGGTTTCGTTGCAGGCTTCCGCTACCTGCTGATCAGCGCGCTCGGCTCGGTCGTCGCGCTGCTGGGTATCGGTCTGATCTACTTCACGACCGGCACCCTGAACCTCGCCCATCTCGCAAGCCTGAGCGACCGACTCGCCAACCCGCAGGGGCTCGCCTCGTTCGCCATGCTGGTGATCGGCTTCGGCGTCAAGGCCGAGCTGTTCCCGGTCAACGGCTGGGTACCCGATCTGTATGCTGCAGCCAGCAAGCGCGTCTCTGCGCTGCTCGCCGGGCTCGCATCCAAGCTGGCCGTGTTGGTGATCGTGCGTGTGTTGCTGCTGGTCTTTCCGTACGAGGAAACGCGCCAGCTGTTGTTGATCCTCGGCATTCTCGGCGTGATCAGTGGCGAACTGGCCGCGCTGCAGGCGCGCGATGTCACCCGCATGCTGGCCTGGTCGTCGATCGGCCAACTCGGCGTCGTGTTCATCGCCTTCTCGCTGCCCGGTGAGGCCGGCGTGGTGGCGGGTATCGTGGTCGCCCTGCATCACCTGGTGGTCAAGTCGGCGCTGTTTCTGCTCGCCGACAAATGGGGCGGCGCAATCGCGGCGCTGCGCGGCGCCGGCGTCCGCTCCAAGTTGGCGGCTGGTCTGTTCGTGTTGTTCGCCTTGTCCCTGCTGGGCTTTCCGCCGCTGCCGGGCTTCTGGTCGAAGTTTCTCGTACTTTCCGGCTTGGCTGCGGCAGGCGATCCGCTGCAGCTGATGGCGATGGCGGCCGTTCTGATCGGCACGGTGATCGAAGGCGCCTACCTGCTGCGAGTGATCGTCACCCTGTACTCGAAGCCCGACAGCGAAGCGCCGCCGATGAAACATTCCCTCGCCAACCTGGCCTCGACCGGCGTGTTCGCTCTGGCCTTGATCGGTGCCGCGCTGTTCGTCATGCCGCTGTGGCAGCCACTGAGTGACATGGGCAAAACCGCGGCAAACACCGATGCCTATATCGAAACGGTCCTGGCCGATCCGGAGGTCAAGCAACCATGAGTGACCTGGACCTGCTGCTCTCGGTCGCGGCGATCGCGATCGTTCTGAACGGCCTCTTGGCTGGTCAGCAACTCGGGCGCTGGGTGCTGACCGCCCTCTACGCCCTGCAGTTCGCGTTACTGTTCTCGATTGCGCCGGGTACCGACGGCGCACAGAGCGCCGTTGCCTTCAACCTGCTCGACAACCCCGTCGGCTGGCAGCTCAGTGCTTTTGGCTGGTACTTCGCGATGATCACGATCGGCATAGCCGGCTTTTGCGCCGCCTACGCCGCCGGCGAATGGGGTGCGACCAATGCCGGCTCCGGCTTGAGCATGCGTTGGCTGTACGCCGGCCTGCAGATCAACGTCACGGCGATGTTGCTGTTGCTGTCGGCCGGCGATCTGATCTCGCTGTTCATTGGTTGGGAGCTGACCAGTTGGGCCGGCTTGATCCTGATGCTGCTCGGCGGTGGCCAGGCATTGCTCGCGGCACGCCGTTACATCATCTATGCGATCGCCGGCGGCATGGCGATCTTCGCCGGCCTGGTCATGACGGCGAGCGCGACCGGTTCGCTGCAGTATGCCGAGGTCGCTGCGGCCATCGCGTCTGTGTCGACCGGCACCTTGTGGGCAATCACGCTGCTGTTCGTCGTTGGCTTCGCGGTCAAGATGGCCATCCTGCCGTTCCACTTGTGGCAACCGCCCGCCTACGCCTTCAGCCCGGGACCTGCCTCGGCATTTCTCGGCGCCATCTCGGCACGTATGGGGCTGTTCGCGATCGGGCTGGTGGTGTTGAAGCTGATCGGCCTCGACGGTTTCGCCTCGCTTTCGCTGTGGCGCGATGTCGTCGACCTGCGCGATATCCTTTTGTGGGCCGCAGCGTTCACTGCCATCCTGCCGACCTACGTTGCCATGCGGCAGAACGATGCACGCCTGCTGCTGAGCTGGCACGGCGTCGGCCAGGGCGGTTACATGCTGCTCGGCCTGATGATCACCGACAGCCTCGGCAGTGCCGGCGGCCTGTTGCACGTGTTCAACTACGCGACCTACCAGGCGATCCTGTTGATGGCCGTGTTCGCCGTGATCCATCGTACCGGCACTGCCGATCTGAACCGCCTTGGCGGCCTGGTCGCACGCATGCCGCTGACCTTCCTCGCGATGCTGATCGGCATCATCGGTCTTGCCGGTCTGCCGCCGATGAACGGCTTCGTCTCCAAGTGGATGGTCTACCGATCGCTGGTGACCGAGGGTATGCCCCTGCTGTTCGTCGCCAGTGTGATCAGCACGCTCGGCACCGTGCTGAGTGTGTACAAGCTGTTGCACAACACCTTCCTCGGCCAACTGCGCCTGGAACACGAATACGTCAAAGAGGCGCCGTGGAGCATGACGGTACCGATGATGCTGCTGTGCACCGTGGTGTTCGTGACCGGTGTGATGCCGGGACTGGTGCTCGGCTACATCGCCGACGCGCAGGCGGCCATCGGGCTGACGCCGGTAGCGTTCGTGCTCGGCGGTATCGAATCGAAAGCCGGCAGCCTCGACATGATCTGGATTACCGGCGTGTTGTTCGCCGGCTTCGGTATCGGCGCAATCCTGTTCTACCTGATGGGCGGCCGGACCAAGCGCGTGCACCAGTTGGATAACTATGCCGGCGGTCACTTCCTGACCGCTGACGTGCGCTACCAGTACAGCGACAACTTCTACGCCGGGCTGATGCACCGCATCCGCCCCTGGTATCGCGGCACGTTCGAGTGGGCCGAATCGGCCCTGGTTTCAGCGGTCGGCGCCGCCAGTACCGCGGCGCGCGGATTCTTCGAACAGGCCAACCCGGCGCTTTGGGTGCTGGTCGGTACAACGCTTATCGTGACATGGGTGATGTGGCATGCATTGGGCTGAACTGATCGCAGAACTCGTGCTGATGCCGCTGGTGGCATTCATCGTCGGCCTGTTCATGGTGCTGATGATGCGCAAGATCGCCGCCAAGCTGCAGCGACGCATCGGCCCGCCGGTGCTGCAGCCGCTGTACGACATCGTCAAGCTGTTTGGTAAGAAGACGCAGACCTCGCATGGCCTGCTGCACGACTTCGGTATCGTCATGGCCGTCGGCGGCTACGTGGCCGCCGAAACCCTGTTGCCGGTGCCGGGCATGAACGGCATCGCCGAGAAAGGCGGCATGATCACCCTGCTGTACCTGACGATGATCCCGTCGCTCGGCCTGGCGCTGGGCGTCGGTCAGTGCGCCAACCCGAACGGCTCGATCGGCATCTCGCGCGCGCTGACCGCGATGCTCGCCTACGACATTCCATTCGTGATCGTCATCGCCGGCGTCGCGATGCACTTCGGCACCACCAACCTGGTCGACGTGGTCGCGCAACAGCAGGCCGGCGGCTTCGAGAGTTGGGGTGCGGTGCAGATGCCGCTGCTGGCGCTCGCAGGCCTGTTCGCCCTGCAGGGCATGCTCGGCAAGCAACCGTTCGAGATCTATGTTGCGCCTGCCGAGATCGCCACCGGTCCGATGGTCGAGATGGGCGGCAAGTTTCTCGGCGGCCTGTTCGTGATGCAGTGCTTCCAGCTGTACACCGCCAGCGTGTTGTACGTGACGCTGTTCTTAGGTGGCGGCGAAAACTGGATCACCTTCCTGGCCAAATCGTTCGCCGTGCTGGTCGTGCCGATGTCGCTGGCGTTTCTGTTCCCCCGCTACCGTACCGAAGACATGTTGGCGATGCTGTGGAAATGGCCGGTGATTTTGGGCCTGATCGGTCTTGTGTTCGTGACCAACTGATTTCGACGAGGAATAAGCAGGTATGTCCGACAACGAATTGGTCAATCAACAGTTCCCGGTCAAGGTCGAACAACCCGGCGGGAGCGGCAACATCTTTGCGCGCGTGTTCGACGAGCTGACCGCGTTCTGTCGTTCGCGCTCGCTGTTCATCCTGCACTATTGCACCGGCTGCGGCGCGATCGAACTGCCGCCGGCGATGACCTCGCGCTTCGACATGGAGCGCCTGGGCATCTCGCCGATGGTCTCGCCACGCCAGGCCGACATCCTGCTGATCACCGGCTACGTGTCGGTCAAAACGCTCAAGCGCGTGATCCTGACCTACGAACAGATGGGCTCGCCCAAGTACGTGATCGGCATCTGCTCGTGCACCGTCAACGGCGGCATGTATTGGCAGTCGTATGCCACGGCGAAGAAGCTCAACGACTACATGCCGGTCGACCTGTATATCGCCGGCTGCATGCCGCGCCCCGAGGCGGTGATCACCGGGCTGCGTCAGCTGATGGAAAACATCCGTCGCGGCGAGGCCAATGGCTGGCAGGATTATTACCGACGCTACGATCACTACCTCGGTCATCAGCAGCGGTTGTTCGGCGAGACCTGGCAGACACCGACCGACGTGATCGCCGAAGCGAAACACTACGGTCTGTTCAGCAATGAGACTTTGGGTGAACACACCAAGCTGTTGCAACAACACCAAAAGCCGCTCGAGGCTCTCGACATGCGGCTTGGACTCGACATCAAGGACAAGGTGGAACCATGAGCGAAACCCACCTGCCGGTCGAACGTCTGAGCATCATCCTCGGCGAGTTCAAGGATGTGCGCGTGCACAAGCGCGGCGACCGCCGCACGCGTGTGGATGTCGAACCCGACGCCCTTCCCGCCCTGCTTGAGTTGCTCAAAGGTCGCTCGGGCTTCGTCCATCTGTCGGCGATCAGCTGCGTCGATTGGCCGAACGACGACCAGTTCGAACTGGTCTATCACCTGTGGTCGTATGAATTGCAACTGCTGGTGTCGGTGCATACGCGTATCGCACGCGATCCCGGTGTCTATGTATCGGTCTACGACATCTACCATCCGGCCGGTTTCTTCGAGCGCGACATTCACGAGATGTACGGCGTGTTTTTCGAAGGCGCACCGGACATGGAAAAGTTCATCCTGACCGAATGGGACGGCCCACCGCCGATGCGCAAGGAGTTCGACAGCGAGGCCTGGGTCAACGACCACTTCGACTGGCAGAACTACCGGCCGGACTGGCTGATCGAACTCGAACAGCAGGGAGGCGGCATCGTGATCCCGCCCGACGAACAACGCTTCAGCCGTCGCGGCATGCAGGAGCCAGACGATGAGAGCTGAGAACTATGAGGCGCGTAATCACCCGCCGAGCAACGAGTTCGAGATCAACTTCGGCCCGAACCATCCGGGTATCGAGGGCAACTACGCGCTCAAGGTGAAAGTGCATGGCGATGAGATCGTCGCGGCACGCGCCGATGGCGGCTACCTGCACCGTGGCTTCGAAAAGCTCATGGAGCAGCGCCTTTGGATTCAGAACATCGCGCTGGTGCCACGCATCTGTGTGCCCGACCCGGCACCGATGGAAGTCGCCTACTCGATGGCAGTCGAACAGCTGTGCGGCCTGGATGTACCGGAGCGTGCGCAGTGGCTGCGCGTGCTGCAACTCGAACTCTCACGTGTCGCCGCGCACCTGTTCACGTTTGGCGGTCACGCCGCGACCACTGGTATGTACAGCCCGATGTTCTGGGGTGTGGCCGACCGCGACCTGATCCTCGACCTGTTCGAAGAGCTGACCGGCGGTCGTGTCTACAGCATCTATAACATTCCCGGCGGTGTACGCCGCGATGTGCCGGACGGCTTCCTGCAACGTCTGAGCCACACGCTAGACTATCTCGACTCGCGCCTGCCCGACTACGACAACCTGTTGTTCACCAACCGCGTGTTCGTTACCCGCGCCAAGGGCACCGGGCCGATCAGCCAGACGCAGGCGTTGGAATGGAGCGTGACCGGACCGAACCTGCGCGCCACGGGCCTTAAGTTCGATGTGCGGCGCGACGACCCCTACCTGGTTTACGACCAGCTCGATTTCGACATCCCGACCGAAGAGCCGGGCGACGCCTGGGCACGCACCCTGGTGCGGCGCGGAGAACTCCAGCAGAGCGTGCGCATCCTGCGCCAGGTGGTCGAACGCCTGCCCGGTGTGGCAGGCCCGATCCGCGCACCGATCCCCAACCCGCTGGCGTGGAAGGTGCCGGCCGGCGAGACCTACGTGCGCATCGAGTCGTCCAAGGGTGAACTCGGTTGGTATGTTGTTTCCGACGGCAGCGAAAAACCCTATCGCGTGCACGTGCGCGGCCCATCATCGATGCATGCGGTACAGGTACTCGAACACCTGGTGACCGGCGCACGCATCGAAGATGTCGCGCAGATCATGTTCAGTCTTGATGCCTGCCCACCGGAGGTCGATCGCTGATGTCCGACATCGACTACAAAAAGGCCGGCAGCGTACTCAATCCGCTGAAGAGCCTGTCGTTCTTCGGCCGGCCTGCCGTCACCGAGCCGCTCGAACCCCGGCTGGCCTCGCTGCGCTACCGCGGCTTCCATATCAATGATTGGGAAAAGTGCGTCGGCTGCTCGACCTGCCAGAAGGTCTGCGACAATGCGGCGATCACGATGGTCAAAGTGCCGTCGCTGCCGGAAGACCCACTTCAAGGTGTGCGCAATCTGCGCCCCGCAATTGACTATGGCCGCTGCTGCTGGTGTGCACTGTGTGTCGACCTGTGTCCGACCGGCTCGATCAGTCTGTCGCGCGAATACGTACACACCTGCACTGACGATCAGCTATCGAGCTACTTCATCCTGCCCGATCCCAACGGCATCCATAACGCGCACTATGGCGAGGGCTGGAACAAGACGCTGGAGAACGACCTGGTCGACCCGGTGCGCCAAGACATGGACGAAAAGCCGGCCGAAGAGCGCATCGACAACTTCACCGAGATCGTCGCCGGCTACAGCAAGCAGCAGGCGATCGTCGAGGCATCGCGTTGCGTGCAGTGCGGCATGTGCCACGAGGCCTGCCCGACGCATATGGACGCACCCGAATACATCCGCGCGATCTGGCAGGACGACCTCGAAGAGGCGGTACGCCAGATCTACAACACCAACCCATTTGCCCATACCTGCGGACGCGTGTGCACCCACCGCTGCGAAACGGCCTGTTCGATCGGCAAGCGCGGCGAACCGATCGCGATCCGTTGGCTCAAGCGCTATGCGATGGACGCCTTCACCCCCGAGCAGGTACGCGACATCGTCGGCAAGCCCGACGTGGCACCCAGCGGCCACAAGGTTGCAATCATCGGCTCCGGCCCGGCTGGCCTGACTGCCGCCTATGACTTGGCGCGCCTTGGTCACTCGGTGACCGTGTTCGAGGGCCTGGACAAACCGGGCGGCATGCCGCGCTACGGCATCCCCGAATACCGCCTGCCCTATGACCGGCTCGATGCCGACATCGATGTGATCCAGGCCATGGGCGTCGAGATCCGCTGCAGCACCTGGGTCGGGCGCGACGTGACGATGGAGCAGTTGCGCAACGACTATGATGCGGTAATGCTTGCGCTCGGCCTGCAACTCGGCCGCTCGACGCGCATACCCGGCGCGGATCATCCGAACGTATTGAAGGCGGTCGACGTACTGCGCCGTGTGACCAATCTCGAAACCTTCGACGTGCCGACGCAGGCCGTCGTGATCGGTGGCGGCAACGTCGCCATGGATGCCGCACGCACCCTCGCCCGTCTGCAGAAGAAGCAGTACGGCGAGGTCAAGATCACGGTCAGCGCACTGGAAGATTTCGAGCACTTCCTCGCCGATCCGGCCGAGGTTTCCGAATCGCTCGAAGAAGGCATCGAGATTCTCGACAGCCGCGGGCCACAGGCCTGCGTTGTCGAGGACGGCAACTTGGTCGGCCTGCGCACGCTGCGGGTACTATCGATCTTCGACGAACAGCACCGCTTCGCGCCGAAGTACGACGAGAACGACGAGCAACTGCACCACGGCGAGATGGTCATCGAGGCCATCGGCCAGATGACCGATACCGATCTGCTCGGCGAAGCACTGACCGAGGCGTTGGAATGGAATCGCGGCCGACTCAAGGTTGGCGACGATTGCCGCACCTCCGAGTCCTGGTTGTGGGCTGCCGGCGACATGGTGCACGGTCCGGACGTGGTGCATGCGGTTGCCGACGGCCATCGCACGGCACGCAGCATCCATCAATTTCTTGGCGCGAGCGCCGCGAAGGAGACCGCCTGATGAGCGAACCCGCAGAAGGCCACGTTCACGGCAAAGACCGGTTGCGTGCCAGCACGACGGTGCGCGAGATATTGGAAACCGCGATCTCGTTTGAACGCACAGCGCGCGATTTCTACAGCGGCCTGGCCCCCAAAGTCAGCAAGCGTATCCGCTGGCTGGTCGATGAACTCGCCGTCGAGGAGCAGCGTCACGTCGACCTGTTTACCGACCTGATGAAACGCGACGACATCAACGAGATGGTCCAGGCCAACATCGCCGTACCGGCGTCGGATCCCAAATTCTCAGACTGCATCCACCTGCCCGACCTCGGAGACAATCCCGACGACCAAGCAGTGCTGCAATATGCCCTGGGTCGTGAGCACGCCGCGATGGAGCAGTATCGGGAGCTGTCGGAAACCACTGAGCCCGGCCCGATCCGCAACCTGTTTGCATTTCTTGCAGATGAAGAAACGGAACACAAAGCGGAACTGGAAAAACTGTATTACGAGATCGTCCACAGCGGCGGCGTCTGATCTCGGGAAACTACTGCTCGCCCGAATGTGACACAGACCGCAATCCGTTCAGTCGCGCATCAGCCATACTTATCAGCGCTTAACACTGCTGGCTTTGCTTGAGTCTGCAGACCATACTCTTAACAACGAACCCCTGAAGTATCTGCGGTATCGCTAGCAACGGAATCTGCGGAGATCCCATGATCTATCTACTGTTCGCAATCGCCGGCCTGGCTCTGTTGGTGCTCGGTTGGTTTTTGTTACAGCGGGCGCAACACGGCAAAGAAGTGCTGCCTGCGATGCAGGAAAAGGTCATACGCCTGTCACCCACCGCACAATTGCAGAAGCTGCAGAAGATGCAACGCTTCTGGGGGGTGCGCGTGGAGTCGCATTGCCGGGCGTCTTCACAACTCGTGGGCCGACAGTATCCCTTCGGTTCCATCCCCCACCTTCCGGTTTCCGGCTGCGATTCAGGGGCGTGCGAGTGTTGCTATGTCGGTCTGCCTGAGCGGCGCCATCAGCGCGACCGGCGGGCCGGCGAAGATCGCCGCCGTGCACTGCGCATGGATGCCTCAGAGCGGCGTGCCAGTTTTCCGCGGCGCGAGGCAGACAAGAATTCCTGGGAGGCGTACGGTCATCTTTGACCAGACCGGTCCCGATCGCTTATTGAACGTTCGAGCGATACCAATCGGGTAGCTCGACCACCGAAGGCAACACCGCGTCGGGTTGTATGCCAAGTGACAGATCGCCTTCCCGGAACTTGCCGGTACGCACAAGCAAGCCGCGCAAACCCGCCTTTTGCGCACCCTCGACATCGCCACGAATATCGTCACCGACCATGACGATCTGCGAGGCTTGGGTTTCGAGCATGGCGATCGCCGTTCGATAGAAATCCACCGCTGGCTTGCCCAACACCACGGGCGTGGCGCCCGATGCATACGACAGCGCCTGAACGAAAGGCGCGACATCGAGGCGCAGTCCATCCGCCGCCTGCCAATAGCGGGTCATGCCCAGCGCAATCAGCTGTGGCCTGGACGATTGCATCAGCAGCCTGAACGCGCGGTTGAGCACATCGAACGTCCACTGCTCACCGAGGTCGCCAACGACGATCGCGCCAACTTCATTACCTTCTTCGTCAACGCTGAGTTCGTCGAATTCCGCCCGCGTCTGCTGCGGCACGAACAGGGCGACCGGCCGATCGCCGATGTGCTGCCGACACCAGTTCACCGCCGCGACCGGTGGCGTCAGGACGTGGTCGACGTCGGTGTGGATGCCGAATCCGGCAAGCTTTTCCAGCAACGCTGTGCGTGGCCGCGACGTCGTGTTGGTGAGAAACAGGTGGGGAATGTTTTCGTCACGCGCCCATGCCGCAACGGATGCCGCATGCGGGATCGCCTTGTCGCCCTGATAAAAAACGCCATCGAGATCGAACAGGATCGCCATAGCACCAACCGCCGAGTGACCGTGTCTCTTTCGATGATAGGGGCATTCCGCATGGATTTCAGCGGACCGTTACCGTGACGATTCAGGGGATTCAGCACTGTGCCGTAGACAACGGCGTCGCTACCGGCAGGTCAGCTGCCGGTTGTTCGGAGTCGGTCAGTCCTCCTTTACCACGATGCGGTTCCTCCCGCGCCGCTTTGCTTCGTACAAGGCCGTATCCGATGCGCCGAGCAGGTCCGCCGGCGTTTCAATCCCTGCCTGGTCCGAACAGGCGATTCCATAACTCAGTGTGACCTGGTCCGAATCCGGCGAGGCCGCGTGCGGCAACTTCAACGCCAACACGCGCTCGCGTACCTGTTCAGCAACAGACTTGGCCCCGTTCAATGTGGTTCGCGGTAGAACAAAGGCGAATTCTTCGCCGCCGATACGCGCTACGATATCGCCCGGTCGCGACAATGCCTGCTGCATCGTCTGCGCGACGCTGACCAGACACTTGTCGCCGGCTGGGTGGCCGTAGTGATCGTTGTATTCCTTGAAGTGGTCGATATCGGCCGTGATCACCGACAGCGTGTCGCCTTGGCGTCTCGAGCGCCGCCATTCCTTGTCGAGCTCCTCTTCGAACAGGCGCCGGTTGGCGATGCCGGTCAGCACGTCGAGACGCAGCATCTGTTCGAGTTCGATGGCGGCTTCGGCCGACTGCCACAGCTCGCGGCGCAGTCGATCGGACTCGTCGAAAAGACGCTTGACCAACACCGACGACGTCAGCATCGCCACGAAGTAGATCAGCATCATCGCGCCCATGATCAGGTGAATCCGATCGCCCACGGCGAGCATCTGCAGGCTGATCGGCAACGCTGCCGGTATCGCAAAACAGCGATAGGCATGGCCAATGGCGGATAGCAGAGGGATCGCGCCGGCGATCATGCCGCCGACGACGAACGCGAGAAAAACCTGGTAGGGAAACTGCCCGTGCGGAAACAGCAGCACCCCGGCGACACCCCAGGCAACACCGGCACCGCACGCACCATAGACGAACCGCTGCGTCCACCGGTCCAAGGCAAACAAGGCATCGCGTCCGGCCTTTCTGAACTCGTGCAGCAGCCAGTAGCGTGCGCCACTTACCAAGACCATAAGTACCAACCAGGCAATAACGCGCGTACTGCCGACGACGCCCCACAGAACGGCAGCGATTATTGCCGCATTGATGAGGTTGACGGCCAGAGAGATCGGGAGTTGCCGAAAACACTGTTCCACTTGAACGAAGACGGCGCTTCGTTCCGAGAAATCTGATTGGTGTTGGGCTTTACCTTCCAAGCAGCACCTTCCTTTGCGCTTCCTTGCGACTCCCTGCGGTCTGTTTATTCCGGCCAACTCCAACGAAGTGTAGGTCAAAAGCGTCTCGTACACGCTTCGCAGAACCCCGGACACATCAACTAAAACGGCCAAAAACCCCCAGCCGAGCCGCCTCGGGGCATGCTCGTGACGGTGTCGAAGGCGAGAGACGTCTACGCACCGCCAGGCCCGCAGCACGCCGGACCCGCGCGACCCGTATTCGCCCACGCGGCGGGATTTGCCGATCACCGACGGTAAGCATTGGCGTAAGCCGCGACTGGGCTACTGGCCGCTGTCGCGCGCCTGCACCCATAATGCACGCTGGGCCCGAGTTACCACCCGCAACACCACCTGTTTCATCCGCCGATCCCTTGGACGCATTGATCTCCAACCTGCTGTTCGCATTTGCCGTGACCGGACCGATCATGCTGGTGCTGGCGCTCGGCGTGGTACTCGCGCGTGCCGGCATCATCACCGACGGTTTCATCGATGCCGGCTCCAAACTGGTGTTCACGGTCACGCTACCGGCCTTGTTGTTCATTACCATCAGCCAGACGGATTTCCATCAGACGGCCAACCTGCCGCTGGTGATTCTCGGCCTGGTCGGTACCCTTACCGTCTTCCTGTTGGCAGAGGTTGCCGCGGCTTACTTGGTCGAGCCCGCCCGCGACCGCGGCGTAGTGGTACAAGGTAGTTTCAGGTCCAATATGGGCATTGTCGGCCTGGCCTATTGCGTCAACGCCTACGGCGACGTGGGATTGGCAACCGCTTCGCTGTACCTCGGTGTGGTGACCATCTTCTACAACATCCTGGCTGTCGTAACGCTGAACCGCTCATTGAACAGTCACCGCTCGATCCGCCCGGTGTTGCTGGATATCGCCAAGAATCCCTTGATCATCGGCATACTGGCGGCGTTGCCGTTCGCCTATTTCGATATCCCGTTGCCCAAGCTCATCCTGCAGACCGGCGAATACTTCGCTCAGATGACGTTGCCGCTGGCGTTGTTGTGTACCGGTGGATCGCTGAGCGTTGCGGCACTCAACCTGGAATCACGCAATGCGATGATCGCGACGGCCGGCAAGGCGATTGTTTCGCCATTGTTGATGACAGTGGTGGCCTACCTGGCTGGTTTTCGCGGCATGGAACTCGGCATCGTCTTCCTGATGGCGTCGGCGCCAACGGCAGCTGCGAGCTATGTGATGTCACGGGCGATGGGCGGCAACGCCACGCTGGCCGCCAACATCATCGTCCTGACCACGATCGGTTCGGTACTCATCACGAGCCTCGGCATTACCTGGCTCGGCACGCTCAAGCTGATCTGAGCGCCCCCCGGTTCCGCCTCGCGTCACTCAAGACATAGGGGCATTTCAGGCAGCCACTTCCCAACCTGCAGGTTCGAGCACGGCCCGCCGGGCGCATCCGCTCTTCGCCCGCCGACAGATTTGCTTCAGATATCCCATTCGCGGTCGCTAAATCTTCAGAATTTGGATGATTTCTCTGGAAAAAGCAGAAACTTACAGAGATTTCCTAACGTGAACTAGTAATTTCCCCAATGTTTTGGGAATTGTGATCGTGTTCTCTTTCCAGTCAGCGGAAGTGGTATCTCAGTGAAACGGATTTGGTGGTCAGCGGTATTGTTGTTGAGCCTGTCGACATGGGTCGGCAGCGCCGGCGCGTCGCTGTCGCACCGCGATTGGACAGTACGCCTGCTCAATAATACGCACTCCGTTTCTGCGGCCGAACCGATCCGTCTCGAACTGCCGCAGTCATTGCCCACCCCGGTGCGCGCCGCGCTGCATTTCGAACTCGACGATGTCAGCATCACCGACGCCATCGTCTTCGACGCCGGTGTCGCCACCTACCGCCCCATCCAACCACTGGCCGAAGGTAGCCATCGCCTGCGCCTGGTGTACGCGCCCGACCGTGGCCGTTGGCGTGAACTCGGCGTGTGGCAGTTTGCCGTCAAACAGGACAGCGATACCGGCGGCGATGCAACCGCGGTAACGTCGAAGCGCGCCGTGACGCCGTTCGGCGCGTTCGCCGAACTCGAACTCGAAGTGGCCGACGACGAGGTCAAAGAAAGTGACCGCGAAGACTCGCCGGAGAAGTTTCTGGCCACGCTGCGTGCCGGTCAGATGCAGGCGCGCGTCGGGCCGCAGAAACTCGCCTACAACAGCCTGATTCATAAAGACCTCGACCGCCCCGGTGCCGTCGCCGAATGGGATCTTGGCGAACAGATCCAGATCCGCGGTTTCGGCGTCAGCTCGCAGGCCGACAGCGGTTACAAGCGCCTGGTCGGTACGGACGATGCGCGCTATCAGCTCAACGGCGTGCTCGTTGAACAGCAACTGCCTTCATACGGCGACAATCAGTTCAGCATGGTCAGCGGCTGGGTTAGCGGCACGGCACGCTCGAAAGGCTCCGAGCAGCACGGCGGCAGCGCGTGGTCGGTGGCCGGCAACGCCTCGATGCTGTCGAACCAGCTGCGCCTGCACGCCGAGTACGCCGGCTCGGAATTCGAATGGGATCGCTCGGCGGCTGATACCAAAGAAGTCGATGCCGGTCAGGCCTACGCGATGAGCATGGAGTATCACGCCGCGGAAGATGCGCCGCACAAGTGGCACGTCGGCACCCAATACAGCGAAGTCACTCCCTGGTTCGGCAGCCTGGGCAACCCCACCCTGTCGACCGACCGGATCAACCTGCGCACCTACGGCGGCATCACCGTCGACGAATGGCAGTTCGATGCCGCTATCGATCGCCGGCGCAACAACCTCGAAGAGGACCCGTCGCGCCCGGTGATCATCACCGACAAGCTGCAGCTGGCGACGATCTGGTCACCGACCGAGGCGCCCTTCTTCGATGTGCTCGGCAAGCCGTCGTACAAGGTGGCCAGCGAATTCGGCAAGAGTCACTATGTTGCCACCAGCGACAGCAGCGCCGCACAGGACCCGCTGCAGCGTTCGATCGACCTGTCACTGCAGAGCGAGTTCGCTCACGACGAGTGGCTGTGGGGCATGCGCGCCAAGGGTGGACGCGCCCCCGGCAAGATCGACGCGGCCACCAGTGCCGGTATCCGCACCATAGGTTTCGACGTTTATGGCGACATCTCCGCCGGCCTGCCGTTGTCGGTAAAGCCGGCCCTGTCGTGGCAGCGCAAGCGCGATGCGGCCACCGGCACTACAGCCGATAAATGGCGCGCCGGCATCTCCTCTTCGGCGATCACCTTGCGCCACGATCTGCAGGCCAACTTCGACGTGGCTTATCAAAGCCGCTCACGTTCCGACGATGTCGACAACGACAGCGTCGCCGACGTCGGTGCCAACCTGGTGTGGACGCTGCAACAACCCTCTTCCACCCGCCGCGGCCTGGCCCTGGCCTTCTCCGGCAACGTGCTGCACGGCAACCCGGCGGTAAGAGGCAGCGAAGACGAACCCGGCTATTCGTTCATGGTGTCGCTGTCTACCGACAACCCGCTCGGCTCCTGGTAGCCGCAGTCTGCCGTTGCCTTTAACGCTGTCCGACGCGCGACAGCACCAACTACCGCTGCCTTTGTCGGCTTGTCTGCCCGCTGCCCGCGGTTTACCGTCGGCGCTATCGAACAACCGGTAACGAAAGGTCTGCGTGCACCATGAAGCCGTATAAGCAGAGCAGATTCCTTGTCTTGGGGATTGATCGTCGCCAAGACGTGTGTCCGAACACACGAACACACCCATGACACCGGTCGGCTGGTACATCCTGGTCGGGCTGGTACTGATCTCGATGGGGCTGCTTGCCTCGCGTATCCGCCGCATGCCGATGACCACGGCGGTGTTCTACCTTTTCGTCGGCGTCCTGATTGGCCCCTCGGTGTTCGGCGTATTTCATTTCAACCCGCTGAAGCAGTCGGCGTGGATGGAAGTGATCACCGAGATCGCGGTGCTGATCTCGCTCTACACCTCGGGGCTCAAACTGCAGTTGCCGATCCGCGCCACCATCTGGCGGGTACCGTTACGACTGGCGACCGTTTCGATGTTGGTCGGCATCGCTTTGGTCGCGTTGTTTGCCCACTATGTCCTGGGCTTCGAGATCGGTGCAGCCATCCTGATCGGCGCCATCCTCGCCCCGACCGATCCGGTACTGGCGACCGATGTGCAGGTAAAGCACCCGGGCGACCGCGACCGGCTGCGTTTCAGTCTGACGGGCGAAGCCGGACTGAACGACGGTACGGCGTTTCCCTTCGTCGTACTCGGCCTCGGCCTGCTCGGGCTGCATGACATCGGTGAAAACGGCAGTCGTTGGCTGCTGGTGGACGTACTTTGGGCATGCAGCGCCGGCATCGGGATCGGCGTCTTGCTGGGGTGGGGTCTGGCGCGCATCGTCTTCGCGCTCAGAAAGCGGCAGCGTGAAACCGTGTTCATGGACGACTTTCTGAGTCTCGGCCTGATCGCAGTCGCCAACGGTATCGCCCTTTCCGTGTCTGCCTACGCCTTCCTTGCCGTATTCGCCGCCGCCGTCGCATTACGGCAAACGGAGCAGAAACAAGTTGCCGCGCAGACCGGCGCGGATGATGAAGCATCAGCCGAAGAGGCCTTGATGTCGAATCGCTCGCTGGAGTTCAACGAGCAGATCGAGCGCATATCCGAGGTGCTGTTGATCCTGCTCCTCGGCGGCAGCCTGTTCATCGACTCATGGACGTGGGAAGCAGTCGCGGTCGCGGCCTTCGTGTTCTTTGTCGCCCGTCCACTGGCGGTCTATGTCGGCTTGTTCGGCGCCGCCATCAACTCGCAGGCAAAAGCCTACACGGCCTGGTTCGGCGTGCGCGGCATCGGCTCGCTGTACTATCTGATGTATTCCATTCAACACGGGCTTCCGGAACCTATTGCGCTGCGTATCCTGTCGATCACACTGATCGTCGTCACGTTGTCGATCCTGGTTCACGGCATCTCGGTAACACCGCTGATGGATCGCTATCGCGCCCGTCGCTTGCGCAGCCGGGGAGTCTGACTCCCCGGCTCATCATTCAGGTATTGTCTGCCACCGGTTCGACCAGTGACGGTTCAAGCTCGCGTTGCGGCGCCGGCGACGAGACGTCGCGCCCGATCAACATCTCGAACACGCGCGCCGAGGCACCGTCGTAGAAACCGGCTGTCGGCAGCTCGCCTTTCGGCCGGTTGCGGAAGGTACCGAACACGATATCCCACAATGGCAGGTCGGCGTAGTTGAAGTGGTGAATGCCACGCGCGTGATGCAGACGATGACTCTCCGGACGCTGGATCAGGTAGCCGAGCCATTGCGGTGTCGCGATGTCGGCATGCTGAAATACCGCGTTGAATCCCAGAAATGCGGCCGTCAGTGCCGCTGCTTCCGGCGACAGACCGAGCAGCGCATACAGCACCAGCACGGCAATCGTCGTGAACAGTCCGAGATCGATCGGGTGACCGAAATAGGCGCCGAACGCATCCACGTGTTCGGCGCTATGGTGCATCTGGTGACCCAGGCGTAGCCACAACACATCCCAGCGGTGCACCGCACGGTGATACCAGTAGTGCAGAAACTCATACGTCAGAATGCCGACCACCGCACCGCCGATCGTACCCAATGCTGCGCCGTCAAATACATGGACGTCACCGATCAGCGCGCCCAAGGCTTCGCCGATCCAGCCGACGATGAAGAAAGCGGCAGTACTCACGATCGCCGCCCGAATGCGCCAGCCTTTAACTCGCCGGGCCTTGAAGCGCAGGACGAGTTCGACTAGCGCAACCGCCGGCAGCAACAGCAAGCCGAACCAATTCAGAAATTCAAGCATGGCCCTGCCCTCCGGCAAACGCACGCAACCACGACGTCGGCCTGACGCCTGCGTGACGGCACAATGAAGTCAATAGATGTTCGTCGCTGCATGATTGAGACCGGTCGGCGACCGGCCACCGCAGCATGCGGTGTGTGATGTAGGGGGACATATCCTCGTACCTCTGTGGTTTTCTTGTGTCGTTCCGGCGTTTACGCCGGCGTTCAAACTCAGTTACGAAGTCGCGATAGGAAGGGGATTCAGCACACCGCTGTCTTGACCGCCACGCCGTCACCGACTGGTCGAAATGCACCAAGGTGCCGGCTGTCTCGGATCGAGGTACGCACACACAGGCACCGACAGAACGCCGGAGGTGTTCAACAAGGCCAGAGGATTCCCGATGGGTTGCCGGCGCTGCCGACCACCCACCGGGATGGAATAAAAAAAGCCTGCACCGCCAAGCCAACTCGATCGGGCAGGCAAAGACCCGATAGCCACGGGTCGCTTCAGGGAGACCCAGACGTAGACACGCACCCAATGTGTGTATGGGCGACCATCGCGTGCCGCCGTGTCTGTCTGCTTTTACGAACGAAACGCACCGGGGGGATTCAGCGGAGTTGCCGCCGGTCGCGAGATCCGGTCGCAGCGGTGCCGCGCACAAAGGCTGGTAACGAGATTCCCGGCGTGTAAACTAGCCGGGCGACGAAGGCGGCAGTAGCGGTCGAACCAGGGGTGCGGCCATAGCCCTTCGCGGAAAACAAACTGAACCGTCTACAAGGTCAAACGGTACGGCATCGACAAACCCATCGGCAGCAGTGGCCAGCGGCAGGGTTTGCCCCGGAACCGACCGCTGCCAACGCCACGTTGATCACCGCGCATGACAAGCCGCTCCATCGCATCGCAGGACCAGACCCAGCTAGCCACGCTGATCGGCCGCTGTGCCCTGCGCGATCAAAAAGCCTTTCTTTCCCTGTATGACGCAACGTCGGCGAAACTTTTCGGCGTCGTACTTCGTATAGTTAATCGAGAGCACTGGGCAGAAGAGGTCGTACAAGACGTCTACCTGAAGGTATGGAACGCGGCAGACAGCTACAACGCATCGCGCGGGCAGCCGATGACGTGGCTGATCAATATTGCCCGCAACCGTGCGATCGATTTCCTGCGCAGCGCCGAACACGCGGCCGCGCAGCGCAGCGATCTGCTCGACGAGACACTGCCGTCCGCCCTGGATCCACTAAAGACCACGGAAACCGGCAGTGAGATGGAACGGCTACGCCGATGCCTGGAGGAACTGAATGAAAGTCAGCGGCTGTGTATTCTGAAGATTTATCACCACGGATACACGCCCACAGAGGTCTCAAGGAACGATAACCGGCCGATAGGCACGGTCAAGACCTGGGTACGCAGGGGACTCGAACAGATTCGGAAATGTATGCGCCGATGAAATACGACGATCCTTTATTGCGCGAACAACTGGCCGGTGAGTACGCCCTGGGCTCACTGCACGGCGCCGCACGTGCCCGCTTTGAACGCCTGATGGCAGACGATCCCGGGCTGCGCCGGCTGGTTGTCGAATACCAGGAAGACCTCACGCCGCTGTCACTGTCGGCGCCCGATGTCATACCACCGTCGCGACTGCGCGCGGCCCTGGAACAGGCCACCAAGCCGACGACGCGGGCCGACACTGCACCACAGAAATGGTGGCAGCGCCTGGGATTCTGGCGCAGCCTGGCGACCGCCAACGGCCTGATCGCGGCGGCCCTGGTAGCGGTTGTCGCCGTGGGCGTACTGCCCCAGGAAGATGCTGAATCCGAGTTGGTCTATGTCGGTGTACTGTCGGACGCACAATCCAAGCCCGGCGTCGCCGTGATGGCCTACAACCGCCCCAACCGCCTTGAGATTGCGGCGAAAACGCCGCTGCCGGCCGAATCCGGCAAGGAATTGCGTCTGTGGATACGCGACCGTGAAACCGATCAGCCGGTGTTCCTTGCCGCGATCCCTGCCGACCAGACCACTTTCGAGATTCCCGACGAGCCCTGGAAGCTGTTGCGACGTGCCAAGGCATTGGTCATCTCGCTCAACGACGTGAGCGAAGCGCAGACGGCTCCCGGATCGCAGGTGCTGTACGAAGGCGTGTGCGTCAATCTGAAGAAATGGTCAGAGACGCCCTAGCCGCTCCGCACAACGCACAACGCACAACGCATGCCGATGGTGCTCGACTTGATTGTCGGACTGGCGACAAAGCGACGCTGATTGGCACAAACCACCCGCGCCGATGCTCCCTCCCCCTGGCCATCGGCGTGCTGTACAGCTCGCACTCACGATCCACTGAATGCACACGCTCAAGCGGCTCCAAGACGGATCCCACCCAAACCTCACGCTACAAAATGCACGGCTTGGCGCACTAATTGCCTCAACACAGCAACGTTAGTTCGCAGCGAGACGAAACGATGAGCCTGTTTATCAGCGTAAAGAAACCGACCGCGGATCTGGACAAGAGCCCGATCGACAAAGCCATCATCTACTACGCGACGGGAATCGCGACGCAGAAGCGAGGCGGTCACCTGCCCGGTGGACCGAAACTTGACCTGACCTTCATGCTATCCACTGCTCAGGATGCGCCGCCGTTTGAAGGGATGCGCATGGGTGCATACAACGATCGCGACAACACCTTGTACGTGCACGTAGCGGTACCGGAAAAGATTTCGCAATCACGTATCGCGCCTCAGTATGTTCAGGCCATACTGCTCGACACGATCGACAATGCGCAGGTTTACTTCAGCGATATGTCGATCGCCTTCGACGCCAACAAGTGGCGGCAGGCAATCGATCAGCTCGGTATGCCGGCGGCTAACGACTAAGGTACGTTGACGAGGAGCCCGGGTTGCCCCGTAGGCAACAGGTTACCAATCACTCGGCCTGACCGGCTGCGTCCACCTTGGCAACAGCCAACACATCAAGTGCGGCCTGGAGACTGGCCTCATCCATAACCTTGGTGCTGCACAACGCCTCGACGATCGGCACCTCGGCGGATGCCTCGGTCATGATCTCGATGACATCGTCCCAACCGGCGCCGAGCAGTGCGCAGATCCGGTCGTGCAATGTAGGCACTGCCTCGGGTTGATCGGCCGACATCCACGCGTCGGCCATCAGGCCCGACGCCATCACCGCACCGGCAAAATCGCCGGCCTTGCCCTCGGCCTGCCAGCGCGAGTAGTCGTTACTCACGGCCACTGCATCAACGAGGTTTTCCGGAAACTCCCAGCGCTTCAGCAGCCACGCACCGATCGTGGCGTGGTCCTCGCCGAGCACTTCACGTTCATGCGCCACGGCGCCCTTGTGATCGAACGTTTCGCAGGTCTGGCCCTGGTATACGGCGTTCGGCAATTGCGCGATGGCCAGCATCCCGACATCCTGCAGCAACGCCGCGAGCGACACAGACTCGACATCGCGTGGGAACAGCCGACGGGCAATCGCGCGCGAACACGACGCTGCCAGCAAGGCGCGACGCCAATACGGGGTGTAACAGAAGGGCTGCTCCCTGTCCCCCGCCAAAGCCGGAATCAAGGTGGCCGACAAGGCGATCATCCGGGAAGGCTCGAACCCCAGATAGCTGGTCGCGAGTGTCAATGTGTCAGCCGGGGTCACTCGCCGATAGGCCGCGGAGTTGGCCAGCCGCAGCAGAGTGGAAGACAACGCCGGATCACGAATTACGATGTCGACCAGCTGGGTGACATCCGCATGCTCCGATTGACCCAATCCGATCAGTTGCACGGCTACTGCCGGCAAGGTCGGTAATTGCGCGCCCAGCAATGCCTGCTGCAGCGATTCATCCATACGAATTTCCACGACTGTACCCTTCTTCCGTCAGACGAGTTTTTCGCTGGGCACCCACATATGAGTGAGCGCTCAGGCTCCAATAATCAGCGGCACAAGTCGTTATTTCTTTTGCTGGCGACAAAACTGCGACGCCCAGGCGGCGGGCGCCTGCGTGTCGGTCGTCATGCCATAGCATAGCGCGATTGCCGAATCGGGCATCCTCTCGCCGCATCCGACGCCGTGCCGGCGCGCCGCAGCCGAACAGCGGCGTGCAACAACATGCGCCGCGCCACAGTTACAAAGGAACAAAACGGCGGATGGGTCACAATGCGGTGATTGGCCAACCGTAAAATCACGAGATTCCCAATGTAAGGCGGCACGGCAAAGCTGGCGGCTATTTTGGCGCTCATCGCCGAGCCAAACACCTGCCCGGCGCACCGGGCGACACGAACTGCAGACCGGCCGGCATACCCGTGTCGAAGTCGCACGGCCCCATTCGTCGTATTCAAACACAAACCAATCCACCGAGAGATCTGAACAGTATGAAACACCACGGAAGCTGCCACTGCGGCAAGATAGCCTTCGACGTCGAAGGCGATGTGACATCGCTCCTGGCATGCAACTGCTCAATATGCGCGCGCAGAGGCTCTTTGCTTTGGTTCGTACCACGCCCTGCGCTGCACTTGACCACCGACGAAAGCGCGATCGGCAACTACACCTTCGGCGAGGCGACCATCGAGCACCGCTTCTGCCCGGAATGCGGTATCCATGTGTTTGGTCAGGGTATCGACCCGGCAACCGGAGAAGCGATGGTCGCGGTCAATGCCCGCTGCCTGGAAGACGTCGACCTCGCCGGCATCGAGGTGCAGCATTTCGATGGCAAGTCGCTGTGATTGCCCCTTACTGAAACCGGGTTTGAGCAAGATCGCATCTAAACGCGCGTGTTATTGAAACTATTGATGCAATCGCCTCGTATTTGCAGACAAGACACAATGCGGCATGCGAAGATGGATCGCGAGCCGATGAATCGTAGCGTCGTGCTCACACCCCCGACGATACCGACCGGTCCCTTAATTGAGATCGCTGCGCGCGATTTCTATGACCGTTGGACTCGGAGGGCATTACAGCCAGCTACCGGGCGCTCGCGGTCATCAGACAGTCACATGTAGCCAGCCAAACTTGCGATCCTATCCGCCCATCCGTTGTCGAATGATTTAACGGGCAGGCATGAATTGAACGAAACGACCGGAACCGATGAATGACTCCCCGGAGTGACACCAGATGATTTCCAAGTTGTACCGATCTTCGAGGCTCGCCGGCCTGGTGGTGTCATTGATTACCTTGCCGTTGCTCGGCTGCGAGCAGAGCGAGTCGCAATCGGCCGAGCCCTCGATGCCGCCGCAGGCCGTGACTGTTCTCGAGGTGCAGCCGAAAGACCTGACGGCGCGCTTCGAATACATCGGCCGACTCGAGGCATCGCGCGAGATCGAAGTCCGGCCGCGCATCACCGGCCTCATAGAACAGCGCCTGTTCGACGAAGGCGGTCATGTCGACGCGGGTGACGTGTTGTTCCGCATCGACCGCGCGCCTTTCGAAGCCAGGCTAGAGGCGGCGCAGGCAGCACTCGCCGAAACCCAGGCGCGTCTCACCCAGACCCAGCGCGAGGTCGCGCGGGTAACGCCCTTGAACAAGGCCAAGGCGATCAGCAAACGCGAGTACGACGATGCGCTGTCGAATCGCGATCTGGCGCGTGCCGCAGTCGCCGCCACCAAGGCCGAGGTCACCCAGGCGCAACTCGATCTGGACTACACGCAGGTCGATGCCCCTATCGCCGGGCGCATCGGTCGCGCACTGCAGGTCGAAGGCGCCTTGGTCTCGCCCACGTCGGGCGCGCTGACACGCATCGCCCAGACCGATCCGATCTACGTGCAGTTCTCGATATCGGAAAAGGACCGCCTGGCGATCGAGCAACAGCAGGCCGATGGCAGCCTGACCCTGCCCGCGCCTGAAAACACGCCGATCACGGTGCGCCTGGCGGATGGCTCATCGTACGCCCAGAGCGGTCAATTGGATTTCACCGACTACCGAACCGATGCGCAGACCGGAGCGTTTGCACTGCGGGCGACGCTGCCGAATGCCGACAACAAGCTGAGTCCCGGCCAGTTCGTGCGCGTGCTGGTCGGTGGCGGCGTGTTGCCCGGCGCACTCGCGGTGCCGCAACGTGCAGTGCAGGAAGATGCCAACGGCAAGTTCGTCTATGTTGCCTCGGAAGGCGAAGGTGGCGGCCATGTCGCCACTCCCAAACCGGTCGAAGTCGGCCAATGGGTGGAACAGGACAATAACGGCAAGACCGAGCGCCTGTGGGTGATCCGCTCGGGCGTGGCCGCCGGCGACCGCATTGTGATCGACGGCACCGCCCGCATCCACTTCCCGGGCATGCCGATCCAACCACAGACTGAGGCCGAAGCAGCCGCTGCCGCCGAACAGGCCAACACCGCACAAACCGGAGCGCATTAATGGTTGTATCGCGCTTCTTCATCGACCGTCCGGTGTTCGCGACGGTCATGTCCCTGTTCTTGGTTCTGGCCGGCCTGCTGGCGATGCGCATTCTGCCGATCGCTCAATACCCTGAGATCGCCCCGCCGGTGGTCACGGTGCGCGCGCTGTATCCCGGCGCCTCGGCACAGACGATCGAACAAACGGTGGCTGCGCCACTCGAGAACGCGATCAACGGCGTCGAAGCGTTGATGTACATGAGTTCGACATCGGCCTCCAACGGCGTGCTCGAAATCCAGGTGACGTTCGAGATCGGCGCCGACGTAGACCAGGCCGCACTCGACGTGAACAACCGCGTCAAGCAGGCCGAATCGCGCCTGCCCGAAGAGGTGCGGCGCCAGGGCGTGACGGTCGAAAAGAGTTCGTCGGCGTTTCTGCAGGTCATCGCCTTCCTGTCGCCGGACGGCAGCTACGACGACATCTACACGAGCAACTATGTAACGCTCAATGTGCTTGACCGCCTCAAGCGCATACCCGGCACGACCAACGTGCAGATCTTCGGCGCCAAAGACTACGCCATGCGCATCTGGCTGAAACCCGACCGCATGGCCGAATTGGGGGTGACCGCCGCCGAGATCGTGCGTGCAGTGCAGGAGCAGAATGCACAGTTCGCCGCCGGCAAGATCGGCCAGCCGCCGATCGTCACCGACCAGGAGTTGGTCTACACGGTCAATGCACGCGGCCGCATGAGCACGCCGGACGAGTTCGAAGAGATCATCATCCGCACCGGTGAGGGCACCTCGCTGTTGCAGCTCAAAGATGTCGCCAAGGTTGAACTGGGTTCGAAGGACTACGACTTCACCGGCCTGTATAACGGCAAGCCGGCGACACTGGTGGGTATCTTTCTGCAGCCCGGTGCCAACGCGCTGGCGGTCGGCGACGAAGTCAAGGCCACGGTCGCCGAACTCGCCGAACAGTTTCCGAAAGGGCTGACCTATTCCATACCTTATGACACGACGCGCTTTGTCGAGGTGTCGATTCGCGAGGTATTGAAGACCCTGGGCGAGGCCATCCTGCTGGTTGTGCTGGTCGTCTACCTGTTCCTGCAGAACTGGCGCGCAACGCTGATACCGGTGATCGCCGTGCCGGTTTCACTGCTCGGCACGTTCGTTGGCCTGCACCTGTTGGGCTACACCATCAATACCCTGACCCTGTTCGGCATGGTGCTGTCGATCGGTATCGTCGTCGACGACGCCATCGTCGTACTCGAAAACATCGAGCGCATCATGCACGAAGAGCGGCGCGACGCTCGCGAGGCGGCAATCAAGGCGATGCACGAGGTCACCGGGCCGGTCATCGCGATCGTGCTGGTGCTGTGCGCGGTGTTCATCCCGATCGCGTTTCTCGGCGGCCTGACCGGTGAGTTGTACCGCCAGTTCGCGGTAACGATTGCAATCGCCGTCGTGCTCTCCGGCTTCGTCGCATTGACGCTGACGCCGGCGCTGTCGGTCATCATCCTGCGTAACCAGAACCGGCGCGAGAGCCGATTCTTCAACGCCTTCAACCGCGGCTTCCACCACATGACCCGCGGTTACCTCGGCGGCGTCGGCTTTCTGCTCAAGCGCACCGGCCTGGGCATCGGCCTGTACCTGGTCATGGTCGCGGCCGCGGTCTACCTGTGGCAGATCACGCCGGGCGCCCTCGTCCCCGACGAAGACCAGGGTTACTACATCGGCGCGGTCTATCTGCCGGACGGCTCGACCCTGGCGCGCACCGAAGAGATCACCCAACAGGTGATCGACATCATGCGTTCCGATGAAGATGCGGAACACGTCGTCGCGTTCGCCGGGCTGGACTTTCTCGGCGGCGGTTTCCGCAACAGCGCCGCAACCATCTTCGTCGCCGCAAAGCATTGGGATCAGCGCAAGCGTTCGATCAACGACATGGTCGGTCAGTTGATGGGCAGCAGCGCCGGGATCCGCGAGGCCATGGTGATCGCGTTCGGCCCACCGCCGATCTTCGGCCTGGGCAACGCCGGCGGCTTTGAGCTGTACGTGCAGAACCGCGGCGACAATGATCCGAAGGCACTGGCCGCGGCCAGCGAGACCTTGCTGACCGAGCTGCGCAAGGACGAACGCATCGTGCAGCCGCTCTCCTTATGGCGCTCACGCGTGCCGCAGTTGTACGTCGACGTCGATCGCGCCAAGGCCAAGCTGCTGGGCGTCGATATCGATTCGTTGTTCACCACGGTCGCGGCCACGCTCGGTACCTATTACATCAACGACTTCAACCGCTTCGGGCGTACCTGGCAGGTGTTGATGTCGGCCGAACCTGATTACCGTTCGCGCCCTGAAGACATCAGCGCACTGTTCGTACCGGGACGCGACGGCGCGCAGGTGCCGCTGTCCGCGCTGGCGGACATCCAGTACACATCGGGCCCCGAGACCATCGACCGCTACAACAACCTGCAGGCGGTCAAGATCTTCGGCAACGCAGCACCCGGCATCAGTTCGGGTCAGGCGCTCGAGATCGTCGAAGAGATCGCCGACCGCGCCCTGCCCCCCGGGTTCAGCTACGAATGGACCGGGGCATCGTTCCAGGAAAAGCGCTCCAGCGGCACCTCGGCACTGGCGCTGATCCTGGCCGTGGTCATGGTGTTCCTGATACTGGCAGCGCAGTACGAGCGCTGGTCGCTGCCGCTGGCGGTACAACTCGCATTGCCTTTCGGCACCTTCGGCGCCCTCGCCGCGGTGTGGCTACGCGATCTGAACAACGATGTGTATTTTCAGATCGGCCTGGTGACGCTGCTCGGCCTGGCGGCCAAGAACGCGATCCTGATCGTCGAGTACGCGGTGTTGAAGAAAGACGAAGGCTATTCGGCCACCGCTGCCGCTGTCGAGGCCGCCCGCCTGCGCTTCCGGCCGATCCTGATGACCTCGCTGGCGTTCATTCTCGGCGTGCTGCCGCTGGCCATCTCGACCGGTGCCGGCGCCGGCGCACGTCACGCGGTCGGCACCGGTGTCGCCGGCGGCATGCTGGCCGCCACGTTCCTCGCGATCTTCTTCATCCCGCTGTTCTATCGCCTGGTGGCCGACCACCGTTTGAAGACCAATGATGCCGAGTTCGACAAGGCGCCACACGTCAAACCGAACACGGCGCCACACACGCCGAGTCATCATCCGGCCGAGCCCTGACAGCTGCGGCTCCGGCAGCGTCTTTGCCGGAGCCCCTCTCCCCTTCGCACAAACAAAAGCTGTCGACCCTTGTCGATTCGCCACGCCGCCGATCGTCGCTTGTTCATCAATTCCGCAAAAACTCAGCGAGGGTCGCCATGACAAGCTATGAGTTTGACGGTATACCCGTCGAAAAGACGCCAACGACAATCGGAGGACACCAATCCATGGCCTATCTGCTCCTTATTCTTGAACCCCACGGCCAGCGTGCGGCGCGAACACCGGACGAAGGCAAAGAAGCCTATGCACAGATGGAGAAGTTCGCCGAAGGCCTCGCCGAAAAAGGGCTGTTGCGTGCCAGCCAATCGTTGTCGGCAGACCGCGAAGGTGTGCGCGTGACGGTACATGACGGCGAGAAGCGCCTGATCGACGGCCCCTTCACCGAGTCAAAAGAGATGATCGGTGGATTCTTTCTGCTGGACAACGTCTCAAAAGAACAAGCGGTCGAGATCGCTGTGCAATGTCCCGCGGCGGCGTGGGCTACGGTCGAGGTCCGCGAACTGGCGCCCTGCTATCGATGACACCGATGCGCAACGTTGTCGATTTACGCTTGCGTGAGTCGTCGTATCCAAGAGTTTCACGGCGAACCGTCGCCCTGACCGCATTGACCGCAACATGAACGAGGAGAACCCGATGCAATCCAACCCTGCCGTATGGTTCGAAATCTACGTCGACGACATGGAGCGCGCCAAGACGTTCTACACCACGGTGTTGAAAACCGAACTGCAGAAGCACGACAGCCCCGAACTGGAGATGTGGACATTTCCGATGGAGGGATGCAGCCCCGCAAGCTATGGCGCCAACGGAGCACTGGCGAAGATGGAAGGCGTCAAAGCAGGCAACAACAGCACCGTCGTGTATTTCGCTTGCGAAGACTGCGCCGTCGAGGCCGGCCGCGTCGAAGCGGCCGGTGGCAAGGTTCATCGGGAGAAATTCTCGATAGGCGAATACGGCTTTATCGCGCTGGCCACCGATACCGAAGGCAATATGTTCGGACTGCACTCGATGGCTTGACGGCGTTCAGCCACGCAAACTTGGTAACGAGGTACAGCATGCGATTTATGATCATCGTAAAAGCCACCGTAGATTCAGAAGCCGGCGTGATGCCCAGTGCCGGATTGATTGCCGAAATGGCCGATTACCACGAGCAACTGGCCAAGGCCGGCGTGCTGCTGGACGGCTCTGGGTTGAAACCGAGTAGCACGGGCTGGCGCATCGACTATGACGGAGACGAACACAGCATCACCCAGGGCCCATTCGCGGCCACCAAAGAACTCATCGCCGGCTATACGATGATCCAGGTGTCGTCGCGCGAGGAGGCGATCGAATGGAGTCGACGCTACCCCAACCCCGCGGTCGATCACGGCGTCGGGCAGATAGAGGTCCGCCAGCTATTCGAGCTCGATGACTTTGCGCCCAGCGAGGGACTTGAGCGCATGCGCTCGATGAATGAACAGCCAGGCTGAATACCGGCAGATGGCTTTGGCCTCGTTTCGAGCAGCGGTCAGCATCGGTTTAGACCAGTAATTGTGTATGTCGCAGCAATCATCACATCGCGCTATCGAAGCCGTTTGGCGAATAGAGGCCTCGAAGGTGATCGCAGCAGTCGCACGGCTGACGCATGACATCGGGCTGGCGGAGGATTTTGCCCAGGATGCGCTGATCGCAGCACTGGAACGCTGGGCCAAGGAAGGCATCCCCAATAACCCCGGCGCCTGGCTGACGACGGCCGCCAAGCACCGAGCGCTCGACCACCTGCGGCGTGCGCCGATGCTCGATCGAAAACACCAGGAGCTGGCCCTTGGCACCGAGTCGTCGCACAGCGATGACCGTCTCATCGATGCTCTCGACCAAACGGTCGAAGACGACGTATTGCGCCTGATCTTCACCGCCTGCCATCCGATATTGTCGACCGAGGCTCGTGTCGCGCTGACGCTCAAGGTGGTCGGCGGCCTGTCGACGAAGGAGATCGCACGCGCCTACCTCAAATCGGAAACCACGATGGCGCAACGGATCGTGCGCGCCAAGCGGACACTGTCCGAGGCCAAGGTGGCTTTCGCTTTACCCGCACAGCAAGAACTCGACGAACGCCTCGCCTCCGTGCTCGAAGTAATCTACCTGATCTTCAACGAAGGCTATGCGGCCAGTAGCGGCGAGCACTGGATTCGCCAGTCGCTATGCGATGAGGCCTTGCGCCTGAGTCGGGTCTTGGCCGAACTGATGCCGCAGATACCCGAGGTGCATGGCTTGTCCGCGCTGCTCGAACTGCAAGCATCCCGCAGCAAGGCCCGCGTTGGCAAAGATGGCGAACCGATTCTGCTGCTCGACCAGGACCGCACGCGCTGGGACCAGTTGCTGATCAAACGCGGGTTCGCGGCTATCCGACGTGCCGAATACGCGGCGCAGGAAAACAACGGCGCCTTTGGCCCCTATTGCCTGCAGGCTGCGATTGCCGCCTGCCATGCGCAGGCTTCCATCGCCGATAACACCGATTGGCAACGCATCACCGCCCGCAAAGCGGTTTGGAGATTGTCGATGTGCTCATGCAGGAGCCGATGCTGAAGGACTACCCGCACCTTTACAGCGTGCGCGGCGACCTGCTGTTCAAGATGGAGCGGATGACTGAAGCCAAGGCGGCGTTCGAACGTGCCGCCGAACTCACCAATAACGAACGGGAACTGGGCGTTCTCCACCGTCGCATCGCCGACTGCCGTTCGTAACGAGCACAAGACCGTCCGCACCCTACTCTCAATGTCCGCACCGCAGCCCCTCGGCCTGGATGGTCGTGAGCCAGGTCGAAGTTTTCGGCTTTGGACCACAGCATCAATTGGAGGGCTTGCGTAGGCGCGTTAGGATCCGGATGGATTTTTTGGCTCAGCAAGTCCGACCATGTGTTTGCGACTAGCTTATTTCTTACGCAAACGAGTAAAACCTGGAGAACAGCGCTGTTCTCCCAGGAAGACGCTGCAAGGACCGCTCTATCGGGATTGCCAGGGATATGTCATGAAAACCTTCTTGTATGGTGCCGCAATACTGTTGGCCGCTTTCTTGACGGCTGGAGTACTTTTTTATATTTGGCTGTTCTACATCGCCGTGCCCGGTAGGCATGAAGTCGCCGCTGAAATCGAACGCGCCAAACCTGAATTCGACGTCATAGACGTCACCTTGCAACATCGCCCCTATGGACGCCCCGGCGATCCCCTGCGCAGTTACCTGACCAGCTTCACCGGCAACGCGACATTGCGTGAAGACTTGATCAGTCGGGTCAGATCGGATGTCGAAATCAGCGAACTGTGCGGCCATAGCGTTTCGCGCAGCGGCCGCCGGCCTTCGATTTATCGGGTCTCGGTGCCTGCAGCGACGATCAAGATGGCGTGCTGGTTGTCGGCGATCCGGACTTCACTGCGTTTTGCGAGAAGTCCGCCGGCTAGTCGATTGGTCTTGCAAACCTTGGTACGCGGCGGTGCGTTCAAGGCCCCACGTTTGGTGCGGCAACAGCCGTAGTCACCCGGTGCGCATTCTCCCGCTGCGTGAGGTAGCAAGACGCCGATCGGCAGTCAAAAGCGCTGCAAGCAGCAACTCGGGGCAGAGACGCTCGCACACCCAGCGTTTTGTTCCTATTCTCGTGACCGGGCTATCTAAAGAAGATCCCCGGGTTGCCGCTGCCTGTTGATGGCAGATGGGCCCGATGCGGCCCCACTTCGATACCAGCCAGGGATAAAGGCCACGATGCAACAATCCATGTCATGACCGGGCAGGCAGCATTCTCTTCCTCGGATGAACGCAGCCGCGTCTTGTGCAAAGA
>MWSE01000033.1_pt1 | contig 34397 bp, 30 predicted proteins | sample 1021931 | NCBI WGS metagenome assembly MWSE01 (sample SAMN06338154, study PRJNA374545) | mollusc metagenome | biome: marine bay; material: sediment; isolation source: gill 28 cm from animal B | host: Kuphus polythalamius | place: Philippines: Mindanao | collected 2011-09-12 | reverse complement strand
GCGCTTTCGCACCGCATCCAGACCTTTCAACACTTTGATGGAAGATGTGTCGTAGCTGGATTTATCGTTGTCGGTCATACAGGAAGGAACTCAATGCCGCGAGAGGTGGAGTGATCGACGCATTATACACTGTTGTTCATGTCGTCAGGTGGCCATGTTCCACGTGGAACATCGTACAACTCGAGGATAGCGCCGGATCCAATACCGAACTGATATTGGTAATAAATGCCTGTTCGCAGCGATCGCTCAATGCGCGAAGAACACGTTCTTGATTGACCTTATCCAGCTCCGCAGCGAGATCATCCAACAACAGAACAGGCACCTCGCTTGATCGCGACTTCGCAACATCCAGCATCGCCATGTTCATCGCTAGAACAAGGAGTTTCTGTTGACCACGCGATAGCGTCTTTTCAGCCAAACCCAGTACAGCCTTTATCTCGATATCTGCCCGGTGCGGACCCGCGTAGGTGTAGCCCAGATTGAAATCGGTGTCGCGTTTGGTGCGGTAGATTTCCAGCAAATCTTGTTGTCTATTCCACCCACGACGGTAGACAAACGAAACATCAAGGCCGCCCAACCATTCGCTTAGGATGTCGCGGACCCTAGGCGCCCATAACTCCAAAAAGGATTGTCGAAGACGGTCGATGGCGGTGCCTGCTGTTGCCAACGGCTCGTCCCACATCCGCACCAATTCAGGTTGATTCATTCTGATTGCGGCACTCTGGTCCCATACTCAACAGCAGCTGAGGCTGCGAGCCAATCCACTGCACCGGCAAGGCCATCGCCAGCGCTGATCGCTTCGAAACGTTCTCGCCATTCAAACGGCATTCAACATTTTCCGCGCTGCGCCTAACGCCAAGAATGGCCTGCCGACCGCCTGCTCCCACCATCTTCACGACAACCGTCGCATCATCAGACCCATTTCTAATCATCGGCCCAGCGTCCTGGTGCCGAAAACTTTGTCCACGACCTGCCAGATAGATCGCTTCGAGGATCGTCGTCTTGCCGGCACCATTCGGCCCACACACAAAGTTAATCCCTTCACGTGGCTGAAGCTCGAGCGACCGAATAACCCTCAAGTCAGAAATACTCAGTGAATTGATCCACATAGGAGGATTCTCGCGGCATCACCAAAAAAGGGGCCGACTTGGCCCCTTTCTCTTGGATGCTACTTGCTGCGTCAAAACGACTAGGCCTAGAGACGCATAGGCATGACAACGTACCGACATTCCGCTGAATCCTTCTGCGTAATCAGGCTACTGGAATTCGAGTCAATGACCGCCATCTGTACTTCGTCTCCATCCAGTACGCCGAGCACATCCAGCAAATAGCCAACGTTGAATCCGATCGTCATCTCCTCGCCATCGTAGTCGACTTCGATTTCTTCCTCGGCCTCATCCTGTTCGGGATTATGTGCCTGAAGATGCAGCAGGCCTTTGCTCAACCTAAAACGGATGCCCCGGTACTTTTCGTTCGACAAGATTGCTGTTCGGGTCAACGCCTGTTTAAGCGTGTCTTTTTCGGACAGCATGATGGTGGTCTGACCGTTCGGCATGACCCGCTCGTAGTCGGGGAAACGACCATCGATCAACTTGGTCGTGAAACTACTGTGATCGAGATGAACCCGCAGGTGGCTGTTGCTGATCTCGAACGTCGCTTCACTGTCTGAATCATCCAGCAATCGACCAAGCTCGATGACGGCTTTACGCGGCAGGATCACCTGCGTGTCGATCTCAGAATCATCGTCGAAAGCGGCGTCACACAGCGCAAGTCGATGGCCATCCGTTGCGACCGCCCTCACCCGCCCAGGTCTCAGTTCCAATAGCAGACCATTGAGGTAATAGCGAACATCCTGCTGTGCCATCGCAAACTGCGTTTTATCGATCAGACGTTTCATAACGCCAACCGGCAGTTTGAATGTGTCACTCGCCTTGGCCGGCTCGATACTCGGATAGTCCTGCGCGGGTAGCATCCCGAGTGTGTAACGCCCCCGACCCGACTTCAGCGTGGCTTTGTCACTCTCTACCTCGAGCGTGATACCAGCAGCGTCCGGCAGTGCCTTGCAGATATCCATCAGCTTACGTGCCGGCAGGGTGAATTCACTTTCGCCTTTGCAGTCCACCGAGGTATGGGTCCGCAGCTCGACTTCGAGGTCCGTAGCCGTCAACGACAATCGATTGTCTTTCACGACCATCAGCACATTGGCCAGGATCGGGAGCGTCTGTCTGCGCTCGACCACGCCGACGATCTGCTGCAAGGGTTTGAGCAGATCATCTCGGTTTGCGCTGATCTTCATCCGACTGATTCCCCATTGGTTGATAGTTAAAATAAGATTTTATTAAGAAATTACTATTGTTATAAGCACGGCTGCCAACTGTGGAAAACCTATTTTTACTTAATTAAATCAATAGTTTAAGAGATAATTTCGTGACCCAAAACAACGTGATGGATGCTATTCAACCCTGTGTGCCTATTGTGGATAACTCTGGCTCAATCGGTTCTTTGATTTTGCCTCAACTGTCGCACACATCAATTACTCAAGGTTCTTAACAGGTTGTTATAGTCTTCGGCAACCCGATGGTCGGTCTCGCGTAACTCAGCAATTTTGCGCGTGGCATAAAGTACCGTTGTGTGGTCGCGCCCGCCAAATGCTTCGCCGATCTCAGGCAGGCTGTGATTGGTAAGTTCTTTGGCGAGGGTCATCGCTACCTGGCGAGGGCGTGCAATCGTACGGCTGCGTTTTGCAGACAGCAGGTCCGACGTTCTGATCTTGAAATATTCAGCGACGGTACGTTGAATGTTGTCGATCGTCACGAGTTTGTCTTGCGCTGCGATCATGTCGCGCAACGCATCCTTGGCAAAATCCATCGTGATCGCGCGACCGGTGAACTGCGAGTTGGCCACGATACGGCGCAACGCGCCTTCCAGTTCGCGGATGTTCGACCGCACCCGCTTGCCGATAAAGAACGCGACCTCGTTGGGTAGTTCAACACCGAACAGTTGTTGGCCTTTGCTCTTGAGAATGGCGACCCGCGTCTCCAGATCCGGCGGTTCGACGGCAACAGTCAATCCCCAACCGAACCGCGACTTAAGGCGGTCTTCCAAACCGTCGACTTCTTTCGGAAAGCGGTCACTCGTCAGGATGATCTGTTGCTGCGACTCGAACAGCGCATTGAAGGTGTGGAAGAACTCTTCTTGCGATCGTTCCTTGCCGGCGAAGAATTGAACATCATCGATCAGTAAGGCATTAACCGAGCGCATCTTGCGCTTGAAATCATCAATTGTGCCGTGTTGCAGGGCCTTGACCATCTCGGCCACAAAACCTTCCGAGTGCATGTAGAGCACCTGCGCCTGCGGATTGTTCTGCAAAATGCGGTTGCCGACGGCGTGCATGAGATGGGTTTTGCCTAAACCTACACCGCCATAAATGAACAAGGGGTTGTACACACGGCCGGGATTGTCGCCGATCTGCATACCGGCGGCACGGGCCAACTGGTTCGATTTACCTTCGACAAAACTCTCGAACGTGAAATCGGCGTTGGTATTGGCCTTGAACGCCGGTTTTACATTCGGTACGTCGTTGTGTCGCGCACCCGGTTCGCGAAGGTGTGGCTCAGGCGGCGTCGTTGGGCGAACGCCGGCGGTGGGCGAGCGCGGTGCGCTGCCGATCTCCAGACTGATCGCCATTGCATTGCCCTGCCCCAAATCGTCGACATAGCCTCGCAACCTGTCGAGGTAATGCTTTTTGACCCAATCGAGCACAAAAGCGTTGGGCGCCATCAGGCGCAGGCGGTCTGATTCCTGAATACAGTGCAACGGACGAATCCAGGTGTTGAACTGCTGATTGGGGATCTCATTGCCCAGTCTGTCGAGACAATGCTGCCAGAGATTGATGTTCATAGGTCAATACAAAACCGTGACGACCCTGTCACGCGCACCCGTCACGTTCCAAGAACCGTCTTGTAGTAATTCGAATACGGAAACGACCGCTGTTTGTTCCGCGCATCCAACCTTGTTGTTTATTCGTCCAGGCACCGGCCCCGGGTACTGCAATTGGGCGATGCGTCCTCAATCTCGCGAGCGGCGTGTTTGATCGTTATACGCTCGACGAGAAGATTCCTGGGAGGATGCTCGTGTAACGCGGCTTAGTTTAGCCTCGTCGCTTCAAGTTATCCACAGGCCAAAACAAAAAAAATCTCACCATTTATCAAGTATTTTTCGACAAGTAAGCATTTACTTACAGCAACTAGGTTCCAGCCTGTACCCGAGTCTGATTAACCCGGTAGAAAGCTGCGTTATACCAACCAGAAATTGACAGTCCTAATCATTTGCTGTAACTTTCCGGCCCCTTTGCACCGGCGGCAATTTCATGGCCGAACTGCTGCAAAACGACACTGTAGAACGCATTACACTGATTAAAATTGGTATTCGGTCATGAAACGTACTTTTCAACCCAGCCGCCTGAAACGTGCCCGTACCCACGGATTCCGTGCCCGCATGGCAACCCGCGGTGGTCGTAAGGTTCTGAGCGCTCGCCGCGCCAAGGGCCGCGCCCGCCTGACTCCCTGATCGCTGATCAGCCACCGGATCTGAGCGATTTCGGACCGTCGCTTTCCGCGCACGGTGCGCTTGTTGACGCCTACCGACTTCAAGCGCGTCTTTCAGAAACCCTCGCGCGTCGCCGATCGTCAATTCACTGTGCTGGCCAAGGCATCGGTGTCGGACAGCCCTGCCCGTCTCGGTTTGGCGATCGCCAAGAAGCAGGCGCGCCGCGCGGTTGATCGTAATCGGCTGAAACGGCTCATCCGGGAAACGTTTCGTCATCAACAAGCCGCGTTGGCTGGCTACGATTTCGTCGTGATGACGCGAACCACGGGACGCGGCGCCGACAACGAACGGCTTCGTGCATCTCTGCAGCGACTCTTTATGAAAGCCATTGAGGCAAACCAGCGCGGCTGACCCGCCGCAAGAATCCCGGCGCCGGCGTCCCATTGCAATGCGTCAGCCTTTCATCCGGGTTACACTGCCGCCCTTTCCGCGCTGACGTTGCTCGCTAACCAAACTTCATCTTATGGATAACATTCGACTCTTTCTGTTCATGGCCTTGGCCTTCCTCGGCATGTTGTTGTACCAGTCGTGGCAAGAAGACTATGGCCCGAAGCCCGCTGAATACGTAGAGCAACCTGCTTCGACCGCGCCGGGTTCGACGGATGTTCCGACGGCGCCGGCTCCCGGTCTTGATGACAGCGCGGTGCCGAACGTTCCCGGTGTGACGAATACTGGTGAGCAGGCGAACGGCAGCCGACTCGTCAAGATCAAGACAGACATGCTCGATCTGCTTGTCGACACGCGCGGCGGTACGATTGTCGAAGCCCGGCTGCAAGACTACCCGGTCTCCGTCGATAAACCCGAGCAGAAGTTTCGTTTGCTAAGTCGCAGCCCCGGTGATTTCTTTATCGCCCAATCGGGACTGCTGGCGAATGACAAATCACGCGGACCGACCCATCAGTCGATCTTCTCGACGACGGCCGACGAATTCGTCATGACGCCTGATCAACCGTCGATGGATGTCGATTTCACTTGGCAGTCGCCAGACGGTGTTGTCATTACCAAACGTTATACCTTCACGCGAGGCCAACATTCCGTTGCCCTTCAACATCTGGTCAGCAACGGTTCTTCTTCACCGTGGGTAGCACGCGACTACCGTCAATTGCAGCGCGGTGAACCGGCAGATACCGGCAATGCGTTCATGTATACCTTCACTGGCGGCGCCATCTACAGCCAGGAAGAGAAGTATCAGAAGTACGATCTGGAGGACCTTGGCAAAGGCAAACTGGATCGCGACGTGACCGACGGTTGGATCTCAATGATCCAACACTATTTCCTGGCCGCGTTTGTACCGCCACGTGGCGAGCAGCAGCACTTCTACAGTCAGTCGGCAGGCAACGGTCGCTCGGTTATCGGTACCTATTCGCCTGCTCAATCTGTAGCACCCGGAGCGACTGCTGCGTTCGGCGGCACGATGTTCATCGGCCCGAAACTGCAGGAAGAACTTGCCGGTATCGCCGAAGGTCTCGACCTCACCGTCGATTACGGTTGGTTGGTGTTCATCGCCAAACCTATGTATTGGGTGCTCGAGAAGATCCAGTCGTTTGTGCATAACTGGGGATGGACCATCATCATCTTCACCATCCTGATCAAGCTGGCGTTCTTCAAGCTTTCAGAGACCAGTTACCGCTCGATGGCCAACATGCGCAAGCTGACGCCGCGTATTCAGGCGTTGAAGGATCGCTACGGCGACGACAAGCAGCGCATGCAGCAGGCCATGATGGAAATGTACAAGACGGAGAAGATCAATCCACTCGGCGGCTGTCTGCCGATGTTGGTGCAGATTCCGTTCTTCATTGCCTTGTACTGGGTGCTGCTCGAAAGTGTCGAGCTGCGTCAGGCGCCTTGGATTCTGTGGATCGACGACCTGTCGATCAAAGACCCGTATTTCGTGCTGCCGTTGATCATGGGCGCATCGATGTTCGTGCAGCAGAAACTCAACCCGCCGCCGCCCGACCCGATGCAGGCAAAGATCATGTTGGCCTTGCCTGTGGTCTTCACGGCGATGTTCGCATTCTTCCCGTCGGGTCTGGTGCTCTACTGGGTGGTCAACAACCTCCTGTCAATTGCTCAGCAATGGGTGATCACCAAACGCATCGAAGAAGGTGCGAAGAGCTGACGCGCTAACGACGCTCCTTGCCGCCGAGATTGCAGCGGCGGCAAACTTGTCCAACCGCATTTGTTTGGACCGTTAACGTGGCCGATCCCGCCAACGACACGATTGCTGCGATAGCCACCCCGCCTGGCCGGGGTGGCGTCGGCATCGTGCGCGTCTCCGGCAAGAAGGTGGCGGATATTGCGCGCGGTTTGATCGGGCGACTGCCACAACGCCGTGTCGCTACCTTCTCCCGGTTCCTCGACAGCACCGGCCAATCGATCGACGAAGGCATCCTGTTGTACTTCGCCGCTCCGGCATCTTTTACCGGTGAAGACATCCTCGAACTTCAGGGCCATGGCGGACCTGTGGTCATGGATTTGCTGCTGCAACGTGTTGTCGAGCTCGGCGCCCGCCTAGCGCAGCCGGGTGAGTTCTCTCGCCGTGCTTTTCTCAACGACAAACTCGATCTTGCGCAAGCAGAAGCGATCGCCGATCTGATCGATAGCCAGACAGCAGCAGCGGCACGCTCTGCCGTGCGAACGATGAGTGGCCGTTTTTCCGACGAGGTTCATGAACTCGTCGATGAGATCACCGGCCTGCGGATGTATGTTGAAGCGGCCATCGATTTCCCCGAAGAAGAGATCGACTTTCTCGCCGACAGCCATATCACCGAGAAGCTTGATGCCATCGCCTGGGAAATCGATGCCCTGCAGAAACGTGCGCGTACCGGCACTCTGCTGCGTGACGGCATGACGCTTGTGATCGCCGGCCTGCCGAATGCAGGCAAGTCGAGCCTGATGAATGCCCTGACCGGCGAGGATAGCGCGATCGTGACCCATATCCCGGGCACCACACGCGATGTACTGCGCGAGCGTATCGATCTCGACGGTCTGCCGGTGCACCTAATCGATACGGCCGGGCTGCGGGATACCGAAGACGAAGTGGAAAAGGAAGGCGTGCGCCGTGCGCGCGAACAGATCGCGCGAGCCGATCATGCACTATGGGTGTTCGACGATGAGACCGACCCGGAGGCGAAAAGTCTGGCACACGCCGATCTACCTGCCGAGCTGCCGTTGACCCTGGTGCGCAACAAAACCGATCTCACGGGCATTGCGTCCGGCATCGATCTGAGCAGCCAACCGCCGCAGATCCGCTTGTCGGCAAAGACCGGTGAAGGTATGGCTGAGCTGCGCGATTATCTGAAACGCCTGGTGCATTTTGAAGGCGCCGACGAAGGCGATTTCAGCGCCCGCCGCCGTCACCTGAATGCCATCGCGCGCGCGGCCGAGTCCATCATATGCGGCCAGGTGGCGTTGCTCGATGGTCGTGCCGGCGAACTGTTGGCCGAAGATCTCCGCCAGGCGCAGCTTGCGCTATCGGAGATTACCGGCGAGTTCACCGCCGATGATCTGCTCGGCGAGATCTTCAGCAGCTTTTGCATCGGTAAATGAACACACCGGCAGCGATCGGCTTTTTCGACTCGGGTGTGGGCGGCCTGAGTGTGTTGCGACATGCGCTCGACAAGGTCTGCGCGATACCGTTGGTGTATGTCGCTGATTCAGGCTATGCACCGTACGGTGACCGCAGCAGCAATGCCATCATCGCCCGCAGCAGGCACATCACACGTTTCCTGATTGAGCAAGGTGCAGGTGCCGTCGTCGTTGCATGCAACACGGCAACGGCGGCAGCGATCGACGTGCTGCGCAACGAATTCCCGGTGCCCATTGTCGGCATGGAACCGGCGTTAAAACCGGCCGCTGCGGCAACCGTTAGTGGACACGTCGCAGTACTTGCTACCCAGGGCACCTTCGGCAGCGCGCGCTACGCCAAACTCCGGTCTAACCACGACAAGCAGGTGCATGTACACGAACAGGTCTGTCCGCACTGGGTGGAGGTCGTCGAACAAGGCGATCTGGACAACCCGCGTGTACTCGACGTGATCAACGCCAGTCTTGCGCCGCTGACTTCGACTGCGGTCGATACCTGCGTACTCGGTTGTACGCATTTCCCCTTTCTCGAAGCATCGATACGTCGTGTCGTGGGTGAACAGATAACCATCATCGAGCCCGGTACCGCGGTGGTCGAGCAGCTTCGGCGGCGTTTGAATCTGCAGCACTGCGAGAATCAGCGCTCGCCACTGCGTGCATTCACCAGTGGTGAAACCGACCGACTCAATCGTCAATTCGAGACATTGATCGGCGTCGCTATCGAGGCAAACAGGCTTCCGGATTAGCCGGCCGGATACGCCAGCGAATAGCGCCTTACTACCTAGCGAAGTTTGAGCTGCGCCACCCGCTTGTACAGCGCACTGACAAGGCTGCGGTCTGATTGCCTGCCGTAGCGGAGCTTCACATACATCCGATTGATCGCCGCCAATTGATCGGCCGCATCCGGAAACCGCACAATGGCGTTGCTGCATACCGTATCCGGTCCCTGCCAATCGTCTACTGCCATACCCGCGCGCCGCAGTTTTCTGACCAGGCGTTGCCAGATTGCAGGCAATGGATCACCGCGCCTTGGCCGCGGCAGTTTGCTGATCAGGTACACGCTACCGACGGCGACCAGTCCGCCGATCAGTAGCGCGATACCGAGCCCTATGCCTTGCAGATCGCTTAAACCGTACTGTCTGAGCAGACTCTGCTGCCGCTCGGCGGTGAAACCCACCACCCAGCGGTGCCAGTTGAGATCCACCGCGTCGGCCATCCAGCGTGCGTTCAGCCATACCGCCCGCAGCAGACCACTGTTGTCACCGCTGAATACAATCTCATCGCCATCCTGCGACAGCCCGGGATCAATCGACCGCTCGACGCGTTCCGGTGCGATGGCCGCGGTCGGGTCTACGCGCCACCAGCCGCGGCCCGGCACCCATACCTCGCTCCACGCATGGGCATCCGATTGCCGTACCACCCAGTGTTCCGCATGTGGATTCTTCTCGCCCCCCTGGTAGCCGACGACCACTCTCGCCGGGATACCGGCCATGCGCATGAGCTGGGTGAAACTACCGGCGTAGTGCTCACAGAAACCGCGGCGTGTCTCGAACAGAAAGGTATCGAGCGGATCACCCTCGATCACACCGGGCGACAAGGTATAAACGAAAGGTTGCTGGCGGAAATACCGCAAGGCCTTTTCCACAACCTGCAACGGTTGATCCGGATCGGACTCGGCCATCCATTGCTTGACCAATTGCGACACGCGTGGCGCGATCTCATCCGGCAATTGCAATCCACGCAGCCGTTCACCTTGAGTAATAGTCGCAACCCGGTAATCCGGGTCAGATGCCGCGCGGTAGGTGAAGCGTTTGTTGACACGTTGATCGCCGACCAGCGAGAAATCCCTGTTCAGAAAGGTCGATGGTGGTGTGCTGGTGACGATATCCAGACCGAACAGCCAATACTCGCCGGTCGGTTCGAGTGTTACCTCGTAGACGATGGCGTTCGGTGATACCCCTTCGACCTGCTCCGGTCTGACCGGGCGGCGACCAGCGGTCCAACGCCGGCCGTCGGTATGCCACAGTACAGGCCCGCGCCAGTAGCGCGCTGCGGGGGGTGGCACGTCGCCATCAAAGCGTACGCGAAACGCGGTCGCATCCGACTGGCTCAACTCGCCGATGTTGCCCAAGGTCATCTCGCCGCTGATCCCGGTGACGGCACTTGCGGTGTTGATACCCCATAAGGGTGTCTCCAGGCGTGGAAACAACACGAAGATCACCAACGCCAGTGGTAGCGCGCCCCCGGCAACCCTCAGCGTGTAGACGAGTTGCTGACGACTGTCGATGTGCACGCGATTGAGGCCGATCTGCACCGCGAGCAAACCGATCACGCCGCAGAACATATACATCGCCAGACCCAGCGTCTGGTTGTAGAGGAACTGCGTGAGCACCAGGAAGTAACCGAGAAAAATGGTGACATGCATGTCACGCCGCGCCTTCAGCTCGAGCAGCTTCAGCCCCACCATGACCACCAGCAGCGCAGTGCCGGTCAATCGCCCGTCGCGAATGCCGGTGGAAAACACCACCGTCGCCATACCGCCGAGCATCAACAACAGCAACACCCAACGGCCGGGAATCAATGCCGGCCGCGACAGGGCCAGCAAACGCCACAGGGCTGCGCAGTAAAAAGCGCCGACGACCATGGGGCTCAGGTTTGCCGAGTGCGGCGCCACCAGGGCGCCGAGCAAGATCACCAGCGTCGCCAACAGGCGCGACGGTATCGGCAGGCTGGCCATCGCATCACGCATCGGCGTAACCATAGGTGGCCAGATGTGAAAGACACTGATGCCGATGAGCCGGTCCGAGCCCCGGACTGATCTTGCCCTCCGGCGTGCTGAGCCCGTAGACATTGCCCTTGCGTTCGGCATCGACGACCGCACGCGTTAGCGCCGAGATACGAGACTCGTTGTCACCGCCCGGTGCGTCTTTCCAGTTGAACCACAGGGGTGCGGCGGCCTGTCCGCTGAACAGGCGCGTGTTCAAACCGCGATCGCGGGCGAAACTCTTCCAATCGATCTGCGAAGGCTGGTCACCCGGGTGATAACCGCGCAAACCGGCAAAGTCGTCGCTACCGCTACCCTGCTCACCGCCTTGGGTATCTTCACCCTGCGTGCCGGGGGGATCCCAGGCATGTCCCGGCTTTGGGTAGATCAGCACCGAGCGATCGCAATCGATATAGCACCAGGCGCGAAACAGGCCGAACGGATATCGTGTGCTGACCACCAGCCGCCCGGGCAGATGGCGACCGCGCGGCAATGTCGGTAAAGGCACGCGTACGTCCGTTCCCCGGCTATCGGCATTGAGATCGACCACGATGGGTTCGCCGTCTTCGAACATCAATTGCAGTGCCGGTCGTGCACGCAGCTGTGTCGTCAATTCGATGCTGAACAGTGCTTCTTCACCGGCGAACACCGGATTTGCGCCTTTGCATTGCAACTGCAATGCACGCAGGTTGCGCCAGGTGAGATAGATGGCGTTGCTGCCGAGGCCGACCAAGAGAAACGTCAACAGGTGGGCCGGGTTGTTGCCGTAATTGACTGCCCCAAGCAACATCAGAAACAGCAAGAAGCCGAAGATCACGCCGTACTTGGTCGGCAGGATATAGATCCGGCGACCGCCGATCTCGGCCTTGCCGTTGTCTGATATTCGTTCGATCCGCACCCAGTCGGAAAAATTCATGCCTCTGACTTCCTGCGCAGTGCGCGTCCGCTGGCCGGCGGCGCGACCGTCACGGTACCGCGACACCCCGGATGAGTTCCTGCACGGGGTTCTTCAAGGTCGGGTCGAGGTTGTTCAAACGATGCTCCGCGACGTTCGGCAATACGGCCTGCACGTCTTCGGGCACCACCTGTGGTCTGCCGTCGATCATGGCCCAGGCGCGTGCAGCACGCAGCAACGCGAGACCGGCGCGCGGTGACAGTCCCAGCTCCCAGTGCGGCGCATTGCGCGTGGCCGCCAACAGGGCCTGCACGTAATCGAGCAACGCAGGCGCCACGTGGATCTGATCGACATGGTTCTGCCAGGCAAGCAGCGTGGGCACATCGATACGCGGGGTGATGTGCTTCAGCATCACCCGCCGGTCGCCGCCGTCCAGCAGTTGGCGTTCGGCTGCCGCATCCGGATAACCCAGGCTCACCCGCATCAGAAAACGGTCGAGCTGCGACTCGGGCAGACCGAAGGTACCGATCTGGTTGCGCGGATTCTGGGTCGCGATGACGAAGAACGGGTCCGGCAGTTCGCGCGTTTCGCCATCGGCGGTGACCTGGCGTTCTTCCATCGCCTCGAGCAGGGCACTCTGTGTTTTCGGCGTAGCGCGGTTAATCTCGTCGGCCAATACCAGCTGCGAGAACACCGGGCCCGGGTGAAAGTGGAAACGGCCTTCTTCGCGATCATAGATCGACACGCCGACAATGTCGGCCGGCAGCAGGTCGGCGGTGAACTGAATGCGTTGGAAATCCAGCCCCAGCAGGCGTGCCATGACATGGGCGAGTGTTGTCTTGCCGACACCCGGCACGTCTTCGATCAGCAAATGACCACGGGCAAGGACGCAGGCCAAGGCCAGCCGCAGTGCATGGTCTTTGCCGACGATCAGCCGGCCGGCGTCATCGAGAATCTGGCGGAGCAAGGCACCGTCGCCCGGCGGCGCTACAGCGCCAAGAGCAGCGTTCGACATCAGGCTACCTGTGAATGAGTTGATTAGCCTACTATCGGCCGCCGGGCACGAAAATCCAATCGTGCAATCCCCTGCCCGCCGCCCCCGAAACCCTGCAGCTTGCGCTGAATTTATCGTGGAACCCGGCGTTCTACTCGGCGAGCAGGGCCTCGATCTGCGATTCGATCTGCGTGGCCCGGCGGTCGCCGGCGTGGGTCTCGCCGACGAAGACGTTACGAATCACGCCCTGCTTGTCGACCAGGTAGAACGCCGGCCAGTAACGGTTGTTCAGCGCCCGCCAGTAGGCGAAATCGTTATCCATCATCACCGGGTGATGCAGATCGAATTCCTTGATCTTATCCGCGACTCGCTCAGGGTCTTTCTCGTGTTCGAACTCGGGTGTGTGGATACCGATCACCTGCAAGGGCTTGTCGGCAAACCGCGCCTCCAGCGAATTCAACCAGGGAAAGGAGCGATAGCAATTCCAGCAGCCGAAGGTCCAGACATCCACCAGCACGACCTTGCCATGCAGGCTTTCGACCGTGAGGGGCTCGCTGTTGAACCACTCTGATGGATTGGGGTTGGTGAACGCCGGCAACGGCAGTCGGTCGACTGCCTGCGCACAGGCCGAGAGCATCAGCACGGCAGCCAGCAGCCACCCGCGTTTGTAAGGCATAGCGAATCTCCTGTCTCAGCAACAAGACCGCCCGCCGATGGGAAACATTGCGCCGGTGACGAAAAACACCGCCACGTCTACAATAAGCGACCGGAATTCAGAGGTTTAAGTCATGTTTCACAGCGAGGCCTACGATGTCATCGTGGTCGGCGGCGGTCATGCCGGTACCGAGGCTGCGCTTGCGGCTGCGCGTATGGGCGTCAAGACGTTGTTGTTGTCGCACAGCATCGAAACGCTGGGAACCATGAGCTGCAACCCGGCCATCGGCGGTATCGGCAAAGGTCACCTGGTCAAAGAGATCGATGCCCTGGGCGGACTGATGGCGCATGCGGCCGACCTCGGCGGCATCCAGTTTCGTACCCTGAACTCGCGCAAGGGGCCGGCGGTGCGTGCTACCCGGGCCCAGGCCGACCGCGTGCTGTACAAGGCCGCGGTGCGTGCCGCGTTGCAGGATCAGGCCAATCTCGATCTGTTCCAGCAGGCGGTCGACGATCTGATCGTGGAGAACGATCGTGTCACGGGTGTTGTGACCCAGATGGGATTGAAGTTTCATGCCCGCGCCGTGGTGTTGACCGTCGGGACCTTTCTCGGCGGTCGGATTCACGTCGGCCTCGAAAACTACGAAGGTGGCCGTGCCGGTGACCCGCCGAGTAATGCCTTGTCGCGCCGATTGCGCGAGCTGCCGTTCAACGTCGATCGTCTGAAGACCGGCACGCCGCCGCGTATCGACAGTCGTTCGATCGATTACTCGGTGTTGGAAGAGCAACCGGGGGACGACCCGGAACCGGTGTTCTCGTTTCTCGGCGATCGCAGCCAGCATCCGCAGCAGGTGCCTTGCCATATCACGCGCACCAACGAGCGTACGCACGAGGTGATCCGTGGCGGCATGTCGCGCTCGCCGATGTATACCGGCATCATCGAAGGCGTTGGCCCGCGGTATTGTCCGTCGATCGAAGACAAGGTGGTGCGCTTTGCCGACAAGGACTCGCACCAGATATTCATCGAGCCGGAAGGATTGACCAGCACGGAGGTGTATCCGAACGGGATATCCACCTCCCTGCCCTTCGACGTGCAATGGGAGCTGGTGCGCTCGATGCGCGGTTTCGAAAACGCCCGCATCACCCGCCCCGGCTATGCCATCGAATACGACTTCTTCGATCCGCGCGATCTCAAGAGCTCGTTGGAGACCAAGTTCATCGACGGCCTGTTCTTCGCCGGCCAGATCAACGGCACCACCGGTTATGAAGAGGCTGCGGCGCAAGGTTTGCTCGCCGGACTGAATGCGGCCTTGCAGGTGACGCAGCAGGACGCATGGAGCCCGCGCCGCGACGAGGCCTACCTCGGCGTACTGGTCGACGACCTGATCACGCGTGGCACAGCCGAGCCCTATCGCATGTTCACGTCGCGCGCCGAGTATCGTCTGCTGCTACGTGAAGACAATGCCGACCTGCGGTTGACCGAAACCGGCCGCAGACTCGGCCTGGTCGACGAGCATCGTTGGCAGATATTTGAACGCAAGCGCGAGGCGATCGTGCGCGAGCAACAACGTCTGCGTGATATCTGGGTGAGGCCTGCGCAGATCGACGAGGCAACGGCGACCGCTGTGCTCGGCGATCCTTTGCGCAAAGAGGCGCGTGCGCTCGATCTGATTGCCCGGCCGAAAGCGAGCTATGCCGGTGTGACGGGTCTGCCCGGCGTCGGTAGCGGTTGCGACGATGCTGCGGTACAGGAGCAGATCGAAATCCAGGCCAAGTATGCCGGTTACATCGATCGGCAGTGTGACGAGATCGAGCGCTCGCGCAACAATGAAGCGCTCAAACTACCGCGCGATATCGATTTTGCACACGTCAAGGGCTTGTCGTCGGAGGTGCGTGAGAAACTGGCGCGGCATCGTCCCGAGACCATCGGGCAGGCCGGCCGGATACCCGGAGTGACACCGGCGGCCGTGTCGTTGTTGCTGATTCACTTGAAAAAGAAGTCCGCCTGAGGCGAACTTGGCGGCGCCCGGTGGCCCGTCAGCCGGTACCTGACTTGCGCTGCTCGCCGTCGTGTAACAGGCCCTTGAGTTTGCCGGTGAGTGATTCCCGAATTGCGCGGATCTCGCACAGCAAGCGGTCGACCTCGTCGGTCTGACCGTCGACGTGGCGATCGATCACGCGGCGCGCCAGGTGATGCACGTTCTCGTGCATCTGGCGGATCTCCGGATAGTCGTTGTGTGCGCCGAAGCGCGTACGGCCGTCTTTGTTGAACCACTGGCCGAAACGGCATTCGCTGTGGTCGAGTTGCGGCACGCTGGATGTCTTGCCGGCAAGGTAGTTTTCAAGCTGGCTGACCCAGGCCCGGTGCTCGACCATGGAGAACACCAGCGGCAGATCGGCGCGCTGGATCGGCTGTTGATTCTGCCACGATGGATTTGGCACCCAGGTGCCGGCCCAGGCGACGAAATCGTCGGCGGGCATTGGCCGGCCGATACAGTAACCTTGCGCCAGGTCGCAGCCGAGTTGCAGCAGAATCTCGCCGTGCTCGATCGTCTCGACGCCTTCGGCGATCGCCTCGCGGCTGAAGGCCGCGGCCAGCCCCATGATGCCTTCCAGTATCGCGAGATCCTCGCGATCGTCGAGCATGCCGCGCACAAAGGTCTGGTCGATCTTCAATTGATGGGCCGGCAGGCTCTTTAAGTAGCTCAATGACGAGTAACCGGTGCCGAAGTCATCCAGAGCGAATACCACCCCGAGGTTCTGGCCGGCGCGGATCACTTCGGAGATCCGGGCCAGGTCCATCAGCGCCGTGGTTTCGAGGATCTCGACCACGAGGTCGCCGGGGTCGACGCTCGGATGCGCATCCAGCAGTCGCTTGAGCCGGTCGATAAAGTCGGTCTGTTGCAGATGGTAGGCACTGACGTTGACGCTGACCGACACGTCGAAGCCATCAGTCTGCCACGTCTCCATCTGTTGCAGCGCGTGGTCGATAACCCACTCGTCGAGTTCGACGGCCAAGGGATGATTCTCGATCAGCGGCAGGAACTCGTTCGGATAGCGGTATTTGCCGTCGCCCAGCGGCCAGCGGATCAGGGCCTCGGCGCCGACGATCTCACCGCTGCGCATGTTGACCTTGGGCTGGTAGTGCAACGCAAACTGCTCGTGTTTGAGTGCATGGCGGATCTGTTCGAGGCGTTCGACCTGACCGCGCAGACTGCGGTCCTGTTCGGCATCGAACAGGTGATAGCGGTTCTTGCCCTCGAGCTTGGCCTGATACATCGCCTGGTCGGCCTGGCGGAGCAGTTGGTCGGCGTCGACCTTCTCGGTCTGCGGATAGAAGGTCACGCCAAGGCTGGCCGACACCGAACGCACTTCATCGGCGACGTGCAGCGGCTGCGACGCGGCCTGCAGCAGGCGCGGCAGGATCTCGATACAGGCGTTGGTATTGTCCAGCCCGGTCAATACGGCCACGAACTCGTCGCCACCGAGGCGGGCAACGGTATCGTCGCCGCGCAGCGCTGTCTTCAGGCGATTCGCGATATCGATCAGCAGGCGGTCGCCGATGTCGTGGCCGAACTCGTCGTTGATCTCTTTGAAGCCGTCGAGGTCGAGATAGGCCACGGCCACCATGCCGCCATGTCGCGCCGAGTGCGCAATCGCCTGGTGCAGGCGATCGCTGAGCAGGATGCGGTTGGGCAGGTTGGTCAGCGAGTCGTGGTAGGCGATGTGTTCGAGCTGTTCCTGGTGCGTCTTGTGTTCGGTAACGTCCGAGGCCAATGCGACATAGTTCTGCACATTGCCGTCATCATCGAGAATGGCGCTGATCGACATCAGTTCCGCAAACAGTTCGCCGTTCTTGCGTCGGTTCCAGATCTCGCCGAACCAGCGTCCGGTCTGACCGATGGTCTTCCACATGCGGTCGTAGAACTGCACGTCTTGCCGGCCTGAGTTGAGAAAACGCGGATTGCGCCCGATCACCTCGTCACGGCCAAAGCCGGTGATGGTACTGAACGCCTCATTGACGTCGACGATGTTGCGTTGCGCGTCGGCGATGATGATGCTTTCCTGGGCGTGCTGGAACACGGCGGCGGCCAGTCGAAGGTCATCGTCGGCCTTCTTGCGCTCGGTAATATCGGTACATACGCCTACCCATTTGTAAGCGCGGCCGTTTTCATCGAGCAGGGCCGACGACTTGTCCAGCCACGAGCGGTATTCGCCGGCCTGGGTCGCGATCCGGTATTCGACGACACAGGTCTCGGTATTTCTCTGCCGACAGGCCATGGCGTCTTCAATCGCCTTTTTGTCTTCAGGGTGGACCAGCGTCTGCCATTGATTGTCGCGACGAATCTCGCCGTAGGCGAAACCGAGCATCGTATCGATGTCGCCGAACCAGGTGAGTTTGCCGCTCACCGGATCCCATTCGTAGATGACATCGTAGCTTGCACGCCCGGCGATGCGTAGGCGTTGCTCACTCTCGCGCAGCGCGCGTTGCGCATGTTTGTGGGCCGACACGTCGTGAATGATCGACAGCAGCAGATCGCGGCCTTCGCTCTCGATCGGCTTGACGAATACTTCGACGTCACGAATCTCACCGTTCGCCAGGCGATGGGGAAACTCAAAGAAAGAACGCGACTGGCGCAGTGCATCACGCCGTGCCTCGGCAACGCGCGGTGCAGACAGTACGTTGATGTCGTCGATCGTCATGGCGACCAACGCTTCGCGCGGGTAGCCGTAAAACAATACCGCCGCATTGTTGGCCGCCACGATGCGACCGCTGTGCGGCTCGATCAACAGTGTGACGCTCGGGTTGTCGTCGAACAGCCCGCGTATGAATTCCTGGTTCTCGCGCAGTACGTGATTTTTCTCGGCCAGAGCCTTTTCAACGCGATCCCGATAGCGCCGCAACTGCAGGCCCAGTGCGACGCTGGTGGCGACCGCCATAGCACTGAGCAACATCCACACAACCGGAGAGCGGAGATCACCGCTATCACTCACGCTCAACGCACTCTCGTTGCTCGAGATCAGGTTAACCCCGAGGCTGGCAGCCAGCATCAGCAATAAGGCTACGATGAGCGTGACCGCCGGGATGTAGCTGCGCGCAGACGCCAGCCCCGATTCTGCGAGTCCGTCTCTGCGCCCGGCCGGATACAGCGGCTCGGCGTCGTTGCTTTTTGGGTGTCGTTCGATCATCTCAGAACGGCAGGGTCGGCGTGGCGGCCGGTGGTCGCCCAGGGGGTTGCAAGCCGGTACGGATAGCTCTCTGCCACCTTTTCTACAGGCGACAAGAGGCAGCGACCGCAGCCTTCCGGATTGATGACGTGTCCATGCATGCGTTTCCCCTTGGGTCGATAGGACCCCGCATCCTGAAATATGGCGACCGCGGAAGCGCGAACTTGAAATCAAATCGCGTTTGCAGGGAATTTTGTTCCCGTCCGCCGACCGACAGGGAGACGGAGAGGATTAATCGGCCGGAGGTGCTTCGCGGGCGAGCGAGGTGGTTTCTGCCACCCGTCGACCGCGCAACCTGTTTGCAATCGGCACGGCAACAACTTCAGGGCCGGGATCAGCGGGCACCAGTCGGGCGAGTGCCAAAGAGCCCGCTGCCATGGCCGCACCCAACAGAAACACCGCCGCGTGAGATTGCAGCCAGATCACGCCGAACACCACCGGGATGACCACGGCTGCGATGTGGTTGATCGTGAACGAGACGCCGGCGGTCGATGCCATGTCCTGCGGGTCGGCGATTTTTTTGAAGTAGCTCTCGATCGCTATCGCCATCGCGAACAACAGGTGGTCGAGCACGAACAGTCCCGCGGCCCACCACGCCGACTCGACGAACGCGTATGACGTAAAGATCACGATCAGTCCAAGGTACTCGATCGACAGTGCGCTGCGTTCACCCCAGCGTTCCACGAAACGGCCGATACGCGGCGCCGCCCAGGTGTTGATCAGGTGATTGATCAGGAACAGCGCGGCGATGTCCGAGGCTGAAAAGCCGAACTTTTCGACCATCAGGAAACCGGCAAAGACTATGAAAATCTGACGCCGCGCACCGCTCATGAAGGTCAGTGCGTAATACAGCCAATAACGCCGGCGCATAACCAGGTGTTTGTGCTGTGGCACGGCGTGCGAGAACCGCGGAAAGGCGCGCCAGCACCAAACGGCCAGGGCGACAGTGCCGGCACCGGCGAGCAGGTAGAGCCAGCGATAGTCGATCGCCCACAGTTCGATACCGACCCAGATCACAGCGAACGCACAGATCGCGGCATACGAGCGCGCTGCAGATATTAGCCCCAACGTGAGCGGTGTTCGCTCGACCGAAACCCACTGCAGCACCAGCGATTTCTGTACGGTGAAGAAGTAGTGAAAGCCCACCGACATCAACACGGTGGTGGCATAGAACGCATACTCTTGCGGAAAGAACCCTGTTAACGCGACACCAATGCCAAGTACGGCGATTGCCAGCACGGCGAAGGTTTGTTCGCGCAGCACAAGCAACACGAACACCGTGGTGAATGCGAGAAACCCGGGCACTTCACGCAGGCTCTGCAGGATGCCGATCTCCACGCCGGTGAAAGCAGCCCGTTCGACCGCAAAGTTGTTCAGCAGGGTCTGCCATGCGGCGAACGACAGGGCCGCGGCGAAACTCAGCAGCCACAGAAAACGTTCGGCGGTCGGTTTCTTGTCGTGATCGTTCACGTCTTCTGCGCGGCTTTTCGCGCAGGCCGCGCCAGGCAGCGTTTCAGCCAGTCATCCAGGTTCGGGTAGTCGCGGGTTACGACGCGTGCTGGCTTGCACCATGACATCACCGCTGCCACGTTCAGGTCGGCAATGCCGAACGCCTCGCCCAGCAGGTAGTCGCGGTCGTGCAGCGATTTCTCGAGAACACTGAATGGCGCCTTCAGCAAGCCGAGGTCGCGTTTTGCTTTCTCCGGCTTGCGCTTTTCCTCCGGTAACACGCGGGTGTGCATCAGCACGCTCAGGAGCGGCGCTTCGACCTCGGTCATGACCCAGAATGACCATTGCCACGCGCGAGCCTCGCCCTCGACCGAGCTCGGCCACAGCAGTCCGGTGTTGTCGTATTTGCGGGCCAGATAGAGCGTGATCGCCATCGATTCCCACAAAACGAAATCGTCGTCGACCAGCGTTGGAATACGACCGTTCGGGTTCAGCGCCAGGTAGTCGGAATCGCGCAGGTCATCGCCGCGAAAGTCCAATGGCACCTGCTCAAAATCGAGCCCCAGCTCATGCATTACCCACAGTGGTCGAAATGCCCGCGATTGAGTGACACCGTAGAGTTTGCGCATGCGCCTTTCTCCGAATCGGATCGATTACGCATCTTAACAGCGGGGGCCCCCTCGGTTTGGTTAGAATTCGCCCATGCGTACACAAGTGAATTATCAGGTTGCCTGGCTGCGCCAGCTGGCCGAAGGGCTCGACGTCATGCATCTGCCGATCGAGAGCGGCCGGCAGGAAACCTTGCTGGCGTTTCTCGGTTTGCTGGAAAAATGGAACCGCACCTACAACCTGACCGCCGTTCGTGATCCACGCCAGATGGTGCCCAAGCACCTGTTGGACAGCCTGTCGATCTTGCCGTGGGTGGACAAAGGCCCGCTGCTCGATGTCGGCACCGGGGCGGGGCTGCCTGGCATACCGCTGGCCATCGTGCGACCGGATATCGAATGCACGTTGCTTGATAGCAACGGCAAGAAGACCCGCTTCGTGCGCCAGGTCGTCACCGACCTAGGTCTGCCGAATGTCGAAGTCGTGCATTCCCGCGCCGAGGCGTTGCAGCGTCCGGGCCACTACGCCTGCATCACGGCCAGGGCGGTCGCGACGCTGGCCGATGTGGTCGCCTGCACCCGAGCGCTGTTGGCGGGCGATGGCAAGTGGCTGGTCATGAAAGGCGCCCGGCCGAACGCCGAGGTTGCCGAACTGCCTTCGCAATACCAAGCGGAGATCCATCCGTTGACCGTGCCGGGCGAGGTAGGACGGCGCCACCTCGTTGTCGCCTCGCGCGTCCGGTCTACCGGTTGAGTGGCTGTCTTTTTTCCGCTGCGTGGTTATGATTGTCGGTCCGGCCACACGGCGGGCGGCAGAAGACACATCCGAGCGTGACCACCATGGGACGAATAATCGCAGTTGCCAACCAGAAAGGCGGCGTGGGCAAAACCACGACGGCCGTGAATACGGCTGCCGCACTGGCGGCGATGAAACAGCGCGTGCTGCTCGTCGATATCGATCCGCAAGGCAACGCGACGACCGGCAGTGGCATCGACAAGCATGCGTCGGAGAACACCACCCTCGAAGCCTTGATGGGCGAAGTGCCGTTGGCCGATTGCCTGGCACGCAGTGAAGCGGGCTACGATGTGTTGCCGTCTAACGGCGACCTGACTGCCGCCGAGGTACAACTGCTCGATGCGCCGATGCGCGAGAAGCACCTCGAGCAGGCACTTGCGCCGGTCAAGGACAGCTACGATTACATCCTCATCGACTGCCCGCCTTCGCTCAACATGCTGACCTTGAATGCCTTGGTTGCCGCCGACGGCGTACTGGTCCCCTTGCAGACCGAGTATTACGCACTGGAAGGCCTGTCGGCACTGCGCTCGACCGTGCAGCAGATCAAGGAACACCGCAATCCGCGGCTCGAGATCGAAGGCATCCTGCGCACCATGCACGACCCGCGCAACAACCTCGATAACCAGGTTTCAGCGCAGCTGATTCAGCATTTCGGCGACAAGGTGTTCCGTACGATCATCCCGCGCAACGTGCGCGTCGCCGAGGCACCCAGTCATGGCTTGCCGGTGATGCTGTATGATAGAGCCTCGCGCGGCGCGATCAGCTACATGGCATTGGCCAGCGAAATGACTCGTCGACACATTCCCCAACCGACCAATACGCCGGCCTGATCATGGTAAAAAAAAGAGGTCTCGGACGCGGACTCGACGCCTTGTTGGGTGCCTCGCAACCTGCCGCTGCTGCGCAGAATGACGTAGCCGCCAACGAAAGCCCGGCAGCGTCAGCGGCAACGAATTCTCTCGCCGTCGATCTGATACAGCGCGGTCGTTATCAACCGCGGCGCAACTTCGACGAAGACAAGCTGCGCGAACTCGCCGACTCGATCACCGCGCAGGGATTGGTGCAACCGATCGTCGTGCGTCCGATTGGTGAGAAAAAATACGAGATCATCGCCGGCGAACGGCGTTGGCGTGCGGCCCAGCTCGCTGGGCTGGCCGAGATACCCGTCGTCATCCGCGAGGTCGACGACCAGGCCGCGATGGCCATGGCGTTGATCGAGAACATCCAGCGTGATGACCTCAATCCGCTGGAAGAAGCCACGGCGTTACATCGCCTGCTCAATGAGTTCGAACTGACCCACCAACAGGTCGCGCAGGCCGTCGGCAAGTCGCGCACCACGGTGACCAACCTGATCCGGCTGCTCGACCTCGAGGGCGAGGTAAAGGCGATGGTCGAGGGCGGAGAACTCGAGATGGGGCACGCGCGCGCCCTGCTCGCACTCAGCGGCAAGATGCAGCTGGATGCCGCCAAGCAGGTTGCGGCCAAAGGCTTGTCGGTACGCGAAACCGAAGCGTTGGTGCGTCGTCTTTCCCAACCCAAGCCGGCTGCGGCGGCCGCCGCCCCGGCCGAAGAAGATCCCGATGTGCGTCGCCTGCTGGCCGATCTCACCGACAAACTCGGTGCCAAGGTGGCCCTGCAGCAGGGTGCCGGCGGCAAAGGCCGGCTGGTGATCAGCTACAACACCCTCGAAGAGCTCGAGGGGATTCTCGATCACATCCGCTGATTCCTGAGTAAAAAAATCAGGTAAAAAACGTTAAAAACCGCGGGATTACCCTTTAGGTTTTTTATCAGACGATCGTTTGACCTTATACCGCGGAATTCTTATACTGCGCGCGCTTTCGGTGGCTCGGTCAATAGCACGATCTCATGCAGCAGATGCAGAACCTCGATGCGCATCGAGCCAGACGGATCCTGGTCGCACAGGCGGTTGCCACAATAATCGTCACTCTCGTTGGCCTACTTTTCGGCCTGCGAGCGGGCTTTTTTGCGCTCCTCGGTGGAGCTACAGCGACCATCGCCAACGCCCTGTTCGCTTACTGGGTGTTTGGTCGCTACCGCGCCGGCGAACCCGGCAAGCTGGTTTCCCAGTTTTACGGTGGCGAGTTTATTAAGCTGGCGTTTATCGCCGCGGTGTTTGCGGTCGTGATCATCTGGTTCGATCCGCTAAGTCCGCTGGCTCTGTTTGGGGCCTTTTTTGTAGTACAGGTTTTACCTCCGTTACTGGCGAACCGCATCGCCGGTTGAACGCAAAAGAGAAAAGACAAGATGGCTGGCTCTGAGACGATTACCTCCGGTGAATACATCAAGCACCACTTGACCAACCTGACGTTTGGCAAGTTCCCCGATGGCCACTGGGGTGTCGCGCACAGCGCCGAAGAAGCCAAAGAGATGGGCTTCTGGGCCATCCATCTGGATTCGATGTTCTGGTCGGTCATTCTCGCCGTCGTGTTCGGTTATTTCTTCATGAAGGCCGCCAGCAAGGCGACCGCCGGTGTCCCTGCCGGCCTGCAGAATTTCGTCGAGATGATCATTGACTTCGTCAACGACAGCGTCCGCGGATCGTTTTCGGGCAAGAACGACATGGTCGCACCGCTGGCCCTGACCATTTTCGCCTGGGTCTTCCTGATGAACCTGATGGACCTGGTGCCGGTGGATGTGATTCCGTGGTTGAGTGGCATGCTGGGTATCCACTTCATGAAGGTCGTGCCGACGACCGATCCCAACATCACCTTCGCGCTGGCGATCGGCGTGTTCATGCTGATCCTCTTCTACAGCATCAAGATCAAGGGTGTCGGTGGTTTTGTCGGTGAACTGACCGGCATGCCGTTCGAAACCAAGAACCCGCTGCTCAAGCCGTTTTTCATGGTTATCAACCTGGTGCTCGAAGGCGTCAACTTGATCGCCAAGCCCGTCTCTCTCGCCCTGCGTCTGTTCGGCAACATGTACGCCGGCGAGATGATCTTCATTCTGATCGCGGTCATGTACAGCGCCGGTTGGGCGCTCGGAATCTTCGGTGGATTCCTGCAGCTTGGCTGGGCGATCTTCCATATCCTGATCATCACGTTGCAGGCGTTCATCTTCATGACGCTGACCATCGTCTATCTGGATATGGCGCATTCTGAACATCACTGATTTCTTTTTTCTTTTAACTACCTGATTGAATTAACGGGAGACAATCATGGAAATGGCACAAGCTCTGCTGGTCATCGCTGCGGCGCTCATGTTGGGCCTGGGCGCGGTCGGTGCCGCCATCGGTATCGGCGTCCTCGGTGGTCGCTTCTTGGAAGGTGCTGCTCGTCAGCCGGAACTCATCCCCATGCTGCGTACCCAGTTCTTCATCGTTATGGGTCTGACCGACGCCGTGCCGATGATCGCTGTGGGTCTTGGCATGTACGTACTGTTCGCCCTTTAACGGATACGAACTGTTTCAACTCGTCTTAACGAGGTTTCGGGATGAATATCAACCTGACACTTATTGCCCAGCTGGTGTCCTTCGCGGTGTTCGTTTGGTTCACCATGAAGTATGTCTGGCCCCCGCTGGTCAAAGCGATGGACGAGCGTAAAGCCAAGATCGCTGAAGGCCTGGCTGCCGCAGAACGCGGTCAGCACGAGCAACAGCTCGCGCAGGAACGTGCCACTGAAGAGTTGCACAAAGCCAAACAACAGGCCGCCGAAATCAAAGCCAATGCCGAAAAGCAGGCTGCGATGATCGTCGAAGAGGCTCGCGACAAAGCCAAAGAAGAAGGCAAACGTCAGCTGGCCGCCGCTCAGGCAGAGATCGAGCAGGAAACCAACAAGGCCCGCGAGGTCTTGCGTTCCAAGGTTGCCGAACTGGCAGTCATGGGTGCGGAGAAAATCCTGCGTAAAGAGATCAACGCCGATGCGCATAAAGACATCGTCGAATCTGTGGCTAACCAGATCTAAGGCAAGCTCATGGCTGGAGACGCTACAACCATCGCCAGACCCTACGCCGAAGCCATCTTCGCGCGTGCGGTCGAAACCGACAAACTGGACCTCTGGTCGGACATGCTCGAGCTACTCGCGCTTGCCGCTAAAGATCCGGCGCTATCCGGACTGATCGCCAGTCCGAAACTTGACAAGTCGCAAATGGCCGAGCTGATGCTCGACATCGGCGGTGCCCGCCTCAGTGACGAAGGCCAGAACTTCGTGAAGCTGTTGGTCGAGAACCGTCGTCTTTCGGTGCTACCCGAAATTGCGGCCTTGTACGAGCAGCGCAAAGCCGAGCACGAAGGCACACTCGATGTGCACGTGACCTCCGCTTTCGCGCTTCAGCCGGCGCAGGAAAAGCAGCTCGCCGAGGCACTGAAGAAAAAGCTCGGCCGCGAGATCCGCATCACCAGCGAACAGGACCCCGAGCTCATCGGTGGCTTCCGCCTTACTGCTGGTGACATGGTGATCGACGGCTCGGTGTCCGGACAGCTCGGCCAACTGGCTAACGAATTAGGAATCTAATTGGGTAAGCAACCATGCAACTGAATCCCTCCGAGATCAGCGAGCTGATCAAGAGCAAGATCGAGAAATTCGATCTCACTTCTGAAGCTCACAACGAAGGCACCGTGGTTTCCGTAACCGACGGTATCGTCCGCATCCACGGCCTGGCAGATGTCATGTCTTACGAGATGCTGGAATTCCCCGGCAACACCTACGGCCTGGCGCTCAACCTCGAGCGTGACTCGGTCGGTGCGGTTGTTCTGGGTGACTACAAACACATCTCGGAAGGCGATTCGGTCAAGTGTACCGGTCGCGTACTCGAAGTGCCGATCGGCCCGCAGCTGCTCGGCCGCGTCGTCGACGCGCTGGGTCGTCCGATGGACGGCAAAGGCCCGATCAATGCCGACCTGTCGGCGCCGATCGAAGCCATCGCGCCCGGCGTTATCGAGCGTAAATCGGTCGACCAGCCGGTGCAGACCGGTATCAAGGCTATCGACGCCATGGTGCCGATCGGCCGCGGCCAGCGCGAGCTGATCATCGGCGACCGTCAGACCGGTAAGTCCGCCATCGCAATCGACGCGATCATCAACCAGAAAGGCACCGGCGTTAAGTGTATCTACGTCGCTGTCGGTCAGAAGAACTCGACCGTTGCCGCGCTGGTGCGCAAGCTCGAAGAGCACGATGCGATGGATCACACCATCATCGTTTCGGCACCGGCTGCCGACTCGGCCGCGATGCAGTTCATCGCGCCGTACTCCGGTTGCACCATGGGTGAGTACTTCCGCGACCGCGGCGAAGATGCGCTGATCATCTACGATGACTTGACCAAGCAGGCCTGGGCCTACCGCCAGGTGTCGCTGCTGCTGCGTCGTCCGCCGGGTCGTGAAGCCTACCCGGGTGACGTCTTCTACCTGCACTCGCGTCTGCTTGAGCGTGCAGCTCGCGTCAACGCCGACTACGTCGAGAAGTTCACCAACGGTGAAGTCAAAGGCCAGACCGGTTCGTTGACCGCGCTGCCGATCATCGAAACGCAGGCTGGTGACGTATCGGCGTTCGTACCGACCAACGTTATCTCGATCACCGACGGTCAGATCTTCCTTGAATCCGATCTGTTCGCCGCAGGTCTGCGTCCGGCCATCAACGCCGGTCTGTCGGTCTCGCGAGTCGGTGGTTCGGCCCAGACCAAGATCATCAAGAAGCTCGGTGGCGGTGTACGTCTGGCACTCGCTCAGTACCGCGAACTGGCAGCGTTCTCGCAGTTCGCGTCTGACCTTGACGAAGCTACCCGTAAGCAGCTCGAGCGCGGTCAGCGTGTAACCGAGCTGATGAAGCAGCAGCAGTACTCGCCGCTGTCGATTGCCGACATGGCGATCTCGCTGTTCGCCGCCAACGAGGGTTACCTCGATGATGTTGACGTCAACAAGGTCGTCGATTTCGAAGCGGCATTGCACAGCTACATGGCAGCACACCAGGCTGACCTGGTTGCCAAGGTGAATGCTGAAGGTGACTGGAATGACGACCTCGAGTCGGCTTTCCACGACGCTTTGAAAGACTTCAAGGCCAACAACACCTGGTAACAGCTGTTGTACAGGTGCGAAACGGTAACGTTTCGCACCTTGAGCAACCCAACGGGAAGATAGGTTAAACATGGCAGGCGCTAAAGAAATCCGCACAAAGATTGCCTCCGTCAAAAGCACTCAGAAGATCACGAGTGCGATGGAGATGGTCGCGGCGTCCAAGATGCGCAAGGCGCAGGATCGGATGCAGGCCACTCGCCCGTATGCCGAAAAGATGCGTCAGGTTATCGGCCACGTTGCGCTGGCGAATCCGGAATACAAGCACCCGTTCATGCATGCGCGTGAGGTCAAGCGGATCGGTTTCATTATCGTTTCGTCCGACCGCGGACTGTGTGGTGGTCTGAATAGCAACCTGTTCCGTCGCCTGTTGCGCGAGATCCGTACCTTGCGTGATGCCGGCACCGAGATCGAGTTCTGCACCATCGGTACCAAGGCGCTGGGATTCTTCCGTCGCGTCGGCGGCAAGGTTGCGGCGCAGATCACCCATCTGGGCGACGCACCGCATATCGACGACCTGGTCGGTACGGTCAAGGTCATGCTCGATGCCTACATGGCCGGCGAAATCGACGAGATCCGCATCGCGTACAACGACTTCGTCAACACGATGACGCAGAAGCCGACCATCGAACAGCTGGTTCCGTTGGCAGCGGGTGACGACGCCGAACAGCTCAAGCACCACTGGGACTACATCTACGAGCCGGGCTCGAAAGAAGTCCTCGACGGTCTGCTGACCCGTTACATCGAATCGCTGGTTTACCAGGCGGTTGTCGAGAACAGCGCCAGTGAACAGGCAGCGCGAATGGTGGCGATGAAGTCCGCAACCGACAACGCCGGCAACCTGATCGATGAACTGCAGCTGATTTACAACAAGGCCCGTCAGGCAGCCATCACCCAGGAGATCTCCGAGATCGTGGGCGGCGCCGCGGCTGTATCGTCGTAAGCCAGCGCTTTTGACAACGAATTTAGACTTTAACGATTGTGACGCTGCCCCAGCAGCGAAGAGGAAATGCCAATGAGCACGGGTAATGTCGTGGAAATTATCGGCGCCGTTGTGGACGTTCAGTTCCCGCGCGGTGAAATGCCGAAGGTTTACGATGCACTGAAGATCGATTCGGTCGGCCTTACGCTGGAAGTGCAGCAGCAGCTGGGTGACGGCGTTGTACGAACCATCGCAATGGGTTCCACCGACGGTCTGAAGCGTGGTGTCGAAGTGGCCAACACCGGTGCCGCCATCTCGGTGCCCGTCGGTCAGGCAACCCTGGGTCGTATCATGGACGTTCTCGGCAACCCGGTTGACGAGGCCGGCCCGATCGGCACCGAGGATCGCATGCCGATCCACCGCAAGGCGCCTGAACTTGAAGATCAGGCAGCGACCACCGAGATCCTCGAAACCGGCATCAAGGTCATCGACCTGATCATGCCGATCTCCAAAGGCGGCAAGGTTGGCCTGTTCGGGGGTGCTGGTGTAGGTAAGACCGTAACCCTGATGGAGCTGATCCGTAACATCGCGGTCGAGCACTCGGGCTTCTCGGTATTCGCCGGTGTCGGTGAGCGTACTCGTGAAGGTAACGACTTCTACCACGAGATGTCCGAAGGTGGCGTACTTGACAAGGTAGCCCTGGTTTACGGTCAGATGAACGAGCCGCCCGGCAACCGTCTGCGCGTCGCACTGACCGGCCTGACCATGGCGGAATACTTCCGTGATGAAGGCCGCGACGTTCTGATGTTCGTCGACAACATCTACCGTTACACCCTCGCCGGTACCGAGGTATCCGCACTGCTCGGTCGTATGCCGTCGGCAGTAGGCTACCAGCCGACCCTGGCTGAAGAGATGGGTGTACTGCAGGAGCGCATCACCTCGACCAAGACCGGCTCGATCACGTCATTCCAGGCCGTATACGTTCCCGCGGATGACTTGACCGACCCGTCGCCGGCAACCACCTTCGCTCACTTGGACGCCACCCTCGTACTGTCGCGTCAGGTCGCGGAACTGGGTATCTACCCCGCGGTAGACCCGCTCGACTCGACCTCGCGTATCCTCGACCCGCACGTTGTTGGTCAGGAGCATTACGAAGTGGCTCGTGGCGTACAGGGTGTACTGCAGCGCTACAAGGAACTGAAGGACATCATCGCGATTCTGGGTATGGACGAACTGTCGGAAGACGACAAACTGGTCGTTCAGCGCGCTCGTAAGATCCAGCGCTTCCTGTCGCAGCCGTTCTTCGTTGCTGAAGTGTTCACCGGCGCGCCCGGCAAGTACGTCACGCTGAAAGAGACCATCGCCAACTTCAAGGCGATCCTGGCCGGCGAATACGACCACCTACCGGAACAGGCCTTCTACATGTGCGGCAACGTCGACGAAGCCGTCGCCAAAGCAGAGAAGAGCTGATCAGCGGGTCTAGACAGAGTTTGGGAGAATCCCGATGGCAATGACCATTCACGTCGACATCGTAAGCGCCGAGGGCCATCTCTTTTCCGGACAGGGAGAGATGATCTACGCGCCGGCCGTGATGGGCGAAATCGGTATCGCGCCTCGCCACGCGCCGCTCGTCACCCAGTTGAAGCCGGGTGAAGTGCGGGTCGATCCGGGCAGCGGCAAACCGCAGGAACATTTCTATGTCTCTGGCGGGATGATCGAGGTACAGCCGTTCAAGGTCACGGTACTGGCCGACACCGGTATCCGGGCTGCAGACCTGGACGAGGCCGCGGCCCAGGACGCGAAGCGTCGCGCCGAGGACGCCCTCGCCAACAACGCGGCGGATATCGATCTGGCCAAGGCGCAGGTCGAACTGGCAGAGGCGGTGGCCCAGCTGCGAGCCATCGAGCGCCTGCGCAAGACCCGGTAAGCGCCAACGAGCGATGTTAAGATAGACGGCCCTGGCGGTGCAGATCGCCAGGGCCGTTTTGTTTGCGGTGCCCGTCCGGGCCGCGTTGGCCGATTGACTGCAATCACGCAAACGGGTGAAAAAATCGGCCAGAATTCACCGACATCGACGGCGACACCACCGGCGTCGCCATCACGACCAGCGAAGATCAGACCACCATGAGCGACGACATCATCAAGCCCGGCAAATATGTAGCTTTGACCTACGGCATCGAAGATGAGGCGGGGCAAGTCATCGAACAGCACGATATCCCGCTGGGATTCGTGTACGGCAGCGACACCGAGCTGATCGGCGACATGGACAAAGCGGTCGCCGGTAAGCGTGCAGGTGACGAGGTTGTCGTCCATGTCCCGCCGGAAAAGGGTTTCGGAGAACACGATCCAAGCCTGACCTTCACCGACGAGATCGATAACGTCCCTCCGCAGTTTCGCGAGCTCGGCGCCGAGGTGCAGATGCAGAACGAGGAAGGCGAGATGAAGACCTTCTTCGTCACGCGTATCGAGGACGGCTACCTGACCGTCGATGGCAATCATCCGTTGGCCGGTAAGGATCTTACGGTTCGGGTGAAGATCACCGAGGTACGGGATGCCAAGCCAGGCGAAGAGCAGGTTTCAGGCATCCACGCGGTCGAGATGCCGGGCCACCCCACTCTCAACTGAAGCCGGAGTAGCGCGATGAGTCTTGGCGTTGTGATTCTCGCGGCCGGTCAGGGTACGCGGATGAAGTCCGCCCTGCCAAAGGTGCTGCACCGTCTCGCGGACAAGCCGCTGTTGGGTCACGTGATCGATTGCGCACGCGCCCTCGATCCGGCTGAGATCGTTGTTGTCTACGGCCACGGCGGCGATGCCGTTCGCCAAGCCTTCGCCGGTCATGACGATCTACGCTGGGCCGAGCAAGCCGAACAACTCGGCACCGGCCACGCCGTTGCACAGGCTATGCCTCACCTCGAACGCGCAAGCCAAGTGCTTGTGCTGTACGGCGATGTGCCGCTCACGCGCGTCGAGACACTGCGAACCTTGATTGACGAAACCGGCCAGGGGTTCGGCTTGCTCACCGTGACGCTTGCGGATCCGACCGGTTACGGTCGTATCGTGCGCAACGACGGCGGGCGTGTGCAGCGTATCGTCGAACAAAAGGATGCGGGTAACGAGGAGTTGGCCATCGACGAAGTCAACACCGGCATCATGTGCTTGCCGCGCGACGCCCTCGCCCGTTGGCTCAGCGGCCTGTCGAATGCCAATGCACAAGGCGAGTACTATCTGACCGATGTGTTGGAGATGGCAGTCGGCGACGGTTTCGATGTGCAGGTACATCAACCCGCCTCGCCGGTCGAAGCCGAGGGTGTCAACAATCGCCTGCAACTCGCCACGCTTGAACGCGCGTACCAACAGCATAGCGCCACACAGCTGATGCTGAATGGCGTTACCTTGCGCGACCCGGCGCGCATCGATGTTCGCGGCCGCGTCGAACACGGCAAGGACATCGAAATCGACGTCAATGTCGTCCTCGAGGGCGACATTCAGCTCGGCAACAACGTGACCATCGGCGCCAACTGCGTGCTGCGCAATGTGCGCATCGCCGACGACGTCGTGATCCAGCCGAACTGTGTGCTCGAAGAGGCCATTGTCGGGCCAGGAAGCACGATCGGTCCGTTCGCGCGGCTGCGCCCGGGGGCCGAGCTGGTGGGCGGCGCGCACATCGGCAACTTCGTCGAAATCAAGAAGTCGATCGTCGGCCAAGGCTCCAAGGTGAATCACCTGAGCTACGTTGGCGACGCGACCATCGGTGCCGGCGTGAACGTGGGCGCCGGTACGATCACCTGCAACTACGACGGTGCCAACAAACACCGCACGGTGATTGAAGACAACGCCTTTATCGGGTCGAACACGGCACTGGTCGCCCCGGTTACCGTCGGTGCCGGCGCGACGATTGGCGCAGGATCGGTGATCAGCAAGAATGCGCCGGATGAGAAGCTGACACTGACGCGCGCCAAGCAACTCAGTTTGAACTGGCAACGACCGACCAAGAAGAACAAGTAGACGTCCGTCGTTGTCTCAAGGCCATGGCCTTGCCGCAGCACGAAAGATTGTTCGCCGATCAGCATGACCACCCTTTGATCGGCAGGATGCAGGAGAGAGCATTGTATGTGCGGTATTGTTGGTGCGATCGCAGAGCGCAACGTTGTCCCCATCTTGATGGAGGGCTTACGCCGGCTTGAGTACCGGGGTTACGACTCGGCCGGTATCGCCGTGCGCCATCCGGATGCCCGACTACAGCGCATCCGTTCGGTCGGCAAGGTCTCCGAGCTGCAAAACCTGTTGGACCAAAGTGCCGTTGAGGGCAATCTCGGTATCGCCCACACGCGTTGGGCGACACACGGCATGCCGGCGGAGCGCAACGCCCACCCGCACATGAGCGGCGAGCAGGTTGCGATCGTGCATAACGGCATCATCGAGAATCATGCCGCGCTGCGAGCCGACCTGCAGGCGGCAGGCTTCGAATTCAATTCGGATACCGACACCGAAGTCATCGCCCATCTCCTGGCGGGGCTGTTGGCTGAAGGCCAAAGCATCGCCGACGCCACGCGCAATGCGATCCAACGTTTGGTCGGTGCCTATGCGCTTGCGGTCATCAGCCCGGACGACCCTGACCACATGGTCGTTACCCGCGCCGGTAGTCCCCTGGTCATTGGTGTTGGTGTCGGCGAACACTTCATCGCCTCCGATGTATTCGCCCTGCTGCCGGTCACCCAACGTTTCATCTTTCTTGAAGAGGGCGACCTTGCCGAGATCCGGCGCGACGGGGTCAGCATCTTCGATGCCGAAGGCAAAGCTGTCGAGCGTGAAATACGCACCAGCCAGCTTTCCGTGTCCAATGCCGAGAAGGGTCCATATCGGCACTACATGCTCAAGGAGATCTTCGAGCAGCCCGGCGTGATCGCCGAAACCCTCGAAGGCCGTATCCACCAGGGCAAGTTGCTCGAAGAAAGCTTCGGCCACGTCGCCAAAGAACTGTTCGATAAGACCAAGGCCGTGCAGATCATCGCCTGCGGCACCAGCTACCACGCCGGTCTGGTGGCGCGATACTGGTTGGAAGAGGTCGGCGTACCCTGTCAGATCGAGGTTGCGAGCGAGTTTCGTTATCGCAAAAAGCTCGTCTCGCCCGACACCTTGTTCGTCACGATATCGCAGTCTGGTGAAACGGCGGATACGTTGGCGGCGTTGCGCGAAGCCAAGCAGTCCGGTTACATCGGCAGCCTTGTCGTCTGCAACGTCCCCGAGAGTTCCTTGGTACGCGAGTCCGACGTCGCCTTGATGACTCGCGCCGGCCCCGAGATTGGCGTCGCATCAACCAAGGCTTTCACAACCCAGCTCGTCGCGCTACGCCTGATGACCCTCGCGCTGGCCAAGCGTCGCGGCTTGAACGCTGAGCAGGAAAAAGAATGGGTCGATGAGTTGCAGGCACTGCCGCGCCAGGTCGAAGTCGTTCTGAAACTGAGCGAAGCCATCGAAGAAATGGCGCAGTCTTTTGCCGATATGCACAACGCGCTGTTCCTCGGCCGTGGCACCTTCTACCCGATTGCCATGGAAGGCGCATTGAAGCTCAAAGAAATCTCATACATCCATGCCGAGGCCTATCCGGCTGGCGAACTCAAGCATGGGCCCTTGGCGTTGGTCGACGACCGCATGCCGGTGGTGTGCGCCTTGCCCGACGATCCGTTGCTCGAAAAGGTGCTGTCCAACCTGCAAGAGGTGCGCGCACGCGGCGGCGAACTGTTCCTGTTCAGTGACAAGAAGATCAAGATCCCGCTCGACCGCTATCAGAACCTTACGTTGGACGACATCTGCCCGGGTACCGCGCCGATCGTGTACACGATTCCGCTGCAGCTGTTGTCGTATCACGT
>MWSE01000051.1_pt1 | contig 35677 bp, 26 predicted proteins | sample 1021931 | NCBI WGS metagenome assembly MWSE01 (sample SAMN06338154, study PRJNA374545) | mollusc metagenome | biome: marine bay; material: sediment; isolation source: gill 28 cm from animal B | host: Kuphus polythalamius | place: Philippines: Mindanao | collected 2011-09-12 | reverse complement strand
AATGCTGACCAGCACCATCTGCCTGCCGGCATCCATATAGGGGTTGAGCCCGATTTCGACGCTTATCGGCTCACCTGATTTGGTGACGGCTTCAAGTCGACGTCCGCCGCCCATCAGGCGTGGTTCCGGGTCTTCCATGTAAGTGTCACGATATTTGCGGTGCTGCGCACGTTGATCGGCGGGCAACAGAAAATCGACCGATTCTCCATTTAGTTCGCCCGGCTCATAACCCAGCAACGTCTCTGCAGCGGCATTGCCGATTTCGATGTTGCCGTCGGCATTGACTACCAACTGGCCGACACTGCTGGCTTCGAACAGGCGATGAAAGCGCTCTTCGAGCTTCTTCATCTTCTCCAGGTTCTCGGCCCGTGCCACGGCGTAACCGGCACGAAGCTGTGCACGCCGTTCACGCACATGCCCGCTCAGATAAAGGAACATCGACAGGCCGTACACCGACAATCCGACCAGCGTCGCCAACGACACCAGCATGCGGTTATCGCGACGGATATCCAGCAGAAAACCGATCGGCCGGCTGGCCACCAAGGTCAGCTCAAACTCGTCGGTGACCAGTTGATCGATTCCTCCGAGCTGCGCAGGAAACATGTTTTTCATCCGGTGGAAAATGTCGGCCGGCTGCAGGCGTTTCCACGTCCACAGACCGCCTTGTGCTTCGGTATCGCCAACCTGCTTGGCGCGAATCGATTGCCATAAAGCCGGATACATGTCGGCGAAGTTCACGACCGAGTCAGTGACCGCCAGTTCACCTGCAGCCGGCCGATGCAACAACTCGCCTGCGCGATTCACTACGTGGTAAAGCACATTGCTGTTGCTCTGGCTGACGCCCTCCACGGCGTCGAAGAATGGCCGCATGTCGATGTTGAAAATGATGATGCCGCGCGATTCACGGTCGTCGCCGACAAGTCGCTTGGCGATGCGCAATACGGGTTTCAGCGGCGCTTCGACAGCGCCCTGCTCGTTGTTGAAATCGATGGGCGATATATAGATCTCGCCGGGCAACAGATTTTGCGTTGCCTGGAAATAGTATCGATCGTGTTTGTCCTGCAGCTGATCCGGCGGTGTGACCGTCGGTCCATCGCTGCTGCGCGACACGCGCACCCTTTCGCGTCCGTTGCGATCGATCCAGCGCACCTGATCGTAGTAAGGATGGCGCCGGGCAAACGTCATGAACGTGGATTCAAGCGTCTGCAGTGCCGCCTTGTCTGGCGAATTGGCCACCTTGGTCACCGCGGCCTCGCCCGATATCGACACCAGGTGATTGAGCGAGTTCGATACCTGGGCCCCGATAAAGCCGCCGATGAACTGCAGCCGGGTGTTGTCATCGTCGAGTACCGCCTGAATCTCGGATTCGGTACGCATGGACGCGAACGACGCACCAACCACCAAGGCAATGACGACGACCGGCACGAACAGAACGATGAACTCGTACATCGGAAACCGGACGTTCTGCGCGATGTCTGTTGCTGCGGAGTCTTTCATGGGACCTGCTGCCGCCTCCAGGCCATGGGAAAAGTCTGCGGTTCCGTTCCGATGGACCAGCCCGATGGCCGCTGAAAAGGGAATGACGATTGCTACACCTTGGTTACAGACTGCCACAATTACTTTTGCGGGATAAACCTGTTTTTGGACGCGGCAATCTGAAATGCGCACTATGTCCACGCCGGATTCGCCGTGCCCGACGACGTAGATACGACGCATCAACGTCGTTCTCTGCCTGCCGACGGCGCAGGGCTTCGACGGCTGATGCGCGAGCGCCACGCAGAAATGAACGCTGTGGGTATGCTCTGCGCTACCCCACATTTATCCTGGTGTAATTCGGGCATCCGAAACCCCATTTCGCCAACCAAGAAGATGACAGAATGTGTGACGTGAATCTTGTCGCCAAAGCGGTTTGATCGGAAAACAACAGTGACAGAAAAATTGCCGTTCAACGAACCGACTGCACGCTGGTTCAACGAGGCTTTTGCCGATGCTACGCCTGTACAGCGGCACGGCTGGGCATCGATCGTCGATGGCGCACACACCCTGCTTGTTGCACCGACCGGCAGCGGCAAGACCCTGGCCGCCTTTCTTGCCGGCATCGATTATTGTCTGTCGCTGCCCGCCGACGCACCGCCAGGCGTGCGCATACTGTATGTCTCCCCGCTCAAGGCCCTGGTCTACGATGTGGAGCGCAACCTGCGCGCGCCGCTGGTCGGCATCAGCCACAAGGCTGGCGCGCTTGGAAAGGTTGTGCGCGACGTGCAGGTCGACATCCGCACCGGCGACACGCCACAGAAGGAACGCCAACGCCAAGCCAAGCACCCGGCAAATATCCTGGTAACCACGCCGGAATCGCTGTTTCTGTTGCTCGGTTCAAAGGCCCGCGACAACCTGCGCAGCGTGCACACCGTTATTGTCGACGAGATCCACGCACTGGCACCGACCAAACGCGGCACGCACCTGGCGCTGAGCCTGGAACGGCTGTCGGCGTTGTGTGCCAAGGATCCGCAGCGTGTTGGCCTGTCGGCCACAGTCCGGCCGCTCGACGAGGTCGCGCGTTTTCTTGGTGGGCGACGTACGGTTGCCACCGTCGACCTGTCGGCGAAGCCGAGAATCGACCTTGCTGTGCAGGTGCCGGTGGCGGACATGGATAATCCGGTGACGCCGTCCGCCGAAAAACCCGGGGGATCAATCCTTGGCGAGTTGTACACGCGCGAGGTGGGCACGACCCAGCCGGAGGAACGCGGTATCTGGCCGGCCATCTATCCGCAACTGCTCAAACAGATCGAAGAAAACCGATCGACCATCATTTTCGTCAACAGCCGGGGTTTGTGCGAACGCCTGACGCAGCGGCTCAACGAACTGGCCGGCGAAGCAGTGGTGCGCTCACACCACGGCAGCGTATCGCACGAAAAACGCGCCGAGATCGAAGAGGGTCTCAAGCAGGGGCGGATCAAGGGCATCGTCGCCACCAGTTCACTCGAACTCGGCATCGACATGGGCGCGGTCGACCGTGTGGTGCTGGTCGAGTCACCGGGATCGGTCGCGCGCGGCCTGCAACGCGTCGGTCGAGCCGGTCACCAGGTCGGTGAGCTCAGCGCCGGTCGGCTGTTTCCAAAGTTTCGCGGCGACCTGCTCGAAAGCACCGTGATCGCACAACGCATGATCGAAGGCGAGATCGAGTCGATCAGCGTGCCGCACAACACGCTCGATGTGCTCGCCCAGCAGATTGTCGCGATCTGTTGCGACGCGCCGACGAGCAGCAGCGACATCGAGCAAGTGGTAACCCGCGCCTACCCGTTTCACCAGCTGTCGGGCGACGCGTTGCAGGCCGTACTCGAGATGCTGAGCGGTCACTACCCATCGCAAGACTTCGCCGACCTGCGACCACTGCTGGCGTGGGACAGAAACAAGGACGAGTTGCGCCCGCGCCGCGGCACGCCGATGGTTTCGCGCATGAACGCCGGCACAATCCCGGACCGCGGCAACTACACGGTCACCCTCGGGCCGGATGGCGCACGCCTCGGCGAACTCGATGAGGAGATGATGTACGAAACCCGCCCGGGCGAAAACATCCTGCTCGGGGCGACCACCTGGCGCGTCGAAGAGATCACTCGCGATCGCGTTATCGTGTCGCCGGCGCCGGGCGAACCCGGACGGCTGCCCTTCTGGCGCGGTGACGGTCCGGGGCGGCCGTTGGAACTGGGGCGCGCGCTCGGTGCCTTTGTCCGCAAAGTCGGTGCCATGCCCCCTGCCAAGGCGGTTGAGTGGCTGCAGCAGCATGCACATCTGGACCGCAACGCCGCGCATAACCTCGCCGACTACCTCTCTGAACAGAAAGAGCACACCGGCTGTCTGCCGACAGACCGCACGATCACCATCGAACGTTTCCGCGATGAGCTGGGTGACTGGCGCGTGTGTATCCTGTCGCCGTTCGGTGCGCGCGTGCATGCGCCCTGGTCGATGGCGCTGCAGCAACGCCTGTCGATCGACAACGCCTTTGAAGTACAGGTGATGTACACCGATGACGGCATCGTGCTGCGCTTTGCCGATACCGATGAGCCGCCGGATCTCGACGTGTTGCTGCCCGACCCCGACGAGGCGGAAGAGCTGGTGACCGACCAGCTTGCGCATACCGCGATGTTTGCCGGCCTGTTCCGCGAGAACGCCGCACGCTCACTGTTGATCCCGCGACGCCGGGTCGACCAACGAACCCCACTATGGGCACAGCGACTCAAGGCGCAAAACCTGCTGGCGGCGGTGCGCAAGTACCCCAATTTCCCGATCGTGCTGGAGACCTACCGCCAGGCGCTGAGCGACGTCTTCGACCTGCAGGCGCTGCGCAGCGTGTTGCGTGATATTCATGCGCGCAAGGTGCGTATCGACGAGGTCGAAACCCGATCGGCATCGCCGTTTGCGGGCTCGCTGGTGTTCGCCTACGTGGCGGCCTATATCTACGAACAAGACGCGCCGCTGGCCGAACGACGCGCCCAGGCACTGACCCTCGATCGCAACCTGCTCAACGAGCTGCTGGGCCAGGATGAATTACGCAGCCTGATCGACGCCGACGTGTTGCTGCAACTCGAAAGGGAACTGCAACGGTTGACTGACGACCGGCGTGCCCGCGACGCCGACGAGATTCACGACCTGCTGCGCCAGCTCGGTGACCTGAGCGAGCGGGACATCGCTGAACGTTCCGTGTGCAATGTAACCTCCGCGCTGTCGCAATTGCAGAATGAACGCCGTGCCATCCCGGTCAGCATTGCGGCGCAACAACGCTGGATCGCCGCGGAGAATGCCGCCATCTATCGCGATGCCCTCGGCGCCGTACCTCCGCCCGGTCTGCCGGAGGCCTTCGTCGAGGCACAAGACAATCCCCTGGCGTTCATCGCCTACCGCTACGCGCAAACGCATGGCCCGTTCGTGACGCGCGAACTCGCCACACACCTCGGCCTGCGACCGGCACAGGTCGAACCGGTGTTGCGCGGCTTGCTGCACAGCGGTGCGTTGGTCCAGGGTGAGATTCGCCCCGGCGGTGTCGAACTCGACTGGTGTGAGGCCGATGTACTGCGGCGCCTGAAGCGGCGTACGCTGGCCAAGCTGCGCGATGCCGTTGCACCGGTCGATGCCGCGTCGCTGGCGTTGTTTCTGCCTCAATGGCACCAGCTCGGTGGAGAGCGCAGCGGTACCGCCCGCCTGCTCGAAGTCATACAACAGCTTCAGGGCCTGGAGTTGCCCTGGTCGGCCCTGCACGGGCACGTCCTGCCGGCGCGCGTTGCCGGCTTCACACTCGACATGCTCGACATGCTGGCCGCCGGCGGCCAAGTGGTATGGCTCGGACGCTCACCGCTGGGTAGCCGTGACGGGCGCATCGTACTTTACCTGCGCGAGCACGCACGCGAACTATTGGACAAGGTACCTGCGCCGGACCGGCTTGAAGAGGCACATCACGCCGTCCTGGATCACCTGCGTGAACGAGGCGCTTCGTTTACCTTCGAGCTCGAATCGGTGGTACAGAAACGATGCGCGGGGATGAATGGCAGGGAGATCCAGGCGACGCTGTGGGACCTGGTGTGGGCTGGTCAGATCACCAACGATACCTTCGCGCCCCTGCGAACGCTTGGTGCGCGATCGGTACGCCACAGCCGCAAACGCGGCCGTGTGGCGTCGACAATGGCAGGTGGCCGCTGGTCGCTCGTCGAGAGCCTGTTCGATACCGGCCTGACCGATACCGAGCGCACCATTGCACGCAGCAACATGTTGCTCGATCGTTACGGCGTGGTCAGCCGTGAAGTGGTCGCCGCGGAGGAACTCAGCGGCGGCTTCGGCCCGATCTACAAGGTCCTGTCGAGCATGGAAGAGGCCGGTCGTGTGCGCCGCGGTTATTTTGTCGAAGGCCTGTCGGGTGCGCAGTTTGCGCGCCCCGGTACGATCGACCTGCTTCGCGGTGTACAACCGGAAATACAGGCTGACGTCGATGCCGACAGTTACCGCATCGACTTGCTGCCTGTCGTCGATCCGGCAAACCCCTGGGGCAACCTGCTTGCGTGGCCGCAAAGCGGCGGTGCGGAAAAACTCAGGCCAAAGCGCGTAGCCGGCGCCTGGCTGTTGTTGCACCAAGGCAATCCCCTGCTCTACCTGGGTCCCAACGGCCGCCAGCTGATCACTTTCCCTGCGCACCTTGATCGACCCGGCGTTCGTTCCGCCTGTTTCGAGGCGTTGCGCGCGATGCCCGGCAGCACACGTCGCGGCACGCTGATTATCGAGAAGGTCGACGGTCAGCCAGTCGGCCAATCGCCCTACCGTGACACGTTGCTCGAGGCCGGCTTTATCAGTGACTATCGCGGTGTCGCGGCGGAGGCCTTTGCCTGATGCCGGAAGGCGATACGATCTTCAAGCTTGCGGCGTACCTGAAGCCGGTGTTGACGGACCAGCGTATCCAGGTCGGCACATTGCGCAATCAGCCGGCAGTCGACCTTGCCGGACGCGAAATCACCGATGTGTTCGCACACGGCAAGCACCTCTTCATCGCATTCGACGACGAGCACATGTTGCGCAGTCATCTCGGCATGTGGGGTTCATGGCACCACTACGCCATCGATGAAACTTGGCAGAAACCCGCGCGCCAGGCTTCAATTGTGCTTGAGCTCGGTCAACGCGTTTACGTCTGTTTCAATGCGCAACACGTCGAGTTGATGCGCAAACACGGGGTTCGCGCACGGCAGTTCGGCATCGTCATGGGGCCGGACCTGTTGGCAGACGAGGTTGATATCGACGACATCGTTACCCGCGCACGCGAGATGTCGGCGCCCTCGCGGCCGATCGCAGATGTGCTGCTGGATCAACGCATCGCCAGCGGTATCGGCAATGTCTACAAATCAGAGGTGTTGTTTATCGAGTGCTGTCACCCGGCATCGGAGCTTCAGCAACTCGATCACGCCGTTTTGCGGAATCTCTATCAGCGAGCATCGGAGCTGCTGAACGAAAATACGCGTGGCGGCCCTCGCATCACCCGACGAGCCAATGACCAGGCCGGCACACTCTGGGTATACGGACGTACCGGCCTGCCCTGCCTGCGCTGCGATACGCCGATCGAGTCGATGCGATTCGGTAAAGCACAGCGTTCGACTTTTTGGTGTCCACACTGCCAGCGAACAGCCGCTTGATGGTTGCGCAAAACGCGAAACAAAAAACGTTGTAAGCATCGCCTCAAATGGCCGTCGCTTCATTGATATTCCGCAATAGCGAAGCGCTATCCACGCGCTCAAAAAATGCAATTGGATCAGCGCTTTAGCACTCGTTAACGTGTATCCACCGCCGGCAATACAGACGCCGGATTACAACTCCACGTTACTGATGAGGTTACAAAACAATGGATACACAATCGCAAGCGCAGTTCGCCATGCCACGTATCAATGAACCGGCTCCGGCCTTCGAGGCGCGCACCACGCACGGCGTCAAGTCGCTGCAAGACTATCGCGGCAAATGGTTGGTGCTGTTCTCACACCCGGCCGACTTCACCCCGGTATGTACCACCGAGTTCATGGCATTTGCCAAACACTACGACGACTTCCAGGCGGTCAACACCGAACTGCTGGGATTGTCTATCGACAGCTATTACAGCCACGTTGCCTGGGTACGCAACATCAAGGAACGCTTCGGCGTCGATATCCAGTTTCCGATCATCGAAGACCTGTCGATGAAGGTGGCAAAGGCCTACGGCATGATTCACCCGGGGGCAGCGGATACGTCGGCAGTGCGCGCAACGTTCATCATCGATCCCGAAGGCGTACTGCGGGCGATGGTCTACTACCCAATGACCAACGGCCGCTCGATCCCCGAGTTTCTGCGCCTGATCAAGGCACTGCAGGCATCGGACACGCACAAAATCGCGACGCCGGAAGGTTGGCAGCCGGGTGAGAAAGTCATCGTCCCGCCTCCTGGCGATATGGAAGCCGCCGAGAAGCGTGCCGACGAAGGCTATGAGTGCACCGATTGGTATTTCTGCAAGAAGGCACTCTGACGTTTACTGAGCTATACGCCGGGCGGTTTGCCGACAGTCCTTACTGTCACGCAAACCGCCCGCATAAGCGTTTACTGACCGCGGTGCAAGCTTTGGATCTCGCACGAAGCTAGTTACTTACAATCCTCACATAGATTGACGCCTGGTCTTTTCGCGTGATCTACTTTGTACATGCGAGATTCGTCATATACATTCGACGATTCGCACATAATAAAACCTAAGCAAGTGTGCTGAGACAAGGAAGTACCTAGAAAGTCGAGACGAGCCCCAAACCCTTCACATTACGGAACGTCTTCCCACGGCCATCCCCGCCCAATCGAATCACGTATTGACCTGTATCACGACGTGATCAGCGCGCGTCTGTACGCTAAATGGGAGAAAGCAAAATCTGCGTAAGGCGTTCCGTTTGCCGACGTCCGGATAGCCGGACGATCGCAATAGATGTTGGGCCCGCGTTGGCAGGTCACTTCCAAAGCACAGCACCAAGGAAACAGAGCTTGACAGTCGTGACCCGCAAGTTTTGCCCGGCTTGTCGAACGGAAAAACACAACATGGAGAGCATCATGTCGCTCGCAAAGATTTATAAGGTTGCCAAGGTCGCCCCAATCGTCACTTTGGCGGCATTCATCGGCGGATGTGGCGGCGGCGGTGGCGGCGATTCAGCCGGCGTGACCCAGTCGGTAAGCTTCGTGAAATGGTCGTCGATCAACCCGCCCGCGACCGTAAGCATCAAAGGCATATCAAAGGACGCCGACTACACCGCATCGGCTCCGAGCTTCAATGCAACCAGCGTTACCGATCTCGGCGTCGACGCGACGGCGAGTGCGTATATAACCTATCGCGCCGACGACACCATCAGCCGCATCAGCATCACCACGCAAAACGGTACGGTGACATGGGACGAAAACTCGGGCGATCTGATCGATGATACCGATCCGCTGGCGGTAGTCGCGGCAACTGGCAGCAATCAGTCGATGTTATTTACCGTGAATCCGGTTGCACTATCGTGGGACTATCTCGTGGGACTATCAAACGTTCGGCACCTGGCAGACCGGCATCATGACCGGCTCGGGCCAGATCGGCGCCGTCAGCTTGGGGGCACCGACGGCAGGCAGCGCAATACCCACCTCGGGTACCGCCAGTTTCACCGGGGCCGCGATGGGCATCTATGTCGATGCGGCGGGTGCACAGTATCTCGCGGGCGGCGATCTCACCGTCAATGCCGACTTCGTGGGTCGTTCTCTTACGTTCGCAACCACCAACTCCGAGAAACTCAACCTGCTGACATCCGCCTCGTCGCTGGCGCCTAACCTCGACCTGAGCGGAACCCTGAACTATGCAGCAGGCGTCAACACCTTTACCGGCTCGCTCACAGCCGCCGGCGGCATGACCGGACAGACCGAAGGACGCTTTTACGGTCCCAATGCCGAAGAACTCGGCGGCGTATTCTCGGTTTCCGGTGCGGGCACCGAGTCTTACATCGGCTCTTATGGAGCGGCTCAGTAGACCGAGCCATGGGTTCACCAACGATACTGCGCGGCCGACTGGCATCACTGCTCGTCGGCTGCCTCACCATGTTCAGCATCGCCGCCGCTGCGGCGGCAGAGCCTGTTACACAGGCAACGCCTGACGATGACACCTACCAGGTGTTTTTCGCCATCGGCATGGAAGAACTGCGGCGGCAGAACTACCCGGCTGCGATTCAGGTGTTCAAGATGCTGTCGAACCGGCTCGACTCACAGCGCATACGACTGGAGTTGGCGCGGGCATATTTCCTCGACCGGCAATACGAGCATTCAAAGCTGCTTTTCAACGACATTCTGGCCGACGCCTCTCTGCCGTGGGGGGTGCGTGAGAACGTCAACCGTTATCTCGACCTGATCGATGAGGCGCTGGGCAGCATCAAGTTCTCGGTGGCGTTTGTGACCGACAGCAACCCGATGAACTACACGGAGAGCCGGCAGGTCATGATCGCCGGCCAGGTTCTGACAATCGCCCAACCGCCCGAGAACGAGGAAACGCACGGAATCGAGTACGGCGTGACTGCGACAAAGGCATTCACGGCGGACGCCAGTGTTGTCGGCTTTGCCAAGGTCAGCTTCAAAGACCTGGAAGGCGATGATTTCGATAGGTGGACGCTCGACGGCGGTATCGCATTGTTCCCCAGGTCCTATCGAAAACTGCAGGGTCGCGTCGGCATCGAAGACTCGTACTACGCCGGTGATCACCAGTATCGCCAGCCTTACGTATCCGTTACCTATTTTCCGGACCCTGTCGAACGATTCCGCTTGAGTACCGAAGCCAGGTTGGCCTATCTCGATGTGGATGAGTATGACCATCTTGACGCGTTCTCGCAGACGTTGACGGCACGCGCATCGACTATCCTGGCGAATAGCATGCAGGTACTCGGTAGCGTCTATGTCGAGAATTCCGACGCCGACGAGAAACCTTATAGCTATCAGGGCGCCGGTGTCAGCTCCACTGTCTCTCTACCGCTGTTTGACACCTGGGGAGTAGACCTGTCCGCCGGATACGGCACTCGCAACTATCTGGATGACGACCCCTTCTTCACCAAGCAGCGACGTGACAACACCACCAAGCTGAGCTTCCTGGTGCACAACAAGCAATGGAAGGTCTTTGGATTCACTCCTGAGTTCGGCGTAGCGTATCAGCACACCGACTCGAACATCAGCTTTTACGAGTTCGACAAGACCACCTTTGTGTTACGCGCGAAGAACTGATCCAGAATTCTACGCTGCCGAATCTGTTCTTAACGCGTGCCCGCCGGTTCTGCGACACAGTTTTCTACCGTCGCCGCTTCGCAGGATCCTTCGCAACGCGGTTCACCGAAACGATCCTTAACCACTGCGCCGCCCGGTACCGTCGAACAATAGACCTCACCGTCAGACGTCGCAATGCAGCGGCCCTTTCCACATACGATCTCGCCGGTGCGTGACCGAACCGCTGCACCGTCGCGGTATGCCGAACAGGCGACATTGCCATAGCGATCACGCTGACAGTCACCGCGGCCGCAGATCACCTCACCTTTGTAGTTCTTCTGGCAGTCTGCGAGTGCCTGCGCTGCCGGCAACAATGCAAGGATCAGTAATAACGGCGCAAGCAAAACGCTTACGCCTCGTTCGCTACCCTGTCTGTGCATAGCCATCCTCGCTCCTGCCGACAAAACCCGAACAGCCGGGCGACAACCGCGACCGACCGAAAATCGCATCAATCATCAACGATACCGCACACCCTGAATGCTTCAGCAAACATATTGCGGGCTACCTCGTCCATATGCTCGTACAGATAACGCCTGGATTGGCAGACGGCCAAAGTGTAGCGGTCGCCCGCTTTCAGGCCTGCCGCGATATCGCGTTTCCCCATGGGTATCAAATCGCCGTCACAGCGAAACCAGATCCATTCGCCTTCATGTACCAGGTGAGCATTGTCGTTACCACACTTCACGTCGACGAACGGATCGCCGGCATTGAGATCCATCGGCCGTGTCGCGGCCAGCGGTGTCTGATCTTGCAGCACAGACAACGGCAGGTAGAACCCCGCCTGATCGGTTTCGCCTCGCGGCAAGGGTGCGGTTTCGGTGGTCGAACTGCGTTGGCGGTTTGGCATATGGCACGTCGAACAGTCGTTGAGCCGGCGAAGCATATGTAGTCCGACAGCCGACAGCGGCGGTCGTTCGACCGGCGTTCCCAGATGTCTTGCCACGCTGATCATTTCATCGGTGGCGACCTGTCGTGCCGCCTCATCACCCGCGAGCCACGACCACCCGACGAGCGGCGCATGCGCAGTACCATCAACGGGCCGATAGACATGCACATCCATCTGTCGCGGGTTGCGGATCTCGGCACCGCGAACATCCATCACGGTCTCATCGCGCGTGCCGTCGGCCCGCTTGTAACCCAGCAATTCGATCCGGTCAGCACGCGTGCCGGGCGGAAACACCAACGTCGGCCGCTGCTGGGCCTCAAGATAGCGTGCCGATATCTTTTCGTCCGGTGGTACAAAAAGATAAACGCGAATGATGTCGGTGGCATCGTGGGTCGTCGGCAGGCGGACCGGTGGAACCATTTCGACGAACCCGTTTAGCTGCCAGTACACCTCGGGGCGTTCGATGCGCAGTTGCTGGACACCCGCGAGTTGCAGGCGGGTTGACGAATCCGCGCCAATAGCCGACGCCAAGCCGGCGACTGTGAGCCAAAGCACTGCCACCAAGATGCGTTGTCGAACCCGGTTCAATTGTCCGCCTTGCATAGTCCTCATACCCGTGCACCGGTGCTGGCGATGCATGTCAGGATTCGACACCCCGGTGTTCAGCCTGCCTATCTCCGTGCATTGCTACCGCGGCAGCCACCGTGGATCGGTTTCGGGTGTGTCAATTCAATTGCATGATCTCGCGCAGCTCATCGCTGCTGACGACATGGCAATAGATCATGTTGATGATCTCGAGCTCGCGTTGGTGCAGCTCGTCAGTACCGGCTGCACAGCAATCCTCGACCAAAACCACGTTAAAACTTTCATCCGCCAGGCTGCGCACCGTCGATGAAACGCATTGATCCGTGTAGATTCCCGTCACTACGACGTTGCGAATACCCATATTGTTGAGCACAAGGCGCAGATTGGTGCCGGTCAATGCGCTATCGGTCGTCTTGGTGACGACGATCTCGCCCGGCAAGGGCGCGACCTCGGGAGCGATTTGCGATTCCTCGGAGGTCGTCGGCATCAAAAGATTATTCCACCCCGGCATCTTCTGACTCCACGAACGATCGCGCCCATCGTCGAGCAGGCAGGCAATCCGTGCATGAATAACATCGATGCCACAACGACGAAAATCATCCTGCAAACGCTTGAGGTTGGGCATCACGGTCTGCCGCATGCGATCGAAGAAAGGTGTCCAGCGTGCCTGTTCTTCGGCGCTGCTCTTCGGCACCAGACCATAGTTCTGCACATCAATGCACAGCAGCGCCGTCTCACTCGCAGGCAACACCAAGTCTTCTGGTTCAGGTGCGTCTTGATAGTAAAAAGAACGATAGGCCGATTTCCAGTTCATGGCTCTTAGTCCTTGACCGTCAGCAATTGTATGACGCTCCAACGATACGCCCTCGTACGACGCAGCGAAACCTGCAGGCAGGCGCGTTATCGATTCTTTGTGCGTTTCTTTAGAATCGGCTTGCTCGGTCTGTCGTCCACAGGGATTGGAATCGAATCCGTCATGCGTCTCGTGAAGTTTGCTGCCTTGGCCAGCGGGTTGGCCATACTCATCCCACTGGTGCCCTACCGCGTGGAAGGCGACGGAAACCTGCTGCTATGGATGATCGACCTCGCCAGTCACTGGCAATGGCTGTACGTCGCCGTGCTGCTGGTCTGTACACCGCTGCTTGCCTGGAAGGATAAACGGTGGCTGACGCTCATAGTGCTCACCGTTTTGCCGTGGTTCACCGCGTCATCGACGGCACTCCGCGCGAATCACGACGGACCGACATTGACCGTCATCGTCGCCAACGTCAATGCGGCCAACCAAAATCCCGCAACATTCATTGACTGGTTGAACAATCGACAGGCGGATGTCGTCGCGGTACTCGAAGTCTCGCCGCAACTCGGCATTGATCTGGAGACTCTCGTGGCATTCCCGCACCGGGTCATCCGGCCGCGCAACGACGCCTTCGGCATTGCCCTGCTGTCCCGATTTCCGTTGAGCGACATCCAGGTGATCGAAGACAACGACGGCATTCCACACATCGAGGCACAAGTCGCATGGCCGAAACAGGCATTTGACATTGTCGTATTCCACCCGATGCCGCCGATGGTCCCTGAGTTTCACGCCCTGCGCGACGTCAAGCTGACTGCCATCGCCAGACATCACAAAGACATCGCCCGACCCGTCGTGGTGGCAGGCGATCTGAACGCGACCCCCTGGTCGTCGGCTTTCACCGGACTGGACGAGCTGGGCCTGCGCCGCACCGGAGACTTATCGCCGACCTGGCCGGCAATGTTCGAAGGATGGTTCGGCATCCCTATTGATCACCTGCTCGTCTCGCCGGAATGGCGGGTGAATGACGCCCCCATCGGCCCCGACATCGGCTCGGACCACCTGCCGATTGCGGTGGTCTTGCAGACCTCCAGCGCCGCGACAATGCCCGGCCGCTAGCGCGCCGGGCTAGCAATCGTTACTCAACGCGGCCTAGGCGGTGCATCACCACGGCGACCGTGATACACCTCGAACTGCCTACGGTTGTGATCGCGCTCGGCGCGGTCGTACTTCGGTTCGCGACGATAGTTTGCCGGTGGCCGGTACTCGGCGCGATGGCGCTCATGATGACGATACGGCTGCGGTTCCTTTATCACCAAGGGTCGACGGACGCGGTGATCGAGATAGATATGGCTCGGCAACACCTTGACCCGAAGCCAACGATCATGATCCCGGTAGTAGTAGTGCCCCGAGAACAGATGGAAGTACACGTTCACGTCCGGGTAGTAGTAATAGTCGTAGTCGTAACGGTGCGCCGGCGGCCGCTCATGCGGCGGCGCGTAGACGCAAGCGTTTAGCGCGACAGCGATGCCGACAAGTATGAATAGCAAGGATATTGGGCGGCGCATGGAAAACCTCCTCGTTCACCACGAGCCACAAGGGTGGCTGAATAATTAGACAGCCGACCGCCCGATTGGTGCCCGACGCTCAGCTCTCCGGCAATCGGTAATCGCCCAAGTCGTTCGGGTCGTCGAATACCGTCCATACCGCAGCTGGGATTGCACCAAACGTCGCCTGGTAACGCGCCGCGTCCGCTGATTCGCCGGTCACGTTGCGGATGAAGATATGGGCAACCTGATCGGGGTGCTGCCGATAAATTTCGGCGTACACCTCCGGGTCGTGTTCCCCGGAGTCGCCCACCAGCACAAACCGGCGCTTGGGGTACTGTTTGACCAGGCGCGAGATGGTCGGCACCTTGGTCGTCATCGACGATGCAAAAAGGTCAAAGAACGATTGGTCTTTGACGCGAAACTGTTTCAGATGGAGGCTGCCGCCAGGCAGACCGGTGTCGTCGAGAAACTCGGTCAGAAAGGGATACAACTGCCAGGGCGACGACGATACGTAGTGAAAGACCGCACCCTGATCCGCCCACCGCTGATAGGCCTGCGGCATACCCGGGACCGCTTCGAAAGGCCGCAGAAAGGTGTTCTTGATCAGTTCCCGCTTGTTCAACACATCGCTGGTCTTAACGGTGTCATCGATGTCGGAGATCACCGATATGCCGTCCTCTCCGATCAATTGCACCCGCCCGGCAAAACGCCGTTCGTCACCTGCGGGCGAGACGATCGCCACTTCGCGGCAACCGTCGCAGTTCTGATCGATCAGATCGGCGGGAAACCGGATGGTCGAAAAAAAGTGTCCATTGCTTCCGGATTTCGCCAGTTGCGTCGACTCACCGGCGACATCGATCGTCAACCGCTTGTTGCGCTCGTTGTCGACCAGAAACATGGCGGCGCGCTTGCGAAAGGCGGATTCTTCAAGCGCGCTTTTATCCAGGCCCAACCGTTTGACGAAGGAGTTCGCCAGCGCCGAACGCCAGGCTGAGCCTTCTTCCGGTTCGAATATCCAGCCGTGAACATCCGCCTGCCATAGCCGGCCGTTATCGATGAGATGGGCGTTGGTAGTGAAAAGGATGACGTGTTCGTCGCTTTTCAGATCGGAGGCGTAAACGCGTTGAAAGGCCAGAAACGCGAACAACGTAACACCGAAAACGAGGGCAAGAACACCGAAGTCAATCATGTCGCGAATTCCGTTTTGCGAAGGTTCTGTTGGATTTGACATCGAATGCAGTCAGCCCGCTTAAATTGAGGTCATGATCCGACCGGTTGCGCGTCGAGTTCTACGAACAGCGACGAAATCGGTATACCGAGTGCCGCCCGATCACTGTTCTGACGCACTTTCTTAATGAAACTCGCCTAGACTCGCGCTATAGGGGCGCATTATGCCGGTTTATCGGGGGCCAAGCCATGCAGGTGTCGGTCGGAACGTTCAACCTCAACAACCTGTTCTCGCGCTACAACTTTCACGCGACGGTCGATGCCTTGCGTGCAGCCGAGCCCGGCGAGAACGATGTCACGGTCGCCTATACCTTCGATCAGGACAGCGGATTCATGTTGCGCACCTTCAAGGGCCGATTGGTGCACGGCAAACAATCGAAGGAAACGCAGGCCATCGCGGCCCGTATCCTTGCGATGGATGTCGATGTGCTGGCGGTACAAGAGGTCGAAGACATCGCCGTGCTGCGGCAGTTCAACAGCGACTACCTCAACGACCTCTACCCGCATCTCTCCCTGATCGAGGGCAATGACGAGCGACTGATCGATGTCGGCGTGATGTCGAAACTGCCGATCGGCAAGGTCAGTTCTTTTCAGACGGCGGTCCATCCGGACGCACCGCAAGAACGCATATTCGGACGCGATCTGCTGGCCGTGGAGATTCTGGATGCCGCCCGCAAGCACAAACTGTTCACGCTCTACAACACGCATCTGAAGAGCCACTTCGTGGATTTTCGCGACGACCCGGTCGCCGGACAGGCTGCGAACAACCTGCGTCGACAACGACAGGCCGAGACGGTTGCCCGCCTGATCAGCGACAACGAGCGCAAGGGGGCGCGCTTTGTATTGACCGGCGACATGAACGACCCGGTCGATTCGGCCTTTTTGCAATCGATGTACGTGGTCGACGGCCAGGCGCTGTTCAACGCACTGACGCAGCCGATCGAGACGCGACCACCGAAAGCCGAAACCCAGGGTGCAGGCCCGCAGACCAGCGCGTGGTCGTACCGCTTCAACCCACCGGGTGCGGATACCCCACCCGAGTATTCCCTGTACGATCAGATCTGGTTGAGCCCATCGCTATCGGACCGGGTGGTATCGGCACACGTCGACCGGCGCACCAAGCATGGCGGCGACGGCTCCGACCATGACCCCACCTGGGTGCATCTCACACTCTGAGCGAGATGCGCGCATCGACTTCATGTGTTGCGGCACAATGGGGGCTCCACCCAGGCGCGCGTCGCCACGGAGGTAGAACCCTTTGATCAATCCCAAAGATTATCCGGTGTCACTGACCGAGGTGTATCGCGCCAAGCGTATCGTGGGCCAGTATTTGAAGCCTACCCAACTCATTCATTATCCGGCCCTGTCGTCAGTCACCGGCGTACAGGTCTATGTGAAGCACGAGAACCACAACCCGACCGGCAGCTTCAAGATACGCGGTGGCATCAACCTGATGCACCATCTGAAAGCTGCCGGTATCGAGGGCGTAATCACGCACTCGACCGGCAACCACGGCCTGTCGGTCGCAACATCGGCAGCGTGGGCGGGCATGAATGCCGTGGTCGTGGTTCCGCAACACAACAACCCGGTCAAAAACCTCGTGATCCGCGCAACCGGCGCGGAACTGGTGGAAGCCGGGGCGACATTGGAAGACTGCGCCGCCGTGGTCGATGACCTGTGCCTGCAACGTGGCTTGTACAGCGCCCACCCCGCAAACGAACCGCACCTGATCAACGGCGTCGGCACCGAGTTTCTCGAGATCGTCGAAGACCTGCCGGATATCGACGTCATGATCGTGCCGATCGGCGCCGGCAGCGAGGCCGCTGCCGCCGGCACGGTCCTCAAGGCACTGACGCCGCGCTGCGAGATCATCGCCGTCCAGGCGGAGCGTTCACCGGCTGCCTGTCTTTCTTGGCGCGAAGGCCAGATCATGACCGCGGCCAACGAGACCTTTGCCGGCGGTTTCGCCACCGGCTCTGCCTATGCCCTGCCCTTCGACATCTACCGCCACGCATTGACCGACTTCGTGTTGTTGAGCGAAGACGAGATCTATCAAGGTATCAACGCCGCATTGCACCACACTCACCAGTTGGCGGAGGGAGCCGGTGCGGCCAGCCTGATGGCGCTGATCAAACTGCGCGACCGCCTTCAGGGAAAGAAGGTCGTCGTACAGATGAGCGGCTGCAATGCCTCGCCCGAAGAAATCGCTACCGCGGTCAAGCTGCCGGACTATACGTTCTAAGCGATATCGGCAGTACCGTCCCATCCCACGGCAATCGCGCTCGAGGGGTTCGCTGTCGACAGACCGCTTACGTCGGATGCCGCTGAAGATCGTCGGGCAGATCGATATCGTAGATCACGCCCGGGTCATCGACGGTGCACAGCGTGAGCTCGGCGGCATGATCGGCCAACAAGCGCCTGGCACCCTGGTCGCCTTGCAGGGCATATAGGGATTCGCGCCAACGGGCGGCGAAGCCTACCGGGTTGCCGCGTCTCCCATCGAACTGCGGTGCGACGATAGATGCCCCGGCCGACAAGCGCTCCACCAACTGCCGCAGCGTCGCCGGGCGGATACACGGCATATCACCCAATGCAATCAGCCAGGCATCCGAGGCGGCCGCAGTGCCGATCCCGGTCTCGATACTGTCCGCCATCAAGCAATCCGCCGCAGGGTTTACGGCAATCGCGATGCCGGTTTCCTGCAATGCTGCGATCAGCGCATCGTCTCCGGGACGGACCACCGCCAGCGCGTCGGGCACGGCGGCGACTAGGTTGCGGGCGGCGGCGACAGCGACCGGCGAACCATCGCCCAGGGGATGCATGAGCTTGTGCGATCCGAATCGTCTCGCCGCGCCTGCCGCGAGCAGGATGCCGGTGACCTGCATCATCCGCTTGCCTGGCTCGACGTTGTCGCCGATCGTTCTCCGGTGTTCTTGATCGCCGTAATCTGCGCCAGGATCGACAACGCAATCTCGGCCGGGCGTTTGCTGCCGATCGGCAGACCTGCCGGGCCGTGGATACGCGCCAACTGAGACGCCGAATAACCCAGCGACTGCAGGCGCCGATTGCGCGACATGGCCGACCGGGTCGACCCGAGCGCACCGATATAGAAGGCTGGCGATTCGAGTGCAGCAGTCAGCGCGAGGTCGTCCTGCCGCGGATCGTGCGCCAGCGTCACCACAGCGGCGCGAGGATGTGTCACTACATGGCGTACGGCATCATCCGGCATGCGCTTGTCGTAGTGAACGGTGGGCACAGCCGGCAAGCTGGCGAACGACTCGCGCGGATCGCAGATCGTCACCTCGAAACCCAGTTGTAGCGCCATCGCCGCAAGATGCTGTGCAAGCTGGCCGTTGCCCACCAACAACAAGGCCCACGACGGACCCAAGGTACGTACGACGTAATCGTCGCTCACCTGGAACTCGACACCCGGCTCGCCGCTATGCAGACTCACCTCGCCGGTGTTCAGGCAGACGCGACGCGCCACCAGTTCGCCGCGTTCGAGCCTGTCCAACAGACGTTCGAGCGGTTGCGGTGCGTGAAGATGTTCCACCAGCAGTTCGAGCCTGCCACCGCAAGGCAGCCCGAGCCGCCCGGCGTCCTCGCGATCGATTCCGAAGTCGATCATGGTCGGATCGGGACCGGCGATCTCGCCGTTACAAAACCGATCGCGCAACGTGTCTTCGATACAACCGCCCGATACCGAACCGACGGTTTGGCCGGCATCGTTGATCGCCAACAGAGCGCCCGGTGGTCGCGGTGAAGAGCCCCACGTGCGGACGACAGTCACCAGCACCACAGCGTGCTCCGCAGTCAACCAGTCATGCGCTGCACGCAGTACCTGCTGATCATCCGCCAGCGGATAGGCACTGCCGAGGCGTTCGCTCACGCTACCCGCAGGTCGGTGTTCTTCAGCGGCAGGTTGCGGACGCGCCTTCCGGTGGCGGCGAATATCGCATTCAGCACCGCCGGGGCCGCTACCGCAATCGTCGGTTCACCGACCCCGCCCCAGAAGCCGCCCGATGGCATCACGATCGATTCGACCTGCGGCATCTCGGCGATCGTCATCGATGGATAACTGTTGAAGTTCTCCTGCTCGACGCGTCCGCCTTTGATGGTGCACTCACCGTACAACATCGCCGACAGGCCGAACATGAACGACCCTTCGATCTGCGCCTCGATCTGCTGCGGGTTGACTGCATATCCCGAGTCGGTCGCCGCAACAATACGGTGTACCTTCAATTTACCGTTGGTCACCGACACCTCGGCACAAGCCGCGACGTAGCTGGCGAACGTCTTGCACACCGCCAATCCGCGGTGCACGCCATCCGCCGGCTTGGCATCCCACCCTACCTTGTCGGCAACCGCGTCGAGCACCGCCAGGGCGTTGGGATGATCGTTCGCCATCAACCTGCGGCGAAACGCGAGTGGGTCTTGTCCGCTGGCATGCGCCAGCTCGTCGACGAAGCATTCCAGGTAGATCGCGTTCTGGTTGATATTCACGCCACGCCAGAACCCGGGCGGCACCGGCGGATTGCGCATCGCGTGATCGACCAGCAGGTTCGGCACGCTGTAGACAAAGGCGTGATCGCCTTCGGGCAGGAAGCCCTGGAAAGTGACCATGTCTGCCCCGTCATTCAACGCGTTCGGCCGTACCGAGGCGAGAATCGATTGCCCCGAGATGCGCACCCGCAGGGCGATCAGGTCGCCGTCCTTGTCCAGGCCACCGACCAGCTTCGCCTGCGTGGTTGGATGGTACTTGCCATGCGTCATGTCTTCTTCGCGCGACCACAGCATCTTGATCGGCGTGCCGGGCATCTGCTTGGCGATATTCACGGCCTGGGTGACATAGTCCTGCGCACCGCGCCGCCCAAAGCCGCCACCGAGATGGATCTTGTACACATCGCATTGCGCCGGCGCCAATCCCGATGCAGCGATTGCCGCCTCCAGTGCGGCCTCGCCGTTCTGCGTCGGGCACCACACCTCGCAGCGCTCCGTTGTCCAGCGCGCCGTGGCATTCATGGGTTCCATTGTCGCGTGGTTCTGATAAGGGTAGCTGTAGACCGCTTCGACCATCTCGACGGCACCCGTCAGTGCATCGTCCACATCACCCTGGCGGTTGCCGACGAACGCCTTGGCCGCACTCAGGCCATCGCGCAGCCAATCCGCGATCGACTCGCTGCTGACATCGCTATTCGGGCCGTCGTCCCACACCACCGGCAATGCATCCAACGCCGTCTTTGCCTGCCACCAGGTTTCGGCGATCACGGCAACCGTCGCATCGTCGACCTTGACGACCTTGCGCACACCGGGCATGCCCATGACCTGGTTCGCGTCGTACGCCCGGACGCTGCCGCCAAACACCGGGCAGGCCTTGATCGCTGCATTCAACATGCCGGGCAACGACAGATCGGCACCGAATACCTGCTTGCCGGTGAGCTTGTCGAGCGTATCGAGACGCTTGACCGGCTTGCCGACGATCTTCCAATCCTTCGGGTCTTTCAGCGGCACCGTCACCGGCGGGATCATGTCGGCCGCGGCAGTTGCGACCTCGCCGTAGGTCACGGTTCGGCCGGTCGGACCGTGCGTGATGACGCTGTTCGCCGCCGAGCACTCCTTCATCGGCACACCCCACGCCTCGGCCGCTGCTTCGATTAGCATGCTGCGGGCCACGGCGCCGCCTTCGCGCACATATTGATGACTGCCACGGATGCCCTGGCTGCCACCGGTCGAAAAACTGCGCCACACACGGTCACGCGCCAGGTTCTGCCCCGGCGTCGGGTACTCCGTCGCCACCTTGGACCAATCGCATTCGAGTTCTTCAGCGACCAGTTGCGCCAGCCCGGTCAAGGTGCCCTGACCCATCTCCGAACGCGCAATCCGGATCACGACCGTATCGTCCGGCTTGATCACCACCCAGGCATTGACCTCGCGAATCGCATCGCCCGCCTTGTTCTGCGCATGAGCGGCACCGAAAGGCAGGTAAAAACCGAGCGACAAACCGACGCCGGCGGTCGCCGAACCAATCAGAAAATCGCGCCTTGAGACATTAACCTGTTCGGTCGCCATCAGGATTTCTCCTTGCCGTTGAGTTCGGCAGCGCGATGGATGCCCCGGCGGACACGATTGAAGGTGCCGCAGCGACAGATATTGGTCAGACCTGCATCGATATCGCTGTCGGTTGGATTCGGCTTGTCAGCCAACAAGGCTGCGGCAGCCATGATCATGCCCGGCTGGCAATAGCCGCACTGAGGCACATCCAATTCGGCCCACGCACGCTGTACCGGGTGACTGCCATCCGGCGACAGGCCTTCGATCGTCGTGATCTTCTGCGAAGCCGCAACCGATGACACCGGGACCACGCAGGATCGAACGGCCTGGCCATCGATATGCACCGTGCAGGCGCCGCAGACACCGATGCCGCAGGCATACTTGGTGCCCGTCAGGCCGAGTTGCTCTCTGAGCGCCCATAACAGAGGGGTGGAATCATCGACCTCGACGTCGATGGTCTTACCGTTCACGTTCAGTGTGGCCATGTCTGTCACTCCGCGGTAATGCTGTCGTCAATGAGCCTGTGCGACGGTCCTGGCGCGATCGAAACGTGCTGCCGGGGGCCACCAGCAATGCGGTAAACCGTCTGACCCGCAGTATAGGGCAGCCGTTCCCTCGCTCAAGCCGCAATGCCGGCCAGATCAGAATGTCATGATATCGCGCCGGATCACGCGTATCGGGCGATAGCCGAACAGGCCACTCAAATGGTGAAAGAACGCATGGTTGCCGTGCTTGAACCACAAGGTGTCGACATCCGATTCGACCGCCTGATATTTCTCGTAAAGCGCCATGTCCGGGTAGTCCCTTGCCGCCCCTTGCACCAACCCGAGCCACATGTGACTGGCACCCATGATGAAATACGGCCATTCACGCTGGATCGGCAGCGGCCAGGCACGGTCACTGGTCGCATCGATATCGAATCGCACCTCTTCGGCCGGCTGATCGATGCGGAACTGCACCAGGTGGCCGTCGCTACGCAGCTGCGAGAGCATGGCGCTGCGGCCGATATTGTCGGCAAGCCGTTGCGCAACCGGCACACTGGTATACACGATCAGGCTGAACTGATGGCCGGTGGCATCGTTCGGCCAGCGTCGATGAAAGCGCCACAGCACGATCTCGTCGCGCTCGGCGACGATCAGCGGCGCGAGGATTCGATCGGCAATCAGCATATCGAGATAGCTGTTCACTTCCTGCGCATCTTCGCGTGCCAGGCGAAAACGCAGGTACCACCATTGCGGTTGTCCGTCGCCTGCCTCGACCGTGTCCAACGCCACGCCCGCCGGCTTGACCGGCGACCGGCTCACACAGGCACTCAGCAGCAACGCCATCAGGATCGCCGATGCGCGCCAGAGAAAGCGACGCCGCCCCGTACCTTCTGCAAGCCATCGCGGTGGTTTCAACATGCTCAACTCTCCCGGGCAACGACGGCCACGCTCTCTCGCCGATCAAATGGGCCTATTATTGCAAAGTCGACGGAGCGTTGAGGTCGTGCTGCCCGGCACGCCTTCGCGCCGCGAGCCCGGTTCAAAATCGCGCGCCGATGCCGACAAGGACTCCAAAGCAATGGAAACCGCAAATGCCCAAGGTCACCTACCAACAAACCACCTACCACTGCCGGCCGGACGAGACGGTGCTACAGGCCTTCTTGCGCCAGGGAGTCGAACTGCCTTTCTCGTGTCAGAAAGGCAGCTGCCATGTCTGCATGATGCGCTGCGACCAGGGTGACGTCTCGGATGAAGCACAGCATGGCTTACGTGCAAGCTACGTCGCATCTGGATTCTTTCTACCCTGCCAGTGCCGACCGCACAACGATCTTGCGATCAGCGCGATTGATCATGCCGATCTGTACAAGACCGCCGTCGTGCAACAGAAAGAGTTGCTGACCCCGGACATCTGCCGCCTGATGCTCGAAGTCGAACAGCCCGACGCCTTTCACGGCGGCCAGTTCGTCAATCTGAGCCGGGTGAGCGATGGCCTGGCGCGCTCCTATTCCATAGCCGACCATCCAGCCGACGATTACTTCCTCGAACTGCACGTCAAGCGCATGGCGAACGGCCGGTTCAGCAACTGGGTATTCGATGATCTCAAGGAGATGGACGAAATCGACATACAGGGGCCGCTGGGCGACTGTTGCTACGACTCGTCGGATCCGAACCGCTCGCTACTGTTGATCGGCGGCGGCACCGGATTGGCGCCGATGCTGGGGATCGCTCGCGAAGCCATCGCCATGGGGCACACGGGTGCCATCCACCTTTATCACGAAGCGCTGAACCCACAAGAACTCTATCTTGACGGCACCCTCAAGGATCTGGCCGCGGCACACGACAATCTGACCTACTTCCCGTGCGTTGGCGGAACATCGGCCGCGCATGGCACACCGCTCGACTCCGCCATACAGACGATTCACTCGAACTACGACGATCTGGCCGGCTGGCACGTCTACCTGGCCGGACCTGCGCCATTCGTCACCGCGCTGCACCAGGAGGCCATCGCGATCGGCGTGCCACAGGCGCAGATATTCACTGATCCCTTTGATTATGCAGACCGTCGCCGCGACTCGCGCATCACGCCGGCTGCCGCGATGCCCGAGGTGGTTACCAGCGTTGAGGTGCCCTACCCAGCGCCCGACACAGAGATATGGGAAGCGCTGGCTTGCGGCAAGCGGCTGACGCCCATCCTCAACGATTTCTACACGATCGTGTACGACGATCCACGGCTGTCACCTTTCTTCGCCAAGGTCACCAAGCAACGCTCGATTGAAAAACAGTACCTGTTCCTGCGCCAGATATTCAGCGGCGAGAAAGTCTACTTCGGCGACCGCCCGCGCAATGCGCATCATTGGATGGTGATTTCCGATGAGCTGTTCGACTATCGGGAAGACCTCATGGAATCAGTCCTGCGCAAGCATGACCTGCCGGAACACCTGATCGCGCGCTGGCGGCAGATCGAGGAATTGTATCGTCCCGATATCGTCAAAGAGAAACCCTGGAGCCGGATCATGCACGGCATCGAGATCCCGGTGGATGGCTTTGACGAGCTGGTGCTCGACAGCGGCACCTTGTGCGATAGCTGCGGCCAACCGGTCGAGGTCGGCACCCTGGTGCGCTATCACGTGCGCCTGGGCACCATCTACTGTCCCGATTGCACCAAGTTGACCGAACAGGACGACACCGACGCCTGAAGCAGGCCCGCACAGCCGTCTGGAAGATTCTCAGGCCGGCGCGTGGCAATCCCTTGCATTGCCACCGCCGCCGGCAATGTCATGCGCTTCAATAGGCGCCGTAGCCACCATAGCTGTACGAGGCATTCGACTGATAAGCCGGTTGGCGCTTGGCGGAATGCCATACACCGCCGACGCCATCGCCGTTCTCGTCGCCGGGATTCGCGTCGCCGAGATAATAGTAAAGAGGCTCACCCTTGTAGGTTGCCTGCGCTTGTCCATCGGTACGCTCGATGCGACCGATGTTCGACCCGCGGATGTCGCCGGCAACGACCGGAGGCCAGGTGCTCGCGCACGGTCCGTAGCAGTTGCTCTGTCCGGTATGCGCTTTGTCCTTATCGAACGTGTAAACCACCATGCCCCGGTGGTCGGTCAGCGTGCTGCTGTGTTCGGCCGACTTGTAGTAGCCGGAGGTACAGGCCGCGGCCGTCGTCAATGCCATGGCGCCAAGCGATACCAGTTTCAATGCGGTTGAGAATTTCATCTTTAGTTCTCCTCTCAGGGGTTGTGCGGCGGGCCGCGTTGTTGTCTTCCACCCGTATCTACGAGAGGCAGCACCAGAGAGGATTCAGATTTTTTGCAGGCAGCAATCAATCGGTTTTCGCGGGGCATATGGCGATTAGCCCCGCGACACCGAGGGCCAAGAGACTCAGACCGCGGAACCCCGCAAACCGCGAACTTCGGCCACCAGGACAATGCCCAACACCACCAGGTAGGTGCCGAACACAACAACCATCCATTCCGGCATCGACAGCGACAACCACTGCCATTGAATGTCGTCGCAGTATCCGGTCGGCAGGAACAGCGTGGGGATCCACTCGTGCAAAGGCATCCAATCGGGAAACTCCGGGAGAAAGCTGCAACCCATCGCGGCTTCCGGGTTCCGCTGGAGGTAAACATGCTCCAAGGCCAAGGCCAGACCCCAGCCCGCGCTGACGGCCCATACGAGGTACCCCAGGATTCTGAAGAAAGATTGGCGGGGATTGATCAGGCCAAGCAGCCCGGCGCCGATCAGGCCGATCACCGCCAGGCGCTCGTAAACGCACATCACGCAGGGATCGAGTCCGAGAAGATACTGGAACGCGACTGCCGCCAGTTCCAATCCGAGAGCAGTCAGCATGAGCAATGCCCATGCGAATCGGGTGTAACGAAAAGCCATCATCTTCCTACTTAACTCTGTACTATTAATTTAATCAAAACATTAACTAAATGTGTTAACTTTTTGTATTTATTATTACTTTTTTAATCCAACGCACTTTTTTATCTGCATAGCCACTTCGCTGGCCGGATGCACAAATCGCCGGCCCGATCAAACCGTGCCTTCGCAATTTGGCGCGCCTTCTCGTCGAAAGTTCTTCGCCGGCACCGGTGCGTCACCGCGCTATTTTGACCCACCTCAAGCCGGCGCCGCGTCGCCGAACGTAGTGATTGCCAACCGCTATAGTTACTCAAAATCACGACAGGAATACCCCATGTTGGCACGGACGACACGATCCGGTCGCGGAAGACCGCTGCATATCGGCATCGCCTGGGTCGTTCTCGTATTCAGCCTCGTGCACGAAGCACCGGCCGAACAGACCTGGCTGACAAGCGCATCAAAGCCCTATCAAGGGACGATGATCCGTGGCGTGACCGAAGACCAACCCGCGTCGCGGTATATCGCCGAGATTCTCGCGCCCGCGTTCGAGAAAGAAACCGGCATCCACGTCGAGGTCGAGGTCGTCCCCTGGGAAACCATGTTCGACAACAGTATTCGCGACATGGCCCTGGGCACCGGCTATTACGACTTCGTCTACATCGAGCAGGACATCATTTATGCCTATCTCGCGCAGAACTATCTGACCAACCTGTCCCGCTTCCTTGTTGAACACCGGGCCCTGGCCTCGCCGACGTTCGACTTCTCCGATTTCACGTCGTATCTCGATTACTTCCGCGCCCCGACCACCGGCGACGTTTACGGTGTTCCGATCGAATCGTTTCTGCGGATCTACGTCTACCGCAAGGATTTGTTCGACGATCCCGAGATAAAGGCTGCTTTCAAAGCGGAATACGGCTATCCACTCGGCCCGGCACAGAGCGTGTCGCAGTACCGCGACATCGCCGCCTTTTTCACCGAATGGGGTAAAAAGCAGGGCATCGACCTGTGGGGTACGACCATCCACGCCTCACCCAGCCATGTCGCCTCGTTCTACGAACTCTTCGAATCCGTGCTGCCGATGTTCGGCGTATACGACTGGGGCGTGGACCGCACCACCCGCAGGGCCAGCATCGCGCGCGGCGGCACGATGAACAGCGATGCGGCCAAGCAGGCGCTGAGCTTCTGGCTCAAGCTGCTGCGCTATGCGCCACCTGAGGCGTTCGGCAGCACCTGGGTTGAAGGCCCGCTGACGATCTCGTCCGGCCGGGTCGCGCAGGGCCTGTTGTATGGCGAGCACATCGTGAATGTCGCGACTGACCAAACCGCATCGAAAGTGGCCGGCAAGATCGGCACCGCCCTGCCGCCATTGGCCCCAGGTGTATTGGAGGCCGCCAAGGCCGGCACCGGCTATGTCGGCTACTACGACGGAGGGGCTTTCGGCATTCCGCATTCATCGCGCAAAAAAGAGGCCGCTGCTTTGTGGCTGCAGTACCTGGGGCAGCCATCCGTTCAGGTGCCCTGGACCCTGGCGACCGGCCGCATCACGCACACGGCGACCTTGCAGGACCCAGCGGTTATCGAGATGGATGCCCAGCTTGGCGGCTACTACTCCCTCGTTCAGCAATACGGCGCCTTGTTCGCCGGTGCCCCACCCTTCGCCGAGCATGCCGCGATCCGAGAGGTTGTCGCACCGTATATCTACGCCTTTGTGAAGCGCGAATTGACACCGGCTGAGGCCCTCGATCGGGCAGCCGAGGCGGTTGACGGCGCGATGTCTGCCCTGCACTGAATGCGCACTCCCGATCCGGCCGAACCAAGCCGTAATCCTCCCAGCATCAGGACTCGTTTGATAACGATTTTCGTTGCGTTGGTATTGCTTCCGGCAATCATCGTCGTCTCGGTGAATGTCTGGATCAGTGTGCGCGCCGGTGTAACGCAGATATACGATCAACTAGACTCGGTGGCCAGCCTCAAGGTCAGCAGCATCAATGAATGGGCCATTGATCTGCAGAGCGAATTGGCGGATATCCTGGCGCGACCAGACGAACGCTGGCACATTCTGGTCACCGTCGATGTTCGCCAGGAACTCGATCTGTTTCGCAGAACGTCCTACAACCGGGTCAACGACGCCTTTCACGACGTTTTGTTGCGCACCAGGCGATTCGACGAGTTGCTATTGCTCGATGTCGAAGGAAATATTGTGCTGTCGACGACCGCCCGCCATGAAGGCGCGACCCTCGCTGCGCATCAATTCTTCTCGGTTGCGCTACGACACGTCGCGACCGAACCGCCAACACGATTTTTCGATATGGACAGTCTTTCGATCGTCGTTGCGCGTCCGATCGTGGACGAGGAAGGAACCACTATCGGCGTTATTGCCGGACGAACCGGCATGCGCTGGATCGACCGGATCATGCAGGCACGAGTGGGCCTCGGCGAGACGGGAGAAACCTACCTGGTACGTAACGATGGGGTTCTGTTGACGCCGATCCGTGCAGGCCTGCCGATAGGCAGCCGACTGGAAAGCGACACGTCTCACTTCATTGAGGCGAACGGCAGCGGGATGCGCGAGGACGTAGACAAGTACATCGATACGGACGTGGTCGGTGTGAAACAGGCCCTCCCGGACCTCGGAATGCTGCTCATCGCACAACGCGACCTGTCCGAATCCCTGTCACCAACCATGACGGCCCTTGGCATCAGCCTGGCTGTTACGTCCCTCGCCGTGCTGGCAGCCATCATGCTCGGCATTATCCTGACACGACATATTACAAGGCCTCTATCAGAATTGACTCGGAGCGCCACCCGGATCAGCAACGGCCAGTTGGATGTCATCGTATCTGCTGACGGCAGCGCCGAGATCAACCGCCTGACCGAAGCCTTCAACACGATGACCGTACGCTTGCGCAAAGTCATAGAAGATCTGCAACTGAGCGACAAGCAGCAGCGCGACTTGATGGATAACACCTCGTCGCTGATCGATATGAAAGATCTGCAAGGACGCTATGTGTTCGTCAATCGCGCCTTCGAAGAGGCGTTCGATTTCAACGAGGCGCGGCTGCTCGGCAAGACCGCAGAACAGATGTTCCCTGCCGCAATCGCGACACAGATCAGATTGGGGGATTCAGAGGTTGTCGCATCCGGCTCGTTAGTCGAACGCGAAGAAGTCATTACCCAGGCCGACGGCGATCATACCTATCTGTCGGTCAGATTTCCCTTAAAGAACGCAAGGGGCGAAATATACGCCGTGTGCGGCATTGCTACCGATATCACCGCGCGCAAACGCCAGGAGGAAGAACTGCAACGCTTGCGAAACTATCTGGCGAACATCATCGACTCGATGCCGTCGATACTGATCGGCGTCGACAGCGACGGCCGGGTGACCCAGTGGAACCGCGAAGTCGAACATGTATCGGGGATCCCCAACAAACAAGCCATCGGACAGCAGCTGCAGGAAATTCTACCGCGCCTGGAATCCGAAATGGATCGAGTGTTTACCGCAATAAAAACGCGCACACAACAAAAAGACCTGCGCCGCCCGATCGCCGAAGGCCATGAAACCCGATATGAAGACATCACGATATACCCGCTTATCGCAAACGGTGTCGAAGGCGCTGTCATCCGTATTGACGACGTCACCGAACGGCAGCGTATCGAAGAGATGATGATTCAGAGCGAAAAAATGCTTTCTACCGGCGGACTCGCCGCCGGCATGGCGCATGAGATCAACAATCCGTTGGGAGGCATCATGCAGACGTCCGAAGTGTTGATTCAACGCCTGACCAGTGACCTACCCGCCAACCAACGCTCCGCCGATGCTATCGGCGTCCGCCTGGCTGACATCCACGCGTACATGGAACAGCGTGGCATCCCCCGAATGCTTGATACGGTCCGCGATTCTTGCCGAAGAGCCGCCGCTATCGTCGACAATATGTTGAGCTTCGCCCGCCGCAGCGATGCCATTTTCGTAACGTGCAATCTACGACGCCTGGTTGACCAGACGATCCAACTATGTCGAACCGACTACGACCTGAAGAAACACTACGACTTCAAAAAGATCACAGTCGATATTGACTGCGACGATGATCTGCCAGAGATCGAGTGCGAACCGCAGAAAGTCCAGCAAGTGCTGCTCAACGTTCTGAAGAACGGTGCGCAGGCCATGCAAGAGAAACTCATCCAGAGCCTTGGGGAAAAACCATCGAAGGACGAAACGGCGCAGTTTTGGGTCAAGCTGACCGCGGACAAAGAAGCTTCGATGGTCCGCATAGAGATTCGCGATAACGGGCCGGGGATGAGCGATGAAACCCGCAAGCGCGTATTTGAACCGTTTTTCACCACCAAACCGCCAGGGCTCGGTACCGGGCTGGGCCTGAGCGTCTCCTATTTCATTGTCACCGAGAATCTCGGTGGAACCATGTCGGTCGAATCCCAGCCGGGTCAAGGCACGACATTCATCATCCAACTACCGTTTAAACGGGAGCCGACCCATTGAGCCTGCACCGCCAGCCGCGCATCATGATCGTTGACGATGATCCGACGATCCGCGACAGCTTTCAGGATTACCTGGAAGACTACGGTATGGACGTAACAGTAGCCGAAAGCGGTGAACAGGCACTCCACCGGGTGGAGGCAGATGCTCCGGATGTCATGATTGTCGACATCCGGATGGGCGGCATGAGCGGCGATCAATTGATTTCGGTGCTTTATCAAAAATATCCACGTTGTGGATTTGTTATCTGCACCGGATCGCCCGAGTACACCCCACCGGAATTTTTCGCCTCCTTGCCCCGCGTGGCCGACGAAGTGTTGCGCAAACCGGTCGCGCAGATGGAGTCACTCAGACTGACGATAGAGCACATGCTCACTTCCCTAACAACCGATCAGTGATGCGTGTGCGCGGCGTCCTGCCGAACGCCGTCCCTAAACAAGGTATGAAGTGCGTGATAGGGCTGCGGCCGCCCCAGCAGATAGCCTTGCGCATAATCGCACTGTTGCGCTTCGAGCATCTGCATCTGTTCGCGAGTCTCAACTCCCTCGGCGATCACCTTCAATCCCAAGCCATGGGCCATAACGATCGCAGCGTTGACCAGTTCCCTGGCGCGCGCGCCGCGTGCAGCATCGCCGAGGTCACTGACGAAGGTCCGATCAATCTTCAGGGTGTCGAAGGGATACTTCTGCAGGTAGCTCAATGAAGAATACCCAGTACCGAAATCGTCCATGGCGATCGATACGCCCAGTTGATTGATGCTGTCCAGCACCTCATGGGTGTAGACGCTGCCGCCGAGCAGTACGCCTTCGGTTATTTCAAGTTCCAGGGCATCGCCCGGCAGATTTCGTTGCCGTAGAACGGCGCGTATCTGATCGGGCAGATCCGGATCGCGGAACTGACGGGGTGACAGGTTCACCGCCATACGTAGACGGGGATCGTGATCGTGTCGGAGCTTGACCAGGGTCGATACGGATTCGTGCAACACGTGACTGCCGATCTGCATGATCAAACCGGTCTGCTCCGCAACCGGTATGAACTCCATCGGCGACACGGCACCGAGCGTTGGGCTGTTCCATCGCAGCAATGCTTCGAATCCGATGACGTGCTTACCTGCCAATTCGATGACCGGTTGATACCAGACTTCCAATTCACCGCTGCCGAGCGCCCCATGCAGATGCTGCTCCAGCAGTAACCGTCGCGAAACCTGGTCGTTCATGGTCGATGTGAAGTAGTACCAGGTATTCCGCCCCTCCGATTTCGCGTGATACATGGCGGTATCGGCTTTTCGCAACAGTTCAGCCGGTGTGTCACCGTCTTCCGGAAACACCGAAACGCCCAGGCTAGCAGTCAACACCATTTCATGATTGTCGACCAGGAACGGCCGCCGGATATTGGTCAATACATGTTCAGCGACCGCTTTGGCATCCAGGCCCCCGTTCAGTCCACCGAGCATCAGAATAAATTCGTCGCCGCCGAGCCGGCCGATAGTGTCTGCATCGCGAACGGTATCGCGCAGGCGTCGCGATGCCTGTATCAGAAGTTGGTCGCCGACCTCGTGACCCAGGGTATCGTTGATGCGTTTAAAATCGTCCAGGTCGAGGAACAGGACCGCGACATGCTCGTCGGTACGCCGGGCTTCCTTGATCAGCTGCGAAAGTCGATCCAGAGAAAGGAAGCGGTTAGGTAAGCCGGTGAGCCCGTCATAGTGGGCTTGACGCAGGATGAGTTGTTCCTGACGCTTACGCACTGTGATATCAACCGCAACCACACGCAGGCCGGTCGCCTCGTTTCCATGTGTAATCGGTGTGGCGTAAACCAATACCGGAAACGTCGTGCCGTTCTTACGCAGCGCGCGAAATTCGGTGCATTCGCGGCCGCTGTTGCGGTCGGTGGCAAACGTTACCAGGCCGCGATTTCCCCCCGTCCTTTCTACAGGCTCGATCAGATGGTCGATCGTCAAGCGTTCGGTCAATTCTTCAGCAGAGTAACCAAAAGAAACACACGCTTGTTGATTCGCATAGGTGATCATGCCATTCGCGTCGGTCTCACATAGCGATTGCGGCAACAGGTCGGCCAACTCGCGAAAACGGCGCTCGCTCTGGCTCAGGGCTTCAAAGGTCCGAATGGCCCGTAACGACTCACAGCTGTACGACGACAAGATCATACCGATTTCCCTGTCTTGCTCGACGAAGGGCGGTGACTTCTTGTTGTGCAATGTCAACAGGGCGGCTACATTGCCGCCGGCGTCGGCGATCGGAAAGATCAAGGCAGACCCGTCGCTATACCCTTGCCAACCACTTGCTGCAAAGGCATCTCCGCCCCGGACGTCGCCCACCAGCACAGCTTGGTTCGTTGCGATTGCCTGACCCAGCAGAGAACCCTCAGGCAACGGTAATGGCAGTTCCTCGGGTGCATGCCCCGGATCGATCGTATCGAGCAGTTGCAGTCGGTCTTCGTGAACGACGTACAGACTTCCTCCACACGCGTCCATGTTGCGCGCGAACTCGCGTAGCAGTCTCGGCCCGAACTCACGCATATCCAGCCAAGACGATAAGGTGCTGGTGGTGTTGACGATAGTGCGCAAACGCTCGTTGAGGTGTTTCAAGCGCAGATTGGCTCCTGCGAGCGCCTTGGTACGCTCTTCAACCAACGACTCGAGTTGTTGCTGATAGCGTCGGTTCTCGATGCGCAGCCTGGCGTTTTCTACGGACTGGCGCACCGTATGCTCAAGTACCGAAAGGTCCTCGACCGGCTTCAACAGGTAGTCCCACGCACCGAGTTTCAACGCATCGACCGCATCGCTGATTCGCCCGGTGCCGGAAACCACGATCAACGGCGTATCCGCGTCGCGCGCTTTTAGCTCCTGCAGCAACTCGAGCCCGCCCATCACCGGCATTCGCAGATCGAGTATCACCACATCGGGCTTGTGCTGTCCGAATCGTTCCAGACCCTGCAATCCGTGCTCGGCGACATCGACCTCGAAATCCAGGTCTTCCAGGAAATCGGCGAAGCTCTGACGGATGCCGGGATCATCGTCGACCACGAGGACGCGAGTGTTAGTCGATGCCATCAATATCCCACCGGCACGCGGCGACGTTTGGCGACGAACCGGTAAGACAACCCATGCCGGGCTGATTTAAGGGAAACTGCTAACCCCGGTCGTGAGTACAACAAGGAGCTGCGCACCGTTGTTCCGTGACAGAAGAAATGAAGTATTTTTTGAGTATAGGCTTATTCCGGGCGCAGAGATGGCGACCCCAGCGAACACCTTTTTGTCGTTCCGATATGTCGTGGACGGAAACAGCTCGCTTCCTGTCATCGCAGCAAGATTGCCGGCTGATCATTGACGCACAAAAAAGCCGACGTCGATTGTACGACGTCGGCTTTTGTTGGATACCCCGGCCCGCGAACCGAGCCTGGGGACGATCAGCCGGTTGCGTCCAGGCGGAAGAAGCTGACCAGTTCGAGCAAACCGCGGGACTGCTGGTCCATCGACTGGCTTGCGGCCGCGGCTTCTTCAACCAATGCCGCGTTCTGCTGCGTGGCATCGTCGATCTGGCTGATGGCCTGGTTGACGTGGCCGATGCCAACGCTCTGCTCCGAACTCGCCGCTGCGATCTCGGCGATGATCGTGCTCACCTTCTCAACCGAACCGACGATCTCTTTCAGCGTTTCGCCTGACTCATCCACCAGGCGCGAGCCCTCTTCGACCTTGGCCACGCTGTCCTGGATCAGTGCGCGAATCTCTTTGGCCGAATCGGCGCTGCGCTGTGCCAGGTTGCGTACTTCTGATGCCACGACCGAGAAACCGCGACCCTGTTCACCGGCGCGTGCCGCCTCAACCGAGGCATTTAGTGCCAGCAGGTTGGTCTGGAAAGCGATCTCATCGATCACGCCGATGATGTCGGCGATCTGCTTGGATGCGGTGTTGATCGCGCCCATGGCGGTGATCGCGGTACCGATGACGGTTCCGCCGCGCTCTGCCTGCTGACGCGCGCCCGCAGCCAGTTGGTTGGCCTCTTCGGCGTTGTTCGCATTCTGCTTGATCGTGCTGTCGAGTTCTTCAGTCGAAGCCGCCGTTTCTTCGAGGCTGGCCGCCTGGTTGGCGGTACGGTCGCTCAGGTGCACGTTGCCCTTGGCGATCTCTTCGGCGGAGGCATTGATGCTGCCCGAGGCGTCCGTGATCTGCTGCACCATGCCGCGCAGTTTGCCGACGGTCGAGTTGATGGCATCTTTTAGTGCAGCGAACTCGCCGGTGTACTCGCCGACCATGTTCTGACTCAGGTCGCCGTTGGCCAGGGCGTTCATGACCAGGTTGGCTTCCTGCAGACACTCTTCGATCGTCATCGCCAGTTTCTTCTGGTCGGTAATATCCGAGGCGTACTTGACCACTTTGAACGGCTTGCCGTTCATATCGTAGATCGGGTTGTACGAGGCCTGGATCCAGATCTCCGTGCCGCCCTTGCCGATACCGAGGCCTGGATCCAGATCTCCGTGCCGCCCTTGCCGATACGCTTGTACTCGCCGCTGTCGAATTCGCCGCGGTTGAGCTTGTCCCAGAACGCCTTGTACTCCGGGCTGGCAGCGTAACCGGGTTCGGCAAAAATGCGATGGTGCTTGCCGCGAATCTCTTCGATCGTGTAGCCAAGCGTATTCAGGAAGTTCTCGTTGGCATTCTGGATGGTGCCGTCCATCGAGAATTCGATGACCGCCTGCGACTTGCTGATCGCATCGATCTGACCCGAAAAATCGGCATTGCGCTGTTTTTCCGCCGTCACGTCGGTGGCGTACTTGACCACTTTGAACGGCTCGCCGTTGGCGTCGCTGATCGGGTTGTACGAGGCCTGTATCCAGATCTCTTTGCCGCCCTTGCCCAGGCGCTTGTACTCACCGGCGTCGAACTCACCGCGATTGAGCTTGTCCCAGAACGCC
>MWSE01000053.1_pt1 | contig 36109 bp, 30 predicted proteins | sample 1021931 | NCBI WGS metagenome assembly MWSE01 (sample SAMN06338154, study PRJNA374545) | mollusc metagenome | biome: marine bay; material: sediment; isolation source: gill 28 cm from animal B | host: Kuphus polythalamius | place: Philippines: Mindanao | collected 2011-09-12 | reverse complement strand
CAATTGCCACGACGATCCGCACCGCGCCAATGTTCACGGCCTGTTGCAGGTCAGCGTCGACCGCAGGCGTGGCAGCGCAGTTGTAGACGTCATCGACGATTAGCCGAAAGGTACAACCAAGGCAAAGCGATCACGCGGTTGGAACTCGCGACACCACTTCACCGGCCTCATAACGTTCGGCATGGGTGAACACGCGTTGCTTGTCTCGGTAGTCTCACCGGCCGTGGAACTGGCCGTCGAATCTGAGGATAGATCAGGCGGAGTCGGCCGCAAGACGGTCGATAGCGAAGGGCTGCAACGGCGGTGCGACGCTGCGTGGCATCCGGTAGAGGTTCGATGCCTGAGTGAAGAAATCGGTCTGCGTCATCGGTCGACTGAAGTGATAACCCTGCAGATATCGGCAACCATGCGCCAACAACCAGTTGAGCTGTTCTTCGGTCTCGACACCCTCGGCGATGATGTCGAAACCCAGGCGGTTGCCGATCGTCAGAATCGCTTCGACCAGTGCGCCATCACGCTCGCCATGCGTCAGGTCATCGATGAACGATTTGTCGATCTTGATGACGTTCACCGGCAAATGCTTCAGGTACGACAGCGATGAGAACCCGGTACCGAAGTCGTCCAACGCGATCTTGACCCCAATCTGCGCGAGCGCACCGAGCAGGCACTCCGCGCGCTTTGAGTCTTCGATCAAGGCGCTCTCGGTCATCTCTAGGTCGAGCACATCCGACGGCAGGCCGGTGTCGCGCAACGCGGACTGCACCTGGTCGACGAAGCCCGGCTGCATCAACTGGTGGGCGGACACGTTCACATGCATGGTGATGTCATAGCCGGCCATTTCGCGCCATACTGCGGCGGTCTTCAGCGCTTCGCGCAACACCCATTCACCGATCGGGTTGATCAGACCACTGTGTTCCGCCACGTCGATGAACTGGCCCGGCGCAAGCAACCCGCGCGTCGGGTGATTCCAACGCAACAGCGCCTCCGCCGAACTCACGCGGCCGGACTTGGCATCGACGATCGGCTGGTAGTAGACCTCCAACTGACTGCGCTCGAGCGCCTGGCGCAGGTCATCGCGCAACTCCAGCTGCTCGCCGACCTGCTGCGACATGGTCGCATCGTAGAAGGCGTAGTTGTTCGGGCCCATGGCCTTGGCCGCGTACATCGCGGTGTCGGCGTGCTTAAGTAGCGTGTGAACATCCTGCCCGTCGCGCGGATAAACGACGACACCGCAGCTCCAGGTCACATAGGTTTCGTATTCACTGATGGTGTAGTAGCGACCGACGCACGAGAACAACCGCTCGATGAAGCGTCCGATATCCGAACCTTCACCGTGCACATAGTCTTCGATCAACACGACGAACTCGTCACCCCCCAACCGTGCCACCGTGTCGCTGGCACGCACCGCCAGGCGCATCGCGTCGGCCACCTGGGTAAGCAGATAGTCGCCGTACTCATGGCCATAGGTGTCGTTGATCGCCTTGAACGCGTCCAGATCGATGAACGCCACGGCCACTTCGCTATCGTTGCGCTTGGCGCGGGCCAGCGATTGTTCCATACGCGTATGCAGGTAGGCGCGGTTGGGCAGCCCGGTGAGCACATCGTGGGTCGCCATGTACTCGGCGTGTTCTTTCTGTTGCTGCAGTTCGATGTTGGCGCGTGCCAACCGCTCGATCATGACGACGAAAAATTTCGGCATCAGCACCAGGCCACCCATCAAACCCGTGTAGGCGAGCGGCTCGGCCGCGAGGTAGCCGTTGTAAACAGCCGCGCCCGTGAACCCGAGCAGGCCGACCAAGGTCGCGATCTGCATGTGATGCTGGCCGTAACGCAGGCCGTTGCCGATCATCACCCACAGGAACAGCGGGTAGAAGGCGATCCCGGTGGTTCCGAAGTAAGCGGTCAACAGCGTGGCAACGGACAGGTCGGCGACAATCGCAACGTAGCGTCGCCACAGGTGGGTAGCCTTGTGACGGGCGATGTACGACAGGTAGAAGATGCTGGCGAGCATGTACGACAGCGCCATCATCACCGGCAGGTTGTCAGTACCGTCGAACGCGCGAATGATGGCCAGCATGGCACTGCCCAGGATGCTGAGCGCGACCCGCGCAACGGCCTGACCCTGCTCCTGGTTGATATCCCCGCCGGAGCCGAAAAAGATCAGCCGCCAAAGCGATACGTCGCCGTCAGGCTTGGCCTGGGCCGGGCTTTGCGGCGTTGGCAGCAGGAGGTCGGCCGCTCGGGGTTGTTGTTGTACCTGACCGTCGTTGCGGGACATGTCCTTTGCACTTGTCGGGGCATCGCGCTGCCCTAACTGCCGGCAGCTCCACTTGAAACCATCGGCCCGGACGGGGTTTTCTTAATGGAAGGAGCGCTTGCTCAGGCGGCGCCGAACCAGAAGCGATCGTCTTTGCCGAGAAACTCGTCGACCGGCATGTAGTGGCTGCCGTCGCAGGAGAACGTCAATCCCACCATGCCGTTGATGACGTTCAGCGAGCCCGAGCGCAGGTAGAGCGTACTGTCGGCCAGACGCAGTCGCGCCATGCGGCCGAACACGTCGCGCAGCGCCGAACGCGGCACCTTGGCACGTTCGGCGTATTGGGCACGCGGATAGGCCAGGCAAACCGAGGGGTCGGTGATCTCATCGAGCACGTGCAGCCGGTAGTTGTGCGGATCGTCGTACAGCCACAACGTCGCACGCGAACTGCCGTAGTGCAGCTTGGCGTGAAAAATGCCACGTTCGGCCATTAGTGACACGACCGTGTCGTGCACCTCTTCCAGGCGCTCGTCCATCGCGCTGTGCACTCGCTCCTGCAGAAAGAGATTCTGCCGAATCGCCGGGTCGCCCTTGATCTGACGCCATGCCGACGACCCGCAGAGTGCGGCGTTGTTGGTGCTGGGCAGGCTGTCGAGCGCAAAGTCGGCGGCTACGAAACCGAGCACCGCGCCACCGGGTTCCTGCACACGGTGCAACGCGGTTACGCAGGGCTGACGATCGACGCGGCTGACATACACCGGTGAAAGATGGAACTCGGCGTCCACCGCCAGCCCAAGCAGAAAGGGACGCACCGACAGATCCTGCCCGCGGACCGAGGACTCGATACGGTCGTCAGTCACGTTGGCCGACACCTGGCGACGCTCGGTATCCAGGGCATAAAGCAGCTTGCAGCCCGGCAGGTGGGCTATCGACGCCGCCAGCACCGCGTCGAGCTTGTCTGCCGTCGACCAGGTTGCCGCGCACACCGAAGCAGTCGGCGCCAGCACCAGGCGTAGCGCCCTGTTCAGGATCGTCCGTTGACGTTCGATTTCGGCCTTGAGCGAAGGACCCATCGTCCCTCCAAATCGGGTTTCTTAACCTGAAGCAAGAACCGCTCCCGGGTTATATACCCATAAACTCAGGCCATGGTGGGTAGAGGCCGCCCCGTGCTGGTGCGGCGCAGCATGTCGCGCACCGGCGCGACTCATCGGCGCTCATTCGCCGCCCGCAAACCCCTGCTGTCGCCAGCCTTCGAACACGAGCACCGCCACGCTGTTCGACAGGTTCATGCTGCGTTGCCCCGGCACCATCGGCAGACGCAGGCGACGCTCCGGCGGCAAGGCGTCGAGCATGGCCTGCGGCAGGCCGCGCGTTTCCGGACCGAACACGAAGGCATCGCCGGCGGCGTAGTCGATCTGGTCGTAGCGTTGACGGCCGCGGGTCGATACGCCGAACCAACGCGGTGGCTCGACCGACGAAAGGAAGTGCGCGAAATCGGCATGTTGCTGAACCGTGGCGAACTCGCGGTAGTCGAGCCCGGCGCGTCGCAGGCGCTTGTCGTCGAACTCGAATCCGAGCGGATGAATCAGGTGCAGAGTGCTGCCGGTATTGGCGCACAGGCGTATGATATTGCCGGTATTCGGCGGAATCTCCGGCTGATAGAGCACGACATGAAACAACGCGAGGAACCCGATCTCGATGGCTGACATTGACCCACGCCTGGCCTCTGAATTCTGCGGTATGCGATTCGCGACACCCCTGGTGTTGCTGTCCGGCTGCGTGGGCTTCGGCGAAGAGTACACGCGAGTGAAAGGCTTCTCCAACCGCGATGCCGGCGCGGTCTGCCTGAAAGGTACGACCGGCACGCAACGACTGGGCAATGCACCGCATCGGGTCTACGAAACACCCGGCGGCATGCTCAACGCGATCGGCCTACAGAACCCGGGAGTCGACAAGGTGGTCGACGAGATCCTGCCGACACTCGATTTCGAAGAAACCCGGTTTATCGCCAATGTCTCCGGCTCGACGATCGAGGAATACATCGCGGTTACACGCAAGTTCGACGACTCGCCGATCGATGCCATCGAGATCAACATCTCGTGTCCCAACGTCAAGGAAGGCGGCGTGGCCTTCGGCAACGATCCCGACATGTCGGCGCGGGTGGTCGAGGCCTGCCGCAGCGTGACCGACAAACCGCTGATCACCAAGCTCTCACCGAACCAGACCGACATCGCCGAGAACGCCCGCCGCTGTATCGAGGCCGGCAGCGATGCCTTTGCCGTGATCAACACGCTGATGGGCATGGCGATCGATATCGAGGCGCGCACCCCCTATATCGGCAACAACCAGGGCGGCCTGTCGGGCCCCGCGATCAAGCCGATCGCGCTGCTCAAGGTGCACCAGGTGTACCAGGTCACCAAGGAGCATGGCATTCCGATCATCGGCCAGGGCGGCGTGACCACACCGTCCGACGCGATCGAGTTTCTGCTCGCCGGTGCCTCGGCGGTCGGGGTAGGTACGGCGCTGTTCTACGATCCGCTGATCCTGCCGAAGATCAACCAGGGCATCGTCGACTATATGGACCGTCAGCAGCTGGCCAATGTCGGCCAGATCACCGGCGCCCTACAGCTCAACACCCGCAAGCCGGCGCAGGCCTGCGGCTGCTAGGCACCGCCAAGCCGCGGCATGGCCAGCTTGTCGCGGATTGACTTCGAACATTAGCAATGGGTTATACTCGGCCTACGCGTCCCTGGCGGACGTAGATAACTCTCAAACCATTTGGAGAGAACCATGAGTGACGTAGAAGCCCTGAAGGCTGAAAAAGCCAAACTGATCACCGAAATGCTCGACATGCAGAAGCAGTTCATCGATATCGAGCACAAGAATGGCATTTCCGGCAAAGACTACTACTACTCGCAGGAAGGTCTGCTGAAGGACTATCGCGAAGTCTATATGCAGAAAGCCATGCGCGTGGTTGAGTTGTCGCACCAGATCGTCGGTTCTTCCGCCAACTGATCGACCCAGGCTTTCCGCCTAAAAGGCCCGCCTCCGGCGGGTTTTTTTACGTCTGTTTACCTTCAGAATCTGCCCGGCGCGCCGACTTTTGGATAGCGAAAAGTCTCTGTCAGCCGAGCTTCTATGACCGAAACGACCGAACATCCTTCACCCGCCGCACTGCGCCGACTGAGCACCCTGCGCGACTTGGGGGATGACATATTGCACACGCTGAGCGCGCAGACCTTTGTTCATCATGCGCCGAAAGGCGCCGAATTGCTGCAAATCGGTTCCGAAGATGACGCCATCTTGTATCTGCTGGATGGCACCTGCGAACTCCAGGCGGAAGATGGGGCGGTGACCACGATTCGCCATACCGACGAGTCGGCCAAGTCGCCGTTGGCGCGCCTGCGCCCCAGCCACTATCACGTCGTCGCGCGCAGCCCGGTGCGCTTTCTGCGGATCGACAACGGCCTTCTGAGCGAATCGCTGGGATCGGTCGAACCGCATTCCGGCCTCACGATCGACAATTACGAAGTGGAAGAGGAAGAAGACCTCGGCCACCTCGGCGCAGAGAACCGCCTGACTCTGAGGTTGTACGAAGACCTCAACACCGAACACCTGTTGCTGCCGAGCCTGCCCGAAGTCGCCGTGCGCATCGGCGAGGCGGTGAACAATGACGATGCCGACGCCCGGCGGATCGCAAAACTGATCGAAACCGATCCGGCGATTGCCGTGAAAGTGATCAAGGCGGCCAACAGCGCCCGTTTCGGCGGTGTCGCGCAGTTGGCGACCGTGACCGATGCCGTGGCCCGGCTCGGCTTGCAGAACATACGCACGCTGGTCGTCACCTTTGCGTTGCGCGAGTTGTTCCGCACCGACAGCAAGGTGCTGAAAAAACGCATGCTGGGATTGTGGGAACACAGCCGGCGCATTGCCGCGCTGACCCACGTGCTGAGCACGCGTGTCGACGGTTTCAATCCGCATGAAGCGATGCTGGCCGGCCTGATACACGACGTCGGCGGTTTGGCCGTGATCAGCTACGCACGTGAAGTACCCGAGGTTGCCGAAGATCCGGTCGCGCTCGAGGCAAGTATCCGTTCACTGCGCAGCCAGCTCAGCGGGCTGATCCTTTCAAAATGGAAACTACCCGTCGAGTTGGCCAACGCCGCCAAAGAGGCAGAGAACTGGCGACGCGAACACCCGGGCAAACCCGATTACGCGGATCTTGTGATCGCAGCACAGGTACACGAAGGGATCTTCGGCGACCTCGACCCGCAGAAGGTGCCGGCGGTGGCGCGTCTTGGCCTGACGGTCGATGAACAAAGCCAACACCTGCAGGCGCTGAAGGACGACGAAGCGGAAGCGGAGATCGCAGCCGCCAAGCAATTGCTTGCCGGATGAGCGTGCCCCGACAGGAATAGTCAAACATATACGGCAGCGATAACATGAGTGCCCAGATAAAAAACGAATCCACCAAGCCGGGAGCCAAGCAGATGCCGGAGGACGACCGCGCATCCATCATTGCTGCTTTGCGCCGCCTCGAACATCTGTCCAGTCTCGACGACCAACAGCTGGAAGGTTTGGCGGAACTGCTCGACGTCCAAAAAGCACCGCCCGGCACCTGCCTGCTGCCGATGGGCAGCGAAGACAAGCGCCTGCTGTTCTTGCTATCCGGTCGCGTTGAACTGGTCGCCAATGACGGTGCACGACACGTCGTGGCCGACGGTGACGAAGCCGCGCAAGGCCCGCTGTCGAAGCTGCGACCTTCGCGATACCGGGTTACCGCCCAGACGCTGACCCGCTACCTGTTCGTCGAACAACAATTACTCGATCGCTACGTCTGCGACCTGTCTACGCAGGCGTTCATTGTCGAAGAGACCGACCTGTTCAACACCGCGAGCCAGCTCATCGAGGGCGAGGAATCGCATCACCCACTGATCTTCGACCTGTTCGACGACATCAACCGCGGGCATGTGTTCGTGCCGTCGGATCCGGAAGTGGCCGTACATGTCGGTCGCTCGCTGAATCCCAACGGCGACATCCCCAAGATGGCAAAGACGCTGTCGCGCTGCCCGGTCATCACACTCAAGGTATTGCGCGCCGCCAAGTTGATCGGCGGCGCCGAACAGGTATCGCGCAACATCCCGGCTGCGATCAAGCAACTTGGCGCCGAGCAGTGCTTCGAATTTGCGGTGCGCTGCATATTACGTGAATCGCTGCGCAGCGATTCGCAGACAGTACGCAACCAGATGCGCGCCTGGTGGCGACGCGCCGTACAGATGGGTGCCGTTTGCCGCGTGCTTGCGCGCATCGACAGCCGTTTCGATCGCGACTCCGCCGGCGTGGTCGGCCTGATGCACAGCATCTCGGAACCGGTTCTGCTCGGCTACGCAGACCAACATGCCGATCTTCAGGACCCGGCCGCATTGCAGCGTGTACTGCGCCAGAATCGCGCGACCGTGAGCCAGGTATTGCTTACCTTGTGGAACATGCCGCACGAAGCGGTCGAGACCGCCAGTATCAACCGGCCCTGGTCGTACGACCATGACGGTGACCCCAACTATTCGGATATCACGATCGCCGCCTTGTGGCACATCGGTCGTTCCGACGACGGCGACGAGGCATTGCCGGCGGCCGATGACGTGCCGTCATTGGTGAAGTCCGGCCTGGCGAACCCGCCGGATGAGATCATGCGCAAGGTGGCCGCAACCATCGAGCGGATCAACAACTTCGCCGCATCGTTGGCCGATCCTTAGCCGATCGTGCTGCGCCCGACAGCCACATGTAAAACCGTGTTATCGAAATCGACGTAGCGCAGACAAATTGCTCTGTTTGCCCGACACACTCGCCGCTTCTGTGCACCGAATTCAAGAATCTACGTCTGCTCGATAACGCGAACAGTGCAACCGTCGTGATATCATCGCACGCGTTACGTTAGTCGGCCCGCTGGTGGTGGGTAGGCACGGAGCCAACCCTCAGACAAGGCTCGGCGCCGGCCGCGATCGGTAATTCAGGGCAACGTCATCGGATGGCAAAAGCCAAGGCGTAACCTGTACCGCGCATCGGGTATAGTTACCCCAAGGAAGGGATGTTCGTGATTGATTCGCTGTTAAACGGAGCTGACTGGAGCCAGAACAACCGGCTACTGGTTCTGCACACGCCCGCCGGCCCGGACGCCTTCCTGGCTGAAACCGTCCAGATTCGCGAAGCCATCGGCCCCACCTGCGACCACGCCGGTTTCGTCATCGATATGACGGCATTGTCGGCCGATGCCCATCATGACCTCACTACCTTGCTCGGCCAGCCTGTGCGGCTCGACCTGCAAACGAGTCAGTCACGTACCGAGCTTCGGCCGTTCCATGGGCATATCACCCAGATCACGCGCGTCGGCGCCAACGCAGGGTTCGGACGTTACCAACTGAAGATCGAACCGTGGTTGGCGTTTCTCAATCATCGTCGCGACAGTGTGATCTATCAGGATCGTACAGTGTTCGACATCGTCGAGCAGGTTCTGGGCAGCTGGCAACAAGCCAAACTGGTACCCGACTGGCGCTGGGAAATTGCCGACCGCGAGCTCTACCCCACCCGCTCGATCACTACCCAATACCAGGAAACCGATCTGGCGTTTGTCCGTCGCCTGCTGGTCGAAGAAGGACTGTTCTGCTGGTTCGAACACACCGGCGATGACAGCGACGTTTTCGGCAAACATACCTTGGTCATCGCCGATCACAACGAAGCGTTCGTCGACAATGTTCAGCCGGCATTTCGTTTCACCCAGCCCGGAGCCACGCTGAGCGAAGACAGCCTCGATCGATGGCACGGCAGCCGTCGCCTGGACAGCAGCATCACCACGTCGGCGAGTTGGGACTACCGCACGCTCGATACCCGACCCCAGTCTGCGCCCAGCCGAATCGACAACGGCAGCGAATCGTGGACGATCGAAGCTGTCGACGACCCTGGCCAGTACGCCTGGGAGACATCGGCGCAAGGCAATCGCCGCATCGACAATCAACGCCAGGCACTCGATGCGCGCGCGAAACTGTTCACTGGTGAAGGTACCGTGCGCTCCGCGATGCCGGGCAGCATCTTCCGCCTCGACGACCACGAAGATCACGCCGGCGACGAAGAAGAACATCGCCGCTTCACGATCGTCGAGATCACCCATCAAGCACGCAACAATCTCAATGAGCGCGTTCCCGATGCAATGGCGGCGCTCGGTGATCGGGCCTCGCTGTTCGACGAGGTTTGGGGCGATGCCGAAACCTCGCCCGACCTTTATCGCAATCGGCTGACGGCCGTGCGGGTCAGCGTGCCGTGGCGACCACTCGATATCGACGGTCACGGCAGGTTTATACATCCCAAGCCGACAATTGACGGCACCCAGACGGCGATCGTTGTCGGCGACGGCGCACCGACCCACACCGATCGCGACCATCGCGTACGCGTGCAGTTTCATTGGCAACGTGGTGCCAATGCCGCCAACCGACGCAATCAACCCAACTACGGTGACAATGCGCCGGCCAGCGATCGACTGGGTACCTGGGTGCGCGTCGCCACACCAGTCGCGGGTGCCAACTGGGGCGGCCACCTGATCCCGCGCCCCGGCCAGGAGGTGCTGGTGGCATTTCTGCACGGCAACATCGATCGACCCGTTGTGGTTGGTGCGGTATACAACGGTCAAGGACAGGCCGACGCCGCGGGAAACCAACGCACACAAGGTGGCAGCCAATCGAGCGCCAATGCACCGGCCTTCTTCGCCGGCAAGGCTGAGCCGCACGCCCATACCGCATCGCTGTCAGGCATCAAGACCCAGGCCTTGCAGACCAGCCGCAGTGGCCAGGGCGGCTTCAACCAGCTGGTGTTCGACGACGCACCGGGTGAGGCGCGCATCGAACTGGGCAGCACGCAATTCGATACCTGGCTGCAACTTGGTCACCTCAAACAACAGGACGACAATGAACGCCTCGCAGCGCGCGGACACGGTGTCGATCTGGCCACCCAAGCCAGCGCCGCACTACGTGCCGGTGCCGGCGTACTGATCTCGGCCGACGCCCGGCGCGGCGCGTCGAGCACCCACCTCGATAGCCGCGAGCCAATCGATCAAACCGGTATCGCCAAAGACCTGACCGTGTCGCTCGCCGATGTCGCCGCCAAGCAGAACGCCGCACTCGCCAACGACCCGGCCGCCAAAGAGCTGCCTGTCAGCAAAGGTCTGGAGCATGCCTTGGAGGTGCTCGAAAGCACCGACAACCTCGGCGAGCACAGCGAGAGCACCCACGGCGAATTCAAAGCAACGCTAGGCGGCAGCGGCACCGTACCGGCCTGGACTTCGTTACACAAGCCAATCAAAGCATCGCGATCCGCAGCGGGCTGTCGATGTTCACCATCGGCAAGGCCGAAAACGGCAGCAAACCGAATACCGAGACAGGTATTCATCTGCATGCCGCCAGCGGCAAAGTCAGCATGCAATCGCAGTCAGACCAGACCAAGATCGCTGCCGAGAAGAAAGTGACCATCACCAGCACACACGCCAGCACACACGCGTCCGCCAAGGGTCACCTGCTCGCCACCGCACAAGGGGCTTACATCAAGCTCGAAGGCGGCAACATCGAAGTGCACGCGCCGGGTGAGGTGAAGTTTAAGGCCAGTCAGAAGAATTTTACGGGGCCTAAGGGTAGTAGCGTGAATGAGAGCCTTGCGCCGGTTAAACCGCTCAAAGGTTGTGAACTCGCCATGGAAGAAGCGGCGGCCACCGGTGCCGGCGGTGTCAAGTTGGGGAGGTAAGCCGGTATGCCTATTGAGCCGATTCCAAGTGACGCCGAAGACTATTTGAGTAACCTTACCGGTGACGGTACACCCGCAGCGCATGCCGTCGAAACTGTGCAACGAATGACGGCCGATGGTTCAACTATCGTCCACGTTTTGATCGATCCAACGCTGCGCGACTTACGCCTAGATCCAATTTTCAACGCGCTGCTTGCCGACACACAAGAAGTGGCTTGGCGGCCGATCGCCATCAAGCATCCCTCGATTGACCCAGCGTTCGTGCCACAAATGCGGTCTTTGGATCTGTCTATAGCCAAACATGCAATGTTGTTGCGGTATCTTTTCGGGATGGCCGTCGAAGATTGGTCGCCGGTGTCGTTACGTGCTGGTGGGGGCCATCGTTTCTGCGGACTATTCATTGGCAGCAACAGCTTAAGTGATCTGGCGGTTCAACTCGGAAAAATATCGATCCACGATCACCCCGAAGGAGGCCGGGCGTTAGTGCGGTGGTATGACCCGAGCGTTGTCGAGGCCCTGTGGCGAAGTTTGGATGACGCACAGAGGACATCGGTTCTACCCTCGCGGTCAGTCTGGATCGGTTTAGGCCGTGATCTACACCCAGTTATTCGTCGCGCACACAGCGATACGACGATCACATTTCGGCTGACACGCGATCAGTGGGCGCTGTTAGATGGATTACGCATCCTGAATCCCAAGGTCGCTCGTATCGGCGCACGCCATGCCGGCGTCATCACGCCACAGATTCGAACTGCGCTGCATGATGCCCTCATACGCGCGGGGCTCAAAGGGATACGCGATCCTAGCGATCTGCACGCGTTCGTGGATGCGGCGCTACGCTATCATCCTCGCTTCGATACCCACCCCTTGCTAAGGGAGCGACTTTCCCGACGCAAACATACCGAGTCCCTGCAAGAGAGCCTCTCCTTGCTGACCGACTGCGATTGGCAGCAAGTGATAAACGACTTGTCATCAACCTTCTTCGATGGATTGAGTAAGTAACAATGGATATGGATCAATGTCGGCGTTGCCAGAGTACCGGGCTTGCGCTGATGCCCGTCAGATACGCCGTTGTCCCACCTCAAGTGGATGCGGGCGTCCCGGATGTCTTGCAGTGTGAGCGGGTAGCAGGCGTTTCGCTCGATGCCAAACACGCAAAATATGCACTTCGGGTGCTGCGCCAGGGCTTTTATTACGTGTTCTACGAGCAGGGTCCCGACGGCGAGAACTATTGGGAAAGCTATAGCGTCGATCCTAAAGGGCAATTGTGGCACATGCCTTTTCCCGAAATGGTCAGGGTTATGGAAAAAGAAGGTTCCTGTAGCCGCAAATTCCATTTGCCCATGGTTACCCAGTTCATCACGATCCGCTCCCCCGAAAAATGCGGCACCGTGTGGCTTGCCTTCAGCGGGCACAAATGGTCACCGGAAACTATCGAATACTACGAAGATGTCGAGAACCGCAAGAATCGATTTCAATCTTTCGAACCCTCACAATGGATCAACGGCAATGAACAACAACGACACGCGGCACGCGTGTACGATGTACTTTCAGACGTCGTGGAATATAACGAAGCCGCCGATGCTTCGCTGCTTCCCTCTTATCAGAACGTCGGCACCTTTAGCCTTGTTAAGCCGCCCCCCAGCAAAGATGGCGGTCGATCATTTAGTTACAACAAAGACCTTCTCAACAAAGTAGGCACGCGCTATCCGTTGGTTGTTCGTCGATCGAAGCGACAAATTGCCAATACCTACGATGTTATGCAAAGTCGAAGTTTCGATTCCTCAAGAATGCGACACTTCACACCGGTTGTTTTTGCAATGTGGGACGCTGTTGGATGCGCGCACGAATTGAATGGCTATCGCAATGAGCCAATGGGGCGATATCAGCAATTTGCGCAAGAATTGGAACTGGAGCTACAGGCACTTGCCGGTGTAGATGGTGCCAAACTGCAATTGGAACAGCAGGCAATTGCCGAAGCGATAAATGAAACAAGGATACTCCATACCAAATGGAGAGAAGTATTTGAACGCGAACAGCGCGCTGGTAAATGGGACCATATCAACTATAACGTAAACGTCGTATTTAGCGATCACGCTGACAATCCAGAAAGCCTCAACGATGATCTATTGGAGATCGAGGAGATTCCGGATGATTGGAAGGCGCGGCACAACAAAGCAGCTGCACAGGGCAAAGCAGAGTTTGAAACGGATACATGGCCTGAGTACGAAGAGTATCTCGACCTGCCAACCGTTGATAGCCTTCGTCTGTCGAATGCGGAATTGATGGCCCGGGTCGATGAGATCACCGACGCTCGCACCGTTGAGGTAATCAAGTGGCTCGAGGCGCCACTGCTCATCGACACGCTTCGCGATTTCAACGACCAGAACATTGTGGACGGCTTGCTTTTCGAAGATGTTGTTAGTGATGCGATACTCGCAATTGGCTCGTCACCTTCTGGGCGCAAGAAGCTCGATGAATGGGTGGCCGAGCTCAAGGCATCGATCGATACAAATCTAGTGTGGCGCACGATGGCGCTAAATCAGAAAGAAGCAAAAAAGGATCTCGATACCGCGCTCGCCACCGCGTACGCTGACAGAACCGAACTTAGCGATTCGGCGATGGCCTTATTTATCGCCAACACCAAGACTTTGCAGCGATTTGCGGACAGCTACAAGCGTGCCGATGGCATCCACAGCCTAAACGCTAGCAGTTTCCATGTCGATGGACTGCATGCTTTTGGCGCTAGGATTGGCAATGTCGATACGAAAGGCATAGACCGCTTTATGATTACTGCGGGTGATGCTATCGCATCGTTCTTTCGGATTGATGCTGCAGCCGACTACATTGGCGAGAAGATTCTGCAGCATATATTTTTAGTGCGAGCTTTTGTTGACCCTATCGACTCGATACGGTTGGTTGCAGCGCAAGCCAAAGCACAAAACCTGACTTATAAGGACACACTGCGCCGCATCAACACGGCGAAAGAATTTCTTTCCGAGGAATTTAGAATATCAAGGTCAGATCAAGCGGCAAGCCTGCAAGAAGCCTGGGAAAAAGTAAAAAGCGATGCTTGGGCCAGTCAGGATGGCATTGCAAAGCAGCGAAAGCTCACGCCACAGATTATTCGCGACGCGCGTTTGCCGATTGTTGTCGGGCTGGTCGAGTGTGGCAATTTGTTGAAATTATTGAGTAGCGACGAAGTAACTACAAAAACCGCTAGCTATATCGTAGCGTCGTCACTCACCATCATGGCTGCCATGACCGAACTCGCGTACGCACCAGCAAAGAAGATTTGGGAAGCCGAGTCGGCGACACACCAACGCCTGAGATTCTTCGGTGGCGTGTTGGGTGGTTTCGCAAGTCTGATTGGCTCACTTATTAGTGCCCACGATGTTAACACTTCCGTGCGCAAAGACCGCTGGATTCTTGTAGGCTTATACGCTCTGAAAACTGGCGCACTAGGGCTCGCCGGAATCGTGACAGTAATGTCGATGTTCACCTACTCGGCTGGTTTGATTGCGAAGTTGACTGGTAAAGCTTCGTTAGTGCAAGGAGCACGTTTTGCCGGAGGAGCAGCGGGCAGATTAATAGGTGGGCGAATAATCCTCGCAGTTTCTGGATGGCTGTTTACGATAGGTCTAATTGCACTGGACATTTTAATCCAATGGATCTCTCCTAACGCCATGCAGGAATGGTTCGACACTTGCGCACTCGGGAAGCATCCGGACGATGAGTGGGATGTGGACTCACAGCAAAAAGCATTCGAAGAAGCCGTAGCTGAGGTGTTATAGATGAGCGTTGAGGTTATTCGGGGGCGGCTAAGTAACTACAAACGCATTTCCGGCCAACAGAACTTCGTGATGCTTGAGCGCGACAAAAGCCTCATGGGTGCTACAGCGGTTGCTGCCAGCCTCGCAGGTTTAGCCGGGCCAGCTATCGGATTGGCGCAATCTGCAAGCGATCTAGAAGAAGAAGCCCATTTTCTGGATTTTGAGCTCGATGGACTGCCGGTCCGCGGCTGGGTTTGGCGCGCGCCGCCTATGAAGAATGGCGAAAAAGTGGAAGTCGTTGGCATTCGACATCCTGAGTATTTTCATCTCGCCGCAATCGTCCTGCCTCGCGATCGATTGATCGCCTTGTACCCACACAGCTCTAAGGGCGGGAAAGCCTATTGGAAGAATGCTTGGAAGTGGTGGGCAATTGCAACGGGAAGTTCCACCGCGTTCACAGCCATCTTGATAGAGCTAGTGTCTTTGATTTCCGATGGAGAATCTCTCCTTTTTGGGGAAGGCTGGCCGGTGGTTCCGATCCTGGTTTTCGGCATGGGTTTTATGTTTGCGTTAATAATGTGGTTTGTGGCGAGACGCCTGACATTCGCGGTGCAAGTCGCTGAGGGCGTATTCACCGCTCTCGGGTGGGATAACCCCAATGAAATTGATTTGGAAAAAACAACCAAAGCGACTCGCTTACCTGAAGATCCGCCTGAGCTTGGCATTATGTATTTTCGTTATTGATCCCAAGTTCGCAGTTGGGCAATAAAATCGGATGATTGCACCGGCTCAGCAACAAGTTCATCTGAGATCTTTTAGGCGATCGGCGGGCGTTAGTCGTCGCGATCGACAACGGTCTGGCCGTGTCGGCCATCGAAGCCATCGACGACCCCGGCCAGTACGCCTGGGAGACATCAGCCCAAGGCAGCCGCCGCATCGACAATCAGCGCCAGGCCCTCGATGCGCGCGAAACTGTTCACCGGCGAAGGCACGGTGCACGGCGCGATTCCCGGCAGCGAGCTGGTGATGAAGGCGGTTGGTAAAGGAAAGGTTCGTCGATAAAGACTACGCCCATCGCGTTTTTACCGGCAGGCATCGAGCCAGGGGCGTCGTTATCTGCTGGCTGCGTACCCGGCTAGCGGAGCCAGATCGACTCAATGGACGTGATATTGAAATTCGTCAAAACTTCCTCGTACACGCTTGACAGGCAAAGACTGTTTGCAATTCGCGGAACAGTGGCGGATCTGGAGATCGCCGAAACCCGCATCAATCTGCTCGCAAAGCTTAAGGGCCGCTCACCCGGCGTTAATGCGGTGACCGGTGTTGCGAATGCCCTGTCGGGCATGTACGGGCTGGCGGCAAGCTCCGTGATGTTGGCGACCTATGACGGAGAAACCGTCTATTCCTTTACTTGCCTTGTAGACGGCAAACCTACGATCGGACAGTTTGAACAGGTGCGTCATCTCAAAGCGGGCGACAAGATTATTGCGGTTGTTTCAGAAGAAGACGGGCTGTTGTTTGCCCACGCCATCATGGACCAAGATAGTGGGATCTTTATGATGCCGTTGAATGTTTATGCTGCCGAAGGAAATTTGTTCAAGAATACTATGATGTTCGGTTTGAAGATGTGGATTGGGATTGCCGTATTCATTCCATTTGTACATTATTTTTTGTTTTATGACGCCAACGAAGCGTTGGGAAAACATTTGTCTGATATTGGTGTTTACCTAGCTATAGTGGCGGCTTTTCTGTTTTTGTTCCAGTTGTGGGAGTATCTCTCGTTCCGAGGCGACGGCCGCGGCGATTACGCTGGGGCGATATTTAAGGTGTTCGGCTTCCCGAAGTCGGACAAGATCGACCTGATCAAAATGAATTGCGTCACTGGCCACGATGCAAAGTGGCCGGATTCGTACAGCAGCGAGCTGGTGATGAAGGCGGTTGGCAGAGGAAAGATTCGCCGATAGAGACTGAAAGCACCTGTCCTTCCGGTAGGCATCAGGAAAGAGACGTCGTTTTCTGCTCACTGCATATCTGACCTGACGTGTACGCTATTTCGTGCGCTGCGACGTAACGCAATTTGAAGACACACAGCGTCGGGGCCACGCTGGTCAGACACTGAATTCCCAGTTGATTTGCCAACCGCCTTATCAAGGAAAGTTTATGAAAACACGGAAGATACCGGCACTCGACTCTTTGCTAGAGCTCCATCTCATAAATGGCATGCAGTTTGATCGAGCAATGGAAAGCCAGATCGCCGAAGAGCTTGCTGGCGTAGAGAACGAAACCGCCGTTTTGTTTCGGTTGGTCGTTGAAGACATTGTGAACGAAAGCGAGATCGACAAGCGTATTTTGTCTCTCGAAAGTGCTTACCGGGCTGACCCTGACAGTGTAGAGCGCGAGCTCAGCATCTTGATTGGCGCCAAAGAAGCCTTCGCCCGATTGGTCGGAGAACTAAACCGGGAACACATGGAAGCGCTTGTTGCCCATGGTCTGATCACGGTTGAACAGTGTAAGCAGGGTTGCCGGCTCCGGCCGACCGATTTGGAGGCATCAATCGATAGCCCTGCTCGGGCACTCGCGGCGTTGCTCATTCGCGGCGTGGTGACTGAAGACCAATTTTCGGAGCTCAAGTCAGGCTCGAAAGATTCCTCGAAGCTTAGTGAAGCCGGCGCTGCCATCGTTAGAGAGGCCGAACAGATCTGCGGCGACTTGGGAAAACAGGCAGTTTCTACTGTGAAAAACGAAATGGTTTCCGAGCTTCTGATTTGGGGTTCTTGGGCTCTGTTGATTATTGTCGTTATCAGTTGGCTTAGCCATTAAATGTCATCGCAGATGCAATTGTCGTTATTGTTGGCGTCATACCTGCCCGTTTGGTCATCATCATTGCATCCTCAATTGACGCTCCGTGCAATTGGCACCCCGTTGTGTCAGTCGATGGACGATATGAACATCTGAGGTGCCAGATTGCCGATTGGCCGTCTTAAGGCACCTGATAATCCGACTGCTGAATCAAATCGATCCCGCAGTTCAGCTCGCTGATCCATACGATGAATTCCTTAATCGCTTTGCCGGTGAATGCGCGGCCGTGTTGCGGAACGAGCATGTTGATATCCATGCCCGCGGCCATGTTGGCCCAGAAGCGGCAGACGCGGTTGCTGTTCATGTAGCGGCGGTGAAATCCTTCCATATACGGCATGACTTCGTTGAGGCTCTCGGCCGGCTTGTCGAGTTGCTCCGGTGGACAGAGGTTGGCGCCCAGATCGCCCGAGAACAGTATCTTGCTCTTGGGATCGTAGAACTGGAAGTTGCCTTCGGCGTGCAGGAAATGGGCGGGGATCGCCTTGATGTTGATGCCGCCGAGTTCGAGGTTCATGCCTTTGTCGGGCATGCCGATAATCCGGCCCTTGGTTTTGCCGGGTCGGGTGAAGTGCGGAATGAAACGCTCCCAAAGCTCGGGCACGACGATCTTGGCGTTGGTGCCGACCAACCACTTGTTGAGGCTGGCAACGATATCCGGATCCTGGTGAGAGGCGATCACGTAATCGAGATCCTTCACCGTCATGTATTTACTTATCTCAAGAAACAGCGCTGTATAAGTAAATTCGCCGCCCGGGTCGATGAGTGCGGCGTGGTTGCTGTCATAAATCAGAAACTGATTGGCTTGAACGGCTTCACCACTGGCGAGGTCGCGGATAGCGACGCAGACATGGTTGCCGTCGTTAAAGAGTTCAATCGCCATGTTTCGGCCTTCCTCAATAACCGCACTGGATAGAAGTGTATGAGGGGATGTCGGCAAGTCGACCGCAAAACTTGATCCCAAATTTACACGGCGCGATTTATGGCGCAGTTCGCGGTGAAACTTATTCGGGCCGCAAGTGTTCGATGTACTTCGGGACGTCGTCCATGACCAATCGCAATGCGGTTCCGCTGATCCGGACGTTGCCATTGGCGGTCTTGATGGCGCAATGCACGTGGCCGCGGCTTTCGAGCGGTACCGGCACCATGTCGCGGTAGGTGTACACGTTTTCGCCGACATCGCCGCCGAGGCATTCTGCGGGCAGTTCGGGCAGAGGCTCGTCGTCTGCGAGCTCGGCACCGTCGAATACCAGTGCACCGCTCTGTCTCCAACGGGTGCGCTCGGCCGAACCCGTCATCATCTTGATGAGGTAGGCTGGTTCGAATCGGACAGAGATGGTTTCGCCATCGACTTCGACGGCGCTGATCAGGGAACCGGGCAATTCAATATTAGTGCTATCCATCTATAAAAACTCCGCAACTCACGGTGCGGCATTATAGAGGCAAAGCGATACTGGACTGGACGGGCAAGCTAATCCGTCAAAACCGTGTTTTCGCAGGGGAATGATCGCTCACTCATCCGGCTTCGCGGTGCTCTTCTTCGAGACCGAGTTCTTTTATCTTTCTCGTCAGGGTGTTCCGCCCCCAGCCGAGCAGGCGGGCGGCATCTTGTTTGCGCCCGCCGGTGAACTCCAGTGCCGTTTCGATCATGATGGTTTCGAACTCGGGCATCGCCTGGTCGAGCAGACCGACCTTGCCGGCATTGAGGCTGTTGCGAATCCAACTGCGCAACGTCGTGCGCCAATCCCCTTCGCTGGTTTCCGAATCGTGTTCGCGATGCAGCTCTGGCGGTAGGTCTTCGACGTGGATCTCGCGACCCGATGCCATGACCGTCAACCAGCGTGCCGTGTTCTCTAGTTGACGCACGTTACCGCGCCATTCTAGCGCTTGGAGTTCCTTAATGGTCTCCGGCAGCAGAGTCTTGCTTTCGACGCCCAGCTCCTGTGCCGCGCGCTTGAGGAAGTGATCCATCAATAAAGGAATGTCTTCACGCCGTTCGCGCAACGACGGCAGGTGCACGCGAATGACATTCAGCCGGTGGAACAAGTCCTCGCGGAACCGTCCTTCCATGACCAATTGCTCGAGGTCTTGGTGGGTAGCGGCGATGATCCGCACGTCGGCCTTGATCGCTTCGTGACCGCCGACGCGGTAGAACTCGCCGTCGGCCAGCACGCGCAGCAGGCGCGTCTGTAGCTCGGACGGCATGTCGCCGATCTCGTCGAGAAACAGGGTGCCTTGGTGCGCCTGCTCGAACCGTCCGACGCGTCGCGCCTGGGCACCGGTGAAAGCGCCTTTTTCGTGGCCGAACAGCTCCGATTCCAGCAAGTCGTGCGGGATTGCGGCCATATTCAGGGCGATGAACGGACCCTTGGCGCGCGGACTGTGTTTGTGCAAAGCGTGCGCAACAAGCTCTTTGCCGGTACCCGACTCGCCGTTGATCAGCACGGTGATGTTGGAGCGCGCCAGTCGTCCGATGGCGCGAAACACTTCCTGCATCGCCGGCGCAGCACCAATGATTTCGGTCGCCGCGGTGGTTTCGTGTTCTGCGCTGGCGCGCGCTTCACGCCGCAGCTTGCACGCGCGCTGAACCTGGTCGACCGCTTCTTCGATATCGAAGGGCTTGGGCAGGTACTCGAATGCACCACTGTGGTACGCAGAGACGGCGCTATCGAGGTCGGAATGCGCAGTCATGATGATGACCGGCAGTTCGGGATAGGCCTGCTTGATCTTCTCCAGCAAAGAAAAGCCATCCATGCCCGGCATGCGCACATCGGAAATAATCGTTTCGGGTTGGCCGCGCTCAAGCGCCTCCATGACGCCGTTGGCGCTCGAAAAACTGGTGACGTGCATACCGGCTTTGGTCAGGGCCTTTTCCAAAACCCAGCGAATCGAGCGGTCATCGTCGATGACCCAGACCTGGTTTCTCTCAGTCACGGGCAGCGTTCTCCTTACCCCTATCGGTGCCGATGTCTTCACCGATCGGTAACAAAATTGTGAAAGTGGTTTCGCCCTTACGGCTGGTGCACTCGATCAACCCTTTGTGTTGATTGATCAAAGACTGTGCAATTGACAGTCCAAGGCCCATGCCGCCCGTGCCGGACGTCACCATGGGGAAGAACAGGGTTTCGGCGATTTCCGGCGGAATGCCCGGTCCATCGTCGACGATGTCGATCTGGGCGCCCAAACGATAACGACCCGAACCGATCGTGATCTGGCGTTGAATGCGCGTACGCAATGTCACTGTGCCGTCATCGTCGAGCACGCGTGTCGCGTTCCGAACAATGTTCAACACCGCCTGGATGAGTTGATCGCTATCGCCGACAAGCTCGGGGATGCTGGGGTCGTAGTCGCGAACGATCGAGATGCGGTCGCCGGTTTCAGCGAGCACCAGCGAGCGGACCCGCTCGAGCACATTGTGCACGTTGACCGGTGCGTAGCTCGGCCGGCGGTTCGGACCGAGCATGCGATTCACCAACTCCTGCAGGCGGTCGGCCTCCTGGATGATGATATGCGTGTATTCCTTGAGCTCTTCGCTTTCCAGCTCGCTTTCGAGCAATTGAGCGGCACCGCGCAAGCCGCCGAGCGGATTCTTGATTTCGTGCGCAAGGCCGCGGACCACGTCGCGCGTCAGTGCCTGCTGGTTGATCAACCGTTCTTCGCGGCTGATTCGCAGGTGCCGATCGATCTGCTGCAGCTCGACGATGGTCATCTGCTTGCCGTCTTCGTCGACCACCGGCGTGACGGTGCAATCGACGGTGACTTCGGCGCGGTCGGTAGACAACACCACGCCACGCTTGGTGATCGGCGCGCCGATCGCGGCAGCCTCAATCAGATCGACCAGGGGTTCGCCATGACAGGCCATCCAGCTGGTCGGTAGTTCGCCGAGGACATGTTTTGCGCTGATGGCAAGCAGCATCTCGGCCATCTGGTTCAGATAGCTGACGCGAAGATCCTCGTTGAACACCACAACGGCGGAAGCCAAATTGTCGAGGATACTGGTGCTTAACAAGGACAAGGGTTCGATCGAGACCTGCATGCATCCTCTGAAGCAAAGTTTGGGCCATGACGCGCCACAAAGGGCGTTGCGTAAATGCCCATTTTGCAAGGCGAAATCAACGGCTTGGGAAAGGCTGACGAGGTATGCGCCCGATCACGGCGCATACCTGCAGACTCCATGCACTATTTTAGTGCATGGAGTTTATTTTGAATAACTTGGCTTGAACGCAGGGTTGGTTTTGCCGGGCGTGGTCGAGATGCCGCTAGTGCCCGGCTTGTAGTTGCCGCCACTGCCTGGTTCGTAAGACGTGTCGCCAGATGGAGTGAAACTGGAACCATAGTCGGGGTCGAACGGCTTCTTGTCATCATCGCCGTTGGAACCATCGCCGCCGTCACCATCTCCATTGTCGCCGGAATCGCCATCTTCGGCGGCATCCAGCGCGGCTTTACGCATCGTAAAGACAACGGTATCAGAACTGATCAATACGGTACCGGCGGCATTCACGACCGAAGCGCGCAAGGTATGCGTGCCGCGATCGACGCCGCTGAGCTCGATTGCCAGACCGTCGAAAGCGCCGGAAACCGCAGTGCCGTCCAGATAGATCTTTACCGTGTGGTTCGGTTGCAGGCCCGGTTGCAGAGAAATGGCGACCGGCACCTTGCCTTCGTTGTTGCGCACGGTGCCGTTGGTTTCCGGCTGGCTGATCACCATCGCTGTGTAACCGGTGAAGTTTTCCGGTGCGGCAGGCGCATTGCTGCCCGACGACAGGTTGGCTGGTCGTTCGATTGGGCGCGGCGAGTAGCGCGAATAATCGGGGAGCTCGACCTTGTTCGGACATTCACCCGCCGGCACGTCGGTATAGCCCACCACGCCGTCGGCATCGACGGTCTTGCAGATAACGGCCGACGCCATCCCCGGCAACAGGAAAAACAGCAACAATGCGAATTTAATCATGCCGTTAGCATAGTGCAGGTGCATACGGGTTGCGACTCCGAAATCTATATAGATGCACTACCTTGTGGCATATCCGGCGCCGCTTGTAAACAAAAAACCCCGCCGGATAGGCGGGGTTCTTCGTTCCAAACCTGCTGAAAGATCAGAGGCTGAAGTACATGTCGAACTCGACCGGGTGCGTGGTCATACGCATCGTGGTCACTTCTTCCATCTTCAGTGCGATGTAGCCGTCGATCAGATCGTCGCTGAACACACCGCCTGCTTTGAGGAAGTCGCGGTCGGCATCGAGGGCTTCCAGCGCCTGGTCGAGGCTGTGACAAACCGTCGGGATGCCTGCTGCTTCTTCCGGCTCCAGATCGTACAGGTCCTTGTCGGCGGCATCGCCGGGGTGGATCTTGTTCTGGATACCGTCGAGACCGGCCATCATCATCGCGGTGAAGGCAAGGTAAGGGTTGGCGGTCGGATCCGGGAAGCGCACCTCGATACGGCGTGCTTTCGGGCTCGAAACCCACGGAATACGAATCGAAGCCGAACGGTTACGCGCCGAGTAGGCCAGCATGACCGGTGCTTCGAAGCCCGGGACCAAACGCTTGTACGAGTTGGTCGACGCGTTGGTGAATGCGTTCAGCGCGCGGGCATGCTTGATGATGCCGCCGATGTAGTACAGCGCGGTTTCAGAAAGACCGCCGTAGAGATCGCCGGCAAAGATGTTGTTGCCGTCTTTGGCAAGCGACTGGTGAACGTGCATGCCCGAGCCGTTATCGCCAACCATCGGCTTCGGCATGAAGGTGGCCGTCTTGCCGTAGGCATGAGCGACGTTCCAGGTGCAGTACTTCTGGATCTGGACCCAGTCGGCACGCTGAACCAGGGTCGAGAACTTGGTGCCGATCTCACACTGACCGGCGGTCGCCACTTCGTGGTGATGGACTTCGACAGGCACGCCCATCTCTTCCATCGCGTCACACATAGCGCCACGCAGGTCGTGCAGCGAATCAACCGGGGGAACCGGGAAATAGCCGCCTTTGACGCCCGGACGGTGACCGATGTTGCCGTCTTCGTAGACGCGCTCGGAGTTCCACTCAGCTTCCTGCGAGTCGATCTTGACCATCGAACCCGACATGTCGATGCTCCAGCGAACATCGTCGAGAATGAAGAATTCCGGCTCCGGCCCGAAGTACGCCACGTCGGCGATGCCGGTCGATTGCAGGTAGGCTTCAGCGCGCTTTGCCACCGAACGGGGATCGCGCTCGTAGCCTTCCATCGTCGACGGTTCGAGAATGTCGCAACGCAGGTTCACGGTTGCGTCGTCGGTAAACGGGTCGAGTACAGCAGTGCCTGCTTCCGGCATCAGGATCATGTCGGATTCATTGATGCCTTTCCAACCGGCGATCGACGAACCGTCGAACATTTTGCCGTCGGTGAACAGTTCCTCATCAACGACAGATGCTGGCACGGTGACGTGCTGTTCTTTGCCTCGGGTGTCAGTGAATCGGAAATCGACCCACTTGACGTCGTTGTCCTTCATCATTTTTAGGACGTCTTTTGCGGACATTCTCGGTTTCTCCAGAAGTAGCGATGAGTGCTGCTGTCTGCAGACAGCGGTTACATTGGGTCGCCAGGCAGGTCTTCCAGACCGGCGGGTTGGCGTTGCGATGTGGGAGCAGGAAACATGCCACTCCCCTTGCCTGTTGATCGAGCGTTTCCGACACTCGATTGCTATTCGTTCTCGTCCCGGCTTAGTGCCTTGAAATCAGCCGCTTACGGCAGCTGGCGCGCCATAGTTGGGCAGCCTCATCGAATAAGCTTGCCGCTACAATCCGTTGCCTTCCCAGCTTGGCGCACCCATACAGTGCATCGCCATCTGCGATCGCACCATATTGGTGCTAGCCATAGAGCACCCGCAGGCTACCGAACCAGGGTAGCACAGCGGCTGCCTGGGTCAGGTTCTCGCGCAACGCGGCCGTATTGGCTTCATCGACGAAACTGGCTACCGGCAAAATCATCTCGACGTCGATCGATCCGCCGAGGTAATGCAATCGTATCTCACGCTGCGCCGGTGCTGCATGCACTTCGTTCCAAAGTTGCTCGAGCGCCGCCAGTGCCTCGGCGCGCAGCGGCAAACCGCGGCAGGTCGGTGCATTCTCGTCGTCTTCCGGATCGATGTGCACGGTTACGTCGGTGATCGCATCGAGTTTTGCGATCATCCGGTCTTCTACCGTCTGGCTGATCATGTGCCCTTCCGAGACCGACAGGCGCGGCGCCACCTGTACGTGCACGTCGGCGCTCGCTTCGGCGCCATGCCGCCGGGTGCGCAGCATGTGCACCGAGCGCACCCCATCGATCGCCATGATGACGCGTTTGGCCTCGTTGACCTGGTCCTCATCGAGCGCGGTATCGACCAACTCGGTGAGCGCGCTCCAGCCGAGATCCCAACCAATCTTGGCGACCATGATGCCGACGATGATTGCGGCCAGCGCGTCCATGTAGGAAAAGCCCATGACCGCTGCACCAACCCCGATCAGGACAACGATCGACGACAGGGCATCGGACCGGTGGTGCCAGGCGTTAGCCCGCAACATCTCCGAGTTCAGACGTCGCGCCACGGCGATCGTGTACCAGTACAGAGATTCTTTGGCGGCGATGCCGACCGCCGCAATGATCAGCGCCAGCTTGCCGGGCAGTGGCCGATCGGGATCCAGCAGACGCTCGCCGCCGTTCCAGACGATGCCAAGCGCGACCAAGGTCAGCAGGATGCCCAGGCCGAGCGTCGCCGCAGTCTCGAATCGCCCATGCCCATAGGGATGATCCTTGTCCGGCGCCATGGCGGCATGACGCGCAGCAAACCAGACCAGGATGTCCGACAACAGGTCCGAGGCCGAATGGATGCCGTCGGCCACCAAGGCGGCGGAATTGGCGATCAGCCCAACGATCACCTGGGCGAAAGACAACAGCAAATTGACCAGTCCGCTGACGATAGCGACCCGCCGGGTGTCGCGACCACGCGCCGTGCGCTGGGCCTGCGCCGAGTCCTCCGGGTGCGTATGTTGCTGGCTGGCAGTCACGATTTATCAGCTTCTACACGGATAGTGATTACATACTCACCATCACGCTCCGCAGTCTCCAGAACGGTGTGGCCGTTGATTCTGCACCACGCCGGAATGTCTTGCATGGCCCCCGGGTCGGTGCACACAGCCACCAGCTCATCTCCCGCCGACAGGGTTTCCACCTTGTCCTGAACGCGGATGACCGGCATAGGGCAAAGCAGGCGATGGCAATCGAGTGTTTCGCGGCGTGGTTTCATCGAGGAGCGCATGATACGAGAAACAGCGTTCCCTGGCAGCGTGCAGCGCATTTTTGGCGGCCAGAATCCTTAACAAAACGGTCATATTGCCGATAAAAACACCGTCGAATAACTACTTGTCGGACTGCTGCTGTTGGGAGCGATGGTCTGGCCCTTCTGGAGCGTCCGCCGTGGGCAAAAATAATCTCAGTTCATTCAAACGCCGCATGGTGATGATCTCGGCGCTGCCGGTGATCATTCTGCTCGCCGTGACCATCGTTTCGGAAACCATGCTGTCGCGTGTTAACGAGGGAGTCGACCGCATCTATCACGATCGCGTGATACCGCTCGACCAGCTCAAACACATCGCGGATGCCTACGCCGTCGGTGTGATCGATGGCGTGAACAAGGCCAACGCCGGCATTCATTCCAAGGGCGAGTTGCTGCAGGAAATCGCCTCCGCCGAACAGACCATTGACGAGCATTGGCAGGCCTACCTTAAAACCCAACTTACGGCCGACGAGGAAAAGCTGGTTGGAGCTGCCAAATCGAAATTCGCCAAGGCCGACGCCGCTGTCTCTGAGCTGAAGGCATTTGTCGGTACGCTCGACGGCAACCTCAAGGGTCAGCTCGACCGATTCGACGGACCTTTGTATGCCGAAATCGATGCCATCGGCGGCGTGATCACCGATCTCGTCGACCTTCAGCTTGAGGTCGCCGCGCAAGAGCGCGAGCACGCTGCCGACGTCTACGGCATGACGGTATGGCTGCTCGCCGGTATCTGCGTGGCGTCGCTCGGCCTGCTGGCTTTCACCGGCTGGCAGACCTACCGCAGCATGTCGGCACCACTGGCCGTTGCGCAGCTGATGGACGAGGTGTCTGAAAAGGCTGACCTGACGCTGCGCACCACGCAGAAAGGCAGCATGGCGGATTCCTTCAACCGCTTGATGCAGCGTTTCCAGGAGCTGGTCAGTAGTGTGGCCAATGGAGCAGAACAACTGTCATCAGCAGCCGAGGAGATGACGGCAATCACGCGCGACAGCGCCGATGGCGCCAGACGCCAGCATGCCGAGAGCGAACAGGTCGCCACGGCTGTGAACGAATTGACCGCATCGGTAGAAGAAGTGGCGCGCAGCACATCGGCCGCGGCCAGTTCGTCGGCAGATGCTAAAAAGGTCGCCGGCGACGGCAGCCAGACCGTGCAAAGTGTGGTCAACACGATTCGCGACCTGGCCAACGAGATCGATGGCGCAAGCCACGCGATCACGCAGCTGAACCAGCACTCGAATCAGATCAGCACCGTGTTGGACGTTATCCGCGGCATCGCCGAACAAACCAACCTGCTGGCATTGAACGCGGCGATCGAGGCCGCGCGTGCCGGCGAGAAAGGGCGCGGTTTCGCGGTAGTGGCCGACGAGGTACGCACGTTGGCACAAAGGACGCAGGAATCCACCAGCGAGATCGAGCAGATGGTCGAGCGCCTGTTGCACAGCGCCGGCGAAGCAAACTCGTCGATGGCGCGCAGCCAGGAGCGGGTCAACGAATCCGTGGAGGTTGCCGGGCGTGCCGGTGAATCGCTAACCCTGATCAACAGCAGTTCTGAGAACGTCAGCGCGATGACGATTCAGATCGCGAACATGTCTGAAGAGCAGGCCAGCGTGGTCGAAGAGATCAATCGTTCGATCACGGCGATCAGCGATGCCGCGCATAGCGCAGCCAGTGGTTCGGAACAGGCCGCAACAGCGAGCGAGCAACTCACGCGTATGGCCGAGCAGTTCCGTGCGCAGGCTGCGGTATTCAAGATCTGAGTTTGCGGGCACCAACACGCGGACGTGTGGTGCGTCCGGGTGTTACAACAACCAGGCCTTCGGCAGTTCGTCTGCGGTCATCGGTTTGACCTTGATCGCCTGGGTTGAACCGTCGAGCGCGCGGTATTCGAGTTCCACCGTCTCCGCATCGCGCCCCTGGCTATATCGCCCAACGATGCGCGCAGCCAGACGGATGTCTGCGTCGCTTGCTTCGCCGTCGATCAGTGCCAGTGGCCCCCCGTGGCTTACCAATGAAAGACTGGGGTACTGTTTGCGGTAGCCCGACAGGAACCTGCCCTCGCCTTCTTCACGCGACACGATGACCTTGAAATGCGGTGCCGGTCGGACGTGGCGACCGACTTTCAGCAGCATGATGTCATCGAGCTCGTAACGACGTTCGCCGCGTGCCTGCCACAGGTCTTTGAGCTTGACCGAATAGTTCTCGTCGGTAAGAAAACAGCAACCGCCGGCCGGTTGGGCGTAGTCTTCAAACCCGAACTCGGCGGCGAGCGCCATCTGCGGTTTCCGACTACGTCCGGAGAAACCGTATAGCCGGTCACGCTGCACCCAACCTTCGCGCTCGGGCAAGGTTGCCGGCAGATTCTGCGCACTCAGCGGACGCAGCAAGCGGTCTTCAATACCCGAATCGTGCTGGATGATTGGCATGGTGTCTTTGCGCTGCGATTTGGGTCGCTGGCCGACGACCTCACCGGTGATGACGAAATCGAAGCCCTTGCGCTCGATCCATTCGCGCGCCTTGCGCACCATGAACACCTTGCAGTCGAGGCAGGGGTTGAGGTTGGCGCCGTAGCCGTAACGCGGGTTGAAGACCACGTCTTTGTATTCTTCGACGATGTCAACGATATGCAGCTTGATACCGAGCTGCTCGGCAACCCAGAGCGCGTTGTTGCGTTTCTGCCTGTCGCGGTCTTTCTTACGGATGGCGTGGGTGTGCCCTTCGACACAGAAACCGGTGAAGAAATTGATGCCCTCGACGTGGACGCCCTGAGCCTGAACGACCTTGGCCGCCAACAGCGAATCGAGGCCGCCGGAGATCAATGCCAATGCCTTGCGTTGTTCAGCCATGGTCGGTCGGTGCGTGGGGAAAACGACACATTATATTTATAGTCCCCGCTTGAGGACTATATAATGAGCGGCTTTTCACCAGCAGCGCTTCCACGGGCAACCGAATTACATGAATAACGCGCCGGATGTTTCCACTTTCCAGGGCCTGATTTTTGCCCTGCAACAATACTGGGCCGAGCAGGGCTGCGCGATTTTGCAGCCGTACGATATGGAGATGGGTGCCGGTACCTTTCATACCGCGACCTTCCTACGGGCGATCGGTCCGGAGCCGTGGAACGCGGCCTACGTGCAACCTTCGCGCCGCCCGACCGATGGTCGCTACGGTGAGAACCCCAACCGCTTGCAGCACTATTACCAGTTCCAGGTGGCGATGAAACCGTCGCCGCTGAATATCCAGGAGCTGTATCTCGGCTCGCTCGAGATGATGGGCCTGGATCCGCTGGTGCACGATATCCGCTTCGTTGAAGACAACTGGGAATCGCCCACACTGGGGGCCTGGGGCCTGGGTTGGGAGGTCTGGCTGAACGGCATGGAGGTGACCCAGTTCACCTACTTCCAGCAGGTGGGCGGCCTCGATTGCCGGCCGGTGACCGGTGAGATCACCTATGGTCTCGAACGGATCGCGATGTATCTGCAGGGCGTCGAATCGGTGTTCGACCTGGTCTGGACCAAAGGGCCGCAGGGGCCGGTGACCTACCGCGACGTGTTCCATCAGAACGAGGTCGAGCAGTCGGCGTACAACTTCGAACACGCCGACGTGGATTTTCTCTTCGGCTTGTTCGACCAATGTGAAAAGGACTCGTCGCGCCTGATCGAGGCCGGGCTTTCGCTGCCGGCCTACGAACAGGTACTCAAGGCTTCGCATGCCTTCAACTTGCTGGACGCACGCCACGCGATCTCGGTGACCGAACGGCAGAGATACATACTGCGGGTGCGCAAATTGGCGCAGGCAGTAGCGCAGGCCTACTACGACGCCCGCGAGAAACTCGGCTTCCCGATGGTGATTGCCGCCACGGAGACTGGCGATGAGTGAGTCTATGATCGAAACCGCGAACCTGATATTCGAACTCGGGACCGAAGAGCTTCCGCCGAAGGCATTGAAGAAGCTCTCTGTCGCGTTTACCGAAGAGTTCGTCAAAGGCCTCAACGACGCCGGGCTACAGTTTGGCGAAGTGAGTGCTTACGCTGCTCCAAGGCGCCTTGCCTTGTTGGTTCGTGACTGCGCAACTGCACAACCCGACCGGGATATCGAGCGCCGCGGCCCGGCGCTTAAAGCCGCCTACGACGGCGACGGCAATCCGACCAAGGCGGCCGAGGGCTTTGCCAAGTCATGCGACACCACGGTCGACCAGCTGCAGAAGCTCGAGACGGACAAAGGCAGTTGGCTGGTTTTCAATGTTCACCAGAAAGGCCAGCAGGCCGTCGATCTGCTGCCGGGCATCGCTGAGAACGCACTCAACAAGCTACCGATTCCAAAGCGCATGCGCTGGGGTGATTCCGATGCCCAGTTCGTGCGCCCAGTGCATTGGCTGCTGTTCATGCTCGGTGACAGCGTTGTGCCCTGCACGCTGCTCGATGCCAAGGCGAGTAAGGAAACTTACGGCCACCGATTCCACCATCCGCATGCCATTACCCTCTACAACCCGGATGACTATGCCGAAGTACTAGGCTCTCTTGGCAAAGTGATCGCTCACTTCGATACGCGACGCGCGCGCGTGAAGCAGCTGGTGGAGCAAGCTGCCGGTGATATCGGCGGCGTGCCGGATCTGGATGACGATCTGCTCGACGAGGTGACAGCGCTGAACGAATGGCCGATGCCGATCACCGGTACCTTTGAAGAGCGGTTCCTCGAAGTGCCTCAGGAGGCGTTGGTCGCCACTATGAAAGGCAACCAGAAGTACTTCCCGGTGTTCAGCAAAGACGGCCAGCTGATGAACAAGTTCATCACGATCGCCAACATTGAAAGCAAGCAACCAGATCTTATCCGCCAAGGCAACGAACGTGTTGTGCGGCCGCGACTCGCCGACGCCATGTTCTTCTGGGAACAGGACGGCAAGAAGCGTCTGCAAGACCACGTAGGCAAACTCGAGCACGTCGTGTTTCAGAAAGATCTTGGCAGTATGCGCGACAAGTCGGCGCGGGTCGCCGAACTCGCCGCGTTCATCGCGCAACAGATTGGTGGCGACGAGGGGTTGACCCGGCGTGCCGGCGAACTCAGCCGCTGCGATCTGATGACCGAGATGGTATTCGAGTTCCCCGAGATGCAGGGCATCATGGGTCGATACCAGGCACGACGCGACGGCGAACCGGACGAACTTGCGCTGGCGATGGACGAGTTTTACATGCCGCGTTTCTCCGGTGACCGCCTGCCGGAGACCAAGACCGGTATTGCGATCTCATTGGCCGAAAAGATCGACACCCTGGTCGGCATCTTCGGCATCGGATTGAAACCGACCGGTGACAAAGACCCGTTTGCGCTGCGCCGCGCCGCACTCGGTGCGTTGCGTATACTGCGGGAACACGCACTGCCGATCGACCTGGTAGCTCTGCTGCAGAAAGCCGAAGCGGGTTTGCAGGGACAGCTCAAGGAACAAGGCATCGCCGACCGGGTTTACGACTTCATGCTTGAACGCCTGAAAGGTATCTACAGCGACAGCGGTACGAGCCATGACACCTTTGAGGCCGTGGCCAACATCCGGCCCAAAACGATCGCCGATTTCGAACATCGCATCCGGGTAGTGACCGACTTCCGCGCATTGCCCGAGGCTGAAGCGCTGTCTGCAGCCAACAAACGCATCGGGAACATCCTCAAGAAAACCGACGAAGCGGTGCCTGATCAGGTAGACCCCGACCTGTTCGAACTGACTGCTGAAAAAGCGCTGCATGATCATCTGCTGGCTGCAGAGAAGGCGATTGCGCCGCTGATGGCCGAGAGCAACTATGGCGCAGCGCTGCAGGTGCTCGCGCATCTACGCGGTCCGGTCGACACGTTTTTCGACGATGTCATGGTGATGGCAGAAAAAGCAGCTGTGCGCGGTAACCGCCTGGCCATGCTGAAAACGATGAGTCAGCAATTTCTGCAGGTGGCGGATATCTCGGTGTTGCAGGTCTGATCGATGGCGGCGCATTCGGATTCATGGGACGACATGATGCGCGCCGTTCAGGCATTTCATGACAAGCATGATTTCCGTAACACCGGTGGCGAAGAACTCACCTACCGGGTTGCGTTGATGGCCGAGGAACTGGGCGAGATCTCGTCGTGTGTCACCAAGGGGAAACCGCGCGAAGCGCTGGCAGAAGAGGTGGCCGATCTTTTGATTCTGGTTATGGGTACCGACATCGCTGCGCAGCTCGACTTGAAGAGCGCCTTTTGGAACAAGATGGATAAGCTGATGCAACGTGAATCGCGCATGATTGACGGCCGCATCCGGGTATCCGAGTTTCGCGACGTCGATTGATCACGCCACATCAGCGGGTAACCGATCCAAGATGAGTGACCTACCCAAACTCGTGATCCTCGACAGAGATGGCGTGATCAACCAAGACTCGGACGCCTACATCAAATCCGCCGACGAGTGGATCCCGATACCGGGCAGCCTGGAAGCGATCGCCCGCCTTAATCATGCAGGGATTGCGGTGACGGTTGCGACCAATCAGTCAGGTATCGGTCGCGGCATGTTCAGCGTAGAAGATCTCAACGAGATGCATGCGAAGTTTCAGCGCGCACTCGGTCGGGTCGGTGGTCATATCGATGGCATATTTTTTTGCCCGCATTCCCCTGACGCCGGTTGCGATTGCCGTAAGCCGAAACCCGGTTTGCTGAGGGCGATAAGCGTACGCTTCGGTCTGCCTCTGGCACGCGTACCGGTGATCGGCGATAGCAAGCGCGATATCGACGCCGCGATCGCGGCACATGCCGTTCCAATGCTGGTCAGAACCGGCAAAGGCACCCGGACCTTCGAAAAGCATCCGGAGTTGCATACCTTGCCGTGGTTCGACGATCTGGCCGCCGCCGTAGACTACATCCTGGAAGGAGGAAAACGCGCTTGATTTTGTTGCGCTCGCTGCTGTATTTCGCTGGTTTAGTCATATCGGTCGTGGTTTTCGGTCTATTGATTGCGTTGTTCGGTTGGTTTTTGCCGAGCAGCTACGCCGATACGATGTCAAATGCTTGGGGTACGACCAATCTTTGGCTGCTGAAATGGGTCTGTGGACTCAGTTACCGGATCAAAGGCGAAGAACACCTACCGGATGGCGGCGCCATCATCATGGCGAAGCATCAATCGACCTGGGAGACGATTGCCCTGCGCGGCATCCTGCCCGCCGCGCAGTCGTGGATACTGAAACAAGAGCTCATGCGCATCCCATTGTTCGGGTTGGGATTAAAATTCGCAAAGTCGATCGCCATCGACCGCTCCGCCGGGCGCAAGGCCGCGATGAAGGTCGTTACGGAAGGCATCGAACGCCTCAACGAAGGGCGCAACGTGATCATTTTCCCCGAGGGCACCCGCACCGCTCCGGGAGAACGGAAGAAATACAGTATAGGCGGCGGTTTGCTTGCCGAACGTAGCGGAGCGACGGTCGTCCCGATTGCTCATAACGCCGGTATTTTCTGGCGTCGGCGCGATGTGAAAAAGTACCCGGGAACAATCGATGTGATCGTCGGCCCACCCATCGCCAGCGAAGGCAAGAAGGCGTCAGAGATCATGCGTGAAGTCGAGGAATGGATCGAGAGCACGCTGGAAACTCTACCTACTGAAAAGATCTGATAGTAAGTAACTGCTTACTTACATTTCGATTAGGCGAACATCGGCTCACTCGCGATCTGTTAGGCGCGGTAGTCCGCACCGTCATTCTTCGCCTTTGCAAACCTGTGGATAAAATCGTGGATAATCCGACGCCCGAACGAATAATCGGGCATCGGATACGTTATGACGTGTAGATAGTTAGACGTCGAGATTTTCGACGGTTAACGCATTGCGTTCGATGAAATCACGGCGCGGTTCGACCTGGTCGCCCATCAAGGTCGTGAATATCTGATCAGAGCCGACGACGTCTTCGATGTTGACGCGCAACAGGCGGCGACTGGCCGGGTCCATGGTCGTTTCCCAAAGCTGCTCCGGGTTCATCTCACCCAGGCCTTTGTATCGCTGGATGTGTTGGCCGCGTTTCGCCTCTTCCATCAGCCACTGCAGGGCCTCTTCGAAAGTGGCAACCGGCTTACCTTTATCGCCGCGGCGAATCTCTGCATCCTGCGCCAACAGCCCGTCCAGTGCTTCACCCATATCGGCAATCTTTTGATAATCGCTCGAGTGGAAGAAATCGAGAGGAAGATGTTTTTCCGTCGCTATGCCGTGCGTCCAATGCTCAATGGCGATACCAGCCGTACGCTCTTCTTCCGCCGGCGTCATTACCAACTGGTAGCGATCGGCCACGCCGGTGTCGACATTGAGCCGGTTCTGCAGTTCTACCATCCAGCCCTGCAGTGCCTCCTCGTTCCCGAGCAGATCATCACCCACCCGCGGCATGTACAACAGATTCTGCAGCACGCCTTCATCGTAGCGTTTACCCAGACGCTGCTGGATGGCCTTGACCACAACCATCTTGTGCGCGAGATCCTCGAGCGCCGGACCGGAAAGTGGTGGCGCTTCGGCGTTGACGAGGAGACTTGCTCCGTCCAAGGCCGTGCGCAGCAGGTAGGCGTTCAACTCAGTGTCGTCTTTTAGGTAGTGCTCTTGTTTGCCCTTCTTCACCTTGTACAACGGCGGTTGCGCAATATAGATATGGCCGCGCTCAATCAGCTCGGGCATCTGCCGATAGAAGAAGGTAAGAAGCAAGGTGCGGATGTGGGCGCCGTCAACGTCGGCATCAGTCATGATGATGATCCGGTGGTAACGCAATTTGTCCGGATCGAATTCTTCGCGGCCGATGCCACAGCCCAAAGCGGTGATCAAGGTACCGACTTCTGCTGAAGACAACATCTTGTCGAAACGCGCTTTTTCGACGTTCAGTATCTTACCTTTGAGCGGCAGGATAGCTTGTGTACGCCTGTCCCTACCCTGCTTGGCTGAGCCGCCGGCAGAATCACCCTCCACCAGGTAGAGTTCTGACAGACCGGGGTCTTTCTCTTGGCAGTCAGCAAGCTTGCCGGGTAGCCCGGCGATATCCAGCACACCTTTGCGGCGGGTCATTTCCCGCGCCTTACGTGCCGCCTCGCGGGCTCGCGCTGCCTCGATCATTTTGCCAGCGATCATCTTGCCTTCGTTCGGATTCTCTACCAGGTACTCAGAGAGCTTTTCGGCAAGCAGTGCTTCGACAACGCCTTTGACCTCTGACGATACGAGCTTGTCTTTGGTCTGCGACGAAAACTTCGGATCCGGCACTTTTACCGAAAGCACCGCGGTCAAACCTTCGCGGGCGTCGTCTCCCGATGTCGCAACTTTTTGCTTCTTGGCCATCCCTTCCTGCTCAATATAGCTATTCAGCGTACGGGTCAGGGCCGCGCGCATACCCGCCAAGTGGGTACCGCCATCGCGCTGTGGGATGTTGTTGGTGAAGCAGAAAATACTTTCCTGGTACGACTCGTTCCATTGCAGAGCCACTTCTACGCCGACGTCGCTTCGTTCTGCGCTGAAGTGAAACACGCTCGGATGCAAAGGGGTTTTGTTGCGATTCAAATGTTCGACGAAGGCGCGAATCCCACCTTCGTATTCGAAGATATCTTCGCGATCGGCACGCTCGTCTTTCAGATGGATTTTCACGCCCGAGTTCAGGAAAGACAGTTCACGCAGGCGTTTGGCCAGAATGTCGTAGTGAAACTCGGTATCCGTGAAGATTTCGGGGCTGGGATGAAAACGGACCTGGGTGCCGGTTTCATCGCTGTCGCCGACGACTTTCAACGGCTCTTGGGGAACACCAAGATGATATTCCTGTTGGTGAACCTTGCCTTGCCGCCAGATGGTCAGCTCAAGCTTGTCCGACAAGGCATTGACGACCGAAACACCAACACCGTGGAGTCCACCCGAAACCTTGTACGAGTTGTCATCAAACTTCCCGCCTGCGTGCAGCACGGTCATGATGACTTCTGCGGCAGAAACGCCCTCTTCTTCGTGGATACCCACCGGGATGCCACGGCCATCGTCCTTTACGCTGACGGAGTTGTCGGCATGGATGATGACCTTGATCTCATCGCAATGCCCGGCGAGTGCTTCATCTATCGCGTTGTCGACGACTTCGAAAACCATGTGATGAAGGCCGGTGCCATCATCGGTATCGCCGATATACATGCCGGGGCGCTTTCGCACCGCATCCAGACCT
>MWSE01000052.1_pt1 | contig 37164 bp, 42 predicted proteins | sample 1021931 | NCBI WGS metagenome assembly MWSE01 (sample SAMN06338154, study PRJNA374545) | mollusc metagenome | biome: marine bay; material: sediment; isolation source: gill 28 cm from animal B | host: Kuphus polythalamius | place: Philippines: Mindanao | collected 2011-09-12 | reverse complement strand
CGAATTCGCCGATCAGCCGCCGCAGCTTGGTTCGCGTAAGGGGGTATCGCGCCGGGTGTGCGATTACTGCTTGCCCACCCGACAGCCGAATCCAGCGCACCGCATCCTCGAGTTCGGCCCATTCGCCCGGCACATAGCCCGGCTTGCCGTTCACCAGGTACTTTTTGAACACGGCGCGCACATCGCTGGCGTGGCCATTATCCACCAGAAAACGTGCGAAATGGGTGCGACTGATCAAACGACCATTGGATAGTGCGCGTGCGCCCTCGAATGCACCGTCGATGCCCTTGGCGGCCAGGCGCCGACCGATCTCTTCAGCGCGCCAATCGCGGAACTCGCGCAAACCTGCCAGGCCGCCGTTCAAGCGCTCGTCGGCCGGTGCGACGTTCAGACCGACGATGTGGATCGTCAACGACTGCCAGGTGACCGAGATCTCGACACCCGGCACGAAGCCGATGCCGACCTCGCGCGCCGCGTCAGCAGCCTCTGCGACACCCTCGAGCGTGTCGTGATCGGTCAAAGCCATCACCTCCACACCCCCGGCCTGGGCGCGGCAGATCAGCTCGCGCGGCGTCAGCGTGCCGTCGGAGGCGGTGGAATGGGCATGTAAATCAAATGAACTGGGCATAGCGCCGATTTTACAGGAACACCCGCGCCGCCGTTCGCCGACAAAGGCCGTGGTAATCGGCGCTGTGCACCCTGTGCGATCAACTGTGCGTGCTACACTTCCGCGCCATGAAAGTCCCGCCGGTCGACCTTTCCCACCTTCGAGAACGCTATCGCGAACTGGCCACGCGAGTGCACGAGCTATGGGAATCGTCCAACCTCGCCCACGACGACGTCGACACCCCGGAACTGTTGCGCGACGCAATGTCGCAGCTGATCGACATGCTGCGTCTGATCGGTACCGACGAGTCGCCGGCCGACAGCGCCGAGATCAACACGGTGGGTGAATACGGCCTGCACTTGATCGACGAACTGGCAAAGGTCGCGGCCAGCCTCGATCAGACCCGGCTCGCGTCAGAGATCGAACACCTGGCCATGCCGTTCGCCCTGTGGGTTGCGCGTCATGGCGGCGAGATCCGTCACCTGCAGCCGGTGGTCAACGCCCTGGCGCATTACGCCAACCAGGTCAGCCACCCGCAGGAGATGGCGGCGCTCTACACCCAGTGCTGCGAATTGATCGATGCGGTGAGCCCGGCGTGTGAAGATGCCTCGGGAACCGATCCACAACACCCGTGGCGCCTGCTGTTGCTCAATCGCGCGATTGTCGCCACCCGCAGCCACAATCCCGAACTCATGGAACCCGCCTTCGACGCCGTGGTCGAAATGCTGCCGAACGATGCCCGGGGATTCTTCGCCGAGGGGATGGAGCAGATCACCATCATCGATTATCCCGAAGCGGTACGCGATGTGATTCGGCGCTATTTTCTGATGTTTGCCTCGTCGCGGCGCCTGCACTAAAGGAACGACAACTGCCGATGAAGATGCTCGTCGACCTGTTTCCGGTCATTCTGTTTTTCGTCGCCTACAAACTGACCGATATCTACGTGGCTACGCAAGTCGCCATCGGCGCTGCCGTGTTGCAGGTGGCTTACCTCAAACTGCGCCGCGGTCGTGTCGAACCGATGCACTGGATTACGTTGGGTTTCTTGGTGGTCCTCGGTGGACTGACCCTGTTCTTGCATGATCCAACCTTCTTGAAGTGGAAGCCAACCATCGTGAACTGGTTGCTGGGCGCCGGCTTCCTGTTGTCATCAATCTTCATGAAACGCGATCTGCTTCGTCGCATGATGGATCAGTCGCTGACGTTGCCCGATACCGTGTGGCGCAACCTGAACATCGCCTGGGTGGTGTTCTTCTTCGCCTCGGGCGCGATCAACCTGTTTGTTGCTTACAACTTCTCGGAAGACACCTGGGTAAATTTCAAGCTGTTCGGCTTCCTCGGCCTGACGCTGCTGTTCATGATCGCCCAGGGTTTCTATCTCGCGAAGTACCTGCAAACCGATACCGATTCACCGCAAACGCAAGAGGATTGATGCCATGCTTTACTGCGTCGTTGGCACCGATGTGGCCGACAGCCTGCCGCTGCGCAAGAGTGCGCGCGAAGGCCATCTGCAGCGACTCGAACAACTGCAACAAGAAGGCCGCCTGGTATTGGCCGGCCCAAACCCGGCGGTCGACAGCAATGATCCCGGTGAGGCCGGATTCACCGGCAGCCTGATCGTCGCCGAGTTTGCCGACCTGGATGCCGCCAAGGCCTGGGCCGATGCCGATCCGTACATCGCCGCCGGCGTCTATGCCGACGTGATCGTCAAACCCTTCAAACAAGTCTTTCCCAAATAACGCCGCCAAGGCGTCAGGAGAAAACCGCAATGCGAATCACCGCAACTCGATTCGGCGCACTGGTCTTGTGCCTTGGGCTCGCCGTGCCGGCGACCGCCGAACAGACTGCCACCGAGGATCAGGCAGCCCAGGAAACCACCGAACCGCAAACCATCGTGACGATCGATGGCAAGCCGATCACCAACCTGCATTTTGCGCTGTTCGTCACCCAGACCGGTCGCCAGCCGGAGGATGCCGAGTCGCAGATCGACCTGTTGAACGAGATGATCAACAACTTCATGGTGGCCGAATCGGCAGAAGGCCAGGCCCTGGCCGAAGAACCCGAGGTCAAAGCGGCGTTGGAAGTGGCGCGCGCCCGCCTGCTGGCGCAGAGTTTCATCCGCTCGGAGATCGCCAAGGTCAAGATCGACGAAGACGAGATCAAGAAGATCTACGATGAACAATACGGCAACAAGAAACGTCAGGAATTCAAGGCGCGCCACATCCTGCTCAATAGCGAAGAAGACGCCAAGGCCCTGATCAAAGAGCTGGATGGCGGCGCCGACTTTGCCGAGCTGGCCAAGCAGCGCTCGATCGGACCGAGCAAGACAGTCGGCGGCGACCTAGGCTGGTTTGCACCGGACGAGATGGTTGCGGAGTTCGCCGACGCAACTGCTGCGCTGGAAGATGGCGCCTACAGCAAGGCGCCGGTTCAGACCCAGTTCGGCTGGCACGTGATCCTGCGTGAAGAGAGCCGCGAGTCGCCCCCGCCTTCGTTGGATACGGTACGCGCCGAGATCACACAGAAGATCCAGCAGGAACAGGTGACCGAGGCGGTATCGGCAATCCGCAAGAAGGCCAATATCGAAGTTCAGGAAGCCGCGCAGTAAGCAAAACAAAACCCGCCGGCACGTGCTGCCAGGCGGGCTTTTTATCGGCCTACTCGTTCAGCTGTCGTCTTTCTTCGGCGCCTTGCCGATCCGGCTGATCGGCACCACGTCGGCCGGCGCCGGTTCGTCGGTGAAGTAAGGACGCTCCTGGGCAACGCCTGCCGCATCGGCCAGCTCGCGCTCACGCAACGAGATCAGGCCGAGACAATGCCGCACGTCCTGGATGGTCTGGTCTGACAGGGGATGTTTCATCGCCCGGCTGGGCGGGGTCGTGTCCTTGATGATCTGCGCCAATACCTTGCGCATCACCACCAGGATTTCTCGTTCTTTGCGGCTCTCATCGCTCATGATGATCCGGGCTCCGTAGCTTGATTGCCGACAGGATACCCGAATCGTCCTGACCAAAGCCATGCAGCCCGTGAGCCAATATTGGCCCACGGACGCCTGAACGAATTACATCTACTTGAAAATGGTCTCGATCGAGAAACCTTCCTGCTCGAGGATACCGCGCAAGCGTTTGAGCGCATCCATCTGGATCTGACGCACGCGTTCACGCGTGACGCCGAGTTCGTTGGCCACCTGTTCGAGCGTCGAGTTCTCGTAGCCATGCAATCCGAAACGCCGCTCGACGACCTCGCGCTGCTTATCGTTCAGCTTGGCCAGCCAGGCATCGAGGTGACCGGAGATATCGTCCGCCTGGATGTGCTCGGTGGGATCGGTCGCGCTCTCGTCGGCGATCGTATCGAGCAGCGGCTTGTCGGCGTCTTTGCCGTAGGGCGTGTCGACCGAGGTCACGCGTTCGTTCAGGCCGAGCATGCGTTTGACCTCGTCGATCGGACGGTCGAGCAGATCGGCGATCTCCTCGGCGGTCGGTTCGTGGTCGAGGGTTTGCGTAAGTTGACGCGCCGCACGCAGGTAGACGTTGATCTCTTTGACCACATGAATCGGCAGGCGGATCGTGCGCGTCTGGTTCATGATCGCGCGCTCGATCGTCTGGCGAATCCACCAGGTCGCGTAGGTCGAGAAACGGAAACCGCGTTCAGGGTCGAACTTTTCAACCGCGCGAATCAGCCCGAGATTGCCTTCCTCGATCAGGTCGAGCAATGCCAGCCCACGGTTCATGTAACGCCGCGCAATCTTCACCACCAGGCGCAGATTGCATTCGATCATGCGACGGCGTGCCGAGGCGTCACCCTTTTGCGCCAGGCGCGCGTAGTACACCTCTTCTTCGGCGGTCAGCAGTTTGGAAAATCCGATTTCGTTGAGATACAAGCGCGTTGCATCCAACTGGCTATCGGGTACCTCGCCGGCAGCGTATTTCTTTTCGCTGTCGTCGTTATCGTCGTTGTCGTCATTCGACGATTCGGCTTTTACCTCGTCGTCGCCGTCAACTTCCAAATCTTCTTCGAGATTTTCAATATCGTCATCGACCTCTACGTCGGCTTCCTCGCGCTTAGCGGGCATGCGACCCCTCCATCACTTTTGTGACTACGTGAACCAAAGGTGCAGTAACTGCCGGTTTTACAGTCTGGGCAACAACCCTTTCGGATCGACCGGTTTACCGTCACGTCTGATTTCAAAATGCAGTAGTGCGTCGCCGTTATTCGCGGTACCCATCTCTGCAATCTTCTGTCCTTTGGTGACCTGGTCGCCTTCCTTGACCAGGATCTTTCTGTTGTGTCCGTAGGCACTCAGATATTTATCATTATGTTTGATGATAATAAGCCGCCCATAGCCGATCAGTCCACTACCGCTGTAGACCACGCGCCCCCCTTCGGCGGCTTGAATCGTGTTCCCAATCCGACCGCCGATCTTGATGCCGCGACGCGACGGATCAGAGGCATTGAACTGCGATACGATTTTTCCTCGCACCGGCCATGCCCATGCAAGGTACGTCGGACCACTTTTGGTCGATGTGGGTTTTGCCACGGGCGGTGTCGATTTCTTCGGCGGGGACGTTTTGGCCGAGGTGCGTGGCTTCGTTTTCGGCAGCGGCGTGGCCGTCGATCGCGTCGGTGGGCGCGTAGCCGGCAGCGCGCGCGTCTGCGCCGATGAGCGATGCGAGGTGGCCGACGATGCACGGCGCGTCGTGGGTGCCGACAATCTTAGGGTTTGCCCGGGGTAGATGCGGTAAGGCGGGCGAATACCGTTCCATGCAGCGACCAGGCGGTAATCGATGCCCTTCTGCCAGGCTATACCGTACAGGGTGTCGCCGCGTTGCACGCGGTAGACATCACCGCTTACCGTTGGACGCGGCGCCGGTGCGGTGCGGGCCGGCGGTTTGGCACCGCGCGTTTCTACCGGCGCACGCCAACTCGCTGTACAACCGGCAAGCATCGCGACGATCAACAGCGAGCAGAGCAATGCCGGCAGGTTTCCCTTCCTGAGAGACCTGTAGGGTTGCCCGCGTGTCCAGAAGGTTGCCTGCTTCAAGATCCCCGCTTCTTCAGCGCATACTTAATAACGATACACCAGCACTATGATGACGATGGCGGCGACCGTCAACCAACCCAGCCAGTCGACCCAACGGTGCAGTTTCGCTTCCATCGACTCACCGCCCCAGGCCATCAGCAACGACACCAGATAAAAGCGCATACCGCGTCCGATGAACGATGCCAGCACGAACGGCAGAAACGCCATGCTGAGCACACCGGCGGTGATCGTAAAGACCTTGTACGGGATCGGTGAAAAGCCGGCGGCGAAGATGGCGACGAAGCCCCACTCTTCGAACCACTGCTTGGCCAATGCGAAAGGTTCGGCATAGCGGCCTTCCGTCAGCAGCGACTGCACCAACTCGAAGGCGAACATGCCGATCAGATAACCGAAGATGCCGCCGGCGACCGAGGTGAGCGTCGCCAACGTTGCAAACCACACGGCGCGCTTGGGTTGCGCCAGACTCATCGGCGCCAGCATCACGTCGGGCGGAATCGGAAAGAATGACGATTCGGCGAAACTCAGGCCGCCGAGATACCACGGCGCATGCGGATGGCGCGCCCAGACCATCGCCTTGGCGTACAACGACGAAAAGATTTTCACTCAGATGACTCCGCCGAGCAGAGGAACAAAACTGACGCGCTCCAACATCTCATGCTCGTAGCCGTCATCGGTGCGATGCACACGCACCAGGGCCTGCTGATCGCGCAGACCGATCGGCAACACCATGCGTCCCCCTGGTCGAAGCTGTTCGACCAAGGCGAGCGGTATCCCTTCCGGTGCTGCGGTCACGATAATGCCGTCGAACGGCGCGTACTCGGGCAGCCCCATTCCGCCGTCGGTGTGTTTGGTCACGATGTTACGAATCTTCAGTGCCTGAAAACGCCGCCGCGCCTGATCGAGCAGTACCTTGATGCGCTCGACGGTGTAGACGCGGCGCACCAAGGGTGCCAACACCGCAGTCTGATATCCGGACCCGGTGCCCACTTCGAGAATGTTTTCCAGCGGTCCTTCGGCGATCAGTGCCTCGGTCATACGCGCGACGATGTAGGGTTGTGAGATGGTCTGGCCGTTCCCGATCGGCAGCGCCGTGTCTTCGTAAGCACGACTGGCCAGCGCTTCGTCGACGAACATGTGACGCGGCGTGTTGCGCATGCTGTCGAGCACACGCGTATCGCGCACGCCCTCGTCGCGCAGACGCTGAATCAGACGCTCGCGCGTGCGTTGCGAGGTCATGCCGATGCCTTGATTCAGCGGCGTCATACGCCGGCCTCCAACCAGGCGGCAAGATCCGGTAGCGCTTGGTGTCGGGTCAGATCCACCTGCAAGGGAGTGATCGAGACAAAGCCGTTTCTCACCGCGTAGAAGTCGGTGCCGGGGCCGGCATCCTGCTCTGCGCCGGCTGGGCCAACCCAGTAGATCGGTCGACCGCGCGGGTCTTCGGATTTCACCACCGGCTCTGCCTTGTGGCGGTGCCCCAGACGGGTCGCTGCGTATCCCTGCAGCTGATCGAACGGGATATCGGGTACGTTCACGTTCAGAATCGAATCCGACGCGATCGGCTGCTCGCACAAACGCTTCACCAGCATGGCGGCCACGCGAGCGCCGGTATCGAAATGCTGCGGCGTGTGCGACGACATCGACACGGCGATCGCCGGATATCCCAAAAACCGTCCTTCGGTCGCTGCCGCCACAGTACCCGAGTAGAGCACGTCGTCACCCATGTTGGCGCCGGCATTGATGCCGGAGACGACCATGTCCGGTTCCTGTTCGAGCAATCCGGTAATCGCCAGGTGCACGCAGTCTGTCGGCGTGCCGTCGACGCGGATAAAACCGTTCTCCGCGGTCGCAGCACGAATCGGTATCTCCAGCGTCAGCGAGTTGCTCGCACCGCTGCGGTCGCGGTCCGGCGCGACCACCACCGTGTCGGCGATCGTCGCCATCACATCGTGCAGTGCCTTCAGGCCCGGTGCCTGATAGCCGTCGTCGTTACTGAGGAGAATTCGCATGCCGTCCTAGTTGTGCCCCGCCCCCAACTGCGGGCCGGTCTTGAAGCCGCCGATGATACTGCAAACCGTGCACCGCCTCACCTTGATCTATGGTTGGGAACCCGTTTCAATCGACAGCATGGGCGATCCACCTGACACCCCCGAAAACGACGACAGCGACTTGTTTCAGACCGCGATGGGCGACGTTGAGCCGATCACGCCGGAGCAGGTCGAGCCGTACCGTAAGAAACGTCGCCCCGAGCCGCTCAACCTGCCGGTGGGCGACGAACAGGAAGACGAACTCGCCGACCTGGCGATCGAAACCGGCGAGTTCCTCGAGTTCCGCCGCCCGGGCATCCAGAACCGCCTGTTCCGCGACCTGCAGCGCGGCGTGATCGAACCCGAAGGCACGCTCGACCTGCACGGGCTGCGCGTGCACGAGGCCAAGCCGGCCCTGGTGCGGTTTCTGAACTACCACCGCGACATCGGTCGACGTTGCGTGCGCATCATCCACGGCAAGGGTCGCGGATCCGGCCAGCAGCCCGTACTCAAGCAGAAAACCAACCAGTGGCTGCGGCAGCGCGAAGACGTGCTGGCGTTCGCCACCGCACCGCGCTGGGACGGCGGCACCGGGGCGGTCTACGTGCTGCTATCGGGCAAGTTTCGTCGCACCGATTGATCCGACGCGCATAACCCGAATCCCGTTCCTCGCCGCTCACCCGCAGTCGCCGAACCGCTTGGCCTGCATCTTGCTGAATTCCGCTCAGAGAGAACGATGACGGAGATTCACCATGCTCGAACGTTACCGCATTGAAGCGCTTTCGCTGGCCGTGCTGACCGCGGTCGCCATTCAGGTTTTTGCCCCCGGCTCCGGCCTGATCGCGGTCGTTTCGGGCTTTTTCCTGGTTCTTGGCGGCACATTGCTGACCGCGCTGATGAGCCACTCGGGCAGCTCGATCAAGATGCTGTGGCAACTGGTCGTGGATTTTCGCCGCCAGCCGAAGGACCTGGGCGACGACGAGCAAAGCCTGCAACGCTTCTTCCATGCGGCAAATGCTTTCCGCCGCGGCGAAATCCGGCCGGCCGAGGTCACCGCCCGCAAGATTGCCGAACCGGTGCTGCGACGCGGCACCCAACTCGTGCTCGACGGCTTTCCGCGCGAGCAAATCAGCCTGGCCCTGCAACGCCAGATCGCCGAAGAGCGCGACCAACTGCGCCACCCGGTCGACATGTTGCGCGCCATGAGCAACTACGCGCCGGCTTTCGGCATGCTCGGCACCCTGCTCGGCTTGGTGCAGATGCTGTTCGGCCTGGGTTCGGGCGACCTGGGCAGTATCGGTGCGGCGACCGGTTTCGCCATGCTGACCACCGTGTACGGCCTGGTGCTGTCGAACCTCGTGTTCAAGCCGCTCGCCAGCCAACTCGAACAACGCGGTCGCCGCGTGATCAACCGTCGCGTCGCCCATCTGCAGGCCATCATGATGCTGTTCGATCGCCAGCACGCCGAGCTGATCCGCGAGATGATGGATGAACTCAACGCGCTGCAGGATATGCAGAAGGTGTCGCTGCAACTGCAACTGGCGAAGGCACACGCCTGATGTCGCATTTCGACGCAGCCATCCCGTCCAACGGCCAGTCGCCGCTGGACGCGCTCAACTGGTACTCCTGGGATACCGAGAAGTCGGAAACCAGTTGGCTGCTCACCTATGTCGACGTACTCAGCATCATCCTGGTGGTGATGGTGGTACTGCTCGGGCACACCGCGATCATGCAAACCGAGTTGGTCGAGACCGAACCCGATAAGCGCCTCGCCGTGCCGGTCGAACCTGCCAAGGTGACTGCACCGGCGAAGCCGAAAACCGTAACGCGCCCACTACGCATCCCGCCGCCGCTGACGATCGAGCTGCCTGAAGATTCAGCGTCGCAGCCCCGCTTTTTGACCACCGCGGTGAGTGAGCCGGTGACAGAGATCGTCGAACCGCCGTTGGCCACGCCGGCAGCACCCCGCGAAACCATGACGGACCTGCTGGCAACCACTGCCCTGCTCGATCTGCAATCGCCGATGTGGCTGCCCACCCCCGTAGCGACGCCGGCGGCGCTCGACGAGCCACTGGCCCCATCGGCCGTAGCAGAGGCTCCCGTCGACTCGGCCCAGACCCGTCTGGTCAATGCGATCGAGAACACCCTCGGCAACGAGGTCAAAATCATCCCGCAGGAACGCGGCGTTTCGCTGGAAATCGCCGAGGTGATCCTGTTCGACTCCGGCAAGGCCAAGCTGAAACCGCACGCCACACCCGTGCTGCAGCAGATCGCGATGTCGCTGAAAGAGACGGTCAACGCCGAGATCTCGATCGAAGGCCATACCGACAACCGTCCGATCCACCGCGGTCGCTTCGCATCGAACTGGGAGCTGGCCGCGGCACGTGCGAATCAGGTCACGCACTTCCTGTTGAACGCCGGCCTGGATGCCGATCGTGTACGCTCGATCAGCTACGGCGATGCCAAGCCGATCGCCGACAACGCCACCGCGGCAGGTCGCGCCGCCAACCGCCGCGTAAATCTGCGCGTCGACTTTCTGTGAGTGCAGATACCGCTAGCTGATCGACGCTGCGCGCTGTGGCTCACTGACCAGCTCGCGCAACACCGATGTCGCATAGGCGCCCGAGGTCAGGCCGAAGCCCAGGGTTAAGGCGTCGTCCTGCCATCGCCACGTCAGATCGTCGACGACCAGGCGTAGCGCGCGACGGTCTGCGTCGAGACCGAACCGCTGCAGTCCATCGATCCAATGCTGCCAGTCGGCCAGCGCCTGTTGCTCCAGCAGCAGCACTTCTCCAGCGGGTAGCAAGGCGCGACTCGAACGACCGCACAGCGGGCCACTTGGATGAATATCGCGAACCGCTATCCGCTCCGCGATCGATGCATCGTCGGGATCGTGCATGAACTGGCGCATCGCACCGGCCAACAGCAACACGTCGCCATCCATCGCTGCATCCCAAGTGCCGGCCGCAACACGCGCTGCAAGCACCTGGTTGAACAACAGCGAACGCGCCGCGGACAACAGCAGGCTGCGCTGTTCGCGCTTCGGTTTGCGCCCACGTCCGGCAAACAGCGCATCTGCGCGGGCCAGGTTCTGACCTTCGCGGCCAAAGCGCTGCGAACCGAAGTAGTTCGGCACACCGCTCTCACCGATCTGCCGCAGCCGTTGTTCCGCCAGGTCGCGATCCCCGCCCACCGAATGCACGGTGATCTCGAAACGGTTACCACGCAGCGAGCCGCGGCGGATCTTGCGATTGTGACGCTGCGCATCGAGGATCTGCAGCGAGTCATCCTCGATCGAACGCCAGTCGGGCGCCTCACGACCGGGGAGTTGCACGGTGAAGTGTTGTGTCGTCACCGCATTGCGATCTTTCAGACCGGCATAACCCACGGCGACTTGGCCGACACCGGCCAGCTTGGCCAACTCGCGCGCCACCTCGTGCGTGTTGCGTTCGCGTTTGCGCACGGTGAGAAACTCGTGCTCGCCGTCACCCGACGGACCATAGCCGAGCTCTTCGACAACGATGAAATCTTCGGGGGTTTGGCGTAGCACGCCGGTCAGTACCGGACCGCCCAAGGCGTACGGCAGATTGCGCGTCGGGTCAGCAGAGAAAACAGTCTCGTCCATCAGATTTTGAGCAGCAGCACCACGGCGTGTGCGGCGATGCCCTCCTCACGCCCGGTAAACCCCATGCGTTCGGTGGTGGTCGCCTTGACGTTGACGGCATCGAGCGCAACGCCCATGTCTTGGGCCAAATGCTCGCGCATCATGACGATATGCGGCCCCATGCGCGGCGCCTGCGCAACGATCGTGCTGTCGAGGTTACCGACGCGCCAACCGCGCTCAGCCAAGGCATCGCGCACGCGGCGCAACAGCACGCGGCTGTCGATGCCACGATAGGCATCGTCACTGTCGGGGAAATGCTTGCCGATATCGCCCAGCGCCGCAGCACCCAACAACGCGTCGCATACGGCATGTATCAGCACATCGCCGTCCGAATGTGCCTCCAGCCCTTTGTCGTGATCGATTCTGACACCGCCGATTGTAACGAAGTCGCCCGCACCGAACCGATGAGCATCGTAACCGTGACCAACCCGCATGCTGTTCCCCTCATCAAACCGGGGCGATGATAGCACTCAGGGAGCGCTAAACTTACGAGATGCCGATCTTCGATACCCATTGCCATATCGATGTAGAAGACTTCGACGCCGATCGCGCCGAGGTGTTGCGCGCGGCACGCGCTGCGGGGGTGCAAGACATGCTGGTGCCGGGCGTACAGCGTTCGACGTGGCCTTCGCTGATCGCTTTGTGCGAGGGTGATCCGCATCTCCACCTGGCGCTGGGCATGCACCCGGTTTACTTGCAGCAGCATCAGGATACGGACATCCCGGCACTGGTCGAGGCCGTGGAGCGGCATCAACCGATCGCCATTGGCGAGATCGGCCTTGACTGGTATGTCGACGGCCTTGATCGCAACAAACAGCAGGCACTGTTGGAGCGACAACTACAGGTTGCACAGGATGCCGGGCTGCCCGTGGTATTACATGTGCGTAAGGCGCACGATGCAATGCTGAACACGCTCAAGCACTATCGTCTGACAGGCGGTTTCAGCCATGCCTTCAACGGCAGCCTCGAACAGGCACGGCGTTATCTGGACATGGGTTTTTGCCTGGGCTTCGGCGGCATGCTGACCTACGAACGTTCATCGCGCCTGCGCCGGCTCGCCACCGAGTTGCCACTCGAGGCCATCGTGCTCGAAACCGATGCCCCCGATATGACGGTCGCGTCGCACCATTACGAACGCAACAGCCCCGCTTATCTTCCCGATGTTTTGCGAACCTTGGCCGAGCTTAAGCAGATGAGCGAGGACGAGGTTGCCGCGCAGACGACAGCCAATGCCAAACAGGTGCTGGGATTGATCTGAGCCAACCGCGAGCGGACGACCACGGTATCGACGAACCGCGACTACCAGGGTTTGCCGTCGCGTTGGCGCTCAAGATAATAAGCGGCCAACGCCAGATCTTCAGGACGCGTGATCTTGATGTTGTCGGCCGAGCACTCGACCATAATCGGCTGGTGACCGGCCCACTCGATGGCACTCGCCTCGTCGGTCACCAACACGCCGGCTTCGAGCGCGCCGCGCATCGCATCGAACAAGGTGCCGAAGCGAAACATTTGCGGTGTGAAGGCATGCCACAGGTGGGTGCGTTCAACGGTGTTGAGAATGCGATCGGCCGAGTCGGTACGTTTCATCGTATCGCGCACCGGCATACCCAGCAGCCCGCCGATCTCCTGATCGCGCACCATGGAAACGAGATGATCGATGTCGTGTCGGCGAACGCAGGGCCGCGCCGCATCATGCACCAGCACCCAGTCGTCGGCCGCAGCACGCGGTTCGAGCGCCGCCAGCGCGTTCAACACGGAGAAACAACGCTCCGTACCGCCGGTAACCCGCACCAGGTCCGGATGGCCGGCAAACTCGCTGTCGTCCCACCAGCCGTCTTCTTCGCTGAGCGCCACATACAGGCCATCGACCATGGGATGCAGCAACAGGCGTTCGATGGTGTGATCGATCACGCTGCGACCGTTGAGGTCGAGATACTGCTTGGGGACCTTGCTGCCCATGCGACGACCGACGCCGGCCGCCGGCACGATGCACCAGAACGACGGTGCGCTCACGGCTTGCGGCTCTCGGGCGGAACCAACTGAAAGTAGGTCTCGTCTTTGCGGATCAAGCCGAGTTCGCTGCGCGCACGCGCCTCGATCGCTGCCAGGCCCTCTTTGAGGTCGTCGACCTCGGCCTGGAGCGTCGCGTTACGTTCTTGAAGATCTTCGAGTTCCGTGCGCTGGTCGGCGATCTGGCGCTTCAGCATCGCAACCTCGGCGAGGCTACCCTCACCGACCCACAGCCGGTACTGCAATCCCAGCAGCACCAGCAGCAGAACGCCAACCGCTACCTGAAGCTTCCAGCTCACAGCGCGCGGATCAAGAGTCAGAAGCAGGGAAACGCACTCTTACCGGCGTACTCTGCTTCATCACCGAGCTGATCCTCGATGCGCATCAACTGGTTGTATTTGGCCACGCGGTCGGAGCGCGACAGAGAACCGGTCTTGATCTGACCGGTCGCGGTGGCGACCGCGAGATCGGCGATCGTCGTGTCCTCGGTTTCGCCCGAGCGGTGCGAGATCACCGCGCTGTAACCGGCATCGTGTGCCATGCCGATCGCTTCGAGTGTCTCGGTCAGGGTGCCGATCTGGTTGAACTTGATCAGGATCGAGTTGGCGATGCCCTTATCGATGCCTTCCTTGAGGATCTTGGTGTTGGTCACGAACAGATCGTCGCCGACCAGTTGTACGCGCTTGCCGAGTTTGTCGGTCAGCAGCTTCCAGCCGTCCCAATCGCCTTCGTCCATACCGTCTTCGATCGAGATGATCGGGTACTGGTCGACCCAGCCGGTCAGGAAGTCGGCAAAACCGGCAGAGTCGAACGACTTGCCTTCCGAGGCCAGCACGTACTTGCCGTCTTTGTAGAATTCCGAGCTGGCGGCATCTAGGCCGAGGTAGATGTCGTCGCCGGGTTTGAAGCCGGCCTTGGTGATCGCTTCGAGGATGACCTCGATCGCCTCTTCGTTGGAGCGCAGGTCGGGGGCGAAACCGCCCTCGTCACCGACGGTGGTCGCCAGCTTGCGACCGCCGAGTACGGATTTCAGTGCATGAAACACCTCGGCGCCGTAGCGGATGGCCTCGCGAATCGAGCCTGCCGCCACCGGCAGGATCATGAACTCCTGCAGGTCGACGCTGTTGTCCGCATGCTCGCCGCCATTGATGATGTTCATCATCGGTACCGGCATCTTGTAGGTGCCGCTACCCAGCGATTGATACAGCGGCATCGCCTTTTCCTGCGCCGCGGCATGCGCGGCAGCGAGCGACACGGCGAGGATGGCGTTGGCGCCGAGGCGCGATTTGTTGTCGGTGCCGTCGAGGTCGATCATGCGCCGATCGATGGCTTCCTGTCCGCCGACCTCCTGCCCAAGCAAGGCATCGCGGATCTCGCCGTTGACGTTGCCTACCGCAGTCAAAACCCCCTTACCGAGGAAACGCTGCTTGTCGCCATCGCGCAATTCGAGCGCCTCGCGCGAACCGGTCGATGCGCCGGAAGGGGCTACCGCCCGACCAATCGCACCATCGGCGGTCAGCACATCGGCTTCGATAGTCGGGTTGCCGCGCGAATCGAGGATCTCTCGGGCGCGGATATCGATGATGTCAGACATGGGTACTCCTGAACTCAAAAAAATTCGTGGCAGAGCCGGCAGCCGCGCTTAAAGGCGCATGCTGCCGGCTCTCCGATAAACCTAGTCAACTGTCGGGTCGGCGACAGCGGAATGCCGTGTCAGCCGACGAGTTCCTGTTCGATAAAACCGCGCTGTTTGACGCAGCGGTCGAGCTCGACCAGGGTTTGCAGCAGGCGCTGCATTTTATCCAACGGCCAGGAATTGGGGCCGTCGGACATCGCGTTTTTCGGGTCCGGATGGGTCTCCATGAACAGACCGGCAATGCCGACGGCGACGGCCGCGCGCGCCAGTACCGGCACGTGCTCGCGCTGTCCGCCCGATTTATTGCCCATGCCACCGGGCTGCTGCACCGAGTGGGTCGCATCGAACACCACCGGACAACCGGTAGAACGCATGACGGCGAGACCGCGCATGTCGGAGATCAGCGTGTTGTAACCGAACGACACACCACGCTCGCACACCATGATCTGTTCGTTGCCGGTGGCCTTGGCCTTGTCGACGACGTTGTTCATGTCCCACGGCGCGAGGAACTGGCCCTTTTTGATATTGACCGGCTTGCCCGCCTTGGCGACGCTCTGAATGAAGTTTGTCTGGCGACACAGAAATGCCGGCGTTTGCAATACATCGACGACCGAGGCCACCTCGTCCATCGGCGTGTCTTCATGCACGTCGGTCAGCACCGGCACATTCAGTTCGGTTTTGACGCGTTCGAGGATGCGCAGGCCTTCTTCGAGACCAGGACCGCGCGGGCTGCTGTGCGACGAACGGTTGGCCTTGTCGAAAGACGATTTGTAGATGAAGGGAATACCCAGTTCGCTGGTGATGCCCTTGAGCGTTTCAGCGACCGACAGCGCCGATGCCTCGCTCTCGATGACACAGGTACCCGCGATCAGAAAGAACGAATGATCGAGGCCGACCTCGAAACCGCATAGATTCATGCTGAAACTGCCTCTTCGACGTTTTTATTGCGATGGGTAGCGGCTGCCTCGACGAACCCCTGAAACAGCGGATGGCCGTAGCGCGGTGTCGACGTGAACTCCGGGTGGAACTGGCAGGCGACGAACCACGGATGTGACGGTATCTCGATCATCTCGACCAGTCGTCCGTCGATCGATGTACCCGCCACTTTCATGCCGCTGTCCTCGAGATCCTGACGGTAGCCGTTGTTGAATTCGTAACGATGCCGATGACGCTCGCTGATGATGTCTTTGCCGTACAGCTTGCGCGTAATAGTGCCTTTGGCCAGTTTGCACTGCTGCGCACCCAGTCGCATCGTGCCGCCAAGATCGGCATCCGCCGCGCGTTGCTCAATCGAGCCGTCGGCATTCAGCCATTCAGTGATCAGCGCGATCACCGGATAAGGCGACGCCGGATCGAACTCGGTGCTGTGCGCACCTTCGAGTTTGGCAACATGACGTGCAAATTCGATGACAGCGACCTGCATACCCAGGCAGATGCCCAGGTAAGGGATGCGGTTTTCACGCGCATACTGCGCCGCGGCGATCTTGCCTTCCACGCCTCGCTCGCCAAAGCCGCCCGGCACCAGGATCGCGTCCATATCCTTCAATGTACCGATACCGTCGCTTTGCAGCGCCTCGGAATCGATATAGTGGATATTGACCTTGTGGCCGGTCTTGATGCCGGCATGGATCAGCGCTTCGTTGAGCGACTTGTACGATTCGGTCAGATCGACGTACTTGCCGACCATCGCGATATCGACTTCGCCTTTCGAATGATCCAGGCCATCGACGACCGCCTGCCATTCGCTCAGATCGGCCGGCGGCACATCGAGGCGCAGTTGATCGACGACGATCTCGTCCAGGCCTTGCGCATGCAACAGCAACGGGATGCGGTAGATGCTGTCGGCGTCGACTGCCGAGATGACGGCGCGCTCAGGCACGTTGGTGAACAGCGCGATCTTGCGGCGCTCACCGTCGGGCACAGGACGGTCGCCGCGGCACACCAGCACATCCGGCTGGATACCGATCGAACGCAGTTCCTTGACCGAGTGCTGCGTCGGCTTGGTCTTGATCTCACCCGAGGCCGCGATGTACGGCACCAGCGTGAGGTGCATGAACAAGGCGTTCTCGCGCCCCATCTCGACGCCCATCTGACGGATGGCCTCGAGAAACGGCAGCGATTCGATGTCACCCACGGTACCGCCGATCTCGACCAGCGCAACGTCGGCATCGGCCGAACCGCGGCGCACGCTTTCCTTGATCTCGTTGGTGATGTGCGGAATGACCTGCACGGTACCGCCGAGGTAATCGCCACGGCGCTCCTTGCGGATCACGTTCTCGTAGATCTGGCCGGTCGTGAAGTTGTTGTTGCGTCCCATCGTGGTACGGATGTAACGCTCGTAGTGCCCCAGATCGAGGTCGGTTTCGGCACCGTCGTCAGTGACGAATACCTCACCGTGCTGAAACGGGCTCATCGTGCCCGGGTCGACGTTGATATAGGGATCCAGCTTGATCATCGTGACCTTGAGGCCACGCGCTTCGAGCAAAGCGCCAAGCGAAGCAGAGGCAATACCTTTGCCTAGGGACGACACAACGCCGCCCGTAATAAAAATGCATTTAGCCATGGGCCGGAGGGCTCAAAAAGGAGGTTGCAACGGACGGGCTTAAACGGTACCAGAGAGCCCCTCTGCACTCAATCACAAATCGCAGCCGGGTTTAACTTCTGGGAACTTGATCAGGATCAGAGGCATATTCAATTTGCCCTTATATTCCAACGTTTTAGCGGCAATTCGCCGGTTTTGACGCTAGTGGCAGCCAATGCATTGGTCTATATTCAGTCTTGCTCGGGAAGGAACGATCCCGACTCCGTGCCGACGACTCATCTCCCCGGCAGTGCCATGAGTCCCGTCGACGCAGGGAGGCTCACCTCACTCACATAAAAGCTCACTCAAGGAGTTAACGAAATGCGGAAGTTCGCAAAAGCATTTAGCGCCGCGCTCGTCGCCGGCGCAGCTGCATTATCCATGTCATCGGCCAGCGCCTGGTGGGGTGGCGGCCCCTGGGGCGGTGGTGGCCCTTGGGGAGGCAATGGCTACGACAACAGCTACAACCGCGGATACGGCTACGGCAATACCTCGGGCTGGGGCGACGGCTACGGCTCGGGCGATGCCGCCGGCGCCGGTGATTTCAGCATGAACATGAGCGGCCGCGGCAACACCAATATGCGCGGCTACGGCAGTGGCTACGGCTACGGCGACGGCTATGGCCGAGGCTACAACTACAACGCCCCGGGTTGGGGCGGCTATGGCTACGGCCCCGGTTATGGCGGCTACGGCCCGTGGGGCGGCGGTTACGGCCCCGGCTGGGGTGCTCCGGTAGCACCGCCTGCGCCCCCCGCAGCACCGGCCGCGAGCGAATAAGCTTCTCGCTCGAGCACCGAAGCCCGTCCCGTCGTGGACGGGTTTTTTTTGCGCGTCTCTTTCTACCTAACTAAGGTTATTGATCAAGGTCAAAAAAATTCGCACAATCACAGTGCAGTTTCCGATCAACCCTCAGGGAATCAACAAAGGCATTCACCTTGGCTGAGAAGAACGTCATTTCACTCGATAAAATCAAGGTTGCTTGTCGTGATTGCAGCCTCTCCATGCTGTGCCTCCCCATGGGCCTGAGACCGGAGGATGTCGATCGTCTGGATGCGATCGTCAAACGTAATCGACCGCTGCAACGCGGCGATCACCTCTTCCGCTCGGGCGAACCGTTCCGCAATCTGTACGTTGTCAAGACGGGGGCGGTCAAAACCTATACGCAGACCAACGACGGCGATGAACAGGTCGTCGGCTTCCATCTGCCCGGCGAGGTGCTGGGCATGGATGCGATCCAGGAAAATCTGCACGGCTGTAGCGCGCGTGCACTCGAAACCACCGCTATCTGCGAGCTGCCCTTCGAGCGGCTTGAAGACCTGGCCTCCAACATCCCCAGCCTGCAGCACCAGATGTTCCGTCTGCTGAGCAAAGAGATCAGCCAGGACGCAGAGATGATGACGCTGCTCGGACGCAGCACGGCTGAAGAGCGGGTTGCCTCGTTCCTGCTGAGCCTGTCCGACCGCTTTCATCGACGTGGTTTCTCGGCGTCGGATTTCTTCCTCAGCATGTCACGCCAGGAGATCGGCAGTTATCTCGGCCTGGCGCTGGAAACGGTGAGCCGGCTGTTCACCCGCTTCCAGGAGGAGAAGATCCTCAAGGTCGAGCGCAAACACGTGCAGATCCTCGATCTGGAACGACTGCGTTCCATGGTTACGCATCAAACCCATTGCGAGCGTCATCGCGCAAGACCATCAAATTGATCTAGCTCAATTTGAAAGCGACAAAAATCATTGCGATGTGGGTCTGCGACACCCAGTTGACCCACATCAAAGTAGCGACTCCTTATTAACAATTAGTGTGCGCCCCAGATCGGTTGGTTCCGTGTTGAAACCAACCGATGGTTTTTTCACTTGGGAGACGCGTAATGGAGTCACAGACCACCTACAACTACAAGGTCGTGCGCCAGTTTGCGGTGATGACGGTTATCTGGGGCATCGTCGGGATGCTCGTCGGCGTTATCGTCGCGGCTCAGCTGGCCTTTCCGACACTCACCGATGGTATTTCGTTCCTCAGCTACGGCCGTCTGCGTCCGTTGCATACGAACGCTGTCATTTTTGCCTTCGGCGGTTCGGCCTTGTTCGCCACGTCGTACTACGTGGTGCAACGCACCTGTCAGACCCGGCTGTTCGGTGGTCCGCTGGCCTCCATCACCTTCTGGGGTTGGAACCTGATCATCGTACTGGCTGCCATTACGCTGCCCCTGGGTATCACCAGCGGTAAGGAATACGCCGAACTCGAATGGCCGATCGACCTGCTGATCGCCGTCATCTGGGTGATCTACGCGATCGTATTCTTCGGCACGGTCGCCACACGTAAGGTCAAGCACATCTACGTAGCCAACTGGTTCTACGGTGCTTTCATCCTGACGATTGCGGTACTGCACATCGTCAACAGCGCGTTCATCCCGGCCACCCTGACCAAGGGCTACAGCTTCTACCCCGGTGCCATCGATGCGATGGTCCAGTGGTGGTACGGCCACAACGCAGTGGGCTTCTTCCTGACCACTGCGTTCCTCGGCATGATGTACTACTTCGTACCGAAGCAGGCCGGTCGCCCCGTCTACTCGTACCGTCTGTCAGTCGTCCACTTCTGGGCACTGATCTCGACCTACATGTGGGCCGGTCCGCACCACCTGCACTACACCGCACTGCCCGACTGGGCACAGTCGGTCGGTATGATCTTCTCGCTGATCCTGCTGGCACCGTCCTGGGGCGGCATGATCAACGGCATCATGACCCTGTCGGGCGCCTGGCATAAGCTGCGCACCGACCCGATCCTGAAATTCCTGATCGTTTCGCTGTCGTTCTACGGCATGTCGACCTTCGAAGGTCCGATGATGTCGATCAAGACCGTCAACGCGCTGTCGCACTACACCGACTGGACCGTGGGCCACGTGCACTCGGGTGCGTTGGGTTGGGTTGCGATGGTATCGATCGGTTCGCTGTACTACCTGATCCCACGTATGTTCGGTCGGGTTGAGATGGCGAGCATGAAGCTGGTCGAGTTGCACTTCTGGACGGCCACCATCGGCGTTGTGCTGTACATCGCTGCCATGTGGATCGCCGGTGTCATGCAAGGCCTGATGTGGCGTGCAGTTAACGCTGACGGCACCCTGACCTACTCCTTCATCGAATCGGTGGAACGTACCTATCCGTTCTACTACGTCCGTCTGCTCGGCGGGGCCATGTTCCTCGGCGGCATGCTGTTGATGGCCTACAACGTCTGGAAAACGGCCTCGCAGGGCCGTGTAGCCGACGCTGACGATGCCATTCCGGCACCGGCAGCCCACTGATAAGAAAGGAGTACCGAAAATGTCACATGAAGTCGTTGAAAAGAACGTCGGCCTGCTGGCGATCCTGGTAATCCTGGTTATCAGTGTCGGCGGCCTGGTCGAAATCGTCCCGCTGTTCTTCCTCACGGAAACCACTGAGCCGGCGCCTGGCGTCACCAAGTACAGTGCGTTGCGTCTGGAAGGTCGGGATATCTATGTCCGCGAGGGTTGCTACAACTGCCACTCGCAGATGATCCGTCCGTTCCGTGCGGAAACCGAGCGTTACGGTCACTACTCGGTTGCGGGTGAGTCGGTTTACGACCACCCCTTCCAGTGGGGATCGAAGCGCACCGGTCCGGACCTGGCCCGCGTTGGCGGTCGCTACAGTGACGATTGGCACTATGCCCATCTGAACGACCCGCGCGACGTGGTGCCGGAGTCGAACATGCCTTCCTACTCATGGTTGAGCGACAACAAACTGACCGGCAATGACACTGCCGCGAAGATGAAGGCACTCAACATCGCGATCGGTGCGACCTGTCCGAAATGCGAGCTCTACAGCGAGCAGGACATGGCGGATGCCCAGAAGCAAGTGGCTGAAAAAACCGAGGCGGAAGCACTCGTTGCTTATCTGCAAGGTCTGGGCCTCGCTTCCAAGCAGTGGTGATCGTTATGGAACTTAACGATCTGCGTGCATGGCACACCGTCGTCCTGCTGATCTGTTTCATCGGGATCGTATTTTGGGCCTACAGCAAACGTCGTAAGCGTGATTTCGACGAGGCCGCAAACCTGCCCTTTGCCGACGAGAAAAAGCACCGGGCATCGATTGAGAAGGAGAATCTGTCATGAGCAGTTTCTGGAGTGGTTGGATTATCGTACTTACCGTCGGCAACATCCTCGCCTGTCTGTGGCTCGTCTGGTGGACCATGCGTCGCCGTACCGACGAGGCGGCACAAGGTGACGTTACCGGTCATACCTGGGATGGCGATCTGCAGGAATACAACAACCCCCTGCCCCGTTGGTGGCTGTGGCTGTTCTACATCACCCTGATCTTCGCCGCCGGCTACCTGGCGTTGTATCCCGGCCTGGGCAAGTTCCAGGGCATCTGGGGCTGGTCATCGGGCAACACGCTCGGCTCGATCGAAGGTTCGCAGTACCAGGGCGAGATGGCGCAGGCCGCCGAGAAGTACGACCCGATCTTCAAGAAGTTCGCGGCCGTCGCGGTGACCGACCTGGCGGGCAAGCCGGAATACCAAGAAGCGCGTGAAATGGGCAAGCGTCTGTTCCTGACCTACTGCATGCAGTGTCATGGTTCGGATGCCGGCGGTACACCGGGCTTCCCCAACCTGACCGACGGCGACTGGCTGTGGGGCGGTAGCCCTGAGCAGATCAAGATGTCGATCGCCAGTGGCCGCAACGGCGTGATGCCGGCGCACGCCCACATCGGCGACGACAAGATCGACCAGGTCGCCAGCTACGTCGAGAGCCTCTCGGGCCGCAACGTGGACGCCGCCAAGGCCGAAGCCGGCAAAGAGGTGTTCATGAGCGTCGGCTGTATCGGCTGCCACGGTGTCGACGGCACCGGCAACCAGATGCTCGGCGCGCCGAACCTGACCGACAAGGTCTGGCTTTATGGCGGTAGCGCAGGCGTTATCAAGCAGACCCTGACCAAGGGCCGCGCCGGCGTCATGCCAGCTCACAAGGAGCTGCTGGGCGACGAGAAGGTGCACCTGCTGACCGCTTACGTCTATAGTCTGTCGAACCAATAAGCGGTACCCTGACCCTGGCCCCTCGGAAAACGGCGATAATGCGATTTATCAACGACTTCCGCGGGGGTTCAGGGCCAAAATTCAACGGCTATTTCTCTCCTTAGGCGCCCTTCAGCATCGGCTCCACCCGGGAGTTGTAGCTGAACGATGACCAAAGTCGGACACCACTGTCCGGCGCGACCTAAGGAACCCAGCATGTCTACCCTGCCAGCTACTGAGCAAGACAAAAATCAGCTGCCGGTTGTTCAGCAGATCGTTTCCGTCATGTGGCCGTCGTTCCTTACCGCGAGCCTGGCCACCATCATCTTCTTCACCCTGTTCGATCCGACCGAACTGGGCATGATCGGCGGCTTTCCGGATATCACCCGGATGGGCGGCTATACCATCGGCTTTTTCTGTTTCTGGTTGCTGACGTCGATGAGCTGCGCGCTGACTTGCTATTTCCGCCGACCCACGCATCGGCAGAACATGCCCAAATCCAACTAAACGCCCTGACCACGGAACCGCAGACGATGTCGCAGCCTGCCGAAAACAACAACGATTCCGCGCTCGAGTCCGATCTCTATAAAAAGCGCGAGAAGATCTATCCGCGAGAGGTGCACGGCATCTTTGCCGCGCTGCGCCTGGCGGCCATGGGGGTGTTGCTCGGCATCTACTACGGTACGCCATGGATCAACTGGGACGGTCACCAGGCGATATTGTTCGACCTGCCAGCGCGTAAGTTCTACATCTTCGGCCTGACCTTCTGGCCGCAGGATTTCTTCTACCTGTCGATGCTGCTGATCCTCGCAGCGATCTCGCTGTTCATGTTTACCGCGCTCGCCGGACGCTTGTGGTGCGGCTATGCCTGTCCGCAGACCGTGTGGACCGAGATCTACATGTGGATCGAGCGCAAGATCGAAGGTGGATCGAAGAAGCAGAAGAAACGCGACCAGGGGCCGAAAGACGCATCGTATTACAGCATCAAGGCAGCCAAACACGCGGCATGGTTGGTGTTCTCGCTGTGGACGGGTTTCACCTTCGTCGGTTACTTCACGCCGATTCAGGAGCTGTGGACCAGCTTCATCGGCTGGAGCCTGGGCCCCTGGGAAACCTTCTGGATCTTTTTCTACGGCTTCGCCACCTACGGCAACGCAGGTTTCATGCGCGAGCAGGTGTGCATCTACATGTGCCCCTATGCGCGCTTCCAAAGCGCGATGTTCGACCACGACACCCTGATCATCTCGTACGACGAAAAACGCGGTGATCCGCGCGGTTCACGTAAGCGCGGCACGCCATCGGCCGAAGCCGGCCTGGGCGACTGCATCGACTGCACGTTGTGCGTTCAGGTTTGCCCTGTCGGTATCGACATTCGCGACGGCCTGCAATACCAGTGCATCGGCTGTGCGGCGTGCGTCGACGTGTGCGACGAAGTCATGGACAAGATGGGCTATCCGCGCGGCCTGGTGAAGTACACCACCGAAAACGCCTTGCAGGGCCAGAAAACCAAGATCGTTCGCCCGCGCATTATGGTCTACATCGGCATACTGACCTTTGTCGGTGTCGCGTTGATCTACGCACTGCTGACCCGCATACCGCTCGAGGTCGATATCATTCGTGACCGCAACGTGCTGTACACCGAGACCGATGAAGGCCTGGTACAGAACGTCTACAACCTCAAGCTGATCAATATGGATCACCGGCCGCAGCGCTACACCCTGGCGGTGTCCGGCCTGGAAGGCATGGAAGTGATTGGTCAAACCACGGGCATCGAACTGGATAGCGGCGCGGTGGCCGACCTGCCGCTACGCGTACAGGTCGATCCGATTGCGATAAAATCGTCCAGCAGTGAAATCCTGTTCCACATCCAATCCGAGATCACGCCGGAGATAGCGATCGACGAACACGCCCGCTTCCTCGGACCGGTGATGCGCTGAGACAACTGAATGAGACCGCCCCGCGAAGATACCGTGCCATGGTACAAGCAGTTTTGGCCATGGTTCCTGATCGCCCTGCCGCTGAGTGTCGTGATTGCTGCGATTATCACGATCAACATCGCGATCCAGACCGATGACGGCCTGGTCACCGACGATTACTACAAAGAAGGCCTGGCGATCCATAAGGATGCCGACAGCGCTGCGAAAGCCGCAGCATTGGGCATTGCCGGCGAGATTACCTTCGATACCGATACCGGCGCCTTGACCCTGGCTTTGGACAAACCACTGACCAACAGCGCAGGCTTGCTGGTGTTGAAAGTTGTTCATCCCACCCGCCCCGACCAGGATCAACAACAGCAGTTGTCGCCACTGGGTAACGGCCGTTACGCAGGCAGGCTCGATCCGCTCGGGCCGGCCCATTGGAAACTGCAGTTACGTCCCGAGGACGAGTCGTGGCGCATCGAAGGCAGACTGGTGCTGCCGGGCTCGAACAGCGCACGCCTCGACTGACGCCGCATTTGATCTGCAGGTTCCGGTTCGACTGTTAAATCCGGCGTAATTCGATCTGGCCTACTGACGACGCCATACGGCACCGTCGCCGGCCGCCTTGTCGATCGCATCCAGGCGCGCCTCATGCGCCGCCAGTTCTTCTGCATTGGCACTGACCACCACCAGCGACAGGCCGGCGCGGTCGACCCGGCGAATACCTGCCTGCCCTTGTCCTTCACCTTCATTGTCGTTGCTGGCATCGAGTGACAGCGCGCCCTGTCCGCCGGTCATGGCGAGATAAACGTCGGCGAGGATCTCGGCATCGAGCAAGGCGCCGTGTTTGTCGCGCCGGCTGTTGTCGACCTCGTAGCGGCCGCACAGTGCATCGAGGCTGTTGCGCTGCCCCGGATGCTTCTTGCGCGCCATCACCAGTGTATCGAGCACCGTGCAGTGATCGTCGATCGCCCCCATGCCTGCAAGGCGCGCAAACTCGGCATCGAGGAAACCGACATCGAACGGTGCGTTGTGGATGACCAACTCAGCGCCTTTCAGGTACTTCAGCAACTCGTCGGCGATGTCACCGAAGCGGGGTTTGTCGGCGAGGAACTCGTTGGTGATGCCATGTACCTCGATAGCCGCTGCATCGATCTCGCGATCGGCGATGTCACCGAAGCGGGGTTTGTCGGCGAGGAACTCGTTGGTGATGCCATGTACCTCGATAGCCGCTGCATCGATCTCGCGATCCGGCTGCAGGTAGACATGAAAGTTGTTACCGGTCAGCCGGCGCTCGACCAACTCGACACACCCGACCTCGATGATGCGGTGCCCCTGCTCGGGTTCTAGGCCGGTCGTTTCAGTGTCCAGTACTATCAGCCTGCTGTCGGATGTCGGCATGTTCCTACTCTTCTCCCGGTTCTCGATCTGCAGCTTCGCCGCAAACTTTCACGCCGCTATGATACAGGCCATCTCACTACGCGGGTGGCAATAACCTCTCAACGATACCCCTGTCGCCGTCCACGGCAATCGTTTCACTGTCCGTAAGGGACTCGAACAGGCCGGGAACATTGACGACCGCGGGAATGCCGTACTCGCGCGCCACAATCGCACCATGCGAAAGCTGGCCCCCGGTTTCCATGACGATGGCCGCCACATTGAGGAACAGCGGCGTCCAGGCCGGATCGGTGGACGGTGCGACCAAAATGTCACCAGGCTCTAGCGTTATCCCCTGCTCCGGACTGTGGACAAGCCGGGCCTTGCCTTCAGCCCGACCGGCAGCAACCCCCATGCCGCTGAGCTGTTGGCCGGATCTTTGCCGGGCAGCGCGGACGTAGCGGGGTTGCCCGCCCAGCACCAGGTCGGGCGCGGGTAGTCGCTCTTGCGACTCACATTTCCGGCGGCGGCGAGAGATCAGCATTTGCATGCCCTGGCCGTTCCATGATTTCGTCAACAGCGCGATGATTTCATCATAGGCACAGTAAAAAACGTCGTCCATCCCAAGCAGAACTCTCCGTGTCTGCAGGCGGCGCCCTGCTTCCAGCACGACATAGCGGAGGGGTTCAAGGAGGCGGATATACGTCGATTTAGCTTGTTCTTTCTCATTCGAACCGTTGGCAGCCTTTTTCACCAACCATTTGACGAGCGGATACAAATAAGTCGGCACCTGTTTCCTAACGGTCTGCCACGCCTGTTCTGCCTTCTGTTGCCGCGCCCTCATCTGTTCCGACGGCGGTTGTCCGAGCCCCTGTCGGATGATGTTCAACAGGTAACCTGGGGCTTCGCGCCAGCGCGGTTTGCTCAGGTCGATCTCATACACCGCCCTATGTCCATAGTCTTTGAGATATTGGCTGAAATCCTGCCGGAAGGCCGAGGCGTTCGGCAGCGTTACCCAGTCTTCGGCTTGAAACGGCGTTGCGTTAAAAAACGCCAACGCCGCTGCATCTTTGGCGGCGATGTGTCTCAGGGTTTGTAGCCGGTAACCATGATCCGCACTGGTAATGCCGCCCGCACCCGCCAGCAAGGCGTTCCCAACGGCAGCCCCCTGATTGGGGATGTACTTTTCCAACAGGTCGAACAACTGGCCGACGAAACCGGACAGCGAACTGAGTAAGATAAACGGCCGCGCGTAGGCTTCGCAGCGCTGATCCACTTGCTGTAACTGCTGCGCCAGCTCGTAATCGTCTAGCGCCTGCAGATCCATTTGAGTCACGCTGTCCGCGTAAGCGGCCACCGCGGCATTGCGTGCTGCAGCGATCTTTCGATGCCGATTCATCTCGCGCAGATAGCCGATGCTGGTGCGGGCGCGGCGTAGCTGATCGCGCCAGCCACCTCGACCGATCGCGTCGAGGTCTATAGCCGATTGATGTCCACCCATGTTGCGATTAGTTGCCTCTGGCGGGACACCCACGCTGTCGTAATAGGCCCATTGGATCAGCGACAGGTTAAAGTACAAACGCCCCTGAAACAGCCTGGAGAAGCGAATACCCTTAGGCAGCGGGTAATGCATGGCGTCGAACGCCGCGCGCATGATCGTGTCGATATGGAAAGGCAGCAGGCTCGCACCCAGCGTATGCAGCACCATAGGCGCGGCATCGCGCAGGTTGCCGTTACTCCAGCAATCCGTCTGCTCACGCAACGCGTCGCACGTCAGGCGGGGCAGCGCCGTAGCCGGACGCGCCTGCAGTAGCACGAACCGCTCACCATCAAACGCCCATTCGATATCCTGATGCTGTTCTCCGTCGCTCAGCGACCAGAATACCCGCTGCACCAGCTGTGCGAGCAACAGAATCTGTGCTTCAGTCAGCACCGGTTCGTTGGCGTTGAGATTGTCGATCAGTCGGCAGCCGCCCTGCTGAGCAGTCACCGTCAGCTTGCGCTTGTTTCCTGTTATGCGTTTCAGCAGACGCGGCCGATGACGTTCAACCTGATATTCGTCCACACCGGTGAGACCACCGACCACCGACTCCCCCAAGCCGTGGTTGGCGTTGATCAAGGTGATGTCTTCACGTCCGCTCACCGGGTCGCAAGAAAACGCAATGCCGGAAGCCTTCGCGTCGACCAGCTCCGCCAACACCAAAGCACAAGCGAGAGCACGGTCGTCAACCTTCATCTTGCGCCGGTACGAGAGCGCACGCGGTGTCCACAGCGAGGAAAAACAGTCGAGCATCGCCCGTTCGATGGCAGGCACGCCGACAATGTTCAGATAACTTGCATGAACGCCGGCAAACGAAGTGGTGTCACCGTCTTCCAGCGTCGCACTGGAGCGTACCGCCAGTGGCCTGCCTGCAAGGTTCTGCCTGTCGAGAAATGGTTCAAGTTGCTCCCGTACCGCAACGGGAAGACCGTGTTCAAGCAGCCTGCGGTGCAGTTCTTCACTTAATTCTACGGTGCTGGGTTCCAGCAGCTTCTGATCGCCGACGGCGTGCAGGCGATGGATCACTTCCAAGATATCAGGGTGGCCGACGAGTGCGCTGTACACCGCGCTGTCGAGAACACCACCTGTCGGAATATAGAAACCAAGTGCATGTAGCCGCGCCAGATTCCAGCCCTTGCCGCCGCAATGCCCGATTCCGGCGTCATACGCCTGCTGCCAGTCTAAAAACACTCTAATCATCGCCCTTCGCCGCGAACGGGCTTGCACTCTATGCCCTGCAGGAAGGTTTCCAGTGAGCGCTTCAGATCGGTTCCAAGCTCCCCTTTTTTGGGACTCTGGCACCAGTTCAAGACGGATGCCGCAATCAAACCACCCAGCATCCGGGTAAGCTCCCAAGGATCTCGGTCTTCGCGAATGCCACCTTGCTGTTGCGCAGCCTGCAACAGGGCGTGAACAAAACCACGCCCGGTCAGCTCCGGGTGCCGGCCGTCCTCGTCATTGCTTTTCGTCAGGCTCGCCAGAATCACGGTTTCGGCGATCTTTTCGTGTTCCTCGAACCAGTCACCCAGCGTTTGCAGGTATTCCTGCAAGATGATTAGCGCCGGTTCCCCGGCCTTGAGAGCGGCCAAAGCGGCACGGGTCTTGCCGGCTGCCGCCTCCCGTTCCAACACCATCAGCACATCAAGCTTGGTCGCAAAATGTTGGTAGAACGTACCCTTGGCGATGTCCGCCTGTTTGATGATCTGATCGATCGGGGTTGCCTCGTATCCCTGTCGTTCAAACAGTTGTTTCGCCACCGCAAGAATTGCCTGACGCGTTCTCGAGCGGCGTTCTGCCTGCTTGGCCATAGCGTTAGCCCAAAAAAGTGACCGAGTATTATTAATATACTACAGTCTACTTTTTTGCAATTGACATCAGTCCCCGACTCTTGAGTCAGCGGGCATAAACAAGCGGCTGCGTGTTGCTTCGGACGGAGAAGAGCACTTTCGGTCAGGTCAAGCGCGAATAGCCTGGGTAGAGTGCGTTCCCGAGAAGGAGGTTTGAATGAGTTCGAACACAAGCCGGCACTACGCACAACGCTTCGGCAAAGTGCTCGATCACATCGAGCGGCATCTCGACGAGCCGCTGCCGGTGGAAATGCTGAGCCATCTCGCCAGCTTCTCTCACTTTCATTTTCAGCGGCAGTTTTCCGCCTATGTCGGAATGAGCGTGGCGCGCTATATCCAGCAGCTGCGCCTGCAAAGAGCAGCGCGCCAACTGGTTTTCAACGAACAACGGCAGATCGTCGACATTGCGCTTGAAGCCGGATTCGAGAAGCCGGAATCGTTCGCCCGTGCATTCAAAAAGAGCTTCGGGCAAACACCGTCCTCATTCCGCAAGCAACCGGCATGGCAGCTATGGAGCGAACGCGTGCAACCACCAGAACAACCCAGGAATACACCAATGGACGTGACAATTACGGATTTTGCCGAAACCCTGATCGCGGTGCTCGAACACCATGGCGATCCCGGCCTGATCAATCAGTCCGTCAAGAAGCTGATCGACTGGCGTAAGAGCAGCGGACTTTCACCGGTAAACAGCAACCGCACTTTCGGCATCGCCTATCACGACCCCGCCAGCACCCCTGCACAAGAATTTCGCTTCGACCTTTGTGCCGAGATCGATGCGCCCGTGCCGGAGAATCCGCAAGGCATTTTCACTAAACGCATTCCAGCGGGACGTTGCGCAACTGTACGCCACCATGGCTCACTGGACAGAATCAGCGAGAGTATTTATCCGCTTTTTCGCGAGTGGCTACCGGAAAGTGGAGAGGAGTTGCGAAACTTTCCGCTGTTCTTCCACTACCTGACGCTGGGTCCGGAGACGCCGCTGCATCAGCAAATGGCAGATATTTACCTACCGCTGGAATGATCGGATCGATTCGTCGGCAGTCTCACTGCAGCACCGCACTGCTCGATACCGCAGAGAACACCAACACATGCATCAGCGTGGCTTGGCTGGGCATGGCGAAAAATAGCCTACTGGGACTTTCCCTGATACTTCTGAACGAACTTGAGAGAGAACGCGCATCCAAGTAACGCTCTAGGTAGGTCAAGGCCGATCTTAGTCTGTCGTTGAGCAACATGCCTGCTATCGCCAGCATTTGCACCTCGACCAGCACCAGGAACATCTCGAGCCCGACCACATCGATGAACGATGCGAGCGCCATCATTTCCGGATTGAGAATGATCAACATGACGGTGACGACGGTCGCGAATCTCCATGCTGCGTTTTTCAGGCCCATCTAAAGACTCCGCATCGAGCGTCAACATCAAAGCAAACAGCACCAAGGGTTACCCCTTGGTGCTAACCCTCAGCCACGTTCGCATGGCGACCTCTGCCCAACATGAAACGTCCAAGTCCGCCTGCACCGGTCTTTACCGCTGCAGAGGGGGGCGATCAATTGGCGTCTGCACGGATACCGCGATTGGCCAGCTCATCGGCACGCTCGTTCTCCGGGTGTCCGGCGTGCCCTTTGACCCAATGCCAGGTCACATCGTGTTCGTTGACGGCCTGTTCGAGCTGCTTCCACAGGTCTTCATTCTTGACCGGTTTCTTGGCCGCGGTGCGCCAGCCATTGCGTTTCCAATTATGAATCCACTGCGTGATGCCGTTTTTCACATACTGGGAATCCGTCGTGATATCCACCGGGCAGCGCCGTTTGAGCGCCTCCAGGCCCTTGATGACGGCCGTCAGTTCCATGCGGTTGTTGGTGGTTTCGGCTTCACCGCCGAACAACTCTTTCTCTTTGCCGCTGAAACGCAGGATGGCGCCCCATCCGCCCGGACCCGGGTTTCCCTTGCAGGCACCATCTGTAAACAATTCGACGCGATCTGACATGCGACTCTATCCAAAACCTCGTTTGCGCGGTTCATCTTCCATCGGTGGCCAATCCATCGCCGAATGCCCCGGGGCCGGCGCGTGTGGCTCGATAGCCCGCGGACCCAACACCCGCAGACGCGACCAACGTTGGCCAACGGGTGTGATGCGCGATACCCGTTTGACTGCCCTGACCACGTAGATACCGGCCAGCATCGGCCAGACGCGGCGACCGACGCGTTCGATCGATTCGAAGCGGTTCGATTTGGTCGGCGGTCGAAATTCCATCACGTCCATGCGTTCCACACCGAAGCCCAACAGGGTCAACCAGTCGTTCATGCGCGGATACGACAGGAAATTGCCGCACCAGGGCAGACTGCCTCGCCAGCGGCCGAACAATCGCCACAGGCCCCACAGGCTGTACGGATTGAAGCCGATAACGATCACCCGACCTTCCGGAATGAGCACCCGTTCAACTTCACGCAACACCTGGTGCGGATCGGGCGAGAAATCCAGCGTGTGGACCAGGATCATCGCGTCGATGCTGTCGGCCGTGATCGGCAGCAACTGCGATGCGCCGACGATCACTTCAGGATGCCCCGCATCCGGTCGATGACTTATCAACGTCTTGTTACGCACCGGACACTGTGCGAGGTAGGCGGTATCGGAACCCAATTCACCCAGTTGCAGCAACTGGTAACCAAAGAGGTCGGTAACCATCGATGACACGACATCACGCTCATGTGCCGCGACACGGCTGCCCGGCGATGTCAAATACCAATCTGACAGAGCTTGGCCGATTTCTTTGTTTTCGCGATCACAGAATCTGGATGACGTCATCTGGCGGTTGGGTGCTGGAACCTGGTTCTTGCATTTCGTAAACTGCACCGGCTTTCACAGCGGCGAGTAGCATGTCTGATTCTGAACAAAGCATCACCGGTCGGCAACGTCGCCGCACTACTATCCCGGCTCTGACCCTGGCCCTCGCCGCCCTATTAGGCGGTTGCGGCACACAGGGTACCAAGACCGATGCGACCTCGCCTCATGCGAAATCGAACGAGCAGGAAATCGTCGACAAGCATGCCTTGGAGATGCTGACGCACAACGATCTGGCTGATGCCGAAGAGATCGTCATCCCGCCCGAACCGATCTGGACCCGCCTGCGCTCAGGATTCTCTCTGGACGTTGTCGAACACCCGCGGGTTAAGCAGGAGATTAGCCGCCTGCAGCGCCATCCGAACGCCTATCGGGCAATGATGGCGCGTTCCGAGCCCTACCTGTATCACATTCTCAACGAGATCGACGCAGCCGGCCTACCTTATGAACTGGCCCTGCTACCGGCTGTCGAGAGCGGATTCAGGCCTGAGATCTATTCGACCTCGGGCGCAGCCGGCCTGTGGCAGTTCATGCCCGCTACCGGCAAGATGCTCGGCCTCAGGCAGGACTGGTGGGTCGACCGGCGGCGCACCGTACGTGCCTCGACCCGGGCCGCCATCAAATACCTGAAGCAGCTCAACGAGCGCTTTGACGGCGATTGGGCGTTGACCCTGGCGGCCTACAATGCCGGCGCCGGCACCGTCAGCCGCGCTATTCGGCGTGCCGAGCGCAAAGGCGGCAAGACCGATTTCTGGTCGCTCGACCTGCCGCGCGAGACCGACCAATACGTGCCGCGTCTGCTCGCCTTGACCGCTGTGGTCACCAATCCGGATCGTTACGCGCTCGATCTGCCCGAGATCCTCGACCAACCCTATTTCGTGGTCGCCGATACGGCCGGCCAAATCGATCTGAACGTTGCCGCCGAATTGGCGGAGATGTCGGTCGAAGAACTGCTGGCATTGAACGCCGGCCACCGACGCTGGGCGAGCAGCCCGGACGGGCCGCACGAGTTGCTGATGCCGGCGGACAACGCCGAACTCTTCAAAACGGCGCTGGCCGATCTGCCGACGGACAAGCGTTTGCGCTGGCAACGCCACGCCATCAAACCCGGTGACACCCTCAGCCAGATCGCGCGTCGCTATGGGGTGACCGCCGATGTGATCCGCCAGGCGAACAACCTCAAAGGCTCATCGATCCGCGCCGGCAGACACCTGAAGATACCGCTGTCCGACGGCGCCAACTTCACCACCACGGCCTCCAACGGTAACGCCAAGCAACGCCTGAAGTACCGGGTGCGTAAGGGCGATTCGTTGTACAAGATCGCCCGCCGCTTCCAGGTATCGATCGCCGATCTCAAGCGTTGGAACCAGGTCGGTCGCTTCATCCGCCCCGGCGAACGCATCACGGTGTTCATCGACCCCGACGCGGATACCTGACCGCCTCAGCGACGTTCATCCTCGGGTACATTCAACCAGCAGCTCACCCGCCGGCCGTCGCCGGCATCGGTCGATGCGGGATACCGTGAACGGCAGATATCCATCGCCTGCGGGCAGCGCGGATGAAAATGACAACCACTCGGCGGGTTGATCGGTGACGGCATGTCGCCCTCGAGACGGATCACCTCGCGCTCGTGTTTCGGGTCCGGTACGGGTACGGCACTGAGCAAGGCCGCCGTATAAGGATGCAGCGGTTGCCGCAGCACCTGGTCGACCGAACCGTATTCCACGATCCTCCCCAGGTACATCACCGCAACCTCGTGTGCCTGGTAGGCGACGACCGATATGTTGTGGGTGATAAACAGGTACGACAGGCCGAGTTCGAGCTGCAGCTTCTTCAGCAGATTGAGCACCTGCGCCTGTACCGATACATCGAGCGCGCTGGTCGGTTCGTCGCACACGATCAGACGTGGCTCGACCGCCAGGGCCCGCGCAATCGCGATACGCTGCCGCTGGCCACCGGAAAACTCGTGCGGATAACGGCTCGCGGCACTCGCCTGCATGCCGACCTGCGTCAGCAGCTCTTCGACCTTGTTGCGACGCTCGGCGCGATTGCTGCCGATACTCTGCGCGACCATGCCTTCGGCGATCACATCCTCGACCAGCATGCGCGGATTCATCGACGAGGCGGGATCCTGGAAGATGATCTGGAACTCACGACGCAGACTGCGTAGCGCGCTGCCCGTGACCGTCGCCAGATCAGTGCCATTGAACAGCACGCTTCCCCCGGTGGGCCGATGCAGTTGCAGAATGGCCTTGCCGACCGTGGTCTTGCCGCAGCCCGACTCGCCGACCAACGCCACGGTGCGCCCGCGCGCGATCGCCAGATCCACGCCATCGACGGCCTTTACATGCCCTGCGATACGCCGCAGTACACCCTTGTGGATCGGGAAATGCACCTTCAGGTCGCGGACCTCGAGCAACAGACCGTCGCTGCTCGGCGCAGTATCGCCGACAGCCTGGGTCGACGGCATGGCCTCACGCACATCCTGCAGCGACAGGTGACAGCGATAACCGGTATCTTCTTCGCCTTGCCACGGGGGCAGTTGTTCGCGGCACACATCGCGCACCACGGCGCAGCGGTCCGCAAACCGGCAGTGATCCCATTCGCGATCGAGCGACGGGACAATACCCGGGATCACATCCAGCCCCTGGTTGCGCTTCTCGGCCTTGGGCACCGAACGAAACAACTTGCGGCTGTAGGGATGCGCCGGCTGATCGAAGAAGTTCTGGACGTCGTTCACCTCCATCAACTGCCCGGCATACATCACGCCCACCCGGTCGGCCATCTCGGCGACCACCCCAAGATCGTGAGTGATCAACAGGATCGCCATACCGGTTTCGCGTTGCAGGTCTTTCAACAGATCGAGTACCTGCGCCTGGATCGTCACGTCGAGCGCCGTGGTCGGTTCGTCGGCAATCAGCAATTCGGGTCGACCGGCCAACGCCATCGCGATCATCACGCGCTGCTTCATGCCGCCGGACAATTGGTGCGGATACTCTCGGACGCGACGCTCGGGATCGGGAATGCCGACCGACCGGAACAGCTCGACGACCCGCCCATTGATATTGTTGCGGCTATCCGGATCGTGCAGCCGTACCGCCTCGGCGACCTGGTCGCCGACGCGCATGACCGGATTCAACGAGGTCATCGGCTCTTGAAAGATCATGCCGATGCGACCGCCGCGCTCGTTGCGCATGTCGGCCTCCGACAAGCCGCGCAGTGAGCGACCGTCGATCTGAATGTCACCACCGACGATGCGTCCTGAATGCGGCAACAAGCGCATGATCGACAACGCGATCATCGACTTGCCGCAGCCGGATTCACCGAGCAGCACATACGTCTCGCCACGGTGGATATGCAGGCTGACACCGTCGACCGCACGCACGGGACGGCTCTCGCTGCCCAGGTGTGTCGACAGTTGGTCTAGCGTCAATAGCGCCTGCTGTGTGTCGGGCCGCTCGCTCATCGCTTTCTCGATCATGCTCATCGTTGTTTTCTCAGGCGAGGATCGAACGCATCGCGTACCGCATCCGAAAACAGGTTGGCTGCCAGCACCAGGGTGAACATGAAGCCGAAAGCGGCCAGCAACGACCACCAGACGACCGGTTCACGCGCCAATTCGAGGCGCGCGCCGTTGATCATATTGCCCCAGCTGTTGGTCGACGGATCGACACCGATGCTGATGTAAGACAGCACTGCCTCGGCCAATACCAGCCCACTGAAGTCCAGCACGATGGTGATCAACACGATGTGCATGACATTGGGCAACACATGACGCATCAGGATGCGGAAGTTACGCACACCGAACGCGCGCGCAGCCTGCACATATTCGAGCTCTCGCAGCTTCAACGCCTCACCACGCAACAACCGGCACAGACCTGTCCAGCTCGTCACTCCGAGTATCAGGCACAGAAACAGCAGGCGCAGGTCGGCGCGCTCGGTGACGCTGTTGAACTGATCGGCATTGTTGTCGATGTACACCTGCATCATCAGCACGGCCGCGGCAATCAACAGCACGCTGGGGATCGAGTTCAAGGTGGTGTACAGGTACTGGATGACGTCATCGACCCAGCCGCGGAAATAGCCGGCCATGATGCCCAGCAGCAAGGCCGCCGGCAGCATCACCAGCGTGGTCAGGGTTCCGATAACCAGGCCGGTACGTATGCTCTTCAGGGATTGGTAGAACACGTCTTCGCCGACCTTGTCGGTGCCGAGTATGTGGTAGTAGGCGGACAGTTCCCAGAAAGATCCGAATACCGCAAACACGAACAAGGCCGTCCAGGCTCCCACATGCCACGGCTTGTCGAGTTCTGCGCGCAGCAGTCGGCCGACCAATACCGCCCCCTTGCCTTTCATCAACACGATGACGGCAATCAGGATCGCCCATATCAGCGTGCCCTTGATCGCACCCGTCAGCGCCTTGGCCGCAATGTCGGCCGCCTTGCTGTCGCCTTCGGCAAGATGTTGTCCGCCGTATTCCAATAGCGGGTATTCGCGCGTGCTGGTGCCGTCCGCCAACTCGACCGTCTCTTTGCTGTAGAGATGGGTGGCGAACGGTGCCGAATAGCTTTTTTCGCGTTGACTCTCGAGCGTGCCGGCGACCACATCGAACAGGCTGACGATCTCCGTGGAGTAGATCGGCGCGCCCTGGTCGTCGGTATCGATCTGCTCGTTGAAATGCACCGTATCCAGCAGACCAACGACGATATAGAACAGCAGGACCACCAATGCCGCCTGACCGGTGCGGCTGTCAACCACGCGGCGCCAAGGCTGCATCAGATGTTCGTGCTTACTGGCATACCAGAATCCGGCGGCGACCAGCAGCACCAGCAGGAACACCAGGGCATCGGTCCACAGGATGACCGGTTGGAATCCACCGATATTCATTCGAGCCTCACCCGCGGATCGGCGATCGTGTACGAGATATCGGTCAACAGCAGACCGATGATGTACAACACCGCACCGAGAAACACCATCGCGCGCACAATCGCGAAATCCTGGTTCTGAATTGCATCGATCGTGTAGCTGCCCAGGCCCGGGATACCGAA
>MWSE01000068.1_pt1 | contig 37334 bp, 35 predicted proteins | sample 1021931 | NCBI WGS metagenome assembly MWSE01 (sample SAMN06338154, study PRJNA374545) | mollusc metagenome | biome: marine bay; material: sediment; isolation source: gill 28 cm from animal B | host: Kuphus polythalamius | place: Philippines: Mindanao | collected 2011-09-12 | reverse complement strand
CATCTCGTAGGCGGCATCGCCAACCGCGGTCATCGTGATCGAGGCGATCAGAAACGGTAGCAGCCCGCCGACGAACATACCGATCAGCACCAAGGGATCGTTCAGATTGAGGGCGAAATCCGGTATCCGGGCAGACACGGTTTCCACGAACGCGGTGATAATCGCCAGTGCCGCCAGGGCAGCAGCACCGATGGCAAAACCCTTGCCGATCGCCGCCGTGGTGTTGCCCAGTTCATCCAACGAATCGGTGATCTTGCGGGTTTCTTCGCCCAAGCCCGCCATTTCGGCGATCCCGCCGGCATACCGGGCCGTAGGCGTCGATCGCCATGGTGATACCGACGGTCGCCAGCATGCCGACGGCGGCAATACCCACACCGTACAGGCCAACCAACCAGTTGGACACGAAGATGATCGCGCAGATCGTGATGACCGGAATAACGACCGACTGCATGCCGACCGCCAGGCCGGTAATCATGACCGTGGCCGAGCCGGTTTCACCCGACTTGGCGATCCGCCGGACCGGGGCACCGCCGGTGTAGTACTCGGTGACCAGACCGATGATCACGCCTCCGACCGCACCGGAAACCACCGCGCCCCAGATGGCCACCGAGCCACCCATCGCATCGATCAGCAGGTAGGCAACCACGATGAACAGCGCCGACGCGCCGAGCGTGCCCGTGCGCAGCGCCTTTTCCGGCGCCTTGTCGGACGACTTGCGCACCAGCAGGATGCCGGCAATCGAGCACAATAGCCCAATGGACGCCAGATGCAGCGGCAATCCCATCAACATCTCCCTGCCGCCCAAGGCGTCGGCCGCAACCAGCGTCATGGTCGAGGCAATGGCGATCGTGGCGATCATCGAGCCGCAGTAGGATTCGAAGATGTCCGATCCCATACCGGCGACGTCGCCGACGTTGTCGCCCACGTTGTCGGCGATCACGCCCGGGTTGCGCGGATCGTCTTCCGGAATACCGGCCTCGACCTTGCCGACCAGGTCCGCACCGACGTCGGCGCTTTTCGTATAGATGCCGCCGCCGACACGCGAGAACAGGGCAACCATCGAGGCGCCCATGCCAAAGCCGTGGATCGCATGTGCCGTGTCCGGGTCACCGCCGAACACCAGGTACAGCGTACCGAGCCCGAGCAAGCCCATCGAGGCGACCAGCAGCCCCATGACCGAACCACCGAAGAAGGCCACCGACAGAGCCGCGGCCGGCCCTTCGCGGTTGGCGGCCGTCGTGGTGCGGACGTTGGCGTGGGTGGCGGTAAACATGCCGAAGTAACCGGCCAGGCCCGAAGCCAGCGCGCCGGCGACGAAGGCGATTGACGTTTTTACACCGAGAAAGATGAGCAGGAACGCAAGAACGATCACGCCGAAGATGCCGAGCGTCTTGAATTCGCGCTTCATGAACACCATCGCGCCGAGGTGGATCTGGTTGCCGATGCCGGTCACCTTCTCCTCCCCCGCAGGGTGCTCATGGATAAGCCGATAGATGTAATAAGCGGAAAGCAGACCGATGATGCCAAGGATCGGCGGCAGGTAAGTGCCCATCATTAAAATAACTCCTCCGGTGTTATTGTTTTGTGTTTCTGGCGAAACGCATATCGACTTTTACATGGCAAGCGTCTTGCGCTACCCCAAAATTTTCTAATAGTTATCCATTGTAAGAACCGCCCCCGCGACTGCAAGCGCCGCCCGAAAACCCGTCACCACGGCGCTCATTACCCTGCTAGCAGCACTGTTAATCGCGCCATTCGAACAATTTGGTTGGTAATTTGGTTCCGAAAGCGAACAATCCGTCACGGGAATTACCAATAAAAATTATAAATTTCCAAAATAACGAGGTTTTCATAAAGGGGATACGTTGATGGACACTGCACTGTGGTTCGCGCTCGCCTGCTCGCTGTTGGCGATCGGTTATGGCTTCGTTTCCGTCAAATGGATATTGAGCCAACCCAGCGGAAGCGAACGGATGCTGGAGATCGCCCAGGCAGTGCAGGAAGGCGCCTCGGCCTACCTCAATCGCCAGTACACCACGATCGGTATCGTCGGGGTGATACTCACCATCGTCCTGTTCATCACCCTCGGTTGGGCCACGGCGGTCGGTTTTCTGATCGGTGCGGTTTTCTCAGGGCTCGCCGGCTACATCGGCATGAATATCTCGGTCAGGTCCAACGTGCGCACCGCAAAGGCCGCCGAGCACGGCATCAACGCTGCACTGCAGATCGCATTCCGCGGCGGCGCGATCACCGGTCTGCTGGTCGTCGGCCTGGGGCTGCTGGGCGTTGCCGGCTACTACGGCGTCCTCGTCTGGCTGGGGGTGGAGGACCCGCTTCATCCGCTGGTCGGGCTCGCATTCGGCGGCTCACTGATCTCAATCTTTGCCCGTCTCGGCGGCGGCATCTTCACCAAGGGTGCCGATGAAGACGATCCGCGCAACCCGGCCGTGATTGCCGACAACGTCGGCGACAATGTGGGTGACTGCGCCGGCATGGCGGCCGACCTGTTCGAGACCTACGCCGTCACGGTGGTCGCCACCATGTTGCTCGGCGGGCTGATCCTCGGTTCGGCCGAGGCCATCATGTACCCACTGATTCTGGGCGGGGTGTCGATTGTCGCGTCGGTTGTCGGCACATTTTTCGTCAAGGCGAAAGCCGGCGATACCAAGATCATGATTGCGCTGTATAAGGGCCTGATCGTGTCCGGCGTGATCGCCGCGATCGGCTTCTACTTCGTGACCGACTCGATGATGAGCGGCAACGAACAGTTCTCTTCATTCGACCTCTATCTCGCCGCCCTGATCGGCCTGGCGCTGACCGCGGCCATGGTCGTCATCACCGAGTACTACACCGCGACCGAGTACAGCCCGGTGCGCCACATCGCCTCGGCATCGACCACCGGCGACGGCACCAACGTGATTGCCGGTCTTGCGGTATCGATGAAGTCGACCGCCCTGCCCGTGCTGGCGGTTTGCGCCTCGATCTGGGCGGCCTACGATCTGGCCGGTCTGTACGGCATTGCGGTCGCAGCGACCTCCATGCTGTCGATGACCGGCATCATCGTCGCCCTCGACGCCTACGGACCGATCACCGACAACGCCGGCGGCATTGCCGAGATGGCCGAGTTGGACGAGAAGATCCGCAACATCACCGACCCGCTGGATGCCGTCGGCAACACCACGAAGGCGGTCACCAAGGGTTATGCGATCGGTTCGGCCGGCCTGGCCGCACTGGTGCTGTTCTCGGACTACACCCACTCGCTGGAGAAAGAAGGCATCAGCATGGCCTTCGACCTGTCGGACCACATGGTGATCATCGGCCTATTCATCGGCGGCCTTGTTCCTTATCTGTTCGGCTCGATGGCGATGGAAGCGGTCGGCCGCGCAGCGGGCGGCATCGTCAACGAGGTGCGCCGCCAATTCAAGGAAAAGCCGGGCATCATGGATCACTCGGAAAAGCCAGACTATGGCCGCGCAGTCGACATGCTGACCAAGGCCGCGATCAAGGAAATGATCATCCCATCTCTGCTGCCGATTGCAGTACCGGTGGCAGTCGGCCTGTTGCTCGGCCCGAAGGCACTGGGCGGCCTCTTGATCGGCACCATCGTCACCGGCCTGTTCGTCGCGATCTCGATGACCACCGGCGGCGGCGCATGGGACAACGCCAAGAAATACATCGAAGACGGCAACCATGGCGGCAAGGGATCGGATGCTCACAAAGCAGCCGTGACCGGCGACACCGTGGGCGACCCCTACAAGGACACCGCCGGACCAGCCGTGAACCCTTTGATTAAGATCATCAATATTGTGGCGCTGCTGATTGTGCCAATGCTCTAAGCCACGGATTTTTGGTGGAAAATTAACGGGGGCCGATGAGCCCCCTTTTTTGTGGGCGGCTGGCGCGGGTGTGGACGGCGACCGGAGCTACGCTTACTCTACCCCGCTATTTCACGTCCGGCCGAGTCCGGGCCGTTCAGAATCTGCAACTAAGAATCCCAAGGATACGCGCATGAACCTCGACCGCGTGAGCAAGGGCGATGTGCCCAATCAAATCAACGTCATCATCGAGATCCCGGCCAACTCCGATCCGGTCAAATACGAGCTCGACAAGGAGACGGGCGCCATGTTCGTCGATCGCTTCATGTCGACGGCGATGTACTACCCGTGCAACTACGGCTACGTGCCGCACACCCTGTCGAAAGACGGCGACCCGGTCGACGTACTCGTGCTGACGCCGCACCCGCTGATCTCCGGTTCCGTCATCAAGTGCCGTCCGGTCGGCGTGCTGAAGATGACCGATGAATCCGGTGACGACGCCAAGGTGCTCGCCGTGCCGGTCGACAAACTCAGCAAGGCCTACCGCGGCGTGGAAACCTTCCGCGACCTGCCGGGCGACGTGCTGAACAAGATTTCGCACTTCTTCGAGCACTACAAAGACCTCGACGAAGGCAAGTGGGTGCGCGTTGACGGCTGGTACGGCATCGACGAGGCGAAAAAAGAGATCATGGACAGCGTGCAGATGTACAAAGAGGCACCGGAAAGACCGGCTTTCTGATAGCCCTCTGCCCATCTACCAAATGAAACGCCCGTGCATCGCATGGGCGTTTCTTTTTGCAGCCCGGTGTCCTGCTGAATCTTCCGCAAGTCCTGCCGCTCACACCGACAGGTATCGCAATGCGCAACTTTTTGCAAAGTTCGCGCCGGCTCGGCCGCCGATAGCTATGCTCTGCACAACTTAAAACGCGAAGCGGGCCCCAAAGCGGTCCGTCAAACCAAGGCAGGTGTCTTCATGAACGCGCTGAGCGAACGTCCCGTAACCGAATGCAGCTTCACAACCCACGACGGCGTCGAGCTTTTCTACCGTCACTGGCCGGCGACCGGAACCCGCCGCGGCGCAGTGGTGATGTTTCATCGCGGTCACGAGCACTCAGGACGAATGGCCCATCTGCCCGATGAACTGAAGCTACCGGACCTCGACGTGTTCGCCTGGGACGCCCGTGGCCACGGCCGCTCGCCCGGCAAACGCGGCTATTCACCGAGCGTCGGCACCTCGGTACGTGACATCCAGACCTTCATCGATCACATCAACGCACACCACGCGGTCGCCACACGCGATATCGCGGTGGTCGCGCAGAGTGTCGGCGCCGTGCTTGCGGCCACCTGGGTACATGACTATGCACCGCCGATCCGCTCGCTGGTGCTTGCCTCGCCGGCATTCAAGGTAAAACTCTATGTCCCGTTCGCACGCCCTGGGCTGCGCCTTCTGCAGCGCATCAAAGGCAACTTCTTCGTCAACAGCTACGTCAAATCCTCGTTTCTCACCCACGACAAGACGCGCCAGGCGAGCTATGACAAAGACCCGCTGATCTCGCGACCGATCTCGGTCAATATCCTGCTCGGCCTGTACCAAGCCGCCGAACGCCTGGTGGCAGACGCGCAAGCCATCACGGTGCCGACACAGCTACTGATCTCAGGCGCCGATTGGGTCGTGCACCATAAACCCCAGCACGATTTCTTTGACCGCTTGGGCAGCCCTGTCAAAGAAAAGCACGTGCTCGACGGCTTCTTTCACGACACGTTCGGGGAAGATGGCCGCGAACGGGCGGTGCGCCAAGCGCGTGACTTCATTTTGCGTCAGTTCGACAACCCGGCACCTGCCGTCGATTTCAGCGATGCACACAAACATGGCTATACGTTCGACGAAGCCGAACGCCTTGCCGCACCGCTACCTCCACGATCATTGCGCGGCATCGGCTGGAACCTGTACCGCAAGGGACTCACTTGGTCCGGCATGCTGTCTGAAGGCGTTTCGCTAGGACAACGTACCGGCTTCGACTCCGGTAGTACGCTCGACTATGTCTACCGCAACCAGGTGAACGGACTGACGCCGCTGGGGAGGATGATCGATCGCAACTATCTCGATGCCGTCGGCTGGAAAGGCATTCGGCGGCGCAAGGTACACATCGGCGAGTTGATCCGCGCCGCCATGCAACATCTGCGCGACCAGGATCGCGCGGTCAAGGTGCTTGATATCGCGGCCGGACACGGACGCTATGTTCTCGACGCGCTCACCGCAGACAGCGGCAAACCCGACGCCATCGTCTTGCGCGACTTCAGCGACATGAATGTCGAGGCGGGTCAACGGATGATCGAGCAAAGACATCTCGGCGACATAGCGCGCTTTGAACAAGGCGACGCCTTCGACACTGATTCGGTAGCGGCCGTCCAACCGGCAACCACCATCGGCATCGTTTCGGGGCTGTACGAACTCTTTCCCGACAACGACCTGGTCCGCCGGTCTCTCGCCGGCATGGCCAGTGCCATCGAACCCGGTGGCTACCTGATCTACACCGGCCAACCCTGGCATCCGCAACTGGAGATGATTGCCCGGGCATTGACCAGCCACCGCGATGGCGCCGCCTGGGTGATGCGTCGCCGCACGACCGCCGAGATGGATCAGCTGGTGCGCGATGCCGGCTTCGAGAAGATCGAACAACGCATCGACGAATGGGGCATCTTCACCGTCGGCCTGGCGCGCCGGGTCACAGCGTGAACCCAATGGACGGCAAACAAGGATATGCCATTCAGTGGGGGCGCAGCCTCGCCTGGCTTGCGCTGCTCGGCCCGCTGTTCTTCATCAGTTATGGATGGTCCAACCAACTGGCTGCCGATCGCCAGATCACGACCAGCATCGTGTTCGGCTGGGAGCACCAGATTCCATTTTGGGCCTGGACCATCGTGCCCTACTGGTCGATCGACCTGCTGTACGGCCTGTCGTTTCTGCTGTGCCGCACACGCCGTGAGGTGGATCGGCATGCACTGCGACTGCTGACGGCACAGCTCATAGCTGTGGCCTGTTTCGTATTGTTACCACTGCAATACAGTTTTGATAAACCGCCGGTCGATGGGTTCTTCGGCTTGTGGTTCGACGCCCTGGCCGGCTTCGATCAGCCTTACAACCAGGCGCCCTCTCTGCATATCGCATTGCTGGTCATCATCTGGCACCGTTTTGCCGCGCATGCCGCGCGCTACTGGCGTTGGTTGATCAATGCCTGGGCTATCCTGATCGCTGTCTCCGTGCTGACGACCTACCAACATCACTTCATCGACGTGCCGACCGGCGCCCTGCTCGGCTTTGTCTGCCTGTGGCTATGGCCCGATACACAACAAAGCCCGCTACGACGCGGTGTGGTACCAACCGAACGACACCGCCGTCTCGCCAGCTACTACGCCATCGGCAGCCTGATCTTCGGCGCCATGGCACTGTTCGGCGGTGTGGCACTGTGGTCACTGTGGCCCGCCGTTTCGCTGGCCATGGTCGCGGTGATCTACGCCTGGAGTGGCGAACGAGGCTTTCAAAAAACGCGCACCAGGCAGAGCATCGCCGTCGCCGTGCTGTTGGCCCCCTATCATCTGGCCGCCTGGATCAATTCACGACTATGGACATGGCGCAAACCCGAGCCAAGTCACATCACAGAGGGGGTGTGGCTCGGCCGCTTTCCGACCGGAGACGAATTCGCACGGCTCGGTTTCACCGCGTTTGTCGACCTCACTGCGGAACTCAATCCGCCGACAGGCATCGCGCATGTCGCCAATGTGCCGATGCTCGACCTGGTGCCGCCAACCCCGACGCAATTGCGCGAAGCCGCCGCACACATCGAGCGCCTGCATCGTGCCGGCGGCAACTTGTTGGTGAGCTGTGCACTTGGCTATTCACGCAGCGCGCTGGCGGTCGCCGCATGGTTGTGTGTGAGCGGTCGGACGCACTGCTGGGAGACAGCCTTGCAACACGTGAGGGAACAACGCCCGCAGGTGGTGCTGGGCGCCAAGTGGATCGACAACCTCAGGACGGCAGTGCAACAGCAGTCACCGGCGATGCCCTGATGTCACCATCGCCTTCAATGAACACCGATCAGCACGCGGCTCGGGCCGCGCGGACGGCCCGGCGACTGCGAAACGGCGCATGGCTGGCACTGGTCTCGATACTGGCCGGCGTGCTGGCGTTCATCGGGGTCGGCGTCGTTGGCCTTGCGAGCAACACCGCCTGGCTGGTCGTGTCGATCGCCGCCGGGGCCGCTCAGCTCTATCTCGCCGCCAGAACCCAGTTCGATGCAGCCGTCTTCCATCGCTGGGCCATTCAGTGGAAGACAGGCACAGACCCACACGCCGACATGGCCGCATTCGACCGGAAAATAGGCCGCGACACCGATCCGCCGCGCTCGCTGGACGCCCGAATCGAGGGCGCAACGCGGCTCCTCCGCTATCAGGGCGCCATGCTGTTGGTGCAACTGGTCGCCTCGGCACTGGCTTTCCTGCTGCCTTAAAGCGGTTATGGACCAGCCGGCTTCGCCGCCGGGTGGCCGGAATTACGGTACGATACGCGCTGTTTCGCCGCATAGATGTTGTCACCCATGAAGGTATGCATTCTTTCCGACAGCCATGACCATATCGCGCTGATCGACGCCGCCGTCGCCGATGCCAAGGCAGCTGGCGCCGAGGCTGTGCTGCACTGTGGCGATCTGGTCGCGCCCAGCACACTGCATTGCCTGGAAAAGTACGGCCTGCCGGTGCACGTCATCCACGGCAACAACACCGGTGACCTGTACGCCCTGACCCAACTGGCACACAAGCCCGGCGGCGTCGTGCGCTTTCACGGTATGGACGCAGGCATCGAACTGGCCGGCAGACGCATCTTTCTTGTGCACTACCCACACTATGCACGCGCCATGGCGGCAACCGGCGACTGGGATCTGGTGTGCTGCGGCCACAGTCACAAGGTCGACATCCTCGAACAGAAGAACTGCAAAGGTGGAACGACGCACGTCGTCAATCCCGGCACCATCGGCGGTGTCGGCCAGGCGCCGGCCACCTGGGTGATGGGCGATCTTGAGAGCATGCGGTTCGAGCAACACGAAATACCCAAATCACTCGAGTATCGGGACCGCGTTCAATGAGCGACCGGTTCACCCATTTCGACGCCGACGGCCAGGCACACATGGTCGACGTTGGCGACAAAGCCGTCACGGAACGGGTCGCGATCGCCAGCGGGTTTATCCGGATGCAGGCAGAGACGCTGGCGATGATCCTCGAAGGCGGGCACAAGAAAGGCGACGTACTCGGCGTGGCGCGAATCGCCGGCATCATGGGCGCCAAGCGTACCAGCGACCTTGTACCCCTATGCCACCCGCTACCGCTGACCAAGGTATCGATCGACTTCACACCGCTGGTGGATCAGCAGCGCATTCGCTGCGAAGCGACGGCTAAAACCCACGGTAAGACCGGTATCGAGATGGAGGCCCTGTGCGCCGTACAGGTCGCGTTACTTACCGTGTACGACATGTGCAAGGCGGTCGACCGCGGCATGGTGATCGACCAGGTCCAGCTCGAGGAAAAAGTCGGCGGCAAATCGGGCCACTGGCGGCGTAGCGCATCCGAATCGACGTGAACCCGATCTATCGACAGACGGCGTTTCTGACCAGCGCCGCGAAACTGCACCAGGCACCGGACGACAGCGGCTACGAGGTAGCGTTCGCTGGGCGCTCGAATGCCGGGAAATCGAGCGCGATCAATGCCATCTGCGATCAGAAGACGCTGGCGCGCACCAGCAAAACGCCCGGGCGCACCCAGCTTCTGAACTTCTTTGCGGTTGACGAGCAACGGCGCATCGTCGACTTGCCGGGCTACGGATATGCCAAGGTGTCGGAAGGCATCAAGCGTGAATGGCAGGGCACGCTGGCGAGCTATCTCGAGGAACGCAAATGCCTGCGCGGCCTGATGTTGATGATGGATATCCGCCATCCATTGAAAGAATTCGACCTGGAGATGCTGAACTGGGCGAAGCACATTGCCTTGCCTGTGCATGTGTTGCTGACCAAGGCCGATAAACTCAAGAGGGGCCCGGCATCCAGCACCTTGCTCAAGCTGAAAAAAGACCTGAAGAATATGGATGAGCGTTTCAGCGCGCAGACGTTTTCTTCGCTGAAACGCGACGGCATCGACCAAGCACATGCCAAGCTCGATGCATGGTTCGAGTTGACGACTCCGCCATCTGACTGAACCCCACCCCACTGCCATCGCAGACGTTGCCACGCCGACCGTGACCGGTCCCGTCAAGCGCGAACCCGGTCACATCCGTCCAGCCACTATTCAGCGGCTGTTCAGCTTCCACTCCCTAAGCTGACCCTACGTCAAACAACAAACAACGCGCAGCAAAACGGCACGTGCTCGATGGCTTACAAGCGGGCGACACAGCGTGGCGTACCGATCAGCCGGAAATTTGCGCTGTGCAGAGGAGAATGGCATGAACACACCGCTACCGCATCACCGCACGGCCCTGCGGTCGATCGTCGTACTGAGCCTGCTGTCGCTTGGCCTCGGAGGCTGCGTAACGACCATGGGAGCAGGCTACGGTGGCCACTACAATTCGCACTATGACGGTTACCACGACCACGGCTATTCGCGTCGCGACTACTACGACCGCGGTCATGACGACTATTACGGCAGTTCATTTCCCGGCTCAGCGCTGATCTTTAACTACTCCAAACATTCCAGTCACGATCGAGATCGGCGATCACACCGCGATTATGCTTCGTCGCATCGGCAGAGCCACGACCGCGATAGACGTAGCCATCGACGCGACAACGACCATCGCCAGCGCGCCGACAACCGAAATCGCGAATCGCGACGCGACAGAGACCGGCACGAACGACAGCGTAATCGCGCAGACGGGCGGTCACATCGGGAGCGGCAGCAGAAAGACGTGCGCAACCGCCAAGACAAGGGCAACCGCAACAAGCAACAGCGGCGTGGCGACGATCGCAGGGAAAGACGGCAACGCGCAGCGTTCGGTCCGCTCGAAGCCAAGGAGCGTCGGCATCACTCGCGTGACAATTCGTCTCCGCGCAAAGCGCCCGTCGCCCCGGTCAGAGCGCAGCATAGACCAAAGAATAACGAGCGACACGAGCAGCGTAGAAACCATCCGCGGGTAAACAAGCAAGAGCGTCAAGACAGAAAGGACTGGCGCCGAGAACGCCGCGAGCGCCACGCTGAGCGATGAGTGGAGGCGGGCGACCTTGTGCAAAGGTGCCCGCATCATCCAGCGGTGTAGACGCTCAATGCAGGTCGACCGACTAGTGGGCCTCGTCCCAGTTGTCGCCGACACCCACATCGACCAGCAACGGCACCTTGAGTTCGGCAGCGCCCTGCATCAGGTCGCGGATCTTCTTGCCTGCCTTATCGACCTCCGATTGCTTCACCTCGAACACCAGTTCGTCGTGCACCTGCATCAACATCCTGACCGGCGGCTGCTTCGCAACGATCCAATCATCGACCGCGAGCATCGCCCGCTTGATGATATCGGCGGCCGTCCCCTGCATCGGCGCATTGATCGCGGTACGCTCTGCACCGGAACGTACCTGCTGGTTGCGCGCATTGATATCCGGCAGGTAGAGACGTCGGCCAAACAGCGTTTCGACGTAGCCCTGCTTGCGCGCCTGCTCGCGCGTGCTTTCCATGAACTCCTTTACGCCTGGATAACGGGCGAAGTACAGGTCGACATACTCCTGTGCCGCGCCACGTTCGATACCCAGCTGTTTCGCCAGGCCGAATGCCGACATCCCGTAGATCAGGCCGAAGTTGATCGCCTTGGCCGACCTTCGCTGATCGCTGGTGACCGCCTCCGGGTTGTCTGCACCGAACACCTCGGCGGCCGTTGCCCGGTGGATGTCTTCGCCCGCGGCAAACGCCTTCAGCAATCCCTCGTCGCCAGACAGGTGCGCCATGATGCGCAACTCGATCTGCGAATAGTCGGCCGCCAACATCTTCCAACCTTCTTCAGGTATGAAGGCGCGCCGGATCTTGCGACCCTCATCGCTACGCACCGGAATGTTCTGCAGATTCGGATCGGATGAGCTCAGGCGTCCAGTCGCTGCGACTGCCTGGTGATAACTGGTGTGTAAGCGCCCGGTCTGCGGATTGACCAGCTCGGGCAGTTTCTCGGTATAGGTCGAGCGCAGCTTGGCCAGGCCGCGATGCTCCAGGATAACCTGAGGTAACTCGTGCCCTTGGTCGGCCAGCTCCTGCAAAACCGACTCTGCCGTAGATGGCGCGCCTTTCGGCGTCTTGGCAATTACCGGCAGCTCGAGTTCTTCAAAGAAGATCTGGCCGATCTGCTTCGGTGAGCCCATGTTGAAGTTACGTCCGGCGATTTTGTAAGCCTGCTGCTCCAACTCGTGCATACGCTTCGCCAATTCCTGACTCTGACGGTTGAGCATCTTGGTATCGAGCCGCACACCCGAACGTTCAATGCGTGACAACACGCTGAGCAAAGGCACCTCAATGTCCTTCAGCACCGAGCGCAACGATGGCTCTTTCTCAAGCTGAGGCCACATGGTCTGGTGCAGGCGCAGCGTGATGTCGGCGTCTTCCGCCGCGTAAGGCCCAGCCTGGTCGAGTGGAATCTGATCGAAGGTCAGCTGCTTCGCGCCCTTGCCGGCGATATCTTCGAAATGGATGGTCTTGTGATTGAGGTAACGCTCGGCCAGGGTGTCCATGTCGTGTCGACCGGTCCCTGCATTCAACACGTAGGACTCGAGCATCGTGTCGTACGCGATGCCGACCAAGTCGATGCCATGGTTTGCGAGCACGCTCTTGTCATACTTCAGGTTCTGACCGACCTTTGCGTACTTTTTCGCTTCGAGTATCGGTTTGAGCTTGTTCAGCACCTCATCGCGGCCGAGTTGGTCGGGGGCACCCGGGTAGCTGTGGGCGAGCGGCACATAGGCCGCTTTGCCGGCCTCAACGGCAAACGAAACCCCGACGACTTCCGCCACCATGTAGTTGAGGCTGGTGGTCTCGGTATCGAAGGCGAAAAGATCAGCCGACTTGAGCTTCTTCAACCAGGCGTCGAGTGACTTGGCATCGAGCACCGTTTCATAGTCGGCGTCGGCCGCGACGGGCTTTGACTCACCGTCGTCTGTGTCGCCATCGTCCAGGCTGGCCAGCAGGCGCCGCGACTCCAGGCGTTCGTAGTGCCGGCGCAACGCAGACTTGTCTCCGTCGTGCGGTTGAAGATCGTCGGGCGCTTCATCCAGCTCGACATCGGTCTTGATCGTCGTCAACGTGCGCGATAGGGGCAGAAAGTCGAGACTCGCGCGCAGGCTCTCGCCGATCTTTCCCTTGACCTCTTCTGCATGCTCCATCACCGCGTCGAGCGTGTCGTATTGAGCAAGCCATTTGGCTGCCGTCTTCGGCCCGCATTTGGGAACGCCCGGGATGTTGTCGACGCTGTCGCCGGTCAGTGCCAAGAAATCGATGATCTGGTCAGGACGGACACCGAATTTTTCTACCACACCATCTTCGTCCATGAGCTTGTCGGTCATCGTGTTGATCAACGTGACATGCTTGTTGACTAGCTGAGCCATGTCCTTATCACCGGTCGACACGAGCGTTTCGACATCCTGCTCTGTGGCTTGCCGTGCGAGCGTGCCGATCACATCGTCGGCCTCCACACCTTCCACGATCAACAACGGCAAGCCCATTGCGCGGATGATGTCGAGCGTGGGCTCGATCTGTGATCGCAGGTCCTCGGGCATCTCCGGGCGATTGGCCTTGTATTCCGGATACAGGTCATCACGGAACGTCTTGCCGGGCGGGTCGAACACTACCGCCATGTGTGTCGGTTGAAAGTCTGCGATCAGCTTGCGCAGCATGTTGATCACCCCCACCGTTGCGCCGGTAGGTTCGCCTTGGCTGTTGGTCAGCGGAGGCAGGGCGTGAAAGGCACGAAACAGGTACGAAGACCCGTCAACCAGGATGAAAGGCGGTTTCTTGCTCATGGAGTGGAGGATACTACGAACACTGCGACGCTTGACCAGCTGAAGATACCGCCAACCCCGCACCCGTGCGCCACTCCAATTACGTCGAGCGTTGATTGGCTGATTTTTGCGCAAACACCACGTGGTGCGACAGGAGAAAGTTGGATACTAAGCCGACGATGCTGCCAGCGGCCACCGCAGCGACTGGAGAGTTTTCGAACCAGACAAAGACCGTGACCAGCAATGCGTAAGTGACGTAATTCAAGATCCCGCCAACACCGTTGGCGGAGACAAACCTGAACCACTCACGAAGCAAACCAGGTTCGCGGCTCTTAAAAGTGTAGATCCTGTTCAGGTACCAAGTGAAGGTTACCGCAACGAAGAACGACAGCAGCCGCCCCGAGTAAAAATCCGCGCCGAGGTAGAGGACCAGTTTCAGTGTCGTCGCATCGACCAGAAACCCCGCCGTACCGACCAGGGCAAAGCGGAAGAAAGAACGACTTACTGACATGATCGCCGATAGTCGACACCGCGCCGGCGCAGAGCCAGGATGGATTGAGGACTCGGTATATCTAGATAGCGCATGCGCTTCGCTTCCTGGCGCCCGCGGGTCACTGTATCGAGGATGACACCGGCGGTAAAACTCAGGAACGCCAGTATGAACAAGCCCGTCGCCAGAATTGCCGTGGGAAATCTCGGCACTAACCCCGTATCGAGATACGTCATCAAGACCGGGTACATCAGCGCCAACGCCAAGAGGATCAACACCAGGCCGACCAGGGTGAACGTCGCGATAGGGCGCTCCAGACGCAGCAGATTGCCGATCGTGCGGATGATGCGGAAGCCGTCGGAGAAGGTATTGAGTTTGCTTTCACTGCCTTCACCACGATCCTTGAATGCCACCGGAACCTCGGCTGTCGGCATCTGTAATTCCAGCGCATGTATCGTCAATTCGGTTTCAATCTCGAATCCACCGGAGGACTGCGGGAACGACTTGACGAACCGTTTCGAAAATACGCGATAGCCAGACAGCATGTCGTTGAACTCGTTGCCGAAGATGTTCTGTACAATCCCGGTGAGCAAGCGATTGCCGAACTTGTGGCCTGGGCGATACGCGCTGTCTTCCTGTTCGACACGCGCACCATTCACCATATCCAGGTTTTCGTTGACGAGCTTGGATACCAGCGCGTGAGCGACCTTCGCATCGTAGGTATCGTCGCCGTCGATCATGACGTAGATATCGGCATCGATGTCGGCAAACATGCGTCGCACAACATAGCCTTTGCCTTGCCGCGTTTCGCGTCGCACGATAGCGCCTGATGCCTCGGCGATCTCCGCCGTGCGGTCTTTCGAATTGTTGTCGTAGACGTATATGTCGGCATGCGGCAGCGATTCGCGCATGTCGGCCACAACGGCGGCAATCGAGGCCTCTTCGTTGTAGCAGGGGATGATGACAGCTGTCCGCAATCGCGACAGGGGCTCAATGTCGCTTGAAACCGTTTCCGCCATGTCGACCACGTCGGCCTTGCCCGCTTCAAGCGGTGGCGTCATTTCGCTTTTTGGCATCGGCATCCCCAACTAACGGCGGTTGATCTCTGGCAGCGCAGCACGTCGGACTGCGGGTTATCCAAAGGTAATCGTTCGATTTCGCAAATGCTTAAATTGTTCGCTCCAATTGCCCATGAATCCAGAGGATTTGCTCGACTCCTCGCACACCCTTCAGTGGCATACGTGCCTCACTTGCGCCAAAAGGCCGGTGTCAACAATACCAGCAGGGTGAATATCTCCAGGCGCCCCAGCAACATCGAGAAACACAATATCCATTTTCCCGGATCGTGCATGTAGGCGAAGTGGGCGCCGACGCTGCCAAGCCCGGGGCCGAGGTTGTTGATGGTGGCTGCCACCGCACTGAAGGCCGTCATCAGGTCGAGACCTGTCGTCGCCAAGGCCAGGTACATCACGGTGAAACTGGCGACATACAGCGCGAAGAATCCCCACACCGCTTCGACGACGCGTGAGCTGACCGTCTTGCTACCAACCCTGACAGGGATATGTGCACTCGGGTGCACAAGGCGGGTAATCTCGCGCATCCCCTGCTTGACCAGCAGCAGCAGACGAATGACCTTGATGCCGCCCCCGGTCGACCCGGCACAACCGCCGACGAAGCTTGAAAACAACAACAGAATCGCCAGGAAGCCCGGCCAGTTGTAGTACTCCGCGGTGGTAAAACCTGCGGTCGTGCCGATCGATACCGCCTGGAACAGGCCATTGACGATCGCGTCGGGCCAGGTCTCGTAGGTGCCGGTGAAATACAGGCCGAGAATCGTGATGCAACTGACGATTCCGATCAGCAGCAGGTAGAAGCGGAACTCGGCATCGTGAAAATAACCGGTGATGCTGCGATACCGGATAGCGATGAAATGCAGCGAGAAGTTCACGCCGGCGAGCAACATGAACACGACCGCAATCATGTCGATCAATGGGCTGTTGAAGTAGCCCATGCTGGTATCGTGGGTCGAGAAACCACCGATGGCGACCGTCGAAAAGGCATGGCCGACCGCATCAAATGCGCTCATGCCGGCCAGCCAATAGGCCACACCGCAGGCAACCGTCAGCCCGAGATAGATGTACCACAACGCCTTGGCCGTCTCGGTGATCCTCGGGGTCAGCTTGTTGTCCTTCATCGGCCCAGGCGTTTCGGCGCGGTACAACTGCATGCCCCCGATGCCGAGCATCGGCAGTACGGCGACCGCCAACACGATGATGCCCATGCCGCCCAGCCACTGCAGCTGCTGCCGGTAATACAGAATCGATTTGGGCAGCCCTTCGAGCGTGGTGATCACGGTCGCACCGGTCGTGGTCAGCCCGGATATCGACTCGAACACGGCATCGGTGATCGACAGATGAGGATGATCGGCAAGCACGAAGGGGAGTGCCCCGATGGCCGACAGTACGGTCCAAAACATCACCACGACCACGAACCCGTCGCGCAACCGCAGCTCGCGGCGCACGTTGCGCACCGGGAACCAGCTGATGAAGCCGACGACCAAGGTCAGCGCAAACGCCATCGCGAACGCCGTCGACGCACCGTCCTGCGCAAACAGCGACACGATGAACGGCGGCACCAAAGTGAAGCTGAACACAGTCAGCAGCAGGCCAAGGATGCGCTGAACGGCGGCAAATGACATGGCGATCAGAGAAAGGTGATGCCGACCTGGAACAGGCGCTCTACATCGGTAATGCGCCGCTTGTCGGTGAGGAACAGGATCACGTGGTCTTCGGATTCGATCACGGTATCGTGGTGCGCGATGATGACCTGATCACCGCGTACGATCGCGCCGATGCTGGTGCCGGCGGGCAGCTTCACGTCTTCGACCGCACGCCCGACCACGCGTGACGACACCTTGTCGCCATGCGCTACCGCCTCGATGGCCTCGGCTGCACCGCGCCGCAGAGAGTGCACCATGACCACGTCGCCACGACGAACATGGGTCAGCAGCGTGCCGATCGTGGCATGTTGCGGCGAGATCGCGATATCGACAGTCCCCGAATGCACTAAGTCGACATAAGCGGCGCGGTTGATCAGCGCCATGACTTTGCGCGCACCCAGGCGCTTGGCCAGCATGGCCGGTCGTCGTTGGTTACCGCGCAGAATACGTCGGTGTCTTCGATGTTTTCTTCGAGCAGCAGGTCTTCGTCAGCGGCATCGCCCTGCAGCACAATCGTGTGGTGCAAGTCTTCGGATACCCGGCGCGCCTGTTCTTCGTTGTGCTCGATGATCTTGACCCGGTAATCGTTCTCGAGCGCGGACGCCAGGCGCTTACCGATGTTGCCGCCACCGGCGAAGATCAGCCGGCGGAATGGTTTTTCGGCCTTGCGCAGTTCGGCCATGACGGCCGGGATATTGTTCGCCGCGGCGACGAAGAACACCTCGTCGTCCGGCTCGATCACCGTGTGGCCTTCCGGTTGAATCGCACGACCCTTGCGATAGATCGCCGCGACGCGTGCCTCTGCCCCGCTCAGGTGCTCGTTGAGCGTACGCAGTTCGTGGCCGACCAACGGACCACCATAATAGGCGCGCACAGCCACCAGGCGCACGCGGCCACCGGCGAAGTCGAGCACCTGCAGAGCGCCCGGATGCTCGATCAAGCGCAGGATGTAATCGGTCACGAGCTGTTCCGGGCTGATCAGCACATCGATCGGCAACGGGGTATGAAACAGGGTCCATGCGGTCTGACAGGCGACCATGTTGGTTTCATCGCTGTTGGTAACCGCGATGATCATGTCGGCATCGTCGGCGCCGGCACGCTGCAACACGCCGGGGTGCGATGCCTGCCCGAGTACCGTGCGGATATCGAGGCGGTCCTGCAGATCGCGCAACAGGTGCGAATCCTGGTCGACCACGGTGATGTCGTTGGCCTCGGTAGACAGGTTGTACGCGACGGTTGTGCCCACCTGTCCGGCGCCGAGGATGATGATCTTCACAGTGCGTGTTTCTACTTCTTCGTGTGTGGCGCCAATTCTAGCCGGAATGCAGTTAAAGCGAACCCGGTTTCGACATAAACACAATTGGATTTTGCAATGCGTTGGGCAGTACGCACGCCGATCGCCGGACGGCCAGGCAGGGGGTGCGGAACCATTCCTGAGTGTTTTTGTCGGAAATTCAGGATATGCCGAAATACAGGAGACGATTGATGAGTGGTTTGATCAGTAATTTTCCGTACAACGGCGTCGTGACGGTCAACCGGGTGATATTGAAACCTGGTTACACGGTCGACGACCTGCAGGAACGTGTCGCCGAACTGTGCGAGAACGTAAAAACGTATCACTCAGATACGGGATTCGTCGGCGGTTTCGTGGCGCTCAACAGCGGCGACATTTCCAACGAGGGATCGACCGTCGGGCAGGCCGTGTCCAGCCCGCTGAAAGACAAAGAGGCGCTGATCGTTACCTTCTGGCGATCGTTCGACGACCATGAGGCATCGCATCGCAGCGAGACCTTCCAGCCGTTGTTCCGAAAGGTTTTGGATCTGTGCGAAAACGGCAACGAAGAGATCGCCTACGAGATGCTGTGGTCGGGCAAGGCGTACACGCCCGAAGATGCCAAAGCGGCGCAGGCCGCCAAAGCTCGTTACGCAGCCTGACCGTTCCATACCCGCCCCACAGGCGCGGGTTTTTCATGGCCCTCGACCAATCGCCGCGGTGTGCGCGTTGCACAGCGCGAGCAGGTCGCCCGGCGCGATCTCGATATCCAGACCGCGTTTACCGCCGCTGACGAAGATCGTTTGGTAAGTGCGCGCGGATTCGTCGAGCACCGTGGGCAAGCGCTTTTTCTGGCCCAGCGGGCTGATCCCGCCGACTATGTACCCGGTGGCACGCTCGGCGTTCTTTGCTTCGGCCATCTCGACCTTTTTGACCTTGCACGCACCGGCCATCGCCTTCAGATCGAGTTGACCGGTTACCGGCACGATGCCGACCGCCAGCTGACGCTGGTCACCGTTGAGCGCCACCAGCAGGGTCTTGAACACTCTGGCAGGATCGAGATTGAGCGCCTGCGCCGCCTCCGCCGCCTCCAGACCATAGTTGGTGTTGGCCGGGTCGTGACTGTATTCATGCGCCTTGATAGTGATACCGGCGGCCTTGGCCGCGCGCATGGCCGGCGTCATCAGCGACGGTCCTTGATCTCGATGCCGCGATCACGCAGCTTGCGATACAAGTGGGTGCGCTCCATGCCGGCTTCGTCGGCCATCTGGCTGACGTTGCCCGCATGCTTCTCGAACTGGTATTCGAGGTAGGCCTTCTCGAAGGCATCGCGCGCGTCGCGCAGCGGCTGATCGAACGACACCCCCGGTATTGCGCTGACCGCGGTGGCTGCCTGCGCTGCCCCCATGGCCGCCTCGACTTCCTGTGCACTGATCTCATCGCCGGTGCCCAAGATCAGCACGCGCTGCACAAGGTTCTTCAACTCGCGGATATTGCCCGGCCAGCTGTGATTGCGCAGCACGTTCTGCGCGCCGATCGAAAACCGCCGATAGGGCAGCTTGTCCTGCTCGACCAGACGATCGACCGCATTCTCGAGCAACTCCGGGATGTCTTCGCGATGCTCGCGCAACGGCGGTACGACCAACGGCACGACATTGAGCTGGTAGAACAGGTCTTCGCGAAACTTGCCTTCCTCGACAGCCTTGTGCAGGTCATGTTGGGTCGCCGCGATCACGCGCACATCGATCGTCACCGGCTCGGAACCCCCGACGCGCAGGAAAGAGCCGGTATCGAGTGCGCCGACCAGTTGCGCCTGCGCCTCCAGGTCCATGTCGGCGACTTCATCGAGAAACAGCGTGCCGCCGGCGGCCTGTTCGAGTCGGCCGTACTGAGTGCCGCCCTCACCCTCACTGCCGAACAGTTCGCGCGCCGCATTGCCTTTGCTGATCGCCGAGACACCGACGTCAATGAAAGGCCGGTCTTTGCGCGAGCTGTGGGCGTGCAGATATCTGGCGAAAGTTTCGCGGCCACTGCCGGGTTCTCCCGAGATCAGCACCCAACTGTCGTGCTGGGCAATCCGCTTGACCTGTTCACGCAGGCGTTGAACTGCGGGACTGTGCCCGATCGGCTCGATAACAGGCAGACCACGACGTTTGAGGCCCACATTCTCTTGTGCCAGACGGTCGGCTTCGAGTGCGCGTTCGACGGTCAGCAGCAGCTTGGCCAACGACAACGGTTTTTCCAGAAAATCGTAAGCGCCCAAGCGGGTCGCCTCGACCGCCGTCTCGACCGTGCCGTGACCCGACATCATGATGACCGGGCATACCAGCCCCCGTCCCTCGGACCACTCCTTCAACAGGCTGATGCCATCGGTGTCAGGCATCCAAATGTCCAGCAAGATGAGATCCGGACGGCGATCGCGCAATGCCCGCCGTGCCGCCGCCGCGTCTTCGGCGATGCCGACGCTGTAGTTTTCGTCTTCGAGAATATCGCGCACCAGATCGCGGATGTCCGGCTCATCATCGACCACGAGGATATGCGGTGCACTCATCGCGACACCCCGTGACCGTTGAGGCCGTTGGCCGCGACTACGGATGCACCGTGCGCATCGCTGTGCGCCGGCAAACGCAGCACGACGCGTCCGCCGCCATCGGCCGGATTTTCGGCATGGATCACGCCGCCGTGTTCGGCAACGATCCTTTTGACGATCGCCAGACCAAGACCGGTACCCTTGGTTTTATTGGTCACATAGGGCTCGAACACCTGGCCGATCAACTCAGGGTCGAAGCCCGGGCCGTTGTCACAGACCGCAACCTCCACGAAATCTCTCCCTTCTTCTTCTCCCGCCCGGCTGCTGACCTCGATACGGCCATCGTCACCGGCCGCTTCGACGGCGTTTTTCACAAGATTGTGCACGACCTGGCGCAAGCGCACCGGGTCGGCCTCGATACTCATCTCCGGCGCGTTCAAATTCATCTTCACCTGCTGCGGTCCACCCTCGTACAACGCGACCACCTCGTTCAGGAAGGGGTCGATCTTGAGCGGTTCGATCTGCAGCTTACTGGGTTTGGCATAATCGGAGAAATCGTTGACCATCGCCTTCATGGCCTCGACCTGCTGCACAATGGTGTGCGTCGCACGGTCGAGCACGGCACCATCTTCCGGCGCCATCTTGCGCAGGTACTTGTGGCGCAAGCGCTCTGCCGACAACTGGATCGGCGTCAACGGATTCTTGATCTCGTGCGCCAGGCGGCGCGCGACTTCGCCCCAAGCCGCATCGCGCTGCGCCTTCACCAGTTCGGTGATGTCGTCGAATACCAGTACATGGCCAACGGCGCCGCTGGGATCCGTTTCCAACGGCGAATGGCGGCACAGCAATACCTGGCGACCGCCACCGCGATACAGGGTGATCTCCGCCCGGCCCTCGCGCTCACCGGCCTCCAGGCTTTCTATGATGCCGTCGACGAAGGGTTTCAGCGCATCGTTGCGCGCCCCCAGCGCCTTGAGTTCGCGCCCCTCGAGCTCGACCAACGGCACGCCGAGGATCTGGTTGGCGGCGCGGTTGGCCGTCTGGATCCGCCCCTCTGCATCCAACGCCATGACCCCGGTCGACAGTCCGCCGAGCACGGTCTCAAGGTAGTTGCGCTGTGCCTGCAGCTTACGCCGGCTCTCTTCGAGCGCGTTGCGCGCCAGCGCCACCCGACGCGTCATCGAGTTGAACGACGACACCAGGAAACCGAGTTCGTCTTCAACCTTTGGCAACGGCAGGCGCTTGTCATAGTCGCCTTCGGCCACGGCGCGGGTACCTTCGGCTATGTCGCTGAGCGGCTGCACCAGGCGGCGTGCCGTGAACACCGCGGCCCACGCGGCGGCGAACAGGCCCAGCAGCAGCACCAGCGAAAGGCTCAGCGCAAAACTGAACTTGATCTGCGAGCGCATGTAGGCGCGGGTGCGGTACGTCTCGTAGGCATCCTGCACGTTCTGGCTCAGATCGCTGAGCGACTCGGGCACGGGATACAGCGCTTGCAGCACGATGCCGCGTTGCGCCTTGTCCAGCACCAGGCAACGGACCAGCAGCCTGCCGTCCTGCGCATTGAATACGCCGACGTAGTCCTGGCCACCCACCACCTGCTGCACCATGCCACTGTCGGGCGGGGTCGGCAGCAGGATGTCCGGGTTGGCGTTGCTCAAACCGAGCAGCTTGCCCTGGGTGGTGAACAGGGCCATCTCGGTCGCACCCGAGTCGGCACGCAGATCGTTGATACTCAGCGCAATCGCCGTCTGCGAAGTATCTTCGATGTTATCCAGGATGCCCTCGGTGGCGCGCAAGCGTTCGCGTTTGTGCAGGTCGAGCGACACCTTGCTGAGGGTCAGCGCGTCTTCCATCGCGCTGTCCACCTGCAGGTCGAACCAGCTGTCGATTCCGGTCGACAGGAAACGAATCGAGTAGAAATAGACGACGCTGACCGGCACCAGTGCCAATACCAGGAACAGCACCGAGAGCCGCGCGCTCAGGCGCGAACCGGCCACACGCTGGCGATAGTCGCGTAGCAGCTGCGAGAGGTTCCAGCCGACCAGCGCAAACAGCAGGATCAGGCCGACCACGGTGAACAGCAACAGCGGGGTAAACCATTCGCCGAACTCCTCCGAACGCTGCACCGCCGCGCTGATCAGGTGCAGCGAGGCCAGCAGCAACACGAACAGCATCCCTGCTGCGAGGACATCGAATCGCCGTTTGTTCATGGCCGCAGACGCCACTCCCAGGGTTCGCTGACGATCGACCAGTCGCGCGTCAGATAGGCCATCGGGCGCATCGGCAGCGGCAGGGCCTCGATGTCGAGGCTGACGTCGAGCCGGACGATGTAGTCTTCATCGAGATCGAGTTTGCCGCGTTTGACGATCGGCATGCCGACGATCTTGCCGAGCGTTCGCAGCGCGGCGTCACGTGTCGCGAACGACAGGCGTTCGTCGCCGCGCAGGTTTACCAGTTCGTACAGTCCCGACAGCGGCCGATAGCGCAGCACGGTGCGCAGACGATGCTCGACGACATCCTTTTCCCAGGCCCAGGCATCGGCGCGCCGCATCTCGACGTGGGTTTCGAAAGTCAGTGGTACGCCGTTTTCCAGCGCCTCGGAGACGGTATCGTTGAGCTCGAAGGCGATCTCGGCATCGAGCACGATCTGGTCGTCTTCATCCAGTGCAATCGAGACACGCTGGAACTCGACACCGTCGGCCCACGCGCTCAGCGGCACACAGACGACCAGTGCAAGAACGACATTGCGCACGAGTGCTTTCATCATGTCGAGTGGGGGGCCTTTACCAACGCCGCGTAAAAGAATCCATCCGTATCATCGCGATTCGGCAACAACTGTACACCGTCACCGATACAGGTGCCGGGATTCGTCGGCAATTCACAGGCTTTTGCATCAGGCGTACGCGCCAGGAACGCGGCCACCTGCTCGTGGTTCTCGGCAGGCAACAAAGAGCATGTCGCGTACAGCAGCCGGCCACCCGGCGCCAATACAGACCACATCGCATCCAGAATATCGGACTGACGACGAACCAGGGCCGGGATGTCCTCGGCGCGACGCAGCAAACGGATGTCGGGGTGACGGCGCATGACGCCGGTGGCGGAGCATGGCGCATCGACCAGGATGCGATCGTACATGACACCACCCCAATCAGTACTCTGCGGACGTGCGGCATCACCCACCGACAGTTGCGCCTGTACCCCGGCTCGCTGCAGGTTCTGCCCGACACGCTGCAGACGCTGCTCGTCGATATCGATGGCCGTCAGCCGAACCTCGGGTTGATGCTGGGCGATATGCAGCGTCTTGCCACCAGGTGCTGCGCAGGCATCGAGCACGCGTTGCCCCGGCTTCAAATCCAGAAACGGCGCAGCCAACTGAGCCCCGGCATCCTGCACCGACACCTCACCGTCGGCGAATCCCGGCAGTCGATCCACGCCGACCGGCCCATCCAGCACCACCGCGCTGGCAACACCTGCGTGTGGCTTGGCGGCGATGCCGGCCGCCGCGAGCTTGTGTGCATACTCGGCACGGTCGGTACGCCGCAGATCGACGCGCAGCACCATGGGTGCCCGCTGTTGCAGCGCGTCCATCAACGGATCCACTTGTTGCGGCCAGGCCTCTGCAATCGCGCGGTACAGCCAGTCCGGCTGCGCATGGCGAATCGCCGGGTCCGCATCGATGGCTTGCTGCAATGCCGATTGTTCGCGTTGCAGACGCCGCATGACGCCATTGACCAGTTTGCTGGCCCAGCCTTTGCCGAGTTGCCGCGAGACGTCGACGGTCGTCGACACGGCGGCATGCGGCGGCACGCGGCTGTACAACAGCTGATACGCGCCGAGCATCAGCAACAGGTGCAGATCGCGATCTTTGCGTTTGAACGGCTTTTTCAGCAATTGGCCGACCAGGGCATCGAGGCGCCGGTACCAGCGACAGACACCGAAGCTCAGTTCGGCGACAAAGGCGCGATCGCGCTCATCGATAGCCGGGGGCATGCCGGCCAACACGTCATCGAGCGATCGCCCATCGAGCACCGCCGCGATGTTGCCGATCGCCGTCGCACGCGGATCAGCCAAGCAACATGCCCTGGATACTGTTGGCATTGATGAAGTCCTGCGCACCCATGGCACGCTTGCCCGGTAGCTGCAGTTCGGTGATCCGCAGCAGGCCGTCGCCGGTAGCGACATCGACGCCGCTGCGCGTGGCATTCATGACGGTGCCGGGCGTGCCTGCAACACCGCCGATGGCGTGGGCACGCCAGACACGCAGGTTGGCATCTTCGAAACGTGTCTGTGCCACCGGCCAGGGATTGAAGGCGCGAACCTGACGCTCGATGTCCTGCGCCGGCCGCGACCAGTCGATCCAGGCCTCAGACTTGTCCAGCTTTTTGGCATAACAGCTCAGGCTGTCATCCTGCGGTTCGGGCCGTGAACTGCCGTCGAGAATCCCCGGCAGTGCCTTCATCAGCGCATCTGCCCCGAGTTCCGACAGTCGATCATGCAGGCTGCCGCCGGTCTCGCTGTCATGCAGCTCAACCTCTTCGATCAGGTACATCGGGCCGGTGTCCAGCCCTTCTTCCATCTGCATGATGGTCACGCCCGACACCTTGTCTCCGGCCAGCACGGCGCGCTGGATGGGTGCAGCACCACGCCAGCGCGGCAATACCGAGGCATGGATATTCACGCAGCCGCGCCGCGGGGCATCGAGCACCGATTTGGGCAGCAGCAGACCGTAGGCCACGACGACCATCAGATCGGCGTTGAGCGCCTTGAGTGCCTCCACATCGGCGGGCTCTTTGAAGTTGACCGGCTGGTATACCGGGATGCCGGCATCCGCCGCTACCTCTTTGACCGGGCTCGGGCTGAGTTTGCGGCCGCGCCCGGCGGGGCGGTCCGGCTGGGTGTACACGGCCACGACCTGGTGGGGCGACGCGAGCAGCGCGCGCAGCGGTGGCACCGAGAAGTCCGGCGTGCCGGCGAAGATGATGCGTTTTGAGTCAGTCATGGCGCGTGGTCAGATTTAAATTCGCAAGAGATCAATCCCGCCGAACCGTTCACATGTCGGGCAGGACGGCCCGGCCTGGTGTCGCCGGAAATGCCGAAGACTAGATCGCGCGTCGCTTTTGCGGCTTTTCGCCGGACTGGCGAGCCTCTTTTTCCAGCTTCTTGCGAATCCGCTGGCGCTTCAGGTTGGACAGGTAGTCAACAAAAAGTTTGCCGTCGAGGTGGTCGATCTCATGCTGAATGCAGACCGCCAACAGGCCGTCGACATCCATCTCGAACTGCTTGCCGTCCCGGTCGAGGGCGCGTACCCGCACCTTCTCGGCCCGCTGTACCGTCTCATACACGCCCGGCACCGACAGGCAGCCCTCGTCCATCTCTTCTTCGCCTTGTTTTTCAATGACTTGCGGATTCACCAGCGCGAGCGGGGCGTTGCGCTCCTCGGATGTGTCGACGACGATCACACGGCGCGGATCGTTGACCTGGATGGCTGCCAGACCGATGCCCGGCGCGTCGTACATCGTCTCGAACATGTCGTCGATCAGTTTGCGCACCGAGTCGTCCACCTCGGTCACCGGTTTGGCGACATTGCGCAGACGGGCATCCGGAAAGTGCAGGATATCGAGGATCGCCATGTTCTCTCTCGCGTTCTATAGTTAGGGCTCAAAAATGACTTCTAGACGGCTGTATAGGCTAGAATTTCGCCGGAAAATCACGGTTTGGGATCAATCACCCTAAAGAGTGAGGGCATCCAGGCCGTAAATAATACCGCAATCGAATCTTTTTGACCGTCCAGAAGTCGCCATTGCGCCAAGGGAATTCCATGTTTAAAGCCTGTAAAAGTTTGATTCTGCTGTTGTCGTGTGCTCTCACGATGCCCATCGCAATGGCAGAGGATCTGCTGAAAGCCGACCACCCCGACCACTACACCGTCGTCAAGGGCGACACGCTCTGGGACATCTCAGGGCGCTTTTTGCGTAGCCCATGGCGCTGGCCGGAGATCTGGCACGTCAACCAGCAGATCGCCAATCCGCATCTGATCTATCCCGGTGATGTGCTCGAATTGGTCTACATCGACGGCAAGCCGCAACTGCGCCTGCGCCGCGGACCGCTGAAGCTGTCGCCGCGGGTGCGTTCAACGCCGTGGGACGGCGCCATACCGACCGTGCCGATCGACGCAATCGGTCCGTTCCTGACCCGCCCGTACGTGATGGACGAGAACCAGCTCGACACCGCGCCTTACATCGTCGACTTCGCCGACGAGCACATTCTCGGCGGTGCCGGCCAGAAGGCCTATGTCCGCGCCATCGAGCAGGATCAGCCGACCAAGTACGAAATCGTGCGTCCCGGTGGCCCGTACAAGGACGCTGAAACCGGTGAAATTCTGGGCTACGAGGCGGTTTACATTGGCACCTCGGAACTGCACCGCACCGGCGATCCAGCCACCGTATTCATCAACTCGACCGAACTCGAGGCGGTGATCGGCGATCGGCTGATGCCGGCCGGTGAGGAACGCGCCTCGGTCAACTTCACCCCGCACGCCCCGATCGCTCCGGTCGAAGGCAGCATCATCTCCGTGATGAATGGCGTCAGCCAGATCGGTCAGTACAACATCGTGGTCATCGACCGCGGTGAAGCCGACGGCATCGCGGCCGGTACCGTGCTGCGCGTCGACCAGAAGGGCGAGGAAATCCGTGACGTGGTAACGCCGGATTCGCGCGACACCGTGCAACTGCCGGACGAGGAAGCCGGCCTGATGATGGTGTTCCGTACTTTCGAACGGGTCAGCTTCGGACTTATCATGCACGCAACCCGCGTCATGCACGTCAATGACAAGGTCCGCAATCCCTGACTCCTGACCCAAAGCGAGGTTGAATGGACTCAACCCCCAACGATGAACTGGCCGCCTGGTGCGTGCTGCTGCGCGCACCAGGCATTGGCTGCCAAACCCTGAACCCACTGCTTGCCGACGGCATACCCGCCCGGCAACTGATCGACCATCCACCCCCATCGCTACCGCCGTCACTGGCCGACTACCTGCGTGAGCCCGATTGGCAGGGGGCAGAGGCCGACATGGCGTGGCTCGAGCAGCCGCGCAACCATCTGCTGCGGATTACCGATCGAGACTATCCGGACCGTCTGCGCCAGCTGGCCAATCCGCCTTCGCTGTTGTTCCTGCATGGCGACCCCGACCTGTTGCCCCTGCCCCAACTCGCCGTCGTCGGCAGCCGCAACCCGAGCACCGGTGGCGCACGGGCTGCACGCGAGTTCGCCGAGCACCTGGCCGGAGCGGGACTGGTTATCGCCAGCGGACTGGCGATGGGCATCGATGCCGCCGCCCACCAGGGGGCCCTCGATGCGGACGGCCTGACACTGGCGGTGACCGGGACGGGACTGGACCGCGTCTACCCAGCCAAAAACCGCTCACTCGCCCATCAGATAGCAATGAACGGCTTGCTGGTATCGGAGTTTCCGACCGGCACCGCCCCACTGCCGGGCAACTTCCCACGCCGCAACCGGATTCTTGCCGGACTCAGCCTGGGCACCCTGGTGGTCGAGGCCGCCCTCAAGAGTGGCTCGCTGATCACCGCCCGCCTCGCGGGCGAGGCCGGACGCGAAATCTTCGCCATTCCCGGCTCCATCCATAACCCCCTGGCGCGCGGCTGCCACGCCCTGATCCGCGATGGCGCAAAGCTTGTAGAAACCGCAGATCACGTGCTCGAAGAGCTCGCTCCGCTGCTCGGCGAGGGCTTCGTACCGGCACCGCAGAACGAGCTGCAATTCCCTGAAAAAACTGGGAATATTGATCCCCAACATCAGGTCATTTTGGACGCCATGGGCTATGATCCCACGACAACGGATGAGTTGGTGGCGCGAACCGGCTTCCCCGCGGCCGAGGTGTCATCGATCCTGCTGTTGCTCGAACTGCAAGGTCATGTATCATCGGCCGCAGGTGGATTGTTCACACGTATTGGAAATAGCGCTGAGTGAACCCTAACCCTGCCCTAATCGGCCCAAACACGGGACACAGTCCGTCGTCCTCCGAGGCCCCCCTTTCTCCGCCAGGAAGATTGCCGTGAACGAAAACGTCATCGACGTCCTGATCTATATCTACGAGAACTACATGGATGCTGAGGAGTCCGTTCCGACCGATCAGATCATGCTGGAAGAAGAACTGGTCCAGGCTGGATTCCCGCAAGGCGAGATCAAGAAAGCGTTCAACTGGCTCGACGAGCTGGCGTGGCGCCAGGGGTCGCTGGCGTACGGCGACGCGCAGCCCAACCGCTCGATGCGCATCTACAGCGAGCGCGAGCAGCAGCGCATGGATCTCGAGATCCAGGGCATGCTGCTGTATCTGGAGCAGACCGGCATCCTCGACCCGATGAGCCGCGAGCTGGTCATCGAGCGGGCCATGGCACTGGAAACCGAAGAACTGACCGCGGATGACGTCAAATGGATCGTGCTCCTGGTCCTGCTGAACCAACCGGGCCAGGAGAATGCCTTCGCCCTGATGGAAGAGCTTGTCTACAACGGCGAACCCGTTTATCTGCATTGATTTTCTTAACGCTTCCGGTCCGTGGCCGGGGGCGCATATTTGGTCAAGCGCGGCAATTCGCGCTTGACATCACTTCCGCTTGGCGGCTATCCGTATAAAAAAGCAAGTCGGCCTGCGCATGCTCAGAATGGCATATCCTGCGCCGGTCCTTGTTGAAAATCACCCGACCCGTACCGCAGCAAGGTGCGGGTTTTTTTGACAGAGCAGTTACAACGATGAACCTGGTAATTGTCGAATCGCCGGCCAAAGCGAAGACAATCAAGAAATACCTTGGCAAGGATTTCGAAGTCCTGGCCTCGTACGGCCATGTGCGCGACCTGGTGCCCAAAGAGGGCGCGGTCGACCCTGCCAACGAGTTCGCCATGAAGTACCAGGTGATCGACCGCAACGACAAGCACGTCAAGGCGATCACGACCAAGCTGAAAAACTCCGATGCCCTGTACCTGGCCACTGACCCGGACCGCGAGGGCGAGGCCATCTCCTGGCATCTGTACGAACTGCTCAAGACCAAGCGCGCGCTCAAGGACAAACCGGTCCACCGCGTGGTGTTCAACGAGATCACCAAGAAGGCCGTGCAGGACGCCGTGGCCCATCCGCGCGAACTGTCGATGGACCTGGTCAACGCGCAGCAGGCACGCCGCGCGCTCGACTACCTGGTCGGTTTCAACCTGTCGCCGCTGCTGTGGAAGAAGGTCCGCCGCGGCCTGTCGGCCGGTCGCGTGCAGAGCCCGGCATTGCGCCTGATCTGCGAACGCGAAGAAGAAATCGAGGCCTTCAAGGCCCGCGAATACTGGACCATCGAGGCCGACACCGAGAAAGACGGACAGGCGTTCAGCGCCAAATTGACCCATTTCGCCGACGAGAAGCTTTCCCAGTTTTCCGTCACCAACGGTGAGCGTGCCGCCGAGATCGAAAAGGCACTGCACGCAGCGGCCGGTGGCAAGCTCGATGTCCTCAAGGTCGAAAAGAAGCAGCGCAAGCGCAACCCGGCGGCGCCGTTCACGACCTCGACGCTGCAACAGGAGGCCTCGCGCAAGCTCGGCTTCACCGCGCAGCGCACGATGCGCATCGCGCAGCAACTGTACGAGGGCGTAGATATCGGCAGCGGTGCGGTCGGCCTGATCACCTATATGCGTACCGACTCGGTCAACCTCGCAGACGAGGCCGTCGCTGAGCTGCGCGGCTTCATCGGCGACAAGTACGGCAAAGACCAGTTGCCAAAGGCACCACGCCAGTTCAAGACCAAGGCCAAGAATGCGCAAGAGGCACACGAGGCGATCCGCCCGACGTCTGCCTTGAACGTGCCCGACGAGATCGCCAAGCACCTCGACAAGGACCAGCTCAAGCTCTACAGCCTGATCTGGAAGCGAACCGTGGCCTGCCAGATGATCCATGCGACCATCGACACGGTCGCCGCCGACCTGGGCGCAGGCGACGGTAACGTGTTCCGCGCCAATGGCTCTACCATCGCCAGCCCAGGCTTCATCCAGGTCTACCTGGAAGGCACCGACGACGCCAAGCCGGGTGAAGACGACGAAAAGATGCTGCCGCCGCTGAGCGAAGGCGAGAAGGTCTCGCTGAACAAGATCCGGCCCGAACAGCACTTCACCGAGCCACCACCGCGCTACAGCGAGGCCAGCCTGGTCAAGGCGCTCGAGGAGTTCGGTATCGGCCGCCCCTCGACCTACGCCTCGATCATCTCGACGCTGCAGGATCGCGAATACGTCGAGATGGACAAGAAACGCTTCATCCCGACCGACGTTGGCCGTGTGGTGAATAAGTTCCTGACCAACTATTTCACGCAATACGTCGACTACGACTTCACCGCGCGCCTTGAAGACGAGTTGGATGCCGTATCGCGCGGCGAGGAAGAGTGGATTCCGCTACTGGAAAAATTCTGGCAGCCGTTCAAAGACCGCATCGACCATACGCAGGAAAACGTCCAGCGCTCGGACGTCACCCAGGAAAAGATCGACGAGAAATGCCCGAAATGCGACGGCCAGCTGGCGATCCGGCTGGGCCGCAACGGTCGCTTCATCGGCTGCACGAACTATCCCGAATGCGACTACACGCGCAACCTGGATGACGACGGCTCGGCCTCGGCCGAACCCGAAAAGGTCGGCCGCGATTGCCCAGAGTGCGGCAGCGAGCTGGTGTTCAAGCAGGGACGCTACGGCAAGTTCATCGGCTGTTCCGGCTACCCCAAGTGCCGCTTCATCGAACCTCTCGAAAAGCCGAAAGACACCGGCGTGAAGTGCCCCAAGTGCCACAAAGGCACGCTGATGCAACGCAAGTCACGCCGCGGCAAGATCTTCTATTCCTGCTCCACCTACCCGAAGTGTGACTACGCGGTTTGGAACGAGCCGGTGGCAGAAAACTGCCCAAGCTGCGGTTGGCCGATCCTGACGATCAAGACAACCAAGCGCAGTGGTACGCAAAAGGTCTGTCCACAGCAGGACTGCTCCTTTGCCGAAAGCTATGAAGCACCGGCCGACACGCCCAGCGATAGCTGATCGACGTGTAAGAGTTGCAGCGGCCGGCAGGTCAGCCGACGACCGATGACTGATCGCCCCGATCATTTTCGCCTGCGACTCGCCGCTCGCCTGCTGCGCAAGGGCGCGGTCATCGCCTACCCCACCGAGGCCGTATTCGGCTTGGGTTGCGACCCGCTGAATCGGCGCGCGGTCTATCGGCTGCTGGCAATCAAACAACGTCCCGTCGAGAAAGGCCTGATCCTGATCGCCAGCGACATCAGCCAGCTACTGCCCTTCGTTTCGATACCGAGTACCGCGTTGCGCGCCGAACTGGATGCGACCTGGCCCGGCCCTGTGACCTGGTTGCTGCCGACCCGGCCCGAGACACCAAAGTGGTTGCGTGGCGAACACACGACCATCGCGGTTCGCGTAACGGCACATCCCGTCGCCGCTGCCCTGTGCGATGCCTTTGGCGGCCCGATCGTATCGACCAGCGCCAATACCAGCGGCAGACCCCCGGCGCGCACCGCACTGCAGGCTAGACGCCGATGCCCAGGCATCGATGCGATCCTGAACGGCAAGACCGGTGGGCGGGCACACCCGACCGAGATTCGCGACGCGGCGACGGGACGCACCGTCAGACCTGCTTAGACAATCCCGGCGTTCTCGAAGGACGCCAATTTTCGCGAATCTCCACGGAGTTTGACAGCCGGCGCGGGCTGCGACGTCTACACTGGTTCTACAACGCCGCAGATCCGATCGCGGTCGATTTCAGGTGAGCCGCATGGGTATGCGACAAGACAACAGGACGTTGTATTCAGCGATCAGTTTGATTATCGCTCTGTTCCTCGGGATGGGCCTGTCTGCCATTTATGCGGTCTTCGACCTCAATCGTGATGTCGAACGGCTGTATCGACATCCGTTTGCGGTCAGCAACGCAGTCAAGAACATCCGCATCCATCTCGCCTCCATGCGCGGCATGATGAACGACATCATTCAGCTCGAATCGGATGAAAACATCCTGAAGCAAGCGCGCACCATCAGTGATCGTGATATCGAGGTTTTGCGCGAATTCGATACGATCTTCGATCGTTTTCTCGGCAATCCTGAGCAGATCCACGCCTTTCACGATGCATTCACCGAATGGCGAAGTTCACGGGACGAAGTGATTTTCCTGGTGCGCTCCGGCCAACGCCAAGCGGCGAAAGCATTGTCGCAAGGCAGACAGGCAGAACAGGCTGCGGCGCTGGAACGTCAGGCAACGGATGTCGTGGACTTCGCCGTCGCCAAGGCCCGCGAGTTCCAAGCCAAGGCGGCAGAACGACGCGAAAACTATTTTCTGCTGCTCGGTATGTTGCTCGCACTGGTGTTGCTGTTGTCGATCTGGATAACGCAGAAGGCGATGATGCGCCTCCACCGCAGCCAGCAAACCCTATTGCGACAATCGCAACTGATCGATGAGCACATCGGCATGGCGACCATGGACACCGCCGGTCAGATCAAGACCGCCAGCAGACAGTTGGCGCGCATGCTCAGCGTACCGCCGCGCAAGCTGCCGGGCCTGCGCGCAGAAGCCATACTGCCGGTCGGCGAAGATGCGCCGTCGGTGCAAGACATTATCGACTTCGGCGGCAGCGGACGTAACTGGTTCGGCCGCGCCCAATCGGCCGATGCCGATGTCGCCGCCAAGTTTTTCTCGCTCGAAGCACACCCGGTTCACGATGAGCACCTGAATGTTCAGGAATTCATGCTGCTGTACGAAGACATTACGGAAAAAGTGCGGATCGAGGAATTGTCGCGCATCGACAAGCTCACCGACCTGCCCAACAGGCGGGCCTATGATGAGCGGATTGAGTACCTCGTGCGCCGGGCAAGGCGCGATCGCTGCAACCTGACCCTGGCGGTGATCGATGTCGACAATTTCAAAGCGTTCAATGATCTGTACGGCCATCCGCAGGGCGACTACGCACTGACCCAGGTTGCCGACGTATTGACCTCTGCCATGCGCCGGCCGGACGACCATGCATTCCGGCTCGGTGGTGAAGAATTCGCTTTGTTGTTCATCGGCCTCGATGTCGAACGCTCCACCAAACTGTTGGAAACCGTTCGCAGCAATGTCGAGGCATTGGGTCTGGTGCATGCCGGCAATACCGGCGTCAGCAATGTACTGACAGTCTCGATCGGTGCCGTGGTGGCCAGCGACAGCCACGCCCTTCGCCCCCAGGTCATGTACCAACAGGCCGATCAACAACTGTATCGCGCCAAACGCAAGCGCAACGATCTGGCGGTGCTCGAAGGCACCGAACTCACCGTAGTCGAAAACCTTGCAGCCGCCGAACACCCGGCTGACCACCAGCAGGAGAAAAGCTGAACGCCGCTTGTGACAGCAGGCGCGGTTCTGGTCAAATGCCGTCAAGCTTTCCACTTGCCCGACGATCACTATGCCCGATACGCCCGATATCGAAGCCGTCAAAAGCTACCTGCTCGATCTGCAAACCCGCATCTGCGATGCCCTAGGCAGCGAAGATGGCGAGGCTTTTCGCGAAGACAGCTGGGAACGACCCGGTGGTGGCGGTGGCCGATCGCGCGTGCTGGAAGGCGGCAATCTGTTCGAAAAAGCGGGCGTCAACTTCTCGCATGTGTTCGGCGACGGCCTGCCGCCTTCGGCCACTGCGCAACGACCGGAACTCGCCGGACGCAGCTTCCAGGCCATGGGGGTGTCGCTGGTCATCCACCCACGCAATCCCTACGTGCCGACCTCGCATGCCAACGTGCGTTTCTTCGTTGCCGAAAAAGCGGATGCCGACCCTGTCTGGTGGTTTGGCGGCGGATTCGACCTGACGCCTTACTACGGCAATCGTGACGACGCCCGACACTGGCACGAAACGGCCAAGACCGCATGCGACCCGTTTGGTGAAGAGGTCTATCCGCGTTTCAAGAAGTGGTGCGACGACTATTTCTTTCTCAAGCACCGCAACGAACCACGCGGTATCGGCGGATTGTTTTTCGACGATCTGAACGAATGGGGATTCGAGCAATCCTTTGCCTTTATGCGCAGCGTCGGCGATCACTACATCCCCGCCTATCTGCCGATCGTTCAACGCCGGTGCAAACACGCCTACGGCGAGCACGAACGCGAGTTTCAACTCTATCGACGCGGCCGCTACGTGGAGTTCAACCTGGTCTACGATCGCGGCACCATCTTCGGACTGCAGACCGGTGGGCGCACAGAATCCATCCTGATGTCCCTGCCGCCACTGGTTACCTGGCGGTACGATTGGCAACCCGAGCCAGGATCGGCAGAAGCCGAACTGTACGAGGTGTTCCTGCAGCCACGCGATTGGCTCACCGAAGAAGAAGTGAAAATGGATTGAAAAGTTTTCGTGGGTGCCCGGGTCTTTAGGGGCAAGAACGCACAACACGTTCCAAACATTGACCCAACTTCAGGAGACACCCATGAAACACTTTATCGCTATCGCCCTGCTCGCATCGACCGGCCTCGCCCAGGCAAGCTCTTTCGATTACGAAAAAGCCGTCGGCGCACCGGAACTGTTCTCAACGCTGGTCACCGACCAGGTAACGCATACCGCCGCCTCGTCGGCCGAGTTCAGCTATCAGCGCAGCATCGGATCGGACGACCTGTTCTCAACGCTGAACATCCAGCGCGGCGACACTCACGTATCGAACGGACCGAGCGCATTTGAGTACCAGCTGTCGATCGGCAGCAGCGAACTCGATCCGTCGCTTTCGTAAGCCGGTTCAGGGCGACTTTGTTTGTCGGGATGCCTCGCGCGTCCCGACAACCTGGACTTGTAGCCAGGGTGGATTCCTTTCCAATCCTTCGCGCACTCCATGCGCGTGGCGGCACCTTCTCATCCCGGCCCGCTTTCCCACGGGGTTGGCTTGACCTAGGGCACAGCAATGTTTATTCGGACAATGTGATCGCAATCACCATGGCGGCGGTGAGCGTGTCGGGCAGTTCGTGGTGAAATCCGCTAGCTGAACGAATCTCTACGCACATCCAGATACTTTGCAGGTTAGGTGATGGCCAAACTGCCGGCACTTTCATTGTTGTTGCTTAGCTGGTCGGCTGTTTCGATCTGCAACGCACAAGACCAGTACCTGACGGCGGACGAGGTTAGAGATCCAAACACCGTCGTCGCTTGGCTTGGCACGCGGGATTCCGCTTCTCTACGCAAAGATGCCCAGTTCTGGGTGGAGATGGCCGAGGTTTACAGGCAACGCAGCTACTGGTCGGCAGCAGCCAAGGCATACGGCGAAGCAATGATTCGCTATCCCAGTCCCCACAACGTCAGCAGATATGCGGATACGGAGATTCGGATGCTGGGTCGTGTGAGAGCCCGGGAACAGGCGTTCGACCTCCAGGCAGACCAGGACATCCAGCGTTCACTGGACTATTACCGATCTGCCATGGCGGCCAACGCCATATTGCAAACGCTCAATGCACAGGGCATAGATGATCTGCAAAACAAGATCGATTGCTTGGCCGAATATGTCGTGGAAGGGAATCGCGCAGCACAATGCGACCCGTTGCGCGCCTATTTCGACGCTGGCGCCGAATGAGCCTTCCGTCGAACGGCTTGGCGACCTGAGCCAGTCCTGAGGCCAGACAAAAAAATACCCACATTCGAGCGCCGGAGGAGGACCAACCTGGAGCAAAGCTCGCAAAATGCTCCAGGCCATCGCTAGGTGAATTAGCGTCCCCTCGCGCCGAAACCTTAGTCGCTTAAGAATTTAATTCTCTATACGCTCAGGTGCTCGTCGATCCAATCGCGGATCCAATGCGACGCGCGTGCCCCGCTGAAACGACCGCGCTCCTCGCCATGCTGAAATAGAATCACGGTCGGAAAGCCGCGCAGCCGGTAGCGACCTGCCAGTTTCATATTCTCACCCTCGTCGACTTCGACTTTGCACAGCTTGACGGCACCGTCCAAGCCGTCGATCACGGTTTTGAGGTGTGGCGCGATGGCATGGCAGGGCGCACACCAGTCGGCCCAGAAATCCACCAGGATCGGGCTCGCGGCCGATGCCGCCAGCACCTTGTCGTCGAAGTCTTCCAGATCGCAATCAAAGGTCTGCGCTTTGCTCATGCGTCAATCCTTTTCCGCTTGGTTAACCGCAGACTGCAGTGCCTCGGCGATCACATCCTCGATCTCTTTGACGATGCCAATCGCCGGGCTGCCTTCGGCGATCAGAGTCGGGCGGGCGAACAGCACCCGTGTGATCCCATCCTTTTCGACCAGGCTTACGCGAATCGGACACAAGGCCAACAGGTCGGGGTCGGCATTACTGACCTGGTTCGCGTACCAGGCATTGCAGACGACGATGCTCTTGATCGCATCGAGCGCATTGCGGTTGTAATCGTCGCCCCAGCGTTCGGCAAGGCCAGCCATGCCGCCACCGACGTCCGCTTCGAATACCACCCAGAAGCGCGCCTCTTCCAGCGCCGCGTACACCGCC